>ERZ1027096.774-NODE-774-length-12424-cov-5.996119_pt1 | contig 12424 bp, 8 predicted proteins | sample MGYA00519278_ERZ1027096 | MGnify/ENA primary metagenome ERZ1027096 (study PRJEB26926, sample SAMN06164649) | human gut metagenome | biome: ENVO:00009003; feature: ENVO:2100002; material: ENVO:00002003 | host: Homo sapiens | place: USA | collected 2012 ...
AATCGAAAAGATAGGTATCAGTAAGTTACGTCTTTATGCAACAGGTTCTAATTTATTAACTTGGACTAAATATTCAGGTTTCGATCCGGAAGTATCCACAATGGGTAACGGTTTGACACCGGGCGTTGACTTCGGTGCTTATCCTAAAAGCCGTTCATTTGTTTTCGGTATTAATTTAGCTTTCTAATGAACCTCAAAAAGAAAATACAATGAAAAAATATAAAACAATTGCGCTTGGCGCACTGATTGCAACTGGATTTGCCTCTTGTGAACTGACAGAAAAACCAACTTCTTATTATGAGAAGGATACCTATTTTCAAACAGCCGACCAGGCAAAGATGTCAGTCGTGGGGATTTATGACTGTTTGGCTACAAACAACCATTACGGACAGTTTGAAATGGCTATGCCGGCGTCGGATGACACTTATTATATACAAGGTACTGGTACAGACAATACACGGCGTGATATAGCACATTATATGGTGAAACCGACGAATACTTGGATTGCTGATTTATGGAAGTACAAATATATGGGAATAGACCGGGCTAATTTTGCTATTGAAGGCATTGAAAATATGGCTGGGTATGAAGAAGATACTTCTTTGAAAGAGCTGGTGGCCCAGGCTAAATTTTTACGTGCATTTTTGGCTTTCGATTTAGTGAAATATTGGGGAGATGTTCCATTTAAGACCGACTACACCGCTGGATATGAAAGTGCCTTTAATGGTCGTATAAGCCGTGAGGAGATATATGATTATATTATTGAAGATTTGGACTTTGCGAAAGAAAATCTTCAGAAAGGGAGTGCTTCGCTTTCACCGGAGATACCTTCGCAGGGAGCTGCTCATGCAATGCTGATGCGTGTTTACTTGCAACGGGCAGGTTATAGTTTGCAGCAAGACGGTAGTTTGAACCGACCGGCCGACGACAAGAGAAAGGCCTATTTTGATGCTGTAATTGCCGAATGGACTGCTTTCCAGAATAAAGGTTATCATAACTTTCACCCGGGCGGTTATTTGAAGTTGTTCCAGGGTTATTCCGGAGGAGTTTTGAATTCGATGGAAAATCTGTGGGAGATAGCTTTTAATCCGACAGGAAGTGGTTATAAGGATAATTCCGGTACTTGGGCTACGTATAATGGTCCTGCGGTAGAAGCGCCGGGCAAGGGTGCTCCTGCTGAATCAATGGGGCGTGCCAACGCGTTCTTCCGTGTGTTACCTGTCTGGAAAGATTTCTTTGAGGCAAATGATGAGCGTAGAGATGTAATGGTATGTACTTACCAATATAAATGGGATGCCGATAAGAAAGCACATAAGTTGGTTGAAAATAAGAAACTGACGGATTGGTATCCGGGCAAATGGCGTAGGGAGTGGATGCCGAAAGGCTTTGTAGATCCTAATAATACAGGGGTAAATTATTGTCCGTTGCGTTATGCTGATGTGGTATTGATGGCAGCCGAGGCTTATAATGAGATTGGCAATACTCCGGAAGCCTGGAGGTTATTGAATGAAGTAAGACATCGTGCCGGAGCTACTGAAACCAATTCATTGCAGGCATACAAGACTGCACAGCCTAATCTCTATGAACTTCCCTATTTTAACAGCGGTGATGAGGCAGACAATTTCCGTACTGCTCTTTATTGGGAACGCGGTTTTGAATTGGCTTTTGAAGGTCAGCGTAAATATGACTTATTACGTTGGGGTATTTTGGGTGATGCTTTAAAATTATTCCAAAGCAAAATGGATAAATCGCTAAAAGGCAAATATGTTGCAGGCGACAAATTTATAAAAGGCAAACATGAACTGTTTCCTATACCTTTGGGCGAGTTGCAGGCCAATCCCGCTTTAAAAAATCAGAATAATCCGGGTTATGAATAAATAGGTATTATTGCCATAAATGGCAGGATGCAATGTCCTGTTTGAAATGTTGAAAGATGTTTCGGAGCTGGTTGAAAATAGTAAGCCTGTTTTTTTATCAGCTCTGTTAAACATCTTTTCTATTTCAAAGCTATATGATGTTGTATTGCCGGTTGCCATGTGGTGAAATTTTATGAGATGATTGTGGTAAATAGAAACCTTTATAAAAGATGAAGAAAATATCATTATCTTGTTTTATTGCTGTTGTCGCATTATGCGTATTTTCCGGCTGCTCTCCCAAACAACCGGAAAAAGATTATACCTGGCTGAAACAGGGAATAGAAACGGCTGCGTTACAATTGAAATTTACCGTGGCTGAAATCGGAGATTCAATCCGGTTGCCCCGTTCCATCTGGACGGGCTATGACACGGACTTTTTATGTCGTCAGCTGGATAAGAAACAGTTGACAGGCAAAGACTCTGCCCGGCTGAAACCCATACATGATAATTTGGGTTCCCGCCGTTATTGCTTTTCCATTTACGATTGGACAAGCGGTTTTTTCCCCGGCAATCTTTGGCTCGCTTATCAACTTACCGGCGATGAAAGCTTGAGGGAAAGCGCTGTGAAGTTCACTAATTATCTTTATCCGCTGCGTGAGTACAAAGGTACGCATGATATAGGTTTTATGATGAATTGCAGCTACGGTAACGCCAATCGTTTATCTCCTGCCGACAGCGTCCGCAGTGCATTGATACAAACAGCGGATAACCTGTGCGGCCGTTTCAATCCGGAGATAGGCTGTATCCGTTCCTGGAACTTCGGGAAGTGGAATTTCCCCGTTATCATAGACAATATGATGAACCTGGACCTGCTGTTTTATGCCACTCGCCTGACTGGTGATGATAAATATAAGGAGCTTGCCTTGACGCACGCACGGACTACGATGAAAAATCATTTTAGAGATGATTATTCATCCTACCATGTAGTCAGTTACAATAACGATGGAACGGTGGAAAAAAAGTGCACGCATCAGGGAAAGAGTGACGCATCGTCATGGGCGCGCGGACAAGCATGGGGATTATATGGCTACACATCCTGTTATCGCGAGTCTAAGGATGTGCAATTTTTGCGGCAGGCCGAAAATATAGCCTCGTTAATCATGCGGCGCGTAAAGACGGAAGATGCAGTTCCCTTGTGGGATTATGATGCGCCCGACACCCCTCAGACGCCTCGTGACGCATCTGCTGCCGCTATTACCGCTTCCGCCCTGATAGAACTGAGCACGCTTGTTGAAGACGGACAAGCCTATATGGAGTATGCCGGGAAGTTGCTCAAAAGCCTTTCGTCCGACGGGTATTTGGCAAAACCGGGAACCAACCGGGGCTTTATACTGATGCATTCAACGGGTTCATTGCCGAACGGCTCCGAAATAGATACGCCGCTCAACTATGCCGATTATTATTATCTGGAGGCATTGCTCCGTTATATGCAGGTAAAAGAGATTGATTATAAGCATATTTAAATTCATTATTACCATATCATGAAGACAATAAGATACATTTTTAGCATTTTCTTGCTTATGCTTGCTGTTGTTGCAGACGCACAACAACTAAGACAGGAGGCTTTTGAACTGATAAATTTGGATTATCCGGGTTTGGAGAAAGTAAAAGCGGCATGTTCCCGGCAGAAGTGGGAGGCGGCGGCACAGGAACTGTTGAATTATTACCGTAGCCGTACCGGTATTACACATCCGGATATAGACTTGAAAAACCTCACCATATCCAAGGAAGAACAGAAATGGGCGGATGATGCTTTGGAGCATACCTTCTTTGTACATAAAGGCTATCAGCCTTCCTACAACTACGGCAAAGATATTAACTGGGAGTACTGGCCGGTAAAAGACAATGAGTTGCGTTGGCAGCTTCATCGTCATAAGTGGTTTACGCCTATGGGCAAGGCATACCGTATCTCCGGAGATGAGAAATACGCAAAGGAGTGGGTACATCAGTATATGGATTGGGTTCAGAAAAACCCGCTGGTGAACATGAAGCAGGAGGAGTTCGAGCTTGTCAGTGCCGGTGAGGTAAAGGAAGATGCCGACAATGTATATTTTGCATGGCGGCAACTGGAAGTCAGCAACCGTTTGCAGGACCAGACCTGCCAGTTTCTTTTGTTTTGCTCCGCATCGGCGTTTACTCCGGAGTTCCTGACCGAGTTTATCGTCAATTATCACCGCCATGGCGCACATCTCCTGAAAAATTATTCTGCAGAAGGTAACCACCTGCTGTTTGAAGCCCAACGTATGGTTTATGCCGGTGTTTTCTTTCCGGAACTGAAAGATGCCGCCATTTGGAGAGAAAGCGGAATCAATATCCTGAATCGTGAAATCAAGAAGCAGGTATACAATGACGGCGGACAGTACGAGCTGGATCCCCATTATCACCTGGCGGCAATCAACATATTCTGCAAGGCCTTGCGCATGGCAGATTGTAACGGTTTCCGCAATGAGTTTCCGTCGGAATACCTGGATACGGTCAAGAATATGATTGCTTTCTATGCCAACATTTGTTTTCCCGACTACACCAACCCTTGTTTCAGTGATGCCAAGTTGGGCGATTATCAGGCAGAACTTGCCAACTACCGCGATTGGCTTGCATTGTTCCCCGACTGCGATTGGATACGTTATTATGCGACAGAAGGGCGTGAAGGCGCTCCTTTCCCTTATCTTTCCCACGGGGCATTGACATCCGGTTTCTTTACTTTCAGAAACGGTTGGAAGCAGGATGCAACGGTCATGGTAGTTAAAGCCGGACCTAAAGGAGAGTGGCATTGTCAGCCGGATAACGGTACTTTCGAACTCTGGTTCAACGGCAAGAATCTGTTTCCCGATACCGGTGCATACGTCTATGCCGGAAGTGCCGAAGTGATGAAACTGCGCAACTGGTTCCGCCAGACACGTGTACATAACACCCTGACTTTGGACGGACGCAACCTTGAAACCACGCAGTCCGTAACCGGATTGTGGCAGCCGGAAGGTAAGGAGCAGATACTGGTAACGGAAAATCCCGGTTATAAGGGGTTGAAACATCGTCGTACCGTCTTTTTTGTCGACCAGGCCTATTTTGTAATAGTGGACGAAGCCACAGGCAATGCCAGAGGAACCGTGAATTTGAATTATCATTTCCGTGAAGGTGCGGTAAACGTTGATGCGGAGAAGAATATGGTGACTACGGCTTATGAGGGTCCGAGTAATGTGAAGTTGCAATGTTTTCCGGAAAAAAGCGCGTCTTTAAGAGCGGAAGAGGGCTGGCGTTCCACTGCCTATCGTCAGCGCGTAGCCCGTACTTCGGTAGCTTTCGATGCCAATAAGGATGATGCGGAGGCTGTGCGCTACATAACGGTTATCTATCCGGTGAAGGATGTTGCCGCTTACCCGGTACTTGAAGCAAAATTCCTGAACAAAGGTTATGATGAGAAAGGGGTTGAGGTCGAAGTTTCCGTCAACGGTACGGTACGTCGGTTGGCATCGCGGCTGAACTGAATCATGAATGCGGCAGACTGTTTTAAGGCAGACAGTTGCTTTGTGAACAGTAACCGTCCTGATACACAGGAAATGGATTTGTTTTCATTATTTTGATATTTAATGGAAGAATACCTATATTTGCTATCTGCAAAACAGATAGATTAAATAAAGTATGGACAATAAATTTATAGTAAATATAGGCCGCCAGTTAGGCAGTGGCGGACGGGAAATCGGAGAGAAGCTGGCTGCCCGGCTGGGTATTGACTTCTACGACAAGGAATTGATTAACCTTGCTTCCGAAGAAAGCGGATTATGCCGTGAATTCTTTGAAAAAGCCGATGAAAAGGCTTCGCAGGGAATTATAGGCGGTCTGTTCGGAATGCGTTTCCCGTTTATCGGTGACGGGGCTATGCCGGCTGCCAACTGTTTGAGTAACGATGCGTTGTTTAAGGTGCAAAGCGATGTGATACGGAAACTGGCTTCCGAGAAATCCTGTTTGTTCGTAGGGCGTTGCGCCGACTACATTTTGCGGGATAACCCGCGTTGCGTCAACATCTTCATCTCTGCTTCGCGCGAGGATCGTATAGCCCGTTTATGCCGTCTGCACTCTATTTCGGAGAGTGCGGCGGAAGAGAAGATGAACAAAGCGGACAAGCGGCGTGCCGAATATTACAACTATTACAGCTATAAGACCTGGGGAGCGGCTGCTACCTATCATCTTTGCGTCGATTCGTCCGTATTGGGCATTGACGAAACGGTCGGCTATATAGAAGAGTTCGTAAGGAAGAAACTGAAACTGTACGAATAAACTTTATGACCATTGCAAATGAAATCGGGAAGAATTTTACTATAATCTCCGTTAGGATGGCAGTAAAATTCTTCCCGATTTTATTGATAAGAGCTTGAAAGCTCCTTGAACTGATTTTACATCATTGCCAGCAATATCATCTGTCCGGCGAGGATGCGCAGGAACATCGTCAGCGGATAAACCGTAGAGTAACCTACCGACGGAGCGTCATTGCCCGATGCCTGGTTGGAATATGCCAATGCGGGTGGGTCGGTGTTACTGCCGGCAATCAGTCCCATCAGCGTGAAATAATTGACCTTGCAATAGAACCGGGCAATCATACCGATTATCAGCAACGGGATGGTGGTAATCAGGAAACCGTAGCCTACATACGCCAGACCGCTTCCTTCCACGACCGTCTGTACAAAATGCTCACCTGCCTCTATGCCTACGCTGGCAAGGAAAAGTACAATACCTATTTCGCGCAGCATCAGGTTGGCACTCATGGTGGTATACGTTACAAGATGCATCTTATGTCCGAAACGTCCGATAAGGATGGCTACCACCAGCGGACCGCCCGCCAGACCTAATTTCACCGGTGTCGGCATACCCGGAAATGCGATGGGAAGGCTGCCTAGCAGGATACCGAGGAAGATACCGACGAAGATGGTAACGATGTTCGGCGTATCCAGACGCTTCAACTGGTTGCCCAGTACACCGGCCACACGTTCCACCGCATCCTGCTGGCCTACAACCATTACACGGTCACCCACCTGGAGCACCAGGTTGGGATCGGCAAACAGGTCCATACCCGAACGGTTGATACGTGTCACGTTAACACCGTACATACTGCGGAAGTGCATGCTTCCAAGTTTTTTTCCGTTGATTTCCGATTTGGTCACCAGAATACGGCGTGAGACCATCGGAGTGTCCTGCTTCTCCCAGTCCACTTGAATTTCCCTTCCGATAAAGGCGGTAACCGCTTCGGCGTCTTCCTCGGAACATACGATGAACAACTGGTCGCCGATGTGGAATTCCGTATCCTGACTCGGAATGCTGACGTGACCTTCGTGACGGATGCGCGAGCATACGAAAGAACGTCCCAAAAAATCCTTCACCTGAATCAGCTTTTTGCCGTCGATAGCCTCATTGCGTACTTCCAGATGCAGCATATGCGGCATGTGTTTCATGTCCGTTTCTTGCGTGTTAAGCTCCTCTTCTTCTTTTTTCAGGTTGATGCGGCAGATGTAACGCACGGCGATAATAGAGCCGATGATGCCGACCACACCGAGCGGGTAGGCACAGGCATATCCCAATGCGATGGGGTCTCCCGTATAATTCAGCTGGTTCAACGCTTCCTGAGCCGCACCCAGACCGGGAGTGTTGGTTACGGCACCGTACAGGATACCTACTATCATCGGCAGGTCTATATTTCCATCGATGAAATAAATGCCCAGTGCGACCACTATGTTCAGTGCCACAATGCCCACGGCAAGCATGTTCAGCGTCATACCCCCTTTCTTGAAAGAAGAGAAGAACGACGGCCCTACCTGCAGACCGATGCAGAATACAAATAAAATCAAACCAAATTCGCGGATGAAATGTAAGATGTGTATTTCACCTGTAAATCCGAAATGTCCCATCAGAATACCGGTAAAGAGGACAAACGTCACTCCCAGCGATACTCCGAAAACTTTAATCTTGCCCAGCAGCACCCCCACGGATATAACGAATGCGTACAGGCAAACGATATGTGCGACGGATGTCGGGTCCCAAAGAAGACTTTCTAACCAATTCATAGTACCTTATTTATTGCTTTTTAAAATTTTGCGCAAAATTACTTAATAAAGGGGAGCTGGCAAAGGGTTTTCTTTTCTTTTTGTAATACCAGCTTTGCAAAAGCAAGGTATCTATGGAGGGATGCCGGGAATAAGGATGGACATAGTGTTATCCGTAAGTGCAATTTTCCCTAAAAAGCCTTTTTGTTTGAAGTATTTCCTTATATTTGCAAGTCTCTTGATGACAAAATGAATACTATTCATCTATTTTAATTTTAAATAAACTATGGCAGACAGTAAAGAAAAACTCTTCTCGGACTTTTCTCCGGTTTCTACGGAACAGTGGATGGAGAAAGTAACCGCAGACTTAAAGGGTGCGGACTTTGAGAAAAAGCTCGTTTGGAGGACGAATGAGGGATTCAAGGTAAAACCTTTCTATCGTATGGAAGACCTTGAAGGTTTAAAGACCACGGATGCTCTTCCCGGTGAGTTCCCTTATCTTAGAGGTACAAAGAAAAACAATAATGAGTGGTTCGTCCGTCAGGAAATAAAGGTGGAATCTCCCGAAGCAGCCAATGCCAAGGCGTTGGACATTTTGAACAAGGGTGTCGATTCACTCTCTTTCCACGTGAAAGCCAAAGAACTGAGTGCGGAGTATATCGAAACTTTGCTGAAAGACATCTGTGCGGAGTGCATAGAGTTGAATTTCTCCACCTGTCAGGGACACGTGGTGGAATTGGCACAACTTCTGGTCGGTTATTTCCAGAAGAAAGATTATGACCTCACGAAGTTGCAAGGCTCCATTAACTACGATTATTTCAACAAGATGCTTGCCAAAGGCAAGGAAAAGGGCGATATGGTGGCTACTGCCAAGGCTCTGATTGAAGCTACCGCCATGCTTCCGAAATACCGCGTCCTGAACGTGAATGCGCTGACGTTGAACAATGCCGGTGCATATATCTATCAGGAATTGGGCTATGCGCTGGCTTGGGGTAATGAATACATGAACCAGCTGACCGATGCCGGACTGCCGGCAGCTTTGGTAGCCAAGAAGATTAAGTTCAACTTCGGTATCAGTTCCAATTATTTCCTTGAAATAGCAAAATTCCGCGCTGCCCGTATGTTGTGGGCCAATATCGTGGCTTCCTATAACCCGGAATGCCTGCGCGACTGCGAAAACAAGGGCGAACACAACGAATGCCGCTGTGCTGCCAAGATGAGAATACATGCGGAAACGTCCACTTTCAACCTCACTTTGTTCGATGCGCACGTAAACCTGTTGCGTACGCAGACCGAGGCTATGAGTGCCGCTCTTGCAGGCGTTGACTCCATGACGGTCGTTCCGTTCGACAAGACGTATGCCGTTCCCGATGAATTCTCCGAACGTCTGGCACGCAACCAGCAGCTGCTCCTGAAGGAAGAATCGCATTTCGACAAGGTTATCGACCCGGCTGCCGGTTCTTACTACATCGAGAACCTGACCGTGGCTATTGCCAAGCAGGCTTGGGAGCTGTTCCTTGCAGTGGAAGAAGACGGCGGTTTCTACGCATCCGTAAAATCCGGCAAGATACAGGCTGCCGTGAACGAGAGCAATACGGCCCGCCATGCAGCCGTTGCCAAGCGTAAGGAAGTGCTGTTGGGTACTAACCAGTTCCCGAACTTCAACGAGAAGGCGGGCGACAAGAAACCGTTGGAAGCCTCTTGCTGCTGCGGCGGACACAGCACTTGCGAAAAGGATGTTCCGTCACTGAACTTCGACCGTGCAGCCAGCGAATTTGAAGCGTTGCGTCTGGAAACGGAAGCGTCTGGCAAGCGTCCCAAAGCATTTATGCTGACTATCGGCAACCTGGCTATGCGTCAGGCACGTGCCCAATACTCTTGTAACTTCCTGGCCTGTGCCGGATATGAAGTTGTTGACAACCTCGGTTTCCCGACCGTAGAGGAAGGTGTGGAAGCTGCAATGGCGGCTAAAGCCGATATTGTGGTTCTCTGTTCGAGCGATGATGAATATGCGGAATATGCAGTTCCCGCTTTCAAGGCCTTGAACGGCCGCGCCATGTTCATCGTAGCCGGCGCTCCCGCTTGCATGGACGAGCTGAAAGCGGCAGGTATCGAGAACTTTATCCATGTTCGTGTCAACGTTCTGGAAACATTAAAGGAATTCAACGCTAAACTTTTGAAGTAAGATGAGAAAAGATTTTAAAAACTTAGATATATATGCCGCTTTCCAGCCCGCCAATGGTGCTGAGTGGCAAAAGGCTAACGGCATCAAAGCCGACTGGAAGACTCCGGAACACATTGAAGTGAAGCCTGTTTACACCAAAGAAGACCTCGAAGGTATGGAACACCTCGACTATGCGGCAGGTATCCCGCCTTATCTGCGCGGTCCGTACTCTGTAATGTACACCTTGCGTCCGTGGACTATCCGCCAGTATGCAGGGTTCTCTACTGCCGAGGAGTCCAATGCTTTCTATCGCCGTAACCTGGCTTCCGGACAGAAAGGTCTGTCCGTGGCATTCGACCTGGCTACCCACCGCGGCTACGACCCCGACCACGAACGTGTGGTAGGCGACGTCGGTAAGGCAGGTGTGTCCATCTGTTCACTGGAAAACATGAAGGTGCTCTTCGACGGCATTCCCTTGAACAAGATGTCCGTGTCCATGACCATGAACGGTGCGGTGCTTCCTATCATGGCATTCTACATCAATGCCGGTCTGGAGCAAGGCGCCAAGTTGGAAGAAATGGCGGGTACTATCCAAAACGATATCCTGAAGGAATTCATGGTGCGTAACACCTATATCTATCCGCCTGCATTCTCCATGAAGATTATCTCCGATATCTTTGAATACACATCTCAGAAGATGCCTAAGTTCAACTCTATCTCTATCTCCGGTTACCATATGCAGGAAGCCGGCGCTACGGCGGATATCGAGTTGGCTTACACCCTGGCCGACGGTCTGGAATATCTTCGTGCAGGTGTTGCCGCAGGTATCGACATCGACGCATTCGCACCGCGTCTGTCATTCTTCTGGGCTATCGGTACCAACCACTTCATGGAGATAGCCAAGATGCGTGCCGCACGTATGTTGTGGGCGAAGATTGTGAAACAGTTCAACCCGAAAAACCCGAAATCACTCGCATTGCGTACGCACTCCCAGACTTCCGGCTGGTCGCTGACCGAGCAGGATCCGTTCAACAACGTGGGCCGTACCTGTATCGAGGCTATGGCTGCCGCTTTGGGACATACCCAATCCTTGCACACCAACGCTTTGGACGAGGCTATCGCATTGCCTACCGATTTCTCTGCACGTATCGCACGTAATACGCAGATTTATATTCAGGAAGAAACTTACATCTGCAAGAATGTCGACCCGTGGGGCGGTTCTTACTATGTAGAGTCTCTGACCAATGAGCTTGCGCACAAGGCTTGGGAGCTGATTCAGGAAATCGAGAAGCTGGGCGGTATGGCGAAGGCCATCGAAACCGGTATCCCCAAAATGCGTATCGAAGAGGCTGCCGCACGTACGCAGGCACGTATCGACAGCGGTTCGCAGACCATTGTGGGTGTAAACAAATATCGTCTGGAGAAAGAAGCTCCTATTGATATTCTTGAGATTGACAATACGGCTGTCCGCCAGGAACAGATCCAGAACCTGAAGACATTGAAGGAAGGCCGTGATGAGGCTGCCGTGCAGAAAGCGCTCGATGCCATCACCAAATGTGTGGAGACGAAGGAAGGCAACCTGCTGGAACTGGCAGTGGAAGCAGCACGTGTCCGTGCCACATTGGGCGAGATTTCGTATGCTTGCGAAAAAGTTGTAGGACGTTATAAAGCAGTAATCAGAACTATTTCAGGCGTGTATTCATCAGAAAGTAAGAACGACAGCGACTTCCACAGAGCTTGTGAGTTGGCTGAGAAATTTGCGAAGAAAGAGGGACGTCAGCCCCGTATCATGGTAGCTAAAATGGGTCAGGACGGTCACGACCGCGGTGCCAAAGTAGTGGCAACGGGTTATGCCGACTGCGGTTTCGACGTAGATATGGGACCGCTGTTCCAGACTCCTGCCGAAGCTGCCCGCGAAGCGGTGGAAAACGACGTTCACGTAGTGGGTGTTTCTTCATTGGCTGCCGGACACAAGACATTGGTTCCGCAGATTATTGAAGAACTCAAGAAGTTGGGCCGTGAGGATATTGTAGTGATTGCAGGCGGTGTGATTCCCGCACAGGACTATGATTTCCTTTATAAGGCCGGCGTAGCTGCCATCTTTGGTCCGGGTACTCCGGTGGCAAAGGCTGCTTGCCAGATTCTTGAAATCCTGTTGGATGAGGAATAATCCGCAACGATAAATGTTAAAAAAAGGACGGTGTGCGTTTGCATATCCGTCCTTTTTTCTTAATCTGTGTTATAAAACATACTTTTTTTCTTGGATAATTTGCAGATTTAGCAAATGTCCGTATCTTTGCAATGTGTTTTTCATA
>ERZ1027096.885-NODE-885-length-11336-cov-6.039270_pt1 | contig 11336 bp, 7 predicted proteins | sample MGYA00519278_ERZ1027096 | MGnify/ENA primary metagenome ERZ1027096 (study PRJEB26926, sample SAMN06164649) | human gut metagenome | biome: ENVO:00009003; feature: ENVO:2100002; material: ENVO:00002003 | host: Homo sapiens | place: USA | collected 2012 ...
GCCTTCGTCGGCAGCGTCAGATGTGTATAAGAGACAGGTATTCTATCAGCCCGAACGTGTGGGAGCCTCTTTGGGTACTTTCGTCATCAACCTGATAGAGTCCGTCATCATCGTTGTGGTAATCCTGATGCTGGCCATGGGTTTCAAGAGCGGAATCATCATCGGCATCAGCCTCATTGTCACCGTATTCGGTTCGTTCCTCTTCCTATACACGGCGGACGGAACCATGCAGCGTGTATCGCTTGCCGCTTTCGTGCTGGCAATGGGTATGCTGGTAGATAATGCCATTGTCATCGTAGACGGCATACTGGTAGACCTGAAAGCCGGCAAAAACCGCATGGAGGCAATGACAGCCATCGGCCGCCAGACGGCAATGCCCCTGCTGGGCGCCACACTGATAGCCATCATCGCTTTCCTTCCCATCTTCCTGTCGCCGGACACTGCCGGGGTATACACCCGCGACCTGTTCATCGTACTGGCGGTGTCCTTACTGCTGAGTTGGGTGCTGGCGCTGGTGCACGTGCCACTGATGGCAAACCGCAAGCTGCACCCTGCCGTTGAAGTCAGCGCCACCGGAAAGCGCGAATACAAGGGACGTACCTATGCCCTGCTGCGCACCGCCCTCTACTTCGGACTGGCACATCGCTGGAGCGTCGTACTGGCGATGCTCGCCCTGCTGGGACTTTCCATTTCCGGCTACGGCTACATGCGGCAGGGTTTCTTCCCCGATATGGTGTACGACCAGCTCTACATGGAGTACAAGCTGCCCGAAGGCAATAACTCCACCCGCGTGGCACGCGATTTAAGGGAGATAGAATCCTACCTGAAAACACGCAAGGAGATTACCCACGTCACCGCCTCTGTCGGCGGCACGCCGGGACGTTACAACCTGGTGCGCAGCATCGCCAATCCGTCCTTGTCGTACGGCGAACTGATTATAGACTTCACCTCTCCTGACGACCTGGTAGAGAATATGGATGAGATACAGGAATATCTGACACAGCGTTATCCGGATGCTTACATCAACCTGAAACGCTACAACCTGATGTTCAAGAAGTACCCTATCGAAGCGCAGTTTATGGGGCCCGACCCTGCCGTACTGCACCGCTTGGCCGACAGCGCACGGTACATTATGGAACACACGCCGGAGGTCCGCCTCATCACCACCGACTGGGAACCGCAGATACCCGTACTCTCCATCGAGTACGACCAGGCAGCCGCCCGTGCGCTGGGTCTCAGCCGCAACGACGTAAGCATGTCCCTGCTTTCCGCCAACGGCGGCATACCCATCGGGTTCTTCTACGAAGGCATTCACCGCGACAACATTTACCTGAAATGTCTGGACGAGGAAGGAAAGCCGATAGAAGACCTCGGCAATACGCAGGTATTCTCCGCCCTGCCCTCGCTGAACGGACTGCTGAACGAGGAAACCATGGTGAAACTGAAGGCAGGTACACTGAGCAAGGAAGAACTGGTGGAAAGCCTCATGGGAAGCACCCCGCTGAAACAAATCAGCAAGCGCATCGACATCCGCTGGGAAGACCCCGTCGTACCACGCTATAACGGGCAGCGCAGCCAGCGCGTGCAATGCTCTCCCGCTCCCGGCATAGAGACCGAAAAGGCAAGGCAGATTATCGCCCGCCGGATAGAACAGATAAAGCTTCCGCAAGGCTATACCCTGCATTGGCAGGGAGAGAAGAGCGCCAGCGACGAGTCCATGGAGTATCTGTTCAAGAACTTCCCGCTTGCCATCATCCTGATGATTGCCATCCTTATCATGCTGTTCAAGGACTACCGCAAGCCGATTATCATCTTCTGCAGTCTGCCCATGCTGCTTGTGGGAGTGGTGGCTGTGATGCTGCTTACAGACAAGACGTTCAACTTCGTGGCAATCGTGGGTACACTGGGACTGATAGGCATGCTTATCAAGAACGGCATCGTGCTGATGGATGAAATCACCCTTCAGCTCAACCAAGGGGTAGAACCCATTACGGCACTGGTGGACAGTGCCCAAAGCCGTCTCCGTCCTGTGACCATGGCTGCGCTGACCACCATTCTGGGTATGATACCGCTGCTGCCCGACGCGATGTTCGGTTCGCTGGCGGCTTCCATCATGGGCGGCCTCACATTCGGAACGCTGATAACACTCCTGTTTATCCCTGTACTATACGCATTATTCTTTCATATAAAAAACGAACAATAATGAAAAAGACAACATTCATCCTCGCCGCCCTGCTCTCCGCTGCCTGCATCTCCGCCCAAGAGACGCTGACACTGGAACAATGCAGGGAAATGGCGCTGAAATACAATAAAGAAATGGCAGCAGCCGCCAGACAAACGGAAAGTGCACGCTACACCGCAAAGAGCTATAAGGGCAACTTCTTCCCCAACTTCAGCCTCAGCGGTACGGGTATCTACAGTACATCAGACGGCAGTCTCGGCATAGCCGGCGGCAACCTGCCTACTTTCCTGCCCGATGCCACGGGGCAATTCCTTCCCAACAAGGGGTTCGCCTACTTTCCCGGAATAGACCTGAACTACAAGATAGGCATGGTATATATGGGCGGCATACAAGTGGAGCAGCCGCTCTACATGGGCGGTAAAATCCGTGCGGCATACAAAATGTCCCTGCTGGGTAAGGAAATGGCACAGTTGAGCGAGACGCTTACAGCCTCGGAAGTCATTGTAAAGACAGAGCAGGCATACGCACAAGTCATCAAAGCCAAAGAGATGAAGAAAGTGGCCGACAAATACAATGCCGTGCTCACGGAACTGATGAAGAACGTGGAAAGCGCCCATAAACACGGCCTCAAGCCCCAGAACGACGTGCTGAAAGTGCAGGTAAAGCTGAACGAAAGCGAACTCAACATCCGCAAGGCCGACAATGCGCTGCGCCTGGCCACCATGAACCTCTGCCACTACATCGGCAAACCGCTGACGGCAGATATACGCACCGCCGATACTTTTCCCGAAGTGGCACAGGACATCCGGCTGCAAACAGCCGACATCTCCGCCCGCCCCGAATATGCCATACTGAACCAGCAAGTGGCCATCGCCAAACAGCAGGTGAAACTGAACCGCAGCGAACTCCTGCCCAAAATCGGCGTGAAAGGTTCGTACGACTACATCCACGGCTTGGAAATCAGCGACCAGGACCTGTTCGACGGCGGCAGCTTCTCTGTGCTTCTGAACGTAAGCGTACCGCTCTTCCACTTCGGTGCAAACAGCAATAAAGTACGTGCAGCCAAAGCCAAACTGAAGCAGGCGCGCCTCGAACAGGAGAACATGAACGAACAAATGCTGCTTGAGCTGGCACAATCCGTCAACAACCTCGACGAAGCCCGGCTGGAAAGCACCATTGCCGAACGCTCCCTGCAACAGGCGGAAGAGAACATGAGAGTGAGCCGCAGCCAATACGACGTGGGACTGGAAACCCTGTCCGACCACCTGGAAGCGCAAGCTCTGTGGCAGCAGGCTTATGAAACCAAAGTCGATGCACGTTTCCGGCTGTACCTGAACTACATCACTTATTTAAAGGCAACGGGAACGCTGCTGAAATGAAAACGTACATATATCAGATTACAGACAATTAGAAAATATATAAGAAGACCGACAAAGAATAAAATAACGGATATTCTTGCACCCTACCAACAAAATGTAAAATTATTTATTTGCCTCCCAAGCGACACTCCTTATACCCGACAGGGAAAATGTTTTATCAGAAGCATTTTCCCTGTTTTGCTACCGGTAAGCCCCGTTATACCGTCCCCCCAGATATCCTTTCCACGAAAAAGCGCATTTTTTTAAAATCTTTTGGTAAAAATAAAACCATCTATAGAAAAATAATATATATTTGTTGCTATAAGCGTCGTATTCAGAGATAATACGGACAAGCAAAGCAAACAAACAAATATATACAGCCGCTCCACACAGCAATGTTTATCGGAAAAATGTAACAATCTTTTCGACAGCGGCCAAACCATTCGTCTTATGAATGTTCTTAATAAAAGTGCGAAAAGCATTATTATTGGCTGGGTGATACCTTTTATAATCATTCCATATTGCCATGCCCAGCAAGAAAGAAGAACGTATGTTCCCGCCCAACCGATGGAACTTCATTTTCGTTTCGACCGGACGTTGCCCGACAGCGGATACATGGATAATATACATGTCTTCAATGCTCTGGACAGCCTGTTTTCCAGCCATGATACCGTTCCACAAAAGATAAGTTCCATACATATCCTCGCTTTTGCTTCTCCCGATGGCAATACCGCCTACAACGAGCAATTGGCAGAACGCAGAGCGATAAACATCAAGAACTATCTGATACGTAAATTTCCCCATATCGATACCTGCCGCATACACACTTGTCCGCAAGGAGAAAACTGGCAAGGACTGCGGCGTCTTGTCGACGAAAAACGCCATCTCCCCCACCGTGGGCAGATACTGTACATCATCGACAACAGCAATACCGGCATCCAACGCAAAAAAGCCCTAAAGCTGCTGGAGAGTGCTTCCATCCACCCGCATATCCGTGCCCGGATATTACGTAGCCTGCGTTCGGCCATCCTGCAGATAGATTGGGAAAAAACAGTATGTCTGCCGGCATACCCCGGATACCTTTGCCTTCAAGATACCGTCCCGAATCTCTTTCGGAATGTAGAGTATCCGCTACCGGCCAGCATGGAAATTCCCGACAGGTTTCTGCCTGCTTCCGGTTCCGGACATCCCGCCACACACCCGTTGTTCGCCCTGAAGACCAACCTGCTATTTGACGTTGCGCTGATTCCCAACTTCGAGATTGAAATACCTATAGGCAGACATTGGTCGGTAAACGGAGAATACATGTTTCCCTGGTGGCTGCTTGACGGTGATAAATACTGCCTTGAAATCATGGCGGGCGGACTCGAAGTACGCTATTGGCCGCAGCTATACAGACAACGGAAGCGACAAGACATACTGACAGGGCATTTCGTCGGTCTGTATGCCGGAGGCGGCAAATACGACCTGCAATGGAAAACCAATGGCTATCAGGGCGAATTTTTCATAGCAGCAGGATTCAGCTACGGTTATGCCCACAAACTTTCGCGTCACCTGCATTTGGAATTCAATATAGGTATAGGGTTGCTGCGCACAGACTACCGTCATTACCATGCACGCAACAATTACCAAACCCTGCAATGGCAAGAGAACGGCCGTTATACATGGTTTGGCCCTACCAAAGCCAAAGTCTCGCTCATATGGCTGCTTGCCCGCAAGCAGAAAACACAGGAAGGAGGCATAAAATGAAACACAAATACCCCGCTACCTTTCCATTACTGTGCATCGTATTCCTGCACATCACATTCCTTGCCTGCGAACGCCGCGAACTGACCTACTATGAAGTAGCCGAAATCAGCCTCAGTGCCGACTGGAGTTTATCCGGACTGGACAGTAAAGAAGCGGATTTCGGTGCTACCGCCCTGTTTTATCCGCAAACAGGCGGCGAACCGAAAGTATTCCTTTTGGGCGACCGTTCGGGAGACAAGATACGTTTGCCGGAAGGCATATACCATGTCCTTCTCTTTAATCGTTCCTTCAACGACTTCAGCAACATTACATTCCGTGGAAAAGAGTGTTATGAAACACTGGAAGCCTGTGCCGGCAAAATAATCACACGTCCGGATGAAGGAATACGCACCCTTGTATCCTCTCCCGAAGAACTTGCCGTAGCCACAATGGAAGGATTCGAGGTTACGGAAAAGATGCTGGGCAACTACGGCAGCACTCCATACAAGCAACCCACCGTACATCCGGAGATTACCGCAACCGGCGATGACCCTTGTCATATTCACCTCACACCGCAAAAGATGACCCGTAAGATTATAGCCACATTCCACATAAAGGGGCTGAACAATGTCCGCTCACTCACCTGCCGTTTGGACGGTGTGTCTGAATCCGTATTTCTCGCCACCGGCAAGCCGTCGGCCAATACCGTGATACAGGAATTTGTGCCTTCCACTTACCAATTCACTCCCGAATCACCAGCCGACGGAACGATTAGCGGCACGTTCGAAATATTCGGCCTCCATACCGGAAGCGAACACAGGATATACATCGACGCATTACTTACAGACGGCAAAACCCACTTTACAGAAAGCTACGACAAGGTGGAAGTGACAGAAACGGACGACGGACAAGGAACAACCACACTCCGGATAGAAGTGAACACGGGAAAGATACCGGATGTGGAACCCGAAAACGGTTCAGGTTCGAGCTTTGACGTAGACGTAAACGGATGGGAAAACGATATCAATACCGACATACCTATTATATAAGCCATCATACCATCAATATATACATATATAATCTAAGTAAACAAACAACTATCAATTGAAAAGAAAGATGAAAAGAACCAGCGCAATCACGCAATTACTGACAGTATTGCTATTAGCAGGCTGCTCGCAGAATGAAGTAACAGATGTAAACCCGGACTCCCATCCGGCAGTAGGATTCGGTGTATACACCGGACTGGCAACCCGTGGCGTGGACATGACCACGGAAAGTATGAAAGACTCTCCCTCGGATGCAGAGAAATACGGTGGCTTCGGCATTATGGGATATTTTACGGGACAGGAGACGTTCGATAATGTAAAAAACACAGTCACTGCAGGATATATGTACAATCAGGCGGTGGAGTATGACTCGAAAACCAGCGCATGGACATATAGCCCCGTAAAATACTGGCCCAACCGCGACGGCGACAAGATTTCCTTCTTCGCTTACGCGCCTTACGAAAGCAACGGGCAAAGCGGTACCAAAACGGGAATAACCATTTCCGCTGCTACCGAAGCAGGAATTCCTTACATTAATTTCAGCCTCAAAAAAGAGAACGAACTGACTAAAATGGTAGACCTTGTAGTAGCTGATGCACTCGACCAGCAATACACTCAAGTCAATGGCGGAAAAGTAAGTTTCAACTTCAAACACACGCTTTCCCGCATCTCGTTCAAGGCAAAGCTGGGAAGCGGTGACTTTACCGGAATGGATGGCAATAACAGCTTCGTATACATCACGCATATGTGGATTGTGGGCAAAGACCACGGCACGACAGCAGAAAGCGGTAACCTTTCACTGACCAACCTTTCAGCGGCATCCAACCCCGGTTCCAAGTTCTATACAAGCGCCAAATGGTCACAGCTGCACTGGAACTATGAAAACGCTGCCATTCCTGATAAGGACTTCAGCCTCGATAATATTCTGGCGCTGGAGAAAGAAGGAATCATTGAAACCGATGCCACCACCGGGCACGAAGGTAGCGTCAAGGGAATAAAACTGACTGCCGAATCGCAAAAGACGCCCGTCAGCCTGTTTCCGGAAAAACAATACTTATACCTGATTCCAGTCGAAGACAATGACGCTGATGTAACCAAAAACTCCGGTTGCGCCGAAGGAGATATCAAGATAGGGTTCCATTATGACATCGTTACAAAGGACAATACCAGTTCCGGTTCCAGCAAGTACATTGCCAGCCATGCCGAATCCGTAATCTCATTGCCCAAAGGCCATATGAAGCGAAACGAATCCTATCTCTACACGCTGCAAATCAACCTGCACGAAATCAAGATAGAAGAAGCCAAAGTAGAAAACTGGTCTGACATAACGAATGACGTAACAATAGAATAAACCTCACCACACAGGCCGGGCGGAGTTGGATGTCTCTTCCCGGCCACCAAGAACATTGACCAATGAACAAGACCCAAAGTATATCTGGCACAAGACACCTGCCGGTCTTTATCGCATGCCTGTTGCTTACTGCCTGCAATGCAGGCAACGGAACGTCCGAAGTCCTGCAAGCGGAAGAACTCCTCATAGGATTCTCCACTGCGCCGGCAGAGACGCGGCAAACCCGAAACGACGGACTGACCGCAGACAATCTCTCCGCCATAGGCGTATATGCTTACTATACGGGCAGCAGAAACATGCAGAAAACGGACACCCCGAACTTCATGTGCAATCAGAAGGTGACACGCACCGAAGGCAGCTCCACCTGGACGTACTCTCCCTTGAAATACTGGCCCAACAACCCGGCGGACAAATTGAGTTTCTTCGCTTACGGACCATACAACACGGGCAGTTTCAACGTATCCGGCAATGCACAAAGCGGACCGCCCGTCATCGAATATACCCCGCCCCGGTCCGAAAGCGCACAGACCGACCTTCTTGCCGCCGTCCCGCTGATGAACCAGACTTCCGCTTCGGACAACAGCCTGGTGAAGTTTCGCTTCCACCATACCCTGACCCGGATTGCCATCTACGTAAAAAGCGACGATAACACGACCGGAAAGCAAATCACGGCATTCTCCATCCGCGGAATGAAAAACGGTATCCTCACCTGCTATATCCCGGAAGACAGTAAAGACAAAGGATTCGGCTGGAGTTATCCCGCCCCCGCCGAAACGGAAACATTCACCGCCACCGCTACCCGTTTCGATATTCCGGATAACACCGCAGCCCCCAAGGAACTGCTCGCAACCTTCTATCTGCTGCCTTACGGAACAGAGAGTGTCTTCAACCTCACCTATACCTACCAAGCCTATAATTCCGATAATACGGACATCACCCAGACTATCGTCCTGAGCAACCAGACACTGCCATCGACTGAAATGTGGACGGAAGGAGTTTCCATAAGTTATACCCTCGGCATCTCCCGGAAGAAAGTCACCGTAACAGCAGGCAGCCTTCCGACATGGAACACAGGAAGTACTGAAACGGTAAGCGAAACGGTTGTGATAAACTAAAAACGAAACGATATGAAACACCTATCTGCCAATATACTGCTTTGCAGCCTTCTCATCTGCAACGGATGTGACAACAGCCACGAACCATACAACAATGGCTACGACAAACGGATGCCTCTTACCGTCCGCGCCACGGCAGCCGGGTTTGCTCCTTTACCGGCATGCCCGGAAACAACCACACGCATCCCACAGGAAGACGGACTCGTCACCCGGTTTACCGCCGGCGATGCCATCGGATTGTTTGCCATCAAAGATAAAGCGATTGCAGACGGTGCAAATAACATCCGGTTGACATACACCCCCGAAACGGACGAATGGAAAACTGCCAACGGAGACCTTTACTGGTATGAAGGAACAAGCTACATAGCCTATTATCCATACAAAAAAGACATCACTATCGACCCCACTCAAACAGAAGAAATGATTGTCGGGGCGCTGGCCGCCGCCATGCCACCCGCTGCCGACCAGTCCGATGCCGGGAAATATGCCGCATCCGACCTGATGATTGCCACCGGCAGCCCGGACATCGGCAACGAAGGTACCGGCCGTAAGACACTCAATCTGTCTTTCGCCCATCAGTTCACCCTGCTGATACTGGAACCGCAGATACACGTCACCTGTGTAGAACCCGCCGATGCCGGCTTCACCTACCGCAACCAGTCCACCACCTGGGCTCCGGACACAAAAGCGCGGCAGGTAACCATGAACGGCGTAAAAGCCTGCAAAATGGATAACGGAACTTTCCGTGCCATCATCGCCCCCCAAGAAAAAGGACAGATACAATGCAGCTATTCCACAGACAATGTAATACTCAATGAGGAGAAAACAGTCACTGCCGCCGGCAGTACAACAGCTTTTAATGCAGGCGAATGCCACACACTCAAAATAAACAGCCTGATTCCTGGTCCGGGCAGCCTCATCCGCCCGCTTGCCCCCGGCGATTTCGTTTTTCAAGGAACGGATGGCATCGAAGTATATCCCGGAGACGGCCTGCTGACAGACGGAAAAATTCCGGAGTACCAACAAGCCATCGGAATGGTGATTACCTGTACAGCCGACAAACTGACAGACCCTAAATGCAATGAAAACAACTGGAACCATGCCTACGTAATGGCACTCGACAGCATTGGAACAGGCAGGTGGGGAGATGACAACGTTGATGAAGCCATAGATAACTTCAACACAGAGGTCCGGGTAGATCTGAACATGAACGGTTACTCCGAAACGGAAACAATGCTGGAGCATCATGCCGACAAAGAGAACTTCACAACTGTCTACACAGCTCTCTCCATCCTCGTAAAATATCGCCAAAAGGACAATATCCCCAACAACTCACGCAGCCCGTGGTTCATTCCAAGCATCGGACAATGGTGTGACATGCTGAAAAATATATGTGGAAAAGACCCGATGACATTTAGCCGTACAAGTATCGCTTTCGAAGAGTTCTACAAATACGGAACCGAAACGCTGGACAAGCTGAACGCACAATTGGGCAAAGCAGGCAGGTCGGCAAGAAAGTTGTCGGCTGATAAAAGACGTATATACCAGACCAGCACCGAATTCAACCGACAGTTCAGCTGGATTATCATCTGGGGATTTCTCGATGATTGGGACAGAATCGGCATCAAAGGGTATAATAAAAGTGCCGGCTACCTGATTTATCCCTTCTTTGCATTCTGACTAAAACAAAGCGTTGGAGCATTAGAAAAAACACGTTTTTTCTCATCACTCGTCACTTTCGCCTTCTATCCCTTTGTTTATGGGGCATTGAGCGGTGACGACCATTGTTATGACAAGAGGTTTTGTCAAAATATACTTGATAATTTCCTTTTAAACACGGAATTACACGGATAGATACGGATTTATTTTATCCTTTTTCCGTGAAATCCGTGTAATTCCGTGCCTAAAAAGAAAAAAAACCGGGGAAACGCTCTCTTTATCCGCCTGCTTTTTCATACTTTATCCATTGATTAATATCGAAAAGCCATCGATAAAACTACGGAATGCTTATAGGAAAACCCCGTTTTGCAGTTGCGGGCCGCACGGGGGGCAATTGCGGGCTCTGCGGTTTCCATATGCGGGCTGTACAGCCCGCAGCTACGGGACGAAGAAAACAATACTCCATAACCGGGTTTTACCTACGGTATCTCTGCTTTATATCGCGGAGATACCGTAGAAAAACACCGGCAAACCGGATGCTCCGGACCGGAGTTCGGAACGGTTGCCCAAGCACTTTTACTTATATTCGTCCCAAGCCCTGATAGCCAAATCGTCTGGTGTCATGGTGCAGAAGGCATTGATAAACGCACTTGCCAGACGTGCATTCGTTATCAGCGGAATATTGAGGTCAATAGCGGCGCGGCGTATTCTGTAACCGTTGTCCAACTCGCCCGCAGTGAGGTTCTTCGGAATGTTCACCACCATATCTATCTCTTTTCTGTGCAGCATTTCGAGCGCCTGCGGGTGCATGTCGGGCTCGCTCGGCCAGTAGACGCGGGTATTCTCCACCCCTGTCTCTTATACACATCTCCGAGCCCACGAGACGTAGAGGAATCT
>ERZ1027096.889-NODE-889-length-11278-cov-3.933797_pt1 | contig 11278 bp, 6 predicted proteins | sample MGYA00519278_ERZ1027096 | MGnify/ENA primary metagenome ERZ1027096 (study PRJEB26926, sample SAMN06164649) | human gut metagenome | biome: ENVO:00009003; feature: ENVO:2100002; material: ENVO:00002003 | host: Homo sapiens | place: USA | collected 2012 ...
TCTCTTCACCCTCCAGCTCAGCAATGTCCTGCTCCATCTTGGCGCAGATGGGCAGCGGCTTGACGCCGTCGATGGGCGCCAAGTCCTCGTTGAGCATGTCCTCATCTACGTTGGCCACATACAGGATGGGCTTCATGGTGAGCAGGAACAGGCCCTTGGCAGCGACACGCTCCTCGTCGGTCATCTCCATGGATGCGGCGCGCTTGCCCTCGTTGAGCCAGGCAAGCAGACGCTTGGCGACCTCGAACTTGGGCATGAGCTCCTTGTCGCGCTTGGCCTCCTTCTCGAGCTTGGGCAGCTGCTTCTCGAGCGTGCCCATATCGGCCAGGATGAGCTCGGTCATGATGGTGTCGGCATCGCCGGCGGGGTCGACGAACTCGCCCGTGCGGCCCACCTCACGCATGACGTTGGGGTCCTTAAAGTAGCGCACGACCTCGCAGATGGCGTCGGTCTCGCGGATGTTTGCCAAGAACTGGTTGCCCAGGCCCTCACCCTCGTTAGCGCCCTTCACCAGACCTGCGATGTCGACGAACTCGACCGTCGCCGGCACAATGCGACCCGGGTTGACGATGTCGGCGAGCTTTTGCAGGCGGCTATCGGGCACGTCGACGATACCCACGTTGGGATCAATCGTGGCAAACGGATAGTTGGCGGCAAGGCCAGTCTTTTTGGTAAGCGCGGTGAACAGCGTCGACTTGCCCACGTTGGGCAGGCCCACGATACCGATGGAAAGGGACACGACAGCTCCTTTTGGTACAAGCATTTCAAACTGCATAAGTATAGCGCCGCCGCAGCATCTGGGCGAACCCGGACACCACGGCGGCACGAATGAAGCAGAGATAGAGCTCGCTGACTAGTCCGCGAGCTTTTCCACCTGGTCGAGCATCTTGTCGAGCTTGGCCTTTGCCTCGGCCTTGACCTTCTCAGCCTCTTCGTGAGCCTTCGCCTTCTGGGCGGCCTTTTCCTCGGCTTCGGGATCGACGACAACCAGATTGGACGCGTCATGCTCAACCAACTTGAGCGCGTGCTCGGGGCACACCTTGACGCAGGCACCGCAGCCCAAGCAATACGTGGACTCCAACGCAAAGCGGCCGCTTCCCACCAAATCGCAGGCGAACGTGGGGCATACATTGACGCACTCGCCGCACGACGTGCACTTGTCAAAATCGCACTCCGGCGTGCTCACCTGCATGTTCTGGGCAAGCTCGGGGTGGTTTTGCAGCGTCGAGAGCACCAGCTGGCGCCCGTGCGTGAGCGAACGGCGGCGCTTGGTCGTCGTGGTACCGCACATGGTGTTGAGCGTGCGCTCAAGCTGCGTGATCTGGTGACGGTGGGCCTTCAACTTCTGCGTCACCGAGGCCAGTGCCGCAGTCGCCGGGTTGAGCTTGGTCACCGTCAGGCCCGTGGTGCGGGCAATCTTTTCCATGTACTCCTTGCGCTCGTACTCGCGGCGCTTATGGCACTTGAGGCTCCTGGGGTCGACCTCTAGGCCCATACCTGTGCCAGACCACTCTTCGGCCTTCGCAATCGCCTCGCCCAGAATGTCCTCACCGCCGGTGTTGCGGCACTTATCGCACACGCCCAACGGCAGGTAGACGCTCACGTTGGGATAGTCGGCCAGTACCGAGAACCAGGTCTCGGCCGTAATATCGCCCACGCAGGCGACGACGACCTCGTTTTCGCGCGGCATGCGCTTAAGGGCGCGCGTGCAGGTAACGTAGGCGGTCTCGTGGCTCGTAGCAGCAGAGACGATATCGTCATACAGGTTTTTGGGCGCCAGACGCGGCGAGATGATTGCCTCGGTCGGACAGGCAGCGGCGCACAGGCCGCACTTGCGACAGGAGTCGAGGATCTCGATGGCGTCTTCCTCGACCTCGATAGCGTTGACCGGGCACACGTCCATGCACGCGGTGCAGCCGCTCTTTTCGTTTTTGCAGGTCAGGCACGGAATGGTGTTGCCGCGCGGACGCTCCTTGTAGTCGGCAGGATTCCACTGCGGCGCCGACGGATCGAGCGCATCGGTCACGCCGCCAAGCGGGTTTTTAAGAAAGTCGAAACCCTTGCTGATCTCGATAATGTCATCAAACAGATCGTGTTCCTGCGCCATGCGCGGCCCCTCCCTGAGCAGTGCAAACAAGCAAGAGATAATGATACGCTATCGGCCCACACCTCGGGCAAATTACACGCGGTGCACCTTGAGGGAAATAACCCATGGCCTATCGCCGCCCCGATTGCACAAGGTCAATCAAGCGCCAAGCTATGCCTCGCACATGAGCTGCACGAGTTTTTGTTTGGTCACCTTGGCCTGTTCGTTAGCCATATTGCGTTCGTTTCTAAAGACCGCATCCGCAACGCTCATCAGGTCGGTATCGGAAATCTCGCCAAGTCCCAGCTCCGCGAGCGTCGTCGGTAGACCAACGCGCTGGCAAAACTCGAGCACCTGATCAAGCTCGGGCGCACGCTCCAGGCGCAGCTGCACCACCAGGCCAAATGCCACGGCCTCACCATGCATGGCCTTGCACTCGGGCAGAATCGTCAGGCCGTTGGCTATGGCATGGGCAAGCGCTAAGCCACCACTCTCAAAGCCAACACCCGAGAGCAGAATATTGCACTCGATCAGGCGCTCAACCGCTGGCGATGTACGGCCCTTTTTGAGATCGCGCTTGGCAGCGACGCCGCACTCCATGAGTGTGTCATAGCAGGCACGAGCCGCAACCAAGGCCGAGTGTCCCGGCGCGCCACCGTGCTCGTTGGCGCCGTGCGCCGCGGCGCACGAACGCGCCTCGAAATACGTTGCCAGCGCATCGCCCATACCAGCGACCGTCATACGCAGCGGGGCCGCCGCGACCACGTTGGTATCGACCACGACCAGGTCTGGATTCTTCTCGAGCATCAGGTAGCGGTCGAACGACCCATCCTCGTGATACAGCACCGAAATCGCGCTGCACGGACCGTCCATCGACGCCGCCGTGGGACATACGCACAACGGCAACTCGGCATAAAACGCAACGGCCTTGGCGATATCGAGCATCTTGCCGCCGCCAATGCCCACCACCATGTCGCAATACTCGGCCCGGGCTTCCTTGGCCATTTCGACAACGGCATCTTCCGTACACGGACCGTTGTAAATCTTAAAGAACGGCTCGCTTAGATCTTCATCCAGAAATCCATCGACGATCTGCCTGCACAGCCGATCCTCGGTGCCCTGGTCAAACAAGACATAGGCAGCGCAGCCCAACCATGACAAATACCTGCCCTGGCGCGAAAGCTCCCCCGGTCCCTGAACATACCGACCGGGGCCGCCATAAACCATAGGAAGCGCCATACGAGAATCCACCCTTCATCAAACAACGATGGTGCAAAGTACCCTGACCCCTTTGCACCATAGCAAAAAGGGGCAAAGCCATCTGTTGGCTTTGCCCCTTCCTTAGCTTGATTTACTCATCCATGAGATAGTAGTGGCCCAGTGCGTCGGCACCCAGGATGGCGTTTGCGACCATCTCGGGCGTCACCTCAAACGGCATATTGCACATGGTGTCCTCGGGCGCGCACGCGGCCTCGGCAACAATCATGGCCTGCTCGCGCGTAAGCTCGGCAACGCCAAGTTCCTTCATCGTGACCGGCAGGCCCAGCTCAATGCAGAAGCCCAAGACTTCCTCGAGCTTCTCGGTCGGGGCATCCTCGAGTACCAGCTGGACGATGGTGCCAAAGGCGACCTTCTCGCCGTGATACATGCTGTGGCACTCGGGCAGCATCGTCAGGCCATTGTGGATGGCATGAGCGGCAGCAAGGCCCGAGCTCTCAAAGCCAATGCCCGAAAGCAGCGTATTGGCCTCGATGATGTGCTCGACGGCAGGCGTGAGCGCACCCTTCTCCAGCGCAACCTTGGCCTTGACGCCATCGGCCATAAGCGTCTCGTAGCAGAGCTTGGCGAGCGCCAGACCAGCCATACCGCCCTTGCCGCCAGCGCAGGTGCCGCCGTCGGCATCGTGCGTCGCCTGGGCCTCGAAGTAGGTTGCGAGCGCATCGCCCATACCGGAAACCGTCAGGCGCACCGGGCTCGCCGCGATAACCGTCGTATCCATAAGGACGATATTGGGGTTTGCCTTAAGGAAGAGGTATTTGTCGAACTGGCCGTCATCGGTATAGAGCACCGAAAGCGCCGAACACGGGGCATCGGTCGAAGCAATGGTGGGGCAAATGATAACCGGGGATTCCAGGTAATAGGCAACGGCCTTCGCGGTGTCGAGGATCTTGCCGCCACCGACGCCGACGATGATGTCGCAACCGTTGTCACGGGCGAGCGCAACCAGGCGATCGACCTCGCCCATGGAGCACTCGCCGTTAAAGTCCTCAAACAGCAGCTCGGCCTTAGCCTCGGTAAAACCGCCCTCGATCTTGGCACCGACGCGCTTCTTGCCCGAAGGCGTCACGATGACGAGGGCCTTAGCGCCGAGCGGCTCAACGTAAGAGCCGAGCTTGGCGAGCTCGTCCGGACCCTGGATGTACTTGCTGGGGCTATTGAAAATTGCAGCCATAACTATCCCATTCTCTAAAAGAAAAAAGAAAGGGGCTCCGTACAGATACGTGCGGAGCCCCTCGTTACGATAACAAGAGTCGATTAGAAATCGATGTCGGTGTCGTAGTAGCAGGCCTTGAGGATCTTCTCGAAGTCGGCAGCCTTGGTCTCACGCGGGTTCTCGGGCGTGCAGGCGTCCTGCTCGGCGTTCGCGGCGATCTCGGGCAGCTTGGCGAGGAACTCCTCCTCGGAAACCATCTGCGGGTTCTCGGCGTCGACCTTCACGCCACCATTCGCGTAATCCTTGATGGACTGCGGAATGTTGAGCTGGTCGTTGAGGTCGCGAATCTTCTGGACGAGTGCAGCGATGAGCTCCTCGTTGGTCTCGCCGGGAAGGTGCAGGATCTCCTTGGCCACGTAAGCGTAACGCTCGGCAGCACGGGGATCCTTGGAGTTCCACTGGATGACCTTGCCCAGGTACATGGCGTTAGCAGCACCGTGGATGATGTGGCCGTTCTCGAAGGCAGCACCGGTCTTGTGAGCCATGGAGTGAACGATGCCGAGCAGGCCCGAGGAGAAGGCGATACCGGCGATGCACTGAGCCTCGTGCATGTGCTGACGGGCCTCATGGTCGCCAGCATAGGACTTGGGCAGCCACTCGACGATCTCGCGGATGCCGTGCAGAGCGTTGGCGTCGGTGAACATAGAGGCGCAGGTGGAAACGTAGGCCTCCATGCAGTGGGTCAGAGCATCCATGCCGGTGTGAGCGCACAGCTTGGCGGGCATGGTGTAGGTGAGCTCGGGGTCGACGATGGCGACATCAGGGGTGATGTTGAAGTCGGCCAGCGGATACTTGATGCCCTTTTCGTAATCCGTGATGACGGAGAAGGCAGTGACCTCGGTAGCGGTACCGGAGGTAGAGGAGATGGCGCAGAAATGAGCCTTCTGACGCAGCTCGGGGAAGCTGAACGGCTGGATGATGTTATCGAAGGACTCCTCGGGATACTCGTAGAAGACCCACATGGCCTTAGCGGCATCGATGGGCGAGCCGCCGCCGATGGCGATAATCCAGTCGGGCTCGAACTCGCGCATGGCCTCGGCGCCCTTCATGACCGTCTCGATGGACGGGTCGGACTCGACGCCCTCGAACAGCTTGACCTCGAAACCGCCCTCTTTGAGGTCGGCCTCAACGTCCTGCAGGAACCCGCCACGGCGCATAGAGCTGCCGCCAGAAACGATGATGGCCTTCTTGCCCTTGAGGTTCTTCACCTCGTGGCGAGCGCCCTCACCAAAGTACAGATCGCGAGGATTGGTAAAACGTCCCATACTGTGCCTCCTAAACAAGCCCCTCTTAGACTTGCGTATATAACGGAGCACCCAATTGGCTCCGTTAGGACCGGTTTGCGCGTTGCCGGCGATGACAATGCGCGATGTCTAAACGTCTCAACGCTCAGACAAACACTATTTTACCGTTCTGGTTGGTCAGTTATTCACCTAAAGCCGCCAATGATGAAACGTTATTTCTATCCCTGAAGACCCTTGTGCGGCATTCATACTCCCAAGCTGGGCAAACGTTTTATCAAGGTTGACTACATATCCCGGGCAGGACGGTGCCCCTCCAAAATATGCACCGTTCGCCGCCAAAAATCGACCGTTTGCGGCACCGTGATACCACTCGGTCGTCCAAGGTGCCGACATTTGTGCGACATCCGTCTTCGTGGTGCAAAGGTGCAAGTCCAAGTGCGGCACCCCCGGTGTGCCACATGCGGGTAAACTAGAACCTTATATAGAGATATTTGAACCCTAACCGCAGCAAAGGAGGCCCCATGGCATTCGATCCCATTCAAGAGGATTGCCATCGCCTCGTTCTTGAGGCCTTGCGCCGCGACAATATCCCGCTCACCGACGCTGCCGCCGTAGAGCATCTGATGGAACAATTCACCCGCAACCCCGCACCGCTCATCGTGCACGACCGCGACCGCGCCGGGCACCTCATTGCCAAGGTGGTCGAGGCTGTCGACTACCGCATTCCCTTTATCCCTGACGATACCCAGGCAGAGCAGGAAGAGGCAGCTGCCGAGAACATGCTCCGCGAGGCAGCCGCGCTCGACCCCACCAACTGGGACGCTCAGCGCATGCTGACCGCCCTCGCCGCCGAATCCAACGAGGAATACGTGCAGTATCTGGTGTCCAAGTGCGACGAGGTGGAGCACGATCTGGCGCTCAAAATCGCCTCGGCGCAGGACCCCTACGAGCGTGAGGCCGCAGGCGACCTTACGCGCCGCCCCTATCTGCGCTGGCTTGCCGCCCTTGCGTCACGCGCGCTCATTAGCGGCCGCTATCGCATGTCGCTCGAAGCCGCAAACCGCAGCCTCGACTTTGCGCCCAACGACCCCGCTGGTGTCCGCCACACCGCGATGCTCGCCATGGCAAAGCTCGAATACCCCGCCGAGGAGCTCAAGCGCTTTCGCTCTGCCCACTCCGTCCCCTATCTCGCCAACACGCCGCTGCGCCGTCGTCCCAAGGATGCGGAGCGCGACTTGGACCCGTGGACGCTCATCGCGCTGATGAGCGCTGCCTGGCGCGAGCTGGACTACGAGGGCGCCGAGCACTATTTGCGCATCCTTGCGCGCTCGTGTCCGCACGCAGCCGAGGCACTCTACGTCCAAACCGAGTTTCCCGATGGCGTCTATGCCCGCGTCAACGTGGGTGTGGGCTCCACCGACGAACTTGTCCTTGCGCTGTCCGAGGCGACGCCGGTACTGCAGGAGGGCCTGGGCGCCCCCGACAACGCCAGCTTTGCCGCCTGGGTCGCCACCAACGATATCGTGCGTTCCCAGATCGACGAGCGCATCCTGCGCGCAGCCGAGCAGGGACTTCCATTTAAGGGAGGGGACCTCTAATGGATCCGAGCGTCTACATCCCCGCCTACCTGGAGCGCACCTATCTGGCGTCGCACCCCGAGCTCACCGATGCAGCACGCGAGCTTGTCCATAACGACATTAGCGCGAATCCTCAAAAGTATGCGCAGTCCGAGCATGCCCAAGCGCTGCTGTCCTATGCCGGTGTTCATCGCCACCTGCTCGACGAGCTCCATCGCATCGAGGACATGGGCAGCGACGAGGAGTTCGAGCAGACGCGCAATCGTCTGTTCGACGACATGCGCGATGAGCTGCTAAAGATCGTCCGCATCGATGCGCATGTCCTCGACGCACAGCTGCTCGCCATCATCCTGGCCGACACGCCCGTTGACGCCTGCCTGGGTGACCTGATGAAGCTTGAGGCGACCACGGCCGATTACCTGCAGCAAAGCGTGCCCGGGTTCGACATGGAAGCCCCGCACTACTGGGCCAATAATGTTTTGGCCGACGGTGTCACTGCAGCAGACCTTACCGTGAGCGAGCCGGCTCTTATCGGGTGGCTTCACACACTCGATGCCATCTCGCAGCTGTGCATGGCGAGCGCCCGCTACCGCGCTGCCGCCAACTACGCCCGCCGTGTTCTTAAGGCGGAAGGCTACCCCACCCGAGCCGCAGGCACCGTGCTGCTCGCCCTTGCTCGCTTGGAAGACGAAGACGGCTTTTTTGCCCTAGCCCACCAGCTCGAGGAGCAGATGGGAGCCGATGCCCTCGAGAACTCCCCCTGGTACCTACTCGCCCGCACGATTCTGCTGTTCAAAACAAACAAGATGCGCCCGGCGACACGCGCGCTGCGCGAGTTTGCCAACCGTTGCGAGGGCGGTGCGTTCTTCTTACTGAACCCCATGTACCAGACGCCGTACCTTCCCTGCCGACCCGAGCCGCGCGATCCCTGGGATCTTTCGCACCAGGCCGTTTGGGAAGCGGACGGTATTATCTCGGACACTCCCGACTTTGCTCCCTGGGCCAATGCCTGTGAAGACGTGTCACAGCTTGCCCAGGAATTTGCGCGCCGCTACGGTTTTTAGTGACGCACTCGACCCGACCATGTCGTTTACGTTAGGAACGATTTCATGAACCTCCGCTCATCTCTCGCCTGTACCTCGAGCGATATCGCTCGCTGGGGACTGCGCTCTGTCCTAAAACGCCAGGGCGGCGTACTCCCCGGCCGCATCGCCATGAAGATCGACCCCGAGCTGCTAAGCGACCTCGCCGGCCTTGTCGACCGCAGCGTGGTGATTACGGGTACTAATGGCAAGACCACCACCTCCAACCTCATCGCCGACGCCGTTGCCGCCAGCGGCGCCACCGTGGTATGCAACCGCGCCGGCAACAACATGGAGCCGGGCGTGGTGGGTGCACTGCTCGAGGCGCGCAGCGGCCTCAAGCGAGCCGGCGGCGGCAAGCGCGTGGGCGTTTTTGAATGCGATGAGCTCTACACCGTGCGCGTCCTGCCCAAGCTCAAGCCGACGTACTTCGTGCTGCTCAACCTGTTCCGCGACCAGCTGGATCGCTATGGCGAGATCGATCACACCCAGGAGGTCATCGCCCATGCGTTGGAGCTCTCTCCGGCAACAACGCTCATCTACAACGCAGACGACCCGCTGTGTGCCGCGATCGCCGCACGCGTTCCCAATGCAAACATCGCCTTTGGCATCGACGGCGCCACCGACACCGAGTCTGACCGCATTAGCGACTCTCGCTTTTGCTCGCAGTGCAACGCCCCGTTGGAGTACGACTATGTGCAGTATGGTCAACTCGGCGCCTACCATTGCCCCTCGTGCGGTTGGGCACGCCCCGCACTGGTCCGCCGCGTGACGGGCGTGGAGCTCGGCTGCGACGGCTACGACTTTGACCTGGTCTTTGGATCTGCGCCCGACGCGGCTGCCGCACACATCGCCACACGCTACAACGGCCTGTACATGGTCTACAACGTTGCCGCCGCCTTCTTTGCCGCGCACGAGTTGGGCGTGGATACGGCGCACCTGCAGCCCACGCTCGATGCCTACGTCCCCGCCGGCGGACGCATGGGCCGCTGGGATATCGCCGGCCGCACCGTCGAGGCCAACCTGGCTAAGAATCCCGTGGGCTTCGATCGCCAGATCCAGTCCATTAAGACGGCGGGCGGCAGGCTCTGTGCTTTCTTCCTCAACGACAACGACGCCGACGGCCACGATGTCTCGTGGATCTACGACGTCGACTTCGAGCGCATCGCCGACACACCGGGTCTTGTCGCCTTTGCCGGAGGCACGCGTGCGCACGACATGCAGGTACGCCTCAAGTACGCCGGCATCGATGCCGCGATTATCTCGGACGTCGCGCAGGCAATTGGCGCCGTTGCGGATGAAGCCGCAGGCGACACTTTCTATGCCGTCGCCAACTACACGGCCTTCCCGCCGCTGGTCAAAGAACTCGATGGGCTGAAGGGTGCCGATGCAGCCACGGTTGCTGCCCGCGCTGCAACGTGTGCCGATGGCAGTGCCGTCCCCGTCGGCATCGCGCCAGTCGAGCTTTCGCGCCCGCTGCGCATCGTCTACCTGTACCCCGATGCCCTCAACCTCTACGGCGACGGCGGCAACGTTATCGCCCTCGAGCGTCGCTGCGCCTGGCGCGGCATCCCCGTTCGCGTGGACGAGGTCCGTATGGGCGAGTCACTCGATCTCACCGATGCCGATATCGTCATGATGGGTGGCGGCTCCGACCGCGACCAGCTAGCCGTGGCACACGAGCTGCTCGCCCAAAAAGACAAGGTCGCATCCTATGTTGAGGATGGCGGCTCGCTGCTCGCCATCTGTGGCAGCTATCAGCTGCTCGGCCGTTCGTACTATATGGGCGAGGATCGCATTGAGGGTCTGGGGGTCATTGCCGCCGAAACCGTACGCGGCTCCGACCGCCTGATCGGCAACGTAGCCGTCAAAACCGACCTGGCACCTGAGCCCTTTGTGGGATTCGAGAACCATGGCGGCCGCACGCTTTTGGACGCCGATGCCACGCCGCTCGGAACGTCCGTCGTCACGGGCACCGGCAACAACGGCGACGATGGCTTTGAGGGCCTGATCTACAAGGGCGTCATCGGCACGTACCTGCATGGCCCGGCGCTGCCCAAGAACCCCGAGCTCGCCGACTGGTTGATCGCCCATGCCCTCGAGCGCCGTGGCGATGCACAGGCCGCCGCCCTGCTGCCGCTCAAGCCCCTCGACGACACCTACGAGCACGCCGCCCACGACGCCGCCATGAAGCTCCTCCCCTAGCACCTCACCACCACAAAGGGGACAGGCACCTTTGTGGTGGTTTTTCAGTTTGCCAACGATATGTGAACGGCTAAAAAAGTCTGCTATACTCTTTCCCGCTGTCCCCATCGTCTAGCGGCCAAGGACGCCACCCTTTCAAGGTGGATATCGCGGGTTCGAATCCCGCTGGGGGCACCATTTGAATTGAAGAGCCCGTTACCCTCGCGGTAGCGGGCTTTTTGCTACCGATATGCCGGGATTCGAACCCGACAGGGTGCGAAGCTGAGGAAACGCGCAAGCGTTTTCCAGCGCAGCACGCAAGGAGCGGAGCGACGCAGCGGAAGCGGGCGGCGCCAGCCGCACGCGGACATCCCGCTGGGGGCACCATTTGAAACTAGAAGCCCGTTACCCCCGCGGTGACGGGCTTTTTGCTACCGATATGTCGGGATTCGAACCCGACAGGGTGCGAATCCCGGCATCATCGCAAGGCCTGTGGTCAAAAAATGGCAAATATGAGTACTGTTACCATTTTAGTTACAGCGATTTCATGCCTTCAGAAGGCGATTTAGCCGTCGGGCGTCCTACGGCGGGTAGCGCGCAGAGATGTGGTG
>ERZ1027096.920-NODE-920-length-10979-cov-5.001098_pt1 | contig 10979 bp, 9 predicted proteins | sample MGYA00519278_ERZ1027096 | MGnify/ENA primary metagenome ERZ1027096 (study PRJEB26926, sample SAMN06164649) | human gut metagenome | biome: ENVO:00009003; feature: ENVO:2100002; material: ENVO:00002003 | host: Homo sapiens | place: USA | collected 2012 ...
CCTCTACGTCTCGTGGGCTCGGAGATGTGTATAAGAGACAGACGATTGACTGTAAAACTGGAACGGGAAGAAGGCAAAGATTCCTGCTCTCTGGCTATCGGAAAAGGAAAATCACAACCTTATTTTCTCTGCAACCATTATTGCATACCCGATTATCCATCTCCCGATCATACACCCTACATCGACAACGGATATCACACGGATAGTGTAACCCTCGTCGGATATCTGCGTAACCTACCTTCCGACAGACCTTTCGAAGTGACGGTGCCCGATATGGTCACTCAAAACGAAGAGAAATATTACACTGATATCGATTCTCTGGGACGATTCATCATCCGCTTTCCCGTATTGAACACCCACAATGTATTTATCGACTGGGGACGTACTACTATCTGTTCGACAGTAGAACCGGGCGAAACTTATTTCCTGTATGTAGACTATAACGAAAGAAAAAGATTCTTTATGGGCGACAAGGCGCGCGCGCTCAACGAGCTGGTGAGTTATGAAGAACTCAGAGAATATATCGATTACGACGAAGGAAAGGAAATGAGCAATTTAGATTATTTGCACAAAACACAGGAAATTACCCGACACAAATCGGAATACCGGGAAAAGATACTTCGGGAACATCCGTTACTCTCCAACAAATACCGTTACTACACAGAGAATCAAATCCGCTATGGCGCAGCATACGGTTTGATGCAACGCCGTTTCTCAGTCGATCGTAATAAACAAGAGCAACTGGAAAAAGGATTTATGGCTTACGTAGACTCCGCCTTTTATCCAAATCCCGTACAGCCGTATACGCTTCTCAGAGACTATTCTTCTTTTATGAGAGACTATACCGGATATATCGACGATATCCTGCCGCCATCCAATCCGAACGTAAATCTGACACCACAGGAATTGGAAAGAATTTATTCTGAATTTGATGCCAAAGGAAAGATTAAATTAACTCAGGAAGAGAAAAATGCACTACGCAATTTCTGTGTATATCAGGATAAGGTTAATGAACTGCAAGCATCCAAGGCAGACTCGCTGGAAGTAATAGCTTACACTGAAAAACTAAAACCAATCATAGAAACAGTGCAGCAACTGGTAAACAAAGATAACCTGCTCACCAATTATGTACAAGAGCAGCTGGCTAAAAATTCCGCCAATCGTAAATTGTCAATCATCGACTCCCTGCAAATGGATACAAACTTAAGAGAGATACTCAAGACCCAATACTATTATGAAATGTTGCAAAACAGGCACAATGAGTTGCCACATACACTTATCGAGCAATATAAGAAGGAAGTTTCCAATCCTTCCCTGCAAGTCTACATACTATCTCAGCAACAGAAATATGAGAAATTATCGAATAAGACGATTGAACATCCTGAAAGCCTGATGCCCAACGAACCTCTGGCGGAAATCACCGATGGAGAACAACTGTTCCGTAAAATCATCGAACCTTATAAGGGGAAAGTGATTTATCTCGACGTATGGGGCACTTGGTGCGGTCCCTGCAAAAACATGATGCAATATGCAAAAGCGAGTAAAAAACTATTTGCCGGAAAAGACGTCATATTCTTGTATCTATGCAATCATTCTTCGGATAAATCATGGAAAAACATCATCAAAGAATATGGTCTGGCAAGCAAAAGTGCGGTCCACTACAATTTGCCCGACCAACAACAAGATGCCATTGAAAAATATCTTGACGTCCACTCTTTCCCAACCTATATGCTGATAGACAAGGAAGGAAACATTGTGAACCGGAAAGCTCCCAGACCTTATATGTCCGATGATCTTCTTAATGCAGTCTATAAGTTATTAGAGAAATAAACTATTCACTTCTTCCGCAAATACTCGTATCCGAAACGGCAATATAAACATTTCCGTTTATCACAATACTCCTTGCGGAGCTGTATCAATGCCTGGCTATCTGCCGCCGAACCGACCGGTAGCCCGGCATCCCTCCACGACCGGATGATATGATTGTCCTCCGCTTTTAGTTCTTCCAGAAAACGTCCGGCACGGTCACACATACGGTCGTCGGATCTATGCAAGCCATACGTATATAAGAAAGGAACAACGGTATTAATCACAATCAGGTTCTGCGACTTCTCTCCCATCTGTTTCTCTCTTTGCGGAGAAGTCCGCCCGAATATATAATGATGATCCCAATAGGCAGAAGCATGCGTGGACAGTAACTGGCGCACTTCCGGCAAAGTCTCCGCCTCCATTATCTGCGAAAAGAGTTTGTCTACTTTCTGATACAGATAAGCCAACTGAGCCAGCCGGATATGAGGAAAGTTTTCCGGACGAAGCCTCAGAAAACGCCATAAACCGGCATCCATTACCTGCGTCATCTCAAACTTACGTTGCAGATAGCGAAACTCCTTACGGAGCCGGAGGCTATATTCGTCCTCCTGCTCCTTCTTCAAAAACGCCTCCTCCAGCAAACCGGCCTGTCCGAAGAAAAAAGCTTCTATCTGAAACAGATCATTCCGATGCTTGTCTATCGCCCGGAACGGAAGCAGTCCTGCCCACGTCTCAAAAGCATCGCCATTCAGCCCGAAACCGAAATTACGGGCAAGAGTGATAAAGAAAGCATCTTCCCAATGATGATTGCACCGTTCCAGCCGGTCGGTAATCTGCTTCGCCTTTTGTTCCAGACGTTCGGTTTGGAGCGCTGTCAGCCAGGAATGAATTGTTAATTTGGATAAGAACCCTATGATGGAATAGCAGGCAGGATATTGATCGGCCCTGCAAAGTTCGTGATAATGGGTTTGTATATTCTCGGGACAAGTCAAGCGCAGCTGGGGAATTGTCTCTCCGTCGGAACGGGTTACTTCGGTATCCGCTTCTTCCACGACGTGCAGAATCACCGAATCGTATGCCTTGTCATTGTTGTGTCCGTGACGGTACCAGTCTGAAGAGTGAGTATGTATTTCTATGTTTCCCACCCACAATGTGCCGTCGATCTTCAGCTTTGCATTAAAAAAGTCGGGACCGGCATCGGAGTTTTGCAGTCCGGAATCGATTACTTCTACCCGTAAGCCTTCAGTGGTTTGCAGTATTTGGAGAGGGAATAATTTATGTTTCCACACATAGTGGAGAAGGTGTTCCATGTTAACAGAAAGTTAATGTGCACTGCAAATGTAATAAAAATCTTATCTTTGCGACTATTATTTTGAATATAAGTCAGAAAACAATGAAAATAGCGTTGATCGGTTATGGAAAAATGGGCAAGGAACTTGAAAAGGCAGCCCTTAGTCGCGGACACGAAATAGTCTGCATTATTGATGTAGATAATCAGGAAGATTTTGAGTCGGAAGCATTCAAGTCCGCCGATGTAGCCATTGAATTTACCAATCCGATGGTAGCCTACAACAATTATATGAAAGCTTTCAAAGCCGGAGTCAAGTTAGTATCGGGCAGCACAGGATGGATGGCAGAGCATGGCGAAGAAATCAAGAAACTGTGTACCGAAGGCGGAAAGACTCTTTTCTGGTCGTCCAACTTCAGTCTGGGAGTCGCTATTTTCTCAGCTGTCAACAAGCATCTGGCAAAGATAATGAATCAATTTCCCGCTTATGACGTCACTATGAGCGAGACTCATCATATCCATAAGATGGATGCGCCCAGCGGAACCGCCATCACGCTGGCAGAAGGAATACTGGAGAATATGAACCGCAAAGACAAATGGGTAAAAGGAACGCTCCTTGCACCGGACGGCACTGTCAGCGGCACTGACGCCTGCGCTTCCAACGAGCTTCCTATCGACTCGATCCGTGAAGGGGAGGTTTTCGGTATTCATACCATCCGTTACGAATCTGACGTAGACAGTATCTCAATCACGCACGATGCCAAAAATCGCGGCGGCTTTGTACTGGGAGCCATACTGGCTGCCGAATACACCGCCCAGCATGAGGGATATCTGGGTATGAGTGATTTATTCCCATTCTTAAACGAATAAGGCTTCAAAGCCACTATCAAACGAATTTTAGATTATGAGACAAGCCACACGCACACAATGGATCAAATGCACCATTGCTATTCTCCTTTATCTCGCCTTCCTCATCTGGGTACGCAGCTGGTGGGGGCTGATTGTCGTTCCTTTTATCTTCGATATCTATATCACCAAGAAAATACCCTGGTCATTCTGGAAGAAATCGAAGAATCCTACCGTCCGTAGCATCATGAGCTGGGTAGATGCCATTGTTTTCGCTTTGGTTGCTGTCTACTTTGTCAATATCTACATTTTCCAGAATTATCAGATTCCTTCTTCCTCACTGGAAAAGTCATTGCTGGTAGGCGACTTTCTATACGTCAGCAAGATGAGTTACGGACCACGCGTGCCCAATACGCCGCTATCTATGCCGCTGGCTCAGCATACGTTGCCTGTTTTAAATACCAAATCATACATCGAATGGCCTCAGTGGAAATATAAAAGAGTTCCCGGATTCGGAAAAGTGAAACTGAACGATATCGTCGTTTTCAACTTTCCTGCCGGTGACACAGTAGCACTCAACGATCAGCAGAGAGATTTCTACTCGATAGCTTATGGTGAAGGTCAGCGCCTGTACCCCAAGCAGATAGAGATGGACAGCCTGACACGCGAGCAACAACGCGCTGTTTATGACTTGTATTATAATGCCGGTCGCCAACAGATTCTGTCGAATCCACGCAATTACGGCAAGGTGGTTTACCGTCCGGTAGACCGTCGTGAGAATTATGTAAAACGCTGCGTCGGCCTGCCCGGTGATACACTCCAGATTGTAGACGGTCAGGTGATGATTGACGGCAAGGCCATTGAGAATCCGGAGAACCTGCAATTCAACTACTTTGTACAGACCACAGGCCCGTATATCCCGGAAGATATGTTCCGCGAATTAGGAATCAGCAAAGACGACCAGGCATTGTATGATGACCCCACATGGGAAGAAACCTTTGCGCAGATCGGACTAAACAATCATAACGCACAGGGCAAGATGGCTCCTATCTATCATCTGCCGCTGACGAAGAAAATGTACGATACGCTGTCCGGCAATAAAAAGCTGATCAGCAAGATCGTGATGGAACCGGAAGAGTATGCCGGACAAATGTACCCGCTGAACTTATACACCAAGTGGAACCGCAACAACTACGGTCCGATCTGGATACCTGCCAAAGGTGCTACCATTACTCTGACCGAGGACAATCTGCCTATCTATGAGCGCTGTATTGTGGCCTACGAAGGTAACAAACTGGAGATCAAGCCGGACGGAATCTACATCAACGGCGAGAAAACCGACCAATATACCTTCAAGATGGACTACTACTGGATGATGGGTGACAACCGCCACAATTCGGCAGACTCCCGTTACTGGGGATTTGTTCCCGAAGATCACGTAGTGGGTAAACCGATCGTTGTATGGCTATCACTTGACAAAGACCGCGGATGGTTTGACGGAAAGATCCGTTGGAACCGCATCTTCAAGTGGGTAGACTGATAAGATACGAACATCATAGTGCGATAAGGTGATAAAAGTTGATGAACATTCGTAAATTCAAATGGATACTAGCATTCGTCGGAGCAATAGTCATTGTGCTTCTGCTCCGGGGATTTGCTTTTACATCCTGCCTTATCCCTTCCACCGGCATGGAGAACTCTCTCTTTCAGGGTGAACGTATTCTGGTAAACAAATGGAGTTACGGTCTGCGCCTCCCGCTGATGTCGGCATTTTCCTATCATCGCTGGCGCGAACGCCCCGTACAGAAGCGGGACATCGTAGTATTCAACAATCCTGCCGGCATTCAGCAACCTACGATTGACCGACGGGAAATCTATATCAGCCGTTGCATCGGTACTCCGGGCGATACGTTACTTGTCGATTCTCTCTTTTCCGTCTCTTCTCCCGAAGCGCAGTTCAACCCCGATAAAAAGAGACTTTATACCTACCCTGCCTCCAAAGAGAATCTGATCACATCCCTTATCCGGACGCTCTCCATCACCAACGACGGACTGATGGGAAGCGATGACAGTACTCATGTCCGCAGTTTCAGCCGATATGAATATTATCTGCTGGAACAGGCCATCGGCGACCGGAACTGGATTCGGCCTCTAACGGAAAAACAAGACAAGGAACTGAAACCGCTTATCGTCCCCAGCAAAGGGAAAGCACTACGAGTATATCCGTGGAATATCACGCTACTGCGAAATACCCTCGTGATGCACGAAGGCAAACAGGCGGAAATAAAGAATGATACGCTTTATATCGACGGAAAACCTACACAGCATTGTTTCTTCACCAAAGATTACTACTGGATGGCTTCCAACAACAGCGTCAACCTGTCCGACTCGCGTCTGTTCGGATTCGTTCCGCAAGATCATATGATCGGGAAAGCGTCGCTGATCTGGTTCTCCAAGGAAAAAGGAACGGGAATACTGGACGGGTACCGCTGGAACCGCTTCTTTCAATCGGTGAAATAATCCATATACATAGTTTTCAACATAACATCTACACATCAAATAATGAGAATAGCTTATTTATCATCCGCCTACCTCGCTCCAGTAGAATATTACACCAAATTGCTGGAATATGATAAAATATACATCGAACAGCACGACCACTACATCAAGCAAACTTACCGCAACCGTTGTACGATTGCCGGTCCCGACGGTGAATTGGCACTCTCCATCCCGACTGTCAAACCTGATACATTGAAATGTCCGATGAAAGATATACGCATCTCCGATCACGGCAACTGGCGCCATCTGCACTGGAACGCCATTGAATCAGCGTATAACAACACTCCTTTCTTCGAATATTATAAAGATGATTTCCGCCCCTTTTACGAAAAGAAATACGAGTTTTTGATCGATTTCAACGAAGAAATATGCCGTTTGGTTTGTCAGTTGATAGACATTCAGCCCAATATAGAACGGACTTCAGCATATAAAATGGAATTCAGTGCGGAAGAGACTGATTTCCGTGAAAGCATTCATCCCAAGAAAGACTTCCGCACAACTGATCCGGAATTTAGCCCGCAACCATATTACCAGGTCTTCGAATCCAAACTCGGTTTTCTTCCCAATCTGAGTATTATCGACCTGCTTTTCAATATGGGACCGGAAAGTCTGCTGGTATTAAAGAAACCGACCCGCCTATAATAGATAGGCAGGTCTTCTTCGGGAAGTAGCAACAAAGTATAATAAAGCTAATTAGTTACCATTCGTACAGTCCTGCTCAAATATAATAAATCACTTGTAAATCAATGTCGATAAGTACTCTTCGGCAAACATCTCATTGGCAACTTCCATCAGTTGCTCTGCTGTCAACGTCTCGATACGCTTGAATACCACCTCCGATGACTCGTATTTGTGATAATGCAGGTATGTTTTCGCCATTCCTAGCGCATTGTTCTCAAAATTGTCCGATGCCACTCCGATCTGCCCGATCAGCTGCTTTTTGGCTGCTGCCAGTTGCGAAGATGTCATCTTCACATCCCTCATCCGTTTCAATTCCTTGTAGGTGAGTTTCAGACAGGTATCCATATCTTCAATATCCGTTCCGAAATAGATGCAGAAGGCACCGGTATCCGTATAAGAAGTCAGATTGGATTCTACATTGTAGACCAGTCCGCGACGTTCGCGAAGCGACACGTTCAGCTTACTGTTCATGCCCGGACCGCCAAGAATGTTATTCAGGAGATAAAGGGCCGTACGCTTGTCGTCATACGCATTATATCCACGGCTGCCGATCATCACATGTGCCTGATGAGTATCTTTAGACACTACCAGACGTTCGGGCACATACAGAGGAGGAGGCACACGCTGATTATCTACCGTTACTGCCGGAACATCGGCAAGATGCTTCTCCGCCAGACGGACAATCTTCTTGAAATCATATTGCCCCTGAACAAAGAATACCATATTCCCCGGCTGATAGAATCGCCTGGTAAACGAAAGGACATCTTCTGTGCGGAAACTCCGCAGCAAATCCGGTTTACCGAGAATATTCCTTCCCAACGGATGATTGCGGAAGATCATATCTTCGAAATCATCGAAAATCAGTTCCGAAGGATTGTCCTCGTATGACTGGATTTCGTCGATGATCACTTCTGTCTCTTTCTCTATCTCATGCTGAGGGAAAGTAGAATGAAACACAATATCCCCCAACAGTTCGAGGGCACGCTCCAGATGCTCGGTCAGAAAGGCGGCATAGACTACCGTCTCTTCTTTATTTGTATAAGCGTTCAGGTCGCCCCCCACATTCTCCATCCGGTTGAGGATATGCCAGGCTTTCCGTTTCTCCGTCCCCTTGAAAATAAGATGCTCTACGAAATGAGCCATCCCCTGCTCATTCTCCGCTTCATCACGTGTTCCGGCATCGATGGCAAAACCACAATAAGACACTTTCGACAGAGTCGGTTCGTGGATGATACGCAGGCCATTCGGCAATGTATATTCGTTATATTGCATTGTTTTCTACTTCCTTATTGAATTAATGCCGCAAAAATACAATAAAACTTATTGTCGTTTATAGAAAATTGCAGATATTTGTGGACTATAACAGTTACAACGTGTATGAAAAAGATAGGAATATTCTGTTCTGCCTCGGAAAGCATTGACAAAATGTACTTCGACAGTGCCCGCCAAATAGGCGAATGGATAGGGCAGACAGGCAAAACGTTGATTTATGGAGGAGCTAGTCTCGGGCTGATGGAATGCGTGGCCCGTGCCGTAAAAGAAAACGGTGGAAAAGTTATCGGAGTAGTCCCGACCCTGCTGGAAGAGAAAAACAGCGTAAGCACACAACCGGACGAAATAATCCACACCTTCAATCTGAGTGACCGTAAGGATGTGATGACGGAAAAGTCGGACATACTGGTGGCACTACCCGGCGGTGTGGGTACACTCGACGAAATATTCCATGTAATAGCCGCCGCTTCCATCGGATACCACCAGAAAAAAGTCATCTTCTACAATGAATATGGATTTTACGACGAACTGCTGAAGGCACTCGGCACACTGGAAAGCAAAGGATTCGCCCGGAAGCCCTTCTCTACATACTACGAAGTAGCAAACACTCTGGAAGAATTAAAAGAAAAAATATACTGATCATATGATAGACTCCATCAAACAACTATTGCAACAGGAAGCACAAGCAGTGCTCAACATCCCTGTAACAGACGCTTACGAGAAAGCTGTGAAACTGATTGTAGAACAGATACATCAGAAAAAGGGAAAACTGGTAACTTCCGGTATGGGAAAAGCCGGACAGATTGCAATGAACATCGCTACCACTTTCTGTTCCACAGGCATTCCCTCAGTCTTTCTGCATCCTAGCGAAGCACAACACGGAGACCTGGGAATTTTACAAAGAAACGATTTGCTGCTGCTTATCTCCAACTCCGGCAAGACACGCGAGATTGTTGAATTAACACAACTGGCCCATAATCTGGACCCGGAACTGAAGTTTATCGTTATCACCGGTAATCCTGACAGCCCGCTGGCACATGAATCGGACGTCTGTCTGAGTACCGGCAAACCTGCCGAAGTGTGTACGCTGGGGATGACCCCCACTACTTCGACTACCGCCATGACCGTTATCGGTGATATACTGGTAGTACAAACCATGAAGGAAACAGGATTCACGATCGCCGAATACTCAAAACGCCATCACGGAGGTTATCTGGGAGAAAAATCAAGGTCACTATGCGAAAAGTAATCGGCATCGGAGAAACAATCCTCGATATAATCTTCCGGGGCGACCAGCCTTCCGCAGCCGTACCGGGAGGCTCTGTATTCAACGGCATCGTATCCCTGGCACGAATGGGAGTCCAAGTGGGATTCATCAGCGAAACGGGAAATGACCACGTAGGGAATATCATCCTGCAATTTATGCGCGAGAATCATATCCCGACTGATCATGTGAATGTGTTCCCTGACGGCAAGTCGCCTGTGTCGCTGGCTTTCCTCAACGAAAAGAGTGACGCCGAGTATATCTTTTATAAAGATTACCCCAAGCAACGTCTGGATGTTCTGTTCCCCAAACTGGAAGAGGATGATATTGTCATGGTAGGCTCTTACTATGCACTGAATCCTGTACTCCGGGAAAAGATACTGGAACTGCTTGATCAGGCACGGGACAAAAAGGCAATTATCTATTATGACCCGAACTTCCGTTCCTCTCATAAGAACGAAGCAATGAAACTTGCTCCTACAATCATCGAGAATCTGGAGTATGCGGATATTGTACGCGGATCACTGGAGGACTTCTTCTATATGTACGGAATGCAGGATGCAGACAAAATCTATAAGGACAAGATCAAGTTCTATTGTCCCCGATTTATCTGCACGGCAGGCGGCGATAAAGTATCGCTCCGTACCAATCAAGTGAGCAAAGAATATCCGATAGAGCCGTTGGATGCAGTCAGCACCATCGGAGCCGGAGATAACTTCAATGCCGGATTGATCTACGGGCTGCTCAAATACGATGTCCGCTACCGTGACCTGAACAACTTGAACGAGGAAATATGGGACAAAGTCATTCAGTGCGGAAAAGACTTTGCAGCAGAAGTCTGTCGCAGCTTCAGCAATTCGGTTCCGGTAGAGTTTGCCCGAAATTATACCAAATAGGCTGTTTACGGGTACTCTCCTACCCGTAAATTACTATTAACTTTGGCTAATTATCGCAAAGGAATGATCACATCTGCGGGTAATTCTTATCTTTGCAGTACATGATTCACTCAGACAAAGAAACTATGTACAAGAACCTGTTAAGCTGGCTTACCATCCTACTGGTGCTCCCGTCCTGTTCCGGCACCTCTCCTACTATTTCTGTGGTATGCGAGGAGAATAATGTGGGCAACTGCATTATCAAATGGGAAACAGCCCCGATACTGAAAGGACAGGTAAAGATATATGCTTCTACCGCCCACGACTTTATCCCGGAAGACAACCTGTCTCTTATACACATCTGACGCTGCCGACGAAGGCTTAG
>ERZ1027096.932-NODE-932-length-10838-cov-8.440323_pt1 | contig 10838 bp, 4 predicted proteins | sample MGYA00519278_ERZ1027096 | MGnify/ENA primary metagenome ERZ1027096 (study PRJEB26926, sample SAMN06164649) | human gut metagenome | biome: ENVO:00009003; feature: ENVO:2100002; material: ENVO:00002003 | host: Homo sapiens | place: USA | collected 2012 ...
ATGCGGCATGGCAGCATTGGAAAAGCGGGCAGGAAAAACCAGAAAAAATGGAGGCCTTTCGAGAGACTGAAATCTGGTGCTCAACACCAGATTTCAAGGCATTCTGAGCTGGGAAAGCATCAGGCTTTCCTGGCGAATAATGCCGGTGTCTGTCGAAAGACCTCCATTTTTTCTACGTTTTTCCCCCGCTTTTCCACCGCTGCCATGCGCATCACGCAAGGGCGGACGGGCGGCGGCGAGGCGTCCCCTCTATTTACACAATTCATCCGTCAACCGCGCAAACTCCTGTAAATTCAATGCCTCCCCACGAATCGTAAGCGGCCAGCCGCAGGCTGTGATTGCAGCCTCAATCTCCTCTTTCGAAAAATGCAGCAGCTCCGAATTTTTCAGTCCGTTCGCCAGCGTCTTCCGTCTCTGATTAAACGACGCCCGAATAATGGAGAACATCAACTTCTCATCCTTCGTCTCCACCGGCATCACCTCATGACGCGTCAACCGGATCACCGCACTTCCAACCTTCGGCCGCGGCATAAAACAGTTCGGCGGCACATTCGCCACAATATACGGCTCCGCATAATACTGCACCGCCAGCGACAGCGCCCCGTAATCCTTCGATCCCGGCCCCGTCTGCATCCGGTCCGCAACCTCCTTCTGAACCATAACCGTAATCGAATCCACCGGCACATGATTCTCAAATAATCCCATAATAATCGGCGTCGTAATATAATACGGAAGATTCGCCACAACCTTGATCGGCCGTCCGTTGTTCTTCTCCTTCGCCAGCGCCGCCAGATCCACCTTCAAAACATCATTGTTGATAACCTCAACATTATCATAATCCGACAGCGTATCCTCCAGAATCGGGATCAGATTCTTGTCAATTTCCACCGCACACACACTCCGCGCAGCATACGCAAGATACTGCGTCAGCGTACCGATACCAGGTCCGATTTCCACAACAAAATCGTCCGGTCCGATACCTGCAGCGGCTACAATCTTATCCAGCACATGTGGATCGATCAGAAAATTCTGACCATACTTTTTCTGAAATACAAAGCCGTACTTCTGCAGTACGGCTATTGTATTCTGCGGCTCCCCGAGCCACGGTTTTACTTTCTCCATAAATTCTCCATGTATTTAGAACTCAAAGTCTTTCTCGTAAAGAATCACGCGGTCGTCCGCATCGGTATGCTTTCTGGACATGCGTCTTCCGAATTTACGGGTTCCCTTTTCTGCATGGGCGATGGCACGATCCACCATATCTTTGACCTGTGAAATCGTCATCGGCTCGCCCTCCTTCTGATTGTTGCCAATCTGTGTATACAGAGCAAGCACACCCATCTCATCCATCTTGTATCCATTCTCACGCGCATACGTGCGGGCAAACGTAACCAGCTCGTCGTTCGTGAAAACAGGAATCGAAATGACCGTCTCAAACTTCTTCGCAAAATCAGGGTAATTCCGCAGAAGACCTCTCATGCTGACCTTCTCATCCTCGATGATCAGAACCAGACTGTCGGTACGGAAATCCATTGCCTGCGACAGCTTCTCGATCGTCTCCGGGTACATCAGACCGGCACGCTCGATCAGGAGGAAACCTCCCGCCAGCTTTGAAACAATCTGCGCACAGTCCTTTTTGTTCAGAACAGATGCATCCAGACGGGCCATCTTCGTTGCCGGAAGTTTTAAGTCAGCACAGATTGCACGGACGAGATCCTCCGACAGCTTCGTTTTTCCAGTACCGTATCCGCCCATAATGGCAATGTTTCCATGACGGGAAGTACGGTCGCCTGCGTAATGATAAACACCATGCATTGCATCCAGAATCTGGATATCCATGCCTGGAACTTTCGCAAAGTAAGTAAACAGCGCTTTCTGCTCATCACTCAGCTTATCCGGCTGGGTGTCGTTCAGGATGCGGAGTCTTGCCTCCTCCGGCGTCTCCTCGCGGAGCACCTCTTCAATCGATTTCGCAACAGTTCCTTCCGGAATGTTGTCACGGATCAGCTGAACGGTGGCATCCGTTGTTTTTTCGATGCTCATGTTGATCGTCGCATCGGATACGCGCTCACGCTTTGGCTCGGTCGGAACTTCGATTTCGATTTCCTCCGGGGTAATCTCGATCGGCTGGGTTCCTGCCGGCTCAAACGGATCGGCTGGCTCAGTCTCGGCCGGGGTTTCCGGCTCTGTTTCGCTTTCCGGCTCGTCAGCAGGTTCTGCTTCCGCAGTTTCCGGCTCGTCCGGCAGTTCAATTTCCGATGCTTTTTCAGCTTCCTGCACTTCTGCGTTCAGCGCTGCCTGAAGCTCACTAAAATCGATGGTCGGCCGTGTCTCCTCTGCCGGTTTCAGATCCGCGATGACAACCGTTGCATCCATGGACGGCGTCTCCGCCGGTTCCACAATTTCCTCGATTTTGGCTTCCGCCTGCGGCTCCTCGTCTGCTTCTGTCTCAGCTTCCACTGCTGGTTCTGTAACTTCTGCTTCTTCGATCTCAGTCTCGGCTGCCGGTTCTGTGACCCCTTCGGCCTCAGCTTCATCTGCCGGTTCTGCTGCTTCTTCCGGCTCAGCTTCCGCCTGCGGCTCCTCAGCCGCTTCCCGTGCCTCTGCCTCGGACTCCGGATCCATCGGCTGCTCTGCGGTTTCGGCTTCCGCTGCCTGCTCAGCCGGCTCTTCTGCTTCTTCCTCCGCAACTTCCTCCGACAGGTTTGCTGCGGTCTCCTGGAACAGTGCTTCGAGGTCCGGCTCTTCGTATTTCTTCTCCGGCTTCGGTGCTTTCGGCATTACCGGCTCGGCTTTTTCCTTCGGTTTTGGCTGCGGTCTTGTCTTGATTGTCGTGTTGGCATCCGGGGATACCTCTACGTTTACATCAAGCTGCTCCGGCTCCAGATCTTTTACTTCGTACTGTACCGGCTCTTCGCTTGTCTCTTCCTCGACTGCCGTCTCTTCCTGTTTCTTTCCGCGGAAGGAGAAGACATCGCGGATGCTCTTTGCAAGCTCTGCGTGAAGATCGATCGTATTTCCAAGGTACGTCGGCGTGCTGTCTGCATACGCCTGCTCTTCTGGAATCTCCTCGATCGGCTCCTCTGTCTGTTGCAGTGCTTCGTACTCCTGCACCTGCTCTGCATCTGCCTCGGCCTGCTGTGTTTTCTCATATGCTTCGTACGGCGAACCGGCTTCTTTTTCTTCTTCACCGGCCACATACTGGCTCATCACACCGCCGTTTACCGGTTTTACTTTCGGCGTCTCTGCCGGCTCTTTCGTCGCAGCCATTTCACCGGCTCCGCTCTCTCCGGCTAACCGCACTTTAAGTGCTTCCGGATCCTCGGATGGCTCTTCATTCTTTTTGTAGTCAAAACGATGCTCGTATTTGATCTGCTGGGACGGTGACAGCGGCTCGTACTTCATTTTCAGTTCCATTGCCTTTGTCACATATTTGCCCTCGCTGAACCACAGGATCAGCTCATCACAGGCATCGATGCATTTCTGCGTCTCTCCGGCTTTGCTGTAAAGGTTTGCCAGTTCATATGCCCATCTCTCGGTAAATTCCCGCTCTTTGTATTCCTCCAGAAGGGAAATCTGCTCCTCAAGCGGCGCTTTCTGTCCTCTTAAAATCTTGTATTTCAGCAGATACCGGGAATTATCGTGACGTGCGACTGCTTCAAACTCGTTGTAAAAGTCAATCGCCTCATCAAAGTCTTTCATTTTTACGGAGACCTCTACCAGGCGGTACAGAATGCCCTTTCCGATGGAAGAACGGTCATAAGCCATCAGCAGAATCTTCTTCGCCTCCGGATATCGTTTGTTCGCCTCATAGACATCCGCTACCATGCCGAGCGTGCGCAGACTCTTGACACGCTGCCAATCAACGGCTTCTACAACTGCAAGTGCCCCCTCATAGTCCTCTTTTTTTACCAGACTGTTCAGCTCTTCCAGCCGGCTTTGATATTCAGCTTTATCCAATCTTTTCACCTCAATACATTTCAGATTGTTTTAGTTCATAGACACGAACAGTGTACCACACTCCCCGTAGAATGTCAAAAGAATGCCTGTTTTGCAGGCATTTTTCGGGATGCAGATCCTTCCAGCGGGCATCAAAAAAAGAACACCCGCCCCTCCGGTTTTCCCCGGAAAAGCAGGTGTCCCCTAACTACTTATATTTGATTCTGATTACTTTCTGACAGTAATCTTGTCCAGATGCCAGATATCATCTACATACTGCTGGATGGTACGGTCGGATGTGAATTTGCCGCTGTGTGCGGTATTCAGGATCGCGCTTCTTGCCCATGCAGAAGTATTTCTGTATTTATCCTCAACACGCTCCTGTGCTGCCGCATAGGACTTGAAGTCTGCCAGGGTAAAGTACATATCCGGGCGCGGAGCATTCTTCGGTGTGAGCAGAGAGTCATACAGATCACGGAACATCATGGTGTCGCCGTTTGAGTATCTTCCGCTGATCAGATCCATCACTACGTTGTGGATGTCCTGATCGTGGATGAAGTAGCTCATCGGATCGTAGGTGTAGTTGTTCTCATATTCGATAACCTGATCTGCGGAAAGTCCGAAGATGAAGGCGTTCTCTTTTCCAACTTCCTCAACGATCTCTACGTTTGCACCGTCCATGGTTCCAAGAGTCAGGGCACCGTTCAGCATGAACTTCATGTTACCGGTACCGGAAGCCTCTTTACTTGCGGTGGAAATCTGCTCGGAAACATCAGCAGCGGCAAAGATCAGCTCTGCGTTGCTGACACGATAATCCTCGATAAATACGACTTTGATCTTTCCTTTGATGGTCGGATCGTTGTTTACCACATCACCAACGGAGTTGATCAGTTTGATGATCGCTTTTGCACGCTCATAACCTGCGGATGCTTTTGCTCCGAAGATGAAGGTTCTCGGGTAGAACGGCATATCCGGGTTCTTTTTCAGACGGTCATACAGGTACATAATATGAAGAATGTTCATAAACTGGCGTTTGTACTCATGCAGACGCTTTACCTGAACGTCAAAAATAGAGTTCGGATCTACATCAATGCCGTTATGCTCTTTGATGTATTTTGCCAGGCGAACTTTATTTTTATATTTGATTTCCATAAATTCCTTCTGTGCCTGTGTATCATCTGCAAGCTCAGCGATCTTTTTGATCTTCGGAAGATCGGTAATCCAGCCATTTCCGGCATACTCAGTTACCCAGTCAGCCAGGAGCGGATTTCCGTGAAGCAGGAAACGACGCTGTGTGATACCGTTCGTCTTATTGTTGAACTTCTCCGGAGTCATTTCGTAGAAGTCTTTTAAGGTCTGTTTTTTCAGGATCTCGGTATGAAGCTTTGCAACACCGTTGACAGAATATCCGCCTACGATAGCCAGACGGGCCATATGAACCTGTCCGTCGTAGATCACTGCCATCTGGCGGACTTTCTCTTCATCACCCGGATACTGCTCTCTTACCTGGATCAGGAAGCGGCGGTTGATCTCTTCTACGATCTGATAGATACGCGGAAGAAGTCTGGAGAACAGGTCAACCGGCCATTTCTCGAGTGCCTCTGCCATGATGGTGTGGTTGGTGTATGCGCAGGTCTTTGTGGTGATCTCCCATGCCTCATCCCAGCCAAGGCCTTCCACGTCCATGAGGATTCGCATCAGCTCCGGAACGGCTACGGTCGGGTGAGTATCGTTCAGCTGGAAGGTAACCTTCTCATACAGCTTTGTGATATCATCGTGATGTTTTTTATATTTTGCAACTGCTCTCTGTACGCTTGCAGAAATAAAGAAATACTGCTGTTTCAGACGCAGCTCTTTTCCTTCGTAATGGTTGTCGTTCGGATACAGAACCTCTACGATGGTTTTTGCAAGGTTTTCCTGCTCAACCGCTTTGTGGTAATCACCTTTGTCGAAGGAATCCAGGGAGAAGTCCTGAATAGCCTCTGCATCCCAGATGGTCAGCGTGTTTACAACATCGTTGTCGTATCCTACGATTGGCATATCGTAAGGAATTGCGTTTACAGACTGGTAATCTTTCTGTACGAAGTTTACGCGTCCGGTAGCCTCATCATACTCCTGTGCTACGTATCCGCCAAATTTTACTTCTTTTGCGTATTCCGGGCGTTTCAGCTCGAATGGATAGCCGTGTTTCAGCCAGTTGTCCGGTACTTCTACCTGATAACCGTCGCGGATCTGCTGTTTGAACATACCGTATTTATAACGGATACCGCAGCCGTATGCCGGATATCCCAGTGTAGCCAGAGAATCCAGAAAGCATGCTGCCAGACGGCCAAGACCGCCGTTTCCAAGCGCAGGATCTCTCTCCTGGTCCTCCAGAAGGTTCAGGTTCAGTCCCATCTCATCAAGAGCTTCCTGTACCTGTTTGTATGCAGTCAGGTTAATCAGGTTATTTCCCAGCGCACGTCCCATCAGGAACTCCATGGACATATAGTACAGAATCTTCGGATCCTGCTCATCCATTGCTTTCTGGGTTTTCAGCCAGTTGTCAATAATAACGTCTTTTACTGCGTAGCAGACTGCCTGGTAAATTTCCTGCTGGGAAGCCTCTTCCAGATTTTTTCTGTACAGCATTTTTACGTTTTCTTTGACACTGTTCTTAAAAGTTTCTTTGTTGAACTCGGCGTTTAACATCTGCGTCCTCCTCAATAGCAGTCTGCGAGCGGAGAGCTTGTCTGCATCCCCGCTCGCAGGCTGATTTTTATATTAACGATCGTCGTGGAAACGCATCCAGAAGTATTCTTAGATACGCTCTACTGCCATGGTAACCTTTTCGGAGTTGATATTCCACTCCTTCTCATAGCCCTTTGTCTCTCCAGTCACGATTTCTTCTGCCAGAACTTCAGATTTAATTTCATCACCATGGTTTTTCATGATGCTTACAATCTTGTCGTTGTCTTTTGCATATACTCTGATCTTGTCCATAACCTCAAAGCCGGCCTCTTTACGCATGGTCTGGATTTTACTTACCAGCTCACGAACAAAACCTTCCTCGATCAGTTCCGGAGTCAGATTGGTATCCAGAACAACGGTGATTGTATGGTCGGATTCGGATACATAGCCTTCCATCTGTGCCATGTCAATTAACAAATCCTCCTCTAATAATACAATTTCCTGTCCATCGATGTCAAGTTTAAGTTCGCCGGTGCTCTTGAGCTCTGCCATAGCCTTGTTTCCATCCAGCTCAGACAGGGTTGTTTTGATCTTGTTCAGGAGTTTTCCGTATTTTGGTCCTACGGTACGCATCTGCGGTTTGAAGCTGTAGCTGATGAAATCTGCGATGTCATCTTTAAATACAACTTCTTTGACATTCAGCTCGTCCTCGATGATCTCTTTGTAGAATTCGGAAAGCTGGAACTCGCTCTTCACGTACATGGTTCCGATCGGCTGACGGTTTTTGATATTGGCAGTATTTCTTGCGGCACGTCCCATAACGACGATCTCCAGCAGGTCTGCCATATCCTCTTCCATCTTCGGATCGATCCAGTTCTCATGTACCTCCGGGAAGTCGCACAGATGGATACTTTCCGGTGCACTTGCATCGATGCTCTTTACGAGGTTCTGATAAATATCCTCTGTCATGAACGGAATCATCGGAGCTGCTGCTTTTGCAACGGTCACCAGTGCGGTGTACAGAGTCATGTAAGCATTGATCTTATCCTGCTCCATGCCTTTTGCCCAGAAACGCTCACGGGAGCGGCGTACATACCAGTTACTCATATCATCCACGAAGGACTGCAGTGCTTTTGCTGCCTCCGGGATACGGTAATTTGCCAGGTTGTCGTCTACTGCTTTTACAGTGGATTCCAGACGGGACAGCAGCCATTTATCCATAACAGCCAGCTTGTCATACTCCAGACTGTATTTTGTTGCATCGAAGTTGTCGATGTTTGCATACAGAACAAAGAACGCGTAGGTGTTCCACAGGGTTCCCATGAACTTTCTCTGTCCTTCCACGACCGTCTTGCCTGCGAAACGGCTCGGCAGCCACGGAGCGCTGCTGGTGTAGAAGTACCAGCGGATCGCATCGGCACCGTAGGTCTGCAGTGCGTCAAACGGATCTACCGCATTTCCTTTGGATTTACTCATCTTCTGTCCGTTCTCATCCTGTACCAGACCAAGAACGATAACGTTCTCGTACGGTGCTTTGTTGAACAGCAGAGTGGAAATTGCAAGCAGGGAGTAGAACCATCCACGTGTCTGGTCTACAGCCTCGGAAATAAACTGTGCCGGGAACTGTTTCTCGAAGGTTTCTTTGTTCTCGAATGGATAGTGATGCTGTGCGAACGGCATGGAGCCGGAATCGAACCAGCAGTCGATAACCTCCGGTACACGGTGCATCTCTTTACCGCATTTCGGGCACTTGATGGTCACTGCGTCGATGTATGGGCGGTGAAGCTCGATGTCATCCGGGCAGTTGTCGGCTTTTTCTTTCAGCTCTTCGATACTGCCGATGCAGTCCTGATGGCCACATTCACACTGCCATACCGGAAGCGGAGTTCCCCAGTAACGGTTTCTGGAAAGTCCCCAGTCCTGAACATTCTCCAGCCAGTCGCCGAAGCGTCCTTTTCCGATGCTCTCCGGAATCCAGTTGATGGTGTTGTTGTTGCGGATCAGATCCTCTTTTACTGCAGTCATGCGGATGAACCAGGTCTCACGTGCATAGTAGATCAGCGGAGTATCGCATCTCCAGCAGTGCGGGTAGCTGTGCTCGAACAGCGGCGCATCAAACAGAAGATCCTTGTCCTCGAGTGCCTGCAGAACGGCCATATCTGCTTTCTTGCAGAAAGTGCCTGCCCACGGAGTTTCCTCGGTCATCTCACCTTTTTCGTTTACTAACTGTACGAATGGAAGATCGTATCTGTGACCGACCTTGGAGTCGTCCTCACCAAATGCAGGGGCGATATGAACAACACCGGTACCATCGGTCAGTGTTACGTAGGTATCGCAGACTACATAGTATGCTTTTTTGTTTCCGATTCTCTTCTCAGCGTACGGGAACAGCGGCTCGTACTCTTTGAACTCGAGATCTTTACCCTGATAATGCTCCAGGATTTCAGCGCCCTCACCGAGAACGGTGTCTACCAGAGCAGCTGCCATATAATAGGTATATCCTTTGCTTGTTACTTTTACATAATCCTCATCCGGGTTGACGCAGAGTGCAACGTTGGACGGAAGGGTCCACGGTGTGGTGGTCCATGCCAGGATGTAAGCGTCCTCGCCTTTTACTTTAAAGCGGACAACGGCTGAACGTTCTTTGACATCTTTGTATCCCTGCGCTACTTCGTGGGAAGAAAGCGGGGTACCGCAGCGCGGGCAGTAAGGAACGATTTTGTGTCCTTCGTACAGAAGACCTTTCTTCCAGATCTCTTTTAATGCCCACCACTCGGACTCGATGTAATCGTTATGATACGTAACGTATGGGTTTTTCATATCAGCCCAGAAGCCAACGGTATGGGAGAAGTCTTCCCACATTCCCTCGTATTTCCATACGCTCTCTTTACACTGCTCGATGAATGGCTCTACGCCGTATTTTTCGATCTGATCTTTTCCGTCCAGACCGAGTTTTTTCTCAACTTCCAGCTCTACCGGCAGTCCGTGGGTATCCCAGCCTGCTTTTCTCGGCACCTGATAACCCTTCATGGTACGGTATCTCGGGATCATATCCTTGATAACACGGGTCTCTACGTGGCCGATGTGCGGTTTTCCGTTTGCGGTCGGCGGTCCGTCATAGAATACGTAGGACGGATTTCCTTCGCGCACTTTCATACTTTTTTCGAAGATCTGATTGTCTTCCCAGAACTTCTCAACCTGTTTTTCTCTCTCGACAAAGTTCATGTCGGTTGAAACTTTCTTGTACATGCTTGTACCTCCTGAAACTTAAGTTTCTCGTTTGATTTGCTCGCGTAAAATAAGAAAAAGCTCCCGCCCTGTAATAGGACGAAAGCTGTACTTATCGTAACCACCTGTTACATACTATCATATGCATTTCCTGTAACGGGGAACAACCGGCAACTTCTTACCACTGCTCTCCGGTTTTCTATATTTTATGCGCCGGGTACGCAGATTCAGAACTGCAACTTGGAAGTGATGTTCACCTGCCGCTACTTGTACCGGACTCCCACCATCCCCGGCTCGCTTTCCACAGACCGTTCACGCGCAGACTACTGTCTTCGTCATCGTTTTTCATGCCTTATTATAACTAGGGGCTGTAAGCGTTGTCAAGAGTGGAAAGCATATTTTATCGGTTCTTTTCCGCGATTTTACGGGATTTTCGGGGGTGTGCGTTGCTATTTGGACATGGGGATGGTAAAATCATGGTATCTTATAAGGAAACGGAAGTGAAAGTTTGAAGGTTGCAATTGCAATTGATTCATTTAAAGGAAGTCTCTCGTCTCTTCAGGCCGGGAATGCTGCTGCGCAAGGGATTCACAGGGTGGATCCAGATGTTAAAACGGTTGTGCGGACACTGGCGGACGGAGGAGAAGGGACGGTACAGGCTCTGACGGAAGGACTCGGCGGACAGTTTGTGTCCGTTCCTGTGACGGGACCGGCACAAAAGACAGTTTCGTGTACGTATGGCGTAATAGAACAGGCACAGACAGCTGTTATTGAGATGTCCGGTGCAGCTGGAATTACGCTTGTTTCGGATACGGAACGAAATCCGTTGTATACAACGACATACGGTGTCGGTGAAGTAATCCAGGATGCGGTTCTGCGTGGCTGCCGCCATTTTATTATCGGAATCGGCGGAAGTGCCACGAATGACGGCGGTATTGGTATGCTGCAGGCACTCGGTTTCGGACTGCTCGATGCAGAAGGAAAACAGGTTCCTTTTGGTG
>ERZ1027096.947-NODE-947-length-10737-cov-6.044374_pt1 | contig 10737 bp, 10 predicted proteins | sample MGYA00519278_ERZ1027096 | MGnify/ENA primary metagenome ERZ1027096 (study PRJEB26926, sample SAMN06164649) | human gut metagenome | biome: ENVO:00009003; feature: ENVO:2100002; material: ENVO:00002003 | host: Homo sapiens | place: USA | collected 2012 ...
GTCGGCAGCGTCAGATGTGTATAAGAGACAGATCCGGAGTTCCGATAAATAAAATCTCTGCTTCTTCTATTTTTAGAATCTCGCGGGCAATCGTAATTGCCGGATAAATATGTCCACCTGTTCCGCCTCCGGATAAAATAATACGTTTCATCTATACTCCCATCACTTCAGCCTGTTTACAATCTTTTTAAAATCAAAGCCTCGCGCTTCATAATTAGCATACATATCAAAACTTGAACATGCCGGAGACAGCAATACAACATCCCCGCTGCAGGCAATGGATTTCCCTTTTTCAACAGCGCCCCGCATATCATCAGCCAAAACAATAGTTTTTATCCCGGCTTTCTCTGCTTCATCTTTAAATCTTGCTGCTGCATTGCCTAACAAAATCAAACATTTGACACGCGCTTTCACCGTTTTCATAAACTTATCAAGTTTTGTGTGCTTGTCATATCCGCCTGCAATAAGAATGATTGGACGATCGAATGTTTCCATTCCCTTAATCGCCGCATCTGTATTTGTTGCCTTTGAGTCATTATAATATGAAACTCCATCCAGCTCTCGAACAAATTCGATACGATGCGGTAAGCCTTTGAATTCAATTATTCCATCATGAATGGCTTCAAGCGGGATTCCACCTTCATATGCTAAAAATGCTGCTGCTAAGACATTCTGGTAATTCTGATTTCCTGTCAGCTGCAATTCATCTATACCTGCCACCTTAAGAACTTTCCCCCTTCGCTTAATCACCAAGTCTGCTCCGTTAAGACAGGCGCCTTCTTCTACATCACGGCTTATACTGAACAAACATACAGTAGTATTTTTAGCTTTTTTCATCAGTATCGGAGTATATTCATCTTCCGCATTTAATAACAAGCAATTATCCTTTCCCATATTCTCAAAAATTCTTGCTTTTGCTGCCACATATCTTTCCATCGTATGATGACGTTCTATATGATCTGGAGTAATATTCAAAATCACTGCTGCCCTAGGGCAAAAATCTTTAATAAACTCCAACTGGAAACTGGATACCTCTGCCGCAATCACTCCATCTTCAGCTACCAATTCTGCTTCACGGCTAAGTGAAATCCCTAGGTTTCCTGCTACTGCAAAAGGTATTGATGAATGGCCTATCATGCTGCCGAGTAAAGTTGTTGTAGTTGTTTTCCCATTTGTACCGGTAACTGCCAATATAGGAGCCTTCGTTACTCTATATGCCAGTTCAATTTCGCTAATTACAGGAATTCTACGCTTAAAAGCCTCCATCACGACTATATTCTCAGCAGAAATAACTGGTGAAACCACAACTGTATCGATTCCATCCAGTAACTCAACAGATTGCATGCCAAATTCAAATACGACCCCAAACGATTGAAGTATTTCTTTTTCTTTCTTATCTTTTATATTGTCTTTTAAATCTGAAACAATAACATTACATTCATGTCTGAGCAATACATGCGCTGCCCCTAGGCCGCTAATCCCTGCGCCAAGCACCAATACATTTTTCACTTTTACCGCCTCAAATAAAAACAACTACTACACTTATTGCTTCACTTTAATGCATGAATATATGCCTATATTTTTCTATGCTTTAAATGAAATCATGAGTGTGACACATGCCATAATGCAGGCAAAAATCCAAAATGACCAAACCACTCTAACTTCACTCCAGCCGGAAAGCTCAAAATGATGATGAAGTGGACTCATTTTAAATATTCGTTTTCCTGTTAATTGGAAAGATACAACCTGTAAAATCACAGAAAGTGCTTCGAGCACAAAAACCATCCCTAAAAAAATGAGAAGCAATTCGGTTTTTGTCACTATGGCAATTCCTGCAACTGCCCCTCCTAAAGCCAAAGAGCCGGTGTCTCCCATGAAAATTTCGGCCGGATGATAATTGAAAAATAAAAATCCCACACAGCCCCCCGCTAAGATTGCAGAAAACAAACCAATGTCATGTATCCCGTTTACATAGCAATAAACTGAATAAGCTAAAAATGTTACAACACTGCATCCTGAAGCCAAGCCATCCAGCCCATCAGTCAGATTCACTGCATTGGAAGCCCCTACAACAACCAATACTGCAAAAATATAATACAGCACTCCAATCTCGATCTCCATTGATGAGAATGGAATTGAGATTGAATATGGCAGATGAAGCGTCTCTACACATCCCCAGCAAAAAAAGGCCGCTAAAATCAATTGTCCCGCGATTTTCTGCTTAGCGGTTAACCCCAAATTCCTTTTCTTTTCCGCTTTTATCAAGTCGTCTAAAAAACCAAGCAAGCCATGTCCCAAAGTCAGAAACAGGAGCCAAAGTACCGATGGGTCTGCCAATCTGTTCCAAATAACGACAAGAACTACAGACAAGCACACAAATAGCCCCCCCATTGTGGGAGTTCCCGCCTTTAAGCGATGCGATTTGGGTCCTTCTTCTCGAATAGACTGCTGCGCCTTATATTTTCGTGCGAGGGGAATTGCAATTACCCCAAGCATAACTGTTAATGCAATTGCTTCCCCCATGTAAAGTATATAAGTAAATTCCATCTTAATTTAAAGATTTCCTCCAAAGTTCCAGTATCGTTTCCATATGCATGTAACGGGATCCTTTGACTAAAACAACATCTCCAGACTGGATCATCTTTTGTAATCTCTGCCAAGCATCCTCACAAGTTGTGCACTCCATGATGTTCGTTTTTCCCGCATCGCGAGCCCCCATAGCTATATGGCGGCTAAGCTTCCCCACCGTAATCATTCCGTCAAACCCTATATTTGCGGCTATTTTCCCCAATTCATAATGAAATTGTTCCTCTTTTTCCCCCAACTCTCCCATATCCCCTAACACAAGGAAATAATGCTTTCCATTGACCTGACGCATAGCATGAAAAGCCATCTCCATTGATAATGGATTAGCATTATAAGAGTCATCAATCACAGTTACGCCATTAATCTCTGTGAAAAACTGTCTTTGCGCTCCAGGTAAAAACTCAGAAAGTGCTTTTTGAATACGATTTACATCAATCCCAAGCACTCTTGCTGTTGCCGTAGCCGCCAATGCATTATATACATTATGAATACCTAGCATATTCAGCTTAACTTTAAATGCCTCATCAAAGCAGGTACAAACATATTTGGTACAATTATTTTCATATTGAATTCTACTCCCATGGACAGTATAATTCCCATTTACGCCATACCCTATTATATTTCCGCTAAAAGTATCTCCCATTTTAATTACATAAGGATCATCTTCATTTAATATGGCAATCCCCTTATCAGGTAGTGATTCAATTAGCTCTCCCTTCGCCTTCGCGATATTCTCCTGACTCCCTAAAATTCCTATATGCGAAGTCCCTACATTTGTTACAACACCGATAGTAGGCGCTGCAATTCGACACAGTCCTGCAATTTGCCCAAGACCTCTCATTCCCATTTCCACCACGCACGCTTCTGTTTCCGGCGTCATGGATAAAAGAGTCAACGAAAGTCCAATTTCATTATTAAAATTTTTCTGCGTTGCACATACATTCAATTTGGAAGCAACTAAAGCCGCAATCATATTTTTTGTCGTCGTTTTTCCATTAGATCCCGTTACCGCCACCACTGGAATATCAAACTTCATCCGATAGAAATGTGCTAATGCTTCCAGGGCTGTTTGGGTATTTTTTACCAGGATAACGGAAACTGTTCGAGGAACAGCCTTAAAAGAAGATCTTTCGGAAATAATGACCATTGATGCACCGTTAATACATGCATCATTTAAAAAATGATGTCCGTCAAATGTATTCCCTTGCAAAGCAATAAAAAGTTCTCCGGGAGAAATAGTGCGCGTATCAGTATTTACCCCTGTACAATATTCATGGCTCCCCTGCTGCAGTAAAACACCACTAACTGCCTTTAAAATTTCCCCCAGCGTAAATGATGCCATTTCCTAACCTCTTAATGCCTTCCTTACTTCTTCACGATCATCAAAATGAACCGTTTTATCTTTCAAAATCTGATAATCTTCATGCCCTTTACCCGCAATCAATACAATATCCTGATTGTGTGCTATCGACAGAGCATACTGTATGGCAGCACGCCTGTCAGTTACCGTTTTATAAAGTAAATTACTCTTATGTTGGGAAATATCCTGTACCCCGGCAGCTATTTCCCTAATAATTTCTTCCGGGTCTTCTGTTCTTGGATTATCACTAGTAATAACAACAACATCAGAATAATTGGCAGCGATGCGCCCCATAATAGGACGTTTCAATTTGTCCCTGTCTCCGCCACAGCCAAAACAGGTTATAAGACGCCCCTTCGCAATCTCTTTCGCAGTTGTTAATATTTTTTCCAACCCATCCGGTGTATGTGCATAATCTACGACGACGGAAAAAGATTGCCCTTCTTCAATAAGTTCAAACCGTCCTGCCACTGATACGAAATCAGAAAGAGCAGCTTGTATGTCTTTGATATCCACACCTTCTGACAAAGCTGCACCAATAGCTGCCATTACATTATATACGTTGAAACGGCCGATAAGCTTAGTTTTTATAACGTATCTTTTTTCACCAAGCTGAATTTTGAACGATGAGGATTTTCCACTAAAATGAACATCACTTGCTTTTAGATCGGGATTACCATTAAAGCCATAAGTTGATACTTGGCAAAAATCCGGATCTGAAATTGCGTTACTCATTACGGCTGCATATGGATCATCACTGTTAATCCACGCCGATTTCCCATCTTTAATCTGATCTTTGCCAGAAACCATTTTGAAAAGGATGGATTTTGCCTTGGCATAATTATCCATAGTCTTATGATAATCCAAATGATCTTCTGTCAGATTTGTAAAAACCGCTGTATCAAACTCACATCCGATAACACGCCCCATAACTAATGAATGAGAAGATACTTCCATACAAACATGGGTTACATTTTCTTTTAGCATCTGATACAAAATACGCTGCAGGTCTATAACATCCGGTGTTGTATTATGTGTCGGGATCTCTTTATCCCCAATCAAAGCATGCACCGTTCCAATGACACCGGTTTTATATCCGACATGATGCAGGATATGGGATATAACATGGGTTGTTGTAGTTTTTCCATTTGTTCCCGTCAAAGCAATCATTCTCATTTTTTTAGAGGGATAGTCAAAAAAATATGGAACTATATCTTCCATCGCTTTCCGTGTATCGGCAACATAGATAATTGTAACATCTGAGGCCACATCGATTTTCTTTTCCGCAATAATAGCTGCCGCTCCATTTTCAGCCGCCATATTTGCAAAATTATGTCCATCTACGTGTTCTCCACGCAAACAGAAAAATAAACTTCCTGTTTCTACCGCACGGGAATCCGCAGTTACATCAATTATTCTAACTTGGGAATTACCTTCCATTCTCTCGATAGGAGTTGCCTTTAATAAATCAATTAATTGCTTCACACCAATACCTTCTACTTGTCATCATAATCCTGTACATTGCCTTATATAGTATAACAATTTATATACAAGCACAATAGCGGTCCTATGAGGGCCGCTATTAACTCAATCTCTTATTTTCTGCTTTCCGCCTTCTGTCTCCATACGTCCATAAATGGCACTTGTAGCAACTTGCATACCAAGTTGTGTTTCCGCAATATTTTGGATTCTTGCCGGTGCTTCAAGCTTGGCAACATCCAGCTGTAAAGTTGCATTTTCTTTTGCAATAGAAATTACTTCAGAACGAAGAACTTGCATTTTATATTCTTGCTGTGCATTCATTCCCGAAAAAAAATACAGTGCCAACACAGGAATAAACAATAAAGAAAGGCTTATAAATACTTGATAAAAGTTCCTGCGTTCAATGACGCCACTTTGTCCTGCTACTGCTACGTTTTCAGATATATAATTCATCATATTCACATTCTGTGATGTCATTTAAACTTCCCCTATCCCTTATTACACTTTTTCCACCACACGAAGCACAGCGCTTCGTGCTCTTGGATTCTCCTTAACCTCTTGCAGGGATGGCCTTATCGCTTTCCCCACACTTCTGACTTGTCTTCTGTGATTACATATACAAATCGGAATTTCCGACGGACAAATACAGTCTTTAGACATATCCCTAAAGGTATTTTTGATAATACGATCTTCCAACGAATGAAAAGTGATGACTCCTAACCGTCCTCCCTTATTCAGGTGATTTATGCAATCCTCCATGGCTTTTCGCAAAATGCCAAGTTCATTATTTACTTCAATGCGAATGGCCTGAAAAGTCCTTTTCGCTGGATGCGGTCCATCTCTTCTTGCCGCAGAAGGGATTGCCGCTTTAATAACATGGACAAGTTCTTCTGTAGTAGAGATTGGTCTGCGCATCCTGGCTCTATCTATAAAATCAACAATACGACTCGCCCAACGTTCTTCCCCGTAATCATGAATAATATTTCTTAAATGCTCTTTCGTATATGTATTTATCACATCATATGCAGTCAACGAGTTCCTTTGATCCATTCTCATGTCAAGCTTTCCATTATTCATATATGAGAATCCACGGGTTCCATCATCCAACTGATGCGATGACACCCCTAAATCAAAAATAAAACCATCAACTTTTTCTATTCCATTCTCTTTTAAAATTCCATTGATATTAGAAAAATTGTCTCTTACTGATATAAATTTACACTGGGCTCCACGGAGCCGTTCTTTAGCCGCCTCAATAGCCTCCCCATCCTGATCTACACCAATTATGCAGCCAAGATTTGAAAGCCCTTCAGCAAGAGCCAAAGAATGGCCTCCACCGCCCAATGTGCAATCCACATAAGTACCGTTTGTATTCGTCAATACATGACTAACCATCTCATTTTGCAAAACAGTAGTGTGGCTAAATTTCATAGATACCTCTTATATCAGAAATTCAGAGGAAGTTCTAACGATTCCGCCAAATCGGTAATAGATTCTTCTTCATTTAAATCCCGATCAAGAAGCTCAGGATCCCATATTTCAATCGTGCTTCCCGCACCGATAATTCTTGCATCTTTTTTTAAATCAGCAAGTTTCCTTAAATGTGCAGGAATCAATATCCGCCCCTGCTTATCGCACTCCATTTCACTTCCTTTTCCAATCAGATATCTTTTTACCTTTCTTACATTTTGATGTGTTGCCGACATTTGCTCAAACTTAGAAATAAGATTATTCCAATGTTCCATCGTATAGATGCAGAGACAGGAATCCAACCCTGGAGCTAAAACGAAATGATCCCCCAATTCTTCGCGGAATTTGGCAGGAAGAATCATCCGCCCTTTTGAATCTATACTGTGCGAATATTCTGACATAAACATGATTCTTCCACCTCCCTCCACTTTTAGCCACATTCTACCACAATCCCCCCACTTATATACAATCCGGAACATTTATTCTCATATAACTATTATTCACCAATATTTCCTACCATCTCTTTCTTCGCTTTAATAATGCCAGACATTTTTAACTCCCACTTTGTCTTTATACTGTGTAAAACAGAATAAAATTCACACAAAAAAACGTGATGAAAATCTCTTTCATCACGTTTCCTATTCTGCTACGATATACGCACTACCCAGCCTGGTACATGTATTAAACGGAATATTTATCAAAGCCGCCCTCGCATTTACAGACAGTGGCGTTTTCACTGCGCCAGACCAGTATAACATCCTACCTATAATCTCGCCAGGTGACTTCCCGTTTGCCCTCAGTTCCTGGATGGTAATTCCGCCTTGCCTCTTAGACAAACGTATACCATACTTATCTACCAGCAGAGGTAAATGTCCGTATAAGGGAATTTGATAGCCAAGCTTTCTCAAAAGATAAATTTGATAAAACGTTGAAGGCAATAGATCATTTCCTCTGAAAACATGAGTTACCTGCATTATCCCGTCATCTGCAGAAGCCGCCAATTGATATGATACGGCACCATCTGCCCGAAAAATAATAAAATCATCTTTCCCCTCTTCTAAGGTCTTTATCTGATTCCCGCAGAACATATCACAAAAAGAAATTTCTTGCTTTTTCATGCGGATTCTCCAAGATGGCTCTTTGTCGGTTTGTCCCCGTTCTGACCATGATAAGTTTCGACAATGCCCGTCATATACAGGTTTGTTTTCCCCTAAATGGGGAGCTGACGATATATTATGTATTCTTGCCCGCGAACAAAAGCAAGGGTATATGGAATCTTCAGCTTCCCACCGCTTCTTAATACCCTCATATATAGAGAACCGTTTACTTTGTATAGGCTCTCCATATGCATATGCATGCCCGGGTTCTTCATCCCAATCTAACCCCAGCCAAGATAAATCTTCTTTAATTGCTGAGATATAGTCTGCCCTGCACCGGCTTTGATCGATATCCTCTATTCGCAGAATAATTCGCCCTTTATTTTGCCTCGTCCATAACCAGTTTAAAAACGCCACCCATACATTCCCCAAATGCAAATAACCTGTTGGACTTGGTGCAAATCTTGTTTTTATCCCCATCACTTCGGCATAGACAGAATAGATGTGAATAGCGCTTTATTTTGTCTTATTTTTTCTTCGTTTCCCATTACACAAATATAAGGATCATTCATCACACTTCTGACAAGCGGTGCTAAACTTCTGATATTGTCAATTGTACAGTTAACAATTTCATCCCTTATTTTCATTCGGCTTTCTCGTGTATTCCCTGTCAGGTAGTATGCTAAAGCTCTTTCTCCCTTCATAAATGGTGTCAATTGAATTTCTTCAGCAGCCATCGTCCCAATAACATACTTGGTCATCTCGCGTTCAGATAAGACGAGTGCGCTTAAATAGTCAGGCAATTCCTCATAAACTTTTAAAGTTTCCGCTAAATTAGGATCACGGTAAGAACATAAAACGGCATTACCATTTCGCATAAACTGGGTAAACGCTCCATATGCTCCACCAAGGACTCTTACTTTTTTCCACAAATACTCATATCGAAGAATAGTTTCCATCACCCGGAGTGCTCCAGTATACGCAAAACCATGTCTTTTAAAATTTCCGCCTTTTGCTACATACTGTACTTTACCTGCTGTTTGAAAAGCCTCATTTATTACTACGTTGGGGCAGGTCGTTTCTCGGTTGGCAGGGCCCAGCTCTTCGGGCATTTCTGAAACCATTTCAGGTAAAAACTTATTGACTGCCGTTTTTTCTTCTTCAGATCCAATTGTATGAATAAAAAGATTATGCCGTGTAAAGATTTGTTTTGCCAGCCGTTGCAAGCAAGAAATCATTTCATCGCTAATTGCATCAAATCTTGCAACCACATCACTCAAAAAATAATAATAAGACAACCCTGTCGTCTCTGAATATCTACCTGCTTCAGAAAAATAAGACAATAATCGGCTTATACAAAGAGTATGTCCGCGGGCAAACGCTGTCATATCCCAATTTGCTTTTTCTTCCATTAAAATTTCTCTTAACCGAATTTTGTCAGTATAATCAGTATGCAGGATCACCTCTTTCAGCAGTCGAACCATTTTGTCTGCGTTAGATACGAGTGCTTTTCCTTTTACGATTAAATATGGCGTGCATTTTTGATCTGAATCGATATTGCTGATCGACCCCACTTGAAAGTTAATTCCTCCAGTATACGCATTAGACTGTCTAACCAATTCAGAATATTCATAATTTACGGTATTCATCGATAATATCAGTCTTGTCAATATATTGGCATAAAAGATATCCTTTTTTGACAATCCTTCTAAATTAAAATATAAATTTAGATAAACAATACCGTTTGAATTGATGTCATAGTGAAAATGACGGATTCCCTCAATTCTGCCATTCTCGATTTCATCATTCTCAATTTCACGATTTAAATCTTCCCGTCGAAGGAGAGGAATAGCAGTCAAAGCCTCTTCTGAATCCACAGATGCCTGTCGCTCTTTTAATACCCGTGTCTTTTCTATAATATCCGTAATCTGATTCTCTGAAAGGCTTTTTTTATAGGCGTCCAGTTGTTCCGCAACTTCAATTCTTTTCTTTTCATCAATCCCTTTTTTAGCTTTCATGGTAATCAATACCTGATGAGGATTCTTAATAAGATATTTTAGAAGCAGGCCTTCAAAATAATCCGTTTCAATAGCTTTCCTTAATCCATTTATATCATCGTAATACCGCAGAGCTTCTATTGGATCACGGTCATATAGCCACATATCCATAGCCCGTATTCCGTAAAACAAGCCTTTAGGCCTCCCCTGATAATCGTTTTCTCTTAAAATAAATTCCGTACGATTCAATGCGGCAGTCAACATCTTTTTATCAAGCCCCGTAAGCGCAAGTTTTCTAAGTGTATGATCTACGATTTGTGAGAATTCTCCCTGCCGTTCAGGTTCCGAACCGGTCACAACAATCGACCAGACCGGCTGTTTATAACTATCCTCGTAAGCTCCCGACACATCACTTCCAACACCCGCATCAAGGAGGGCTTTTTTTAACGGAGCGCCATCCATATCAATCAATACATAATTTAATATCCGAATGGCCAATGACTCTTTTGTTGTCATACAATCCGTCATAGCAGCATATAAAGCATGAATCGCTTTATTAGCGATATTCTCTCCATCTGCTATGTTGTAATTCTTTTCTGTTATGACACGTTTGGCAAACGCTTTCTGTGTTCCCACCTCAGAATAGACACACCGTCTATCGAAAGCCGATAAATACTCTTCATCAATATATTTTAAGGCTGTCTCTTATACACATCTCCGAGCCCACGAGACGTAGAGGAATCTC
>ERZ1027096.955-NODE-955-length-10659-cov-3.528197_pt1 | contig 10659 bp, 13 predicted proteins | sample MGYA00519278_ERZ1027096 | MGnify/ENA primary metagenome ERZ1027096 (study PRJEB26926, sample SAMN06164649) | human gut metagenome | biome: ENVO:00009003; feature: ENVO:2100002; material: ENVO:00002003 | host: Homo sapiens | place: USA | collected 2012 ...
AGATTCCTCTACGTCTCGTGGGCTCGGAGATGTGTATAAGAGACAGCCACCGGCGAGCGCGGCCTGCACCATCTGGTGTACGAGATCGTGGACAACGCCATCGACGAGGCTTTGGCCGGTTACTGCGACCACATCGAGGTCAAGATCCTGAAGGGCGACATCATTCAGGTCACGGACAATGGCCGCGGCATCCCCGTGGACATCCAGGCTGATACCGGTCTGCCTGCCGTCACCGTCGTCTATACCATCCTCCACGCCGGCGGCAAGTTCGGCGGCGAGAACTCCGGCTACAAGGTGGCCGGCGGCCTGCACGGCGTAGGCGCTTCGGTGGTCAACGCCTGCTCCGAGTGGCTCACCGTCAACGTGCGCCGCGACGGCCACGAGTACGAGCAGACCTTCCGCCGCGGCGACCCGGACGGCCCCCTGAAGTGTCTGGGCACGGTGGCCGAGGGGGTCACCGGCACCCGCGTCACCTTCAAGCCTGACCCTGAGATGTTCAAGGACACCACCGTCTATAACTTCGAGACGCTGGAAAAGCGTCTGCGCGAGGAGAGCTTCCTGAACGCCGGTGTCAAGATCACCCTGACCGATGAGCGGGAGCTCTATACCCCCGTTCTGGAGGATGGCCAGGAGGGCGACCCCTGCTACCGCACCGAGGTCATGTGCTATGAGGGCGGCATCAAGAGCTTTGTCACCTATCTGGGCGAAAAGCGCAATCTGGAGGTGCTCCACCCCAATGTCATCTACCTCAAGGGCCAGACCGAGCGGGGCATGGCCGAGATCGCGCTGCAGTATAATTCCAGCTATAACGAGCTGCTGCTGAGCTTTGCCAACAACGTCAACACCCCGGACGGCGGCACCCATGAAGAGGGCTTCCGCACCAGCCTGACCCGTGTGTTCAACGATTACGGCCGCAGTCACGGCCTGCTGAAGGATAAGGACGAGAACCTGTCCGGCTCCGATGTCCGCGAGGGCCTCATCTGTGTCATTTCCGTCAAGCTGCAGGAGGCAGAGTTCGAGGGCCAGACCAAGGCAAAGCTGGGAAATACTGAGATCCGCACCCTTGTTTCCAACATGGTGTACACCAAGCTGATGGAGTTCTTTGAGGAGAACCCCGGCGTGGCAAAGGCCATCTTTGAAAAGGCCACCCAGGCAGCCCGCGCCCGCGCCGCCGCCAAAAAGGCCCGGGAGCTGGTGCGCCGCAAGAGCGCGCTGGAGACCAGCCGGATGCCCGGCAAGCTGGCTGACTGCCGTGAAAAAGACCCCACCCGCACCGAGATCTTCATCGTCGAGGGTGACTCTGCAGGCGGCTCCGCCAAGATGGGCCGTGACTCCGCCATTCAGGCCATCCTCCCCCTGTGGGGCAAGATGCTGAATGTGGAAAAAGCCCGCGCGGACCGCATCTACGGCAACGATAAGCTGATGCCCGTGGTGCTGGCTCTGGGCTGCGGCATCGGCGAGGAATTCGATATCTCCAAGCTGCGGTATGATAAAGTGTTCATCATGGCCGATGCCGATGTCGATGGTTCTCACATCTGCACCCTGATGCTGACCTTCTTCTTCCGCTATATGCGCCCCCTCATCGAGCAGGGCCATGTCTATGTCGCCCAGCCGCCCCTGTTCAAGGTGCAGAAGGGCAACACCATCAAGTACGCCTACAATGACGCCGAAATGGCTGTCCTTTCCCAGGAAATGCCGGGTGCCAAGATCAACCGCTACAAAGGCCTTGGTGAGATGAACCCCGAGCAGCTGTGGGAGACCACCATGAACCCCGAGAACCGCGTCATCGTCCGCATCACCATCGAGGATGCCGAGAAGGCCGAAGCGGATCAGGCCCGCAGGGAAGCCGAGGAGGCTGCCGCCGAGCAGGCCCGTAAGGCCGACCCGTTCCAGGCCCTGGCCGAGAAGTATGCGAAAGCCTATCCCGACTGCAAGGCCTTCCACATCACCAGCGACAGACAGGTGTTCCTCGACAAAGACAAGAACCTCGCGCAGTACCATCAGAAGGGCCTCGGCGAAGGCGAAGTACGAACCATTAACGTGCGATAACCATGGCATTACCTAACGTAACCATCAACCTCGAGAACGGGAACCTGGGCCGTATCGCACAGAGCGACGACGGTGTCGCCGGGCTGATCCTGACGGGCGCCGCCGTCTCCGACAAGCTCGCGCTGAACGAGGTCTACCTGATCAACTCCTCGCGGGACATCGCCCGGCTGGGCATCACGGCTGAAAACAACCCCCTTGCACACAAGGAGCTGACGGCCTTCTATACGGAGACGGGCGACGGCGCCGAGCTGTACCTGCTCGTCGTTTCCGAGGCCACGCTGCTCTCGCAGATGTGCAGCATCGAGGAGGGCTCGCCGCTGAAGAAACTGATCACCTACGCCAAAGGCCGCATCCGCCTGGTCGGCATCAACCGTCTGCCGCCCGACGAGTACAGCGCCGACACCACCGATACGGGCATCGACAAGGATGCCGTGACGGCGGCCACCGCGGCGCAGTCCGTCGGCGAGAGCTTCGCCCGGAAGGTGATGCCTTTCCGGTGCCTGATTCCCGCCGCTGGCTGGGACGGCAAGACCGACAAGCTCTACAAGCCCCGCGAGGGCAGCACCAACCGTGTAGGCTTCGTCATGGCCTGCGACGACCAGGCGAACAAGACCGCTGCAATCGGGCAGATGCTCGGACGCGCCGCACGGATTTCCGTAAACCAGTCTTTGGCCCGCGTGAAGTCGGGAGCGATCACCGCCGAGGGATGGCTGACCAACGGCAGAACCCCCGAGGAGTGCGACGCGATGCTCGACCTGCTGGACGAGGCGGGTTACATCATCTACCGCTCCTTCTCGAAGAAGAACGGCTACTACCCGAACGACGACCACATGGGGGCCCCGCTGTCGGACGATTACAGCAACCTGAACTACGGACGTGTGGCGGACAAGGCCACGATCTACGCCTATACTGCCTACATCGAGGAGATTCAGGACGACATCGAGACCGACGACGAGGGCAACATCCCGCAGGAGATGTGCTCGTACTACGAACGCCTGATCGACAACGCCGTCGCAGTGGCGATGCAGGGCGAGATCAGCGACTTCAAATCGTATGTCGATCCGGCGCAGAATGTCCTCTCGACCCGGCGCATGGCGGTTTCGTGCAGGATCAGACCGCGGGGCACGCTGCGGTACATCATCGTAAACCTCGGATTTGAGAATCCGGCAATCAAGCAGTAGCAGCATGAAAATACGAATCAACGGAAAAGAGTACGACTGGGGCACCATCAAGATCATCATGTGGGGCCGCCCGGTGGTCGGAGCGACCAGTGTCGACTACAAGCTCACCAAGGCAAAGGAGGCTCTGTATGCTGCAGGGCGTTACGCCAAAGGCATCCAGCACGGTCAGCGGGCCGCGTCGGGAACTCTGACGCTGCTGCAGAGCGAGATCATCGCCATGAACCGCGCCGCCCGTGAAAAAGGCTACAAGGACATCCTCGACGTGGATGTGGATATTCTGATCTCCTACATCCCCGAGGACAGCACGGCCATCACGGTCGACCAGATCATCTGCGCCTCGTTTTCGGAACTCCCCTCGGGCATGAAGGCGGGCGACATGAAAAGCGAGCATGCCATGCCGTTCGTCGCTCTCGACATCGACTACGACATCGCGTCGAAATAAAACAAGCCCACGGCATCGAACCGTGGGCTGTTTAAACACCCTTTAAACCCGCATAAAATCATTATGGAAAAGAAGGATATGGCCGCAAAGATCGCGGCATGGAAGAAGAAGCACGGCGATGTATTCGCCTACGAGGTTGACGGCAAAACCTGCTACCTGCATCGTCCGGGACGTGACGTGATCGCTGCTGCATCGGTGGTCGGCAAAGAGGACCCGTTCAAGTTCGCCGAAGTCATCCTGTCGAACTGCTGGCTCGGAGGCGACGAGGAACTGCGTGACGACGACCGCTATTTCATGGGGCTGTCGCAGCTGATTTCGGAAATCGTAGAGATCAGGGTCGGGGAAATAAAAAAACTTTGAGCGGCACCGAGGTCGTCAAGGGTGACGGGTGGCTGCATGCGGGCAACGCCCTGATCCGCTCGGTGCTGCACATGGACCCCGACACGCTGTCGGACGAGGCGTGGGGCTTTCAGGTGAGAATGGCCGAATGGGTGGAGAATGAGCGGGTACGCAGATATACGCCTACCGCCTGATTTGCCACAGGTCGCGCCACTTGTCGATGTGCATGGCACATTTGAAGCCCTCACCCAAAAGGTTAAGCAAAGCGGCAGCCACAAAGATCAAGAATATCCAACCTGCAACAGTCATAGCAATACAGTTTCTGCAAATATATGGATAATCGCGCAAATTACCAAGTAGATATCGGCGGGAATGTCTTCATCGCGATACAGAATATGTTTGCGGAGTTCACAAAGATCGTGCAGGTCGTCGAGAAAGTCGACGAATCCGTGCAGAACTCGACCCGGCAGATTACGGAACACGTTGACAAGTCGGCCAATGCATTCGGCGGTCTGCAAAAACAGATCGAGCGAATCAGTCTGACCTCCATTATCGAGCAGGTCAAACAATTAGCCGAAGGTGTTGAGAATTTAACAGGTCCCGGCATCGGCTTCGAGCAGTCGATGGCCGACCTGTCGTCGATCACGGGTATCGTGGGCGACGAGCTGCGCGACCTGGGGAAAGTCGCCCGGCAGACGGGTAAGGAGAGCGGGCTGGGTGCGCAGCAGGCGGCGAATGCCTTTGCCCTGCTGGCCTCGCAGATTCAGGTGGACAAGATCGGCATGGAGGGGCTGAAGGCCCTGCAGCAGAACACCATCACGCTGTCCCATGCTGCAGGGATGTCGATGAACGATGCCGCCACGGCCCTGGCCGGAACGATCAACCAGTTCGGTCTTCAGGCTACGGAGGCCAACCGGGTGATCAACATTCTGGCGGCAGGTTCGAAGTACGGAGCCGCGGAGATCGTCGACCTTTCGCAGTCGTTCAAGGTCGTCGGTGCGGCGGCCAATGCCGCAGGCCTCACGGTCGAGGACACGGCAGGTGCGATCGAGGTTCTATCGAAAAATAACCTGAAGGGAGCCGAAGCGGGTACGGCCCTGCGCAACATCATGCTGAAGATGCAGACCGTCCTCGGCGTGGACTTCCGCAAAAACAGCTTCTCGGATGCCCTCGATGCCCTGAAGCCCCGCCTGACGGATGCCGCCTATCTGTCGAAAGTGTTCGGCATGGAGAACATCGCCGCAGCGCAGTTTCTGATCAAGAACTCGGATGCCGTGGCCGAAATGACCGCCCAAGTCACGGCCACCAATGTCGCCCAGGAGCAGGCCGCGATCCGCACCGACACCGTGCAGCAGATGATGGCACGCTGCCAGGCCCGGATCGACGACCTGAAGATCGGGTTTTTCGAACTTACGGGATCAACTGGCGGTTACGCCACGATCATCGCGCAGCAGGCTGTAACTGTTTCGCAACTCTTACCCCTGTTCGGGCTGTTCGGCAAGGCGATCGGTTTTGTCACCAGCGCGGAAAAACTACACACCGTGTGGGCCGGAGCCGTAAAGGCGGCAACGGTGGCATGGACAGGCGTACAGTGGCTTTTGAACGCTTCTCTGTGGGGCTGTCCGGTCACCTGGATCGTGGCAGGGATCACGGCCCTGATCGCCGTCATCACCGTTTGCGTTACGAAGGTCGAGGGCTGGGGCAAGCAGTGGGACAGCGTCGTCAAGTTTATGAAGCTGACGGGCAAGTTGTTCGTCGAAACGATCAAGTACGAGTTCAGCACGATGGTCAACGGCATTATGATCGGCCTGGATTACATAAAACTCGGGTGGTACAAGTTCAAGAAGGCCGTAGGCCTGGGCGACAAGGCCGAGAACGAGGCGATGATCTCGCAGATTTCGGGCGACATCGACAGCCGCAAGAAGGCCATCGTCGACGGGGCCAAGAACCTGAAGAACCTCGCCCAGGATGCCGGGAGTTCCCTCTCCTGGGAGCTCTCCTGGAAAAACGGCAAGAATGGCGCAGCCAATGCCGTCAGTCCGTTGATTGCGGCTTCTGAAACCCCGGACGGCACGAAGACGCCCCGCACGAAACAAAAGGTAAACATCGACTTCTCCAAGACGGGGACCGGGACCGGGTCCGGGAGCAAGACGGTGCTCGATCTGAACAAGATCATCCCCGACATGAAAGGATCGGCGGCCTACACGGCCATCGCCTCGCGGCTTTCGGCGGTGCGGGTTCCGTCCCTGGCGACCGCGGCGGCATCGTTGGCCATGCCGCTCACGGTGGCGGCTACTACGCTCCCGCAGTCCGGGGGAACGGCCCGGCCGACACCGACGGAACTGGCATACAACAGTCAGCGCCGCGGAGGTGTCACGATGAGCAAATTCTGCGACACGATCGAGATACACATCGCCAACGCCGACGGGAAGGGCTACAATCAGATCGAGGAGGAAGTCACTGCCGTACTGAAAAAAGTCTTGGACGAATATGAAGCATAAGTATAACATCGAGCACCTGCTGCAGTCGATCATCGGCTATAAGGGCCTGCCTTATCCGGGAGCCTTTTCCCCGAATCGTCCGGCCGGCAGCTACACCGGGGACAACTTCGACATCCCGACCTCTCCAGCTCCGCAGCAAGAGCTCGTGAAAGGTACGCGCCTGTACAAGAAGGATGCCCTGGGCAGGTGGTACTTCATGCCCGTATTCATCAGGCATCAGGACATACGGGGCGAGGATCACACCCTCGAACTGGAGAACGCCGTGATCAGCATTACCGGAACCAAGAACATCGTGCGTACGCCTCTGGTGGGCCGCCGCGGGTCGGTCAAGGAGCTGATCAGCATCGGAGACTACAAAATCTCCGTCGCGGCCTTCATCAGGTCCGCAGACGGCAGTTATCCCGAGGCGCAGATTGCGCGCATGAAGGAACTTTACAACATCAACGAATCGGTCGAACTGATCTGCGTGTTGACGGACCTGCTGCTCGACGAGGGCGACCGGGTCGTGATCACGGACATCCAGTACCCGCCGACGCCCGGTGTGGAGGATGGCCAGGCGGTGACGATCGAATGCGAAACGGATTCACCTTTTGAACTGATAGTGCAATAGCCATGTATCTACCGTGCAGTAAAATAACCATCGGAAGCAAGTATTTCGGCGGAGTGCATGACATCAAGATCAAGCGCTCGATTCATACGATCGGGGCCACGGCTTCGGTGAAGGTTCCGGTGACGGCGGTGCTCCGGCAGACTGGGACCCCTCCGGCCTACGTCGAGACTGCACAGGTGATCAAGGCGGGCGATCCGGTAGAAATCCAACTCGGGTATGACGGACGCCTGTACACCGAATTTCGGGGTTATGTGAAGCAGCTGAACTTGCAGACGCCCCTCGAGATCGTTTGCGAGGACGAGTTCTACACTACCCGCCGCCGGAATGTCACGATTCAGGGAAAGACCACGCTCGCGGCGGTCCTGAAAGCCTGCGGCCTGCAGGTGGGATATGCCGCGACGCTGACCCTCGAGGCATTCCCTGCGGACAATAAGCCCGTGGCGTGGGTCCTGGGACAGTTGCAGACCAAGTACGGCCTGGCGGTATGGTTCGACCTCGAGGGGCGTGTCTACGCCTGCGAGCCTTACAAGGTCGTCGGCGATGCCGTGAAATACCGCCTGCGCTACAACGTGGTGAAGGACGACGATCTGAAATATCAGCGGGCCGAAGACGTGAAGCTGAAGATCAAGGCCGTGTGCATCTACAAGGACGGGACGAAGGTCGAGGCCGAGATCGGTCCGAAGGACGGGACGGAGAAGAAGCTGTACTTCTATGACGTGAAGGATCAGCAGGAACTGGCAGCCCTGGCGGCGGCAGAATTGAAGCGATACAGTTACGACGGTTATGCAGGCAGGATCACCGCCTTCCTGCAGCCCTATGCCGCCCCGTGCATGGTGGCCGAGATCGAGGACGAGGTCTACCACGAGCGGGACGGACGGTATTACATCGAAGGAGTAGAAACAACCTACGGGACGGGCGGAGCACGCCGGACCGTGGAAATAGGGATAAAAATATGAGCAGCGAGAAAGAGATACGCGAGGTCCGCATGATGTTATCAGAGCGGTTGCGCAATGCGGCAAAGGCGGCCATGTACGGCACGGTCAAAAGTGTCGACGAGAACGCCAGGACGTGCGACGTGCAGATCGGCGGCATTGTTTACGAAGGGGTGCTGCTGTACTCCGTCGAGAAGGAGAACCTGCGCGGGAGGGTGCTGATCCCCAAGAGGGAGAGCGCGGTGATCGTCGCCCGGATCGACGCGAGCGACCGCTTGTATGTGGCGTTGTTCTCCGAGATCGACAAGGTGATCTTCACCCTCGGGGATCAGGTGACCATGACCTGCGACGGGGAACGGATCGAGGCTTCGGCCCCGAAGATCGTCCTGAACGGCGGCGAGCTGGGCGGACTGATCAACATCGAGCCGCTCACCCGCAAGATCAACGACCTGATCGAGGCCTTCAACACGCATACGCACACCATTCCCTCGGGAGCGGTGGCCGTGACCGGAAGCGCATCGGCGCAGAACAATCCCAAGCCCGTAGAGGTTCCCGCCCCGGCATCGAAGCACGACAAGGTCCGGCGCGGGGATTATGAGGACACCAACGTAACGCACTGATACGATGATCGACATTTTACAGACATCGACGGGGGACGTGGAGCTGTCCGACGATCTGATCCGGACCGAGGCGACGGAGCAGCACAAGCGGGACCTGCTGCTGGCAAGCCAGGGCGATTTCAAGGAGGCGCCCACCGTCGGCGTCGACTGTGTATCGTTCCTGCATGACACCGATCCGGCGGACTTCCTCCGAACCGTGCGCAAGCAGTGCGAGCGCGACGGAATGCGGGTCGATGCCATAGACTACGATACGGACGGAACATTGACGATAAGCGCAGAATATGACGACAGCAACAGTTAAGGCCCGGCAGACGGTCTACGACATCGCCCTCGAGCAGTATGGAACCTGCGAGGCCGTGGGCGAAATCCTTGCCCTGAATCCGCAGATCGCCAACGATCCGGAAGCCCTCGTGCAGCTGGGGATCGACAGCATCGGCGAAACGGGGTTTTACCTGGATGTGGCCGTTGCACCGGGGACGCAGCTGCGCATCGACGACGAAAGCGGCCTGATGCGCAAGAACACGCTCAAAGAGTTGGGAAACGACATAACAACCTACCGATATGGCCAGAACGATTAACGACATACAGCAGTCGATCATCACCGACCTGCAGACCTATTTCCCGAAGCTCTCGACCTCGAAGGTCGCCGAGTGGCGGCTGTGGACCTATGTGGTCGCAGCGGCGATCCACGCCTTTGAAATAATTCTCGATCTGTTCCGCCAGGAGGTCGACGAGCTGACGACCAAGATCACCCCGGGCACTAAATTGTGGTATGCGGAAATGTGCTATCGCTTTCAGAACGGGCACACGCTGGTATTCGACAAGAACACGGCGCAGTTCTACTACGAACAGGACGATCCCGACAGCCGGATCGTGAAAGTCGTGGCTGTGAACGAGGCCTACAAGATGATTTCGATCCGCGTGGCCAAAACCGACGGAGAGGGCCGGATCATCCCTCTGGACGACAGCGAACGCCGCAACCTGACCGACTACATCGACACGATCCACACGACGGGTATTCCTACGACGATCGTAAGCACGACTGCCGATACGATACGTTACAACCTGGTGGTGTATTATGACCCGGCAACCCCCTCGAGTGTTGTACGCGAGAAGGTCGAACAGGCCCTCGAGACGTTCAAGACCTCGCTGTCATTCGATGCCGTATTCTATGCCCAGCGGCTCGTAGACGCCGTCATGCACGCCGAAGGTGTCGTGACGGTAAAGGTCGTAAGGCTCGAGCATAAGACCAGCGCCGGGGCGGACTTCGCCCCCGTCGATGTGTTGGCCGAACTGGCCGCAGGGTATTTCGAGTACGCAGCCGAGGGGAACACGCTGACCCTGACATCTACCAAATCGCTATGAGGAACTATAAGATAGACTTCCGGAACCAGGTGCGGCAGCTCCTGCCGGAACACAAGCGTCAACCCGTCCGTCTGCGGATTCTGCGGGCCTTTGTAAAGCCGCTGGCGGACCTGTTCGCCGCCTTCAGCCTGTGGCGCGACGAAACCCGTAAACTGCTCAACGTGACCAATCAGGAAGGAGTGCTCGAACAGTTCCTGCGCAACAAATACGGAGCGGCGGACATCACGATCGAATCCTACCGTGAAACGGGGTTTGCGGTCGGGATACGCTCCGAAGGTGTGGGCGTGGCAGTCCCCGTGGGACTGAACAGGGGCGAAGGTACTCCGGCGGTAGTATCGCTCCGGGGAGAGAACCGCGAGCAGTTCGGGGATGTGGACTTCATCGTCCATATTCCGGCAGGTGTCGATGCCGAACAGATACGGGCCGACATCGAGAAATACAGGGCCGCTTTAACAACGTATAAAATAGACCAAAGATGAAAAGACAAACACAAGTGCTCGGCGTCCGTAACTGGTACGGCGATGCGTTCGTATCACTCCAGGAGGAGCCGCTGAAGGTGATCGACGGCTTCTTCTCCCCTGTCTCTTATACACATCTGACGCTGCCGACGAAGGCTTAGG
>ERZ1027096.956-NODE-956-length-10658-cov-3.635292_pt1 | contig 10658 bp, 7 predicted proteins | sample MGYA00519278_ERZ1027096 | MGnify/ENA primary metagenome ERZ1027096 (study PRJEB26926, sample SAMN06164649) | human gut metagenome | biome: ENVO:00009003; feature: ENVO:2100002; material: ENVO:00002003 | host: Homo sapiens | place: USA | collected 2012 ...
GTGTCAGGCGCTGCCGGTGCTGCAGTGGGCTCCGCTGCAGCTGGTGGGTCAGCTGCTCTATAACGGGATGATGGTGCTCATCAACAACCTCAGCGTCATTCTCTGCGTGGGGGTGGCTGCCGTGCGCGCCAAAACCGAAAAGCAGGATGCTGCCCTGCTGGCGCTGATGGCCTATCTGGTGTTCCTCACAGCCAACCACACCGCGCTGGAAGCGCTGGGACTGCTTGCCCAGCCCAACGGGATGACCGGCCTTGCGGGCACGGGCCAAACCACCATTCTGGGCATTCAGGTGGTGGACACCGGCGTGGCAAGCGGCATCGTGCTGGGCTTTGCGGCGGCGTGGCTTTTCAACCGCACCTGCGAAAAGCAGTTTTATGGCATGATCACCCAGCTCTATTCGGGCCTGCGGTGGTCGTTTTTGTGGCTGTCGGCGCTGGCGGTGGCACTGGGGCTGGGGTTCTGCTTTGTCTGCCCGCCGCTGCAGCGGGCGGTCAGCGCCCTCACGGGTTGGATCGCGGCTTCAGGGAACGCGGGTGTGTTCCTTTACGGCTTTCTGGAACGGCTGCTCATCCCCACCGGCCTGCATCACCTCATCTATATGCCCTTCCAGTTCTCCTCGCTGGGCGGCAGCCTGACCGTAGGCTCTGTGACCTACACAGGCGCTTACGCCGTCTGCATGACCGAGTACACCATGGGCCTGCCCCTCTCAGACGGCATCGTCTGGATGTACACCGGCTTCACCAAGACCTTTGGCTATCTGGGCATTGCGGCGGCCTTCATCTTCACGGCCCGCAGGGAGAACCGTGCCCGTACCGCCGCCGCTATGATCCCGCTGGCGGTCACGGCCTCGGTGGCCTCCATCACCGAACCCATTGATTTTCTGTTCTGCTTCGTTTCGCCTCTGCTCTGGGTGGCCCATGCGGTCATTACGGGCGGCTTTATGGTGCTGCTCCATGTCCTGCATGTCCGGGCCTTTACCTCCAACCTGCTGGGGTCGCTGGTGTTCAACCTGAGCGCCGGGGAGCAGCTGCAGAATCTGCCGCTGCTCTATCTGCTGGGCCTTGCGGAGATCCTGACCTACTTTGCCGTGTTCAGCGTCCTCATCAAGGCAAAGGATCTGCCCACCCCGGGCCGGGAAGCAGCCCCTTCCACAGACCAGTCCCCGTACGCCGACCCGCAGGAGGTGTGCCGGTTCATCGCCGCGCTGGGTGGGCCGGAGAACATCGCCCAGCTGGGAAACTGCTTCACCCGCCTCCGGCTCACGGTGCGGGATGCCTCGCTGCTGGATATGGGGGAGCTGCTCTCGCTGCCCCATAAGGGCCTTGTGGTGCAGGGCACCCGGGTCCAGCTGGTCTGCGGCCTGCACGCCGCCCAGCTCCGCCATGCGCTTGAACAGCAGCTTGCCGAGATGGCCCCGGTGTGATTGCATTTTGATAAGAGAAACGGTATAATTGTGGCGAAACCTCTCAGTCGTCTGCGGCGACAGCTCCTCTAACAGGGGAGCCAAGAAAGGCCCCTGCCTCTCCTATTAGGCAACAACAACCGCCGCCAGTGGCGGATGAAGGGAGTTGTTGTTGGGGCAGCGGCCAACAAGGCACAAGTGCAATACTTTGCACGAAGTGAATGTTGGGAGCCGCAACCCGGACAAGTGGCATTGCGAAGCAATGACGGAGAGGTTTAGCAGCGGATAACCTGAAAATAAAGGAGAACATAAAATGCAGAATAACACCTTTTCCGTCGAAGGTCTCTTCGATTTCCTGAACGCCGGTGTCAGCGCCTTCCACTCCACGGCTGCGGCTGTGAAGCTCCTGGAAGAGAACGGCTACCAGAACTGCCCCGAGAGCGCAGCCTGGGAGCTGGTGCCCGGCGGCAGATATTACACCACCCGCAACGGCTCTGCCGTGCTGGCATGGCGGATGCCCAAGGGTGAGCTGACCGGCTGGCATGTCACCGCCAGCCACAGCGATTCTCCCACCTGGCGCATCAAGCAGCTGGATGGCGGCAAGGACACGGTCTTTGCCAAGGCGGAGACCGAGGGCTACGGCGGCATGATCATGCCCACCTGGCTGGACCGTCCCCTGAGCGTGGCGGGCCGCATTCTGGTCCGCACGGAGAACGGCATCCGGAGCCTGCTGGTCCATCCCGACCGGGCGCTGGCTGTCATCCCCAACCTCTGCATCCACTTCAACCATGACCTGAACAACGGCATGAAGTACAACCCTCAGGTGGATCTGCAGCCCATCTTTGGTGAGGCAGGCTCCACCCTGCGGGACGCTCTGGCTGAGGAAGCCGGGGTCAAGGCTGAGGACATCGTGGATGCTGACCTGGTGCTCTGCACCCGTGAAAAGGCCGAGCGCGTGGGCCTGAAGGGCGAATATTTCATGTCCGGCCGCATCGATGACCTGGAATGCGCCTACACCACCCTGTGGGGCTTCCTGCAGGGCCGCGGCGAGGAGGAAGGCCGGGGCGATATGTGGGTCATGTTCGACAACGAGGAGGTGGGCTCCTCCAGCCGGCAGGGCGCACAGGGCACCCTGATGGCCAATGTGCTGGCCCGCATTGAGGAAAAGCTGGGGGTCACCCGGGAGCAGAGCATCCGTGCCTGCACCAACAGCCTGCTGCTGAGCGCCGACAATGGCCACGCCACCCACCCCAACCACCCCGAAAAGAGCGATCCCGCCAACGTGGCGGTCATGGGCGGCGGTGTGCTGCTGAAGTACAATGCCCGCCAGACCTACACCACCAGCGGCTTTACCGGCGCTGCCTTTGCCGAGATCTGCAAAAAGGCCGGTGTGCCGGTGCAGGTGTTCGCAAACCGCGCCGATGTGCCGGGCGGCTCCACGCTGGGCAACCTGCTGGGCCATCAGATTTTGATGCCCATGGTGGACATCGGTCTGGGCCAGCTGGCCATGCACTCCGCCATGGAGACGGCAAGCTGCGCCGACGCCGAGTACATGGCAAAGGCCGTGGCAGAGTATTACAACACCCCCATCTTCCAGCCGAAGGACGGGGAGTGGAAGCTGGGCCTGTGAGCGGCACGGTCGGGCGGTTTGCCCCCAGCCCCAGCGGGCGGCTCCACTTGGGCAACCTGGCCTGCAGCCTGCTGGCCTGGCTGAGTGCGAAGCATCAGGGCGGAAAGATCGTCCTCCGCATTGAGGATCTGGACGCCGAGCGCTGCCCCCGCAAATATGCCGACCAGCTGGAAGAAGACCTGAGCTGGCTGGGCCTTGTCTGGGACGAGGGCGGCAGCCACGGCGGGCCCCACGGCCCCTATTACCAGAGCGAGTGCGCCCCTGTCTATGAGGAGGCCTACGCGAAGCTGGCCGCACAGGGGCTGGTGTACCCGTGCTTCTGCTCCCGCTCCCAGCTCCATGCCGCCAGCGCGCCCCACACCTCCGACGGCAATGTGATCTATCCCGGCACCTGCCGGGGGCTGACGGCGGAGCAGATCGCCGAAAAGCGCAAAAAGAAAGCCCCGGCCTACCGTCTCATGGTGCCCGATGAGGACATCACCTTCACCGATGGCTGTATGGGCCCCCACACCGAGAACCTGCTCCGCGACTGCGGGGATTTCTACCTCCGCCGTGCCGATGGCGTGTTTGCCTACCAGCTGGCGGTGGTGGTGGACGATGCCCGGATGGGGGTCACGGAGGTGGTGCGGGGCGCAGATCTGCTCTCTTCCACCGCCCGGCAGCTTTATCTTTACCGTCTGCTGGGCCTGCCCGCCCCAAAGTTTGCCCATTGCCCGCTCCTGCTGGCTCCCGATGGCCGCCGCCTGTCCAAACGGGACGGTGACCAGAGCCTGGAAAATCTCCGGGCAAAGTATACGGCGCAGGAGATCGTGGGCAGGCTTGCCTTTGCCTATGGTCTCCAACCTGAACCGGCTCCCCGCACCCCGGAAAGCCTGATCCCAGACTTTTCCTGGGACAAGGTGCCAAAGCAGGATATCTGCCTGCCGGAAAATCTGTTTTAAGCGAACCCGCGATCTTTGCCATGCCCGTGCAAAGATCGTGGGTTTTTCTTTACAAAAAAACAACTTATGGTAAAATATAACTAGAGACTTTGCTGAAACAGAAAGGAGCCTGTTATGCGTAAAATGTTAAAAGCGTCGAGTTTGTTGATCTGTGCAATGCTTTTGCTCAGCGCATGTGCAAGCTCTTTGAATCTGAGACCGGGGCCTTTCCGTTCGGAAATGCAGGATGTTTTTGTTCAGCAGACAACACTTGCGGTTCCGGCCAGTCACGCCGAGCATGGGGAGGACTATGTCATTGAGTGGCAGGACCCTGTGATGGAGCAGCACGTCCGGAAATGGCTTGACCGCCCGAAGGGAGATATCTATCACAGCGATGTCTGGGATTATCAGCGAGTCTCGATAAATTCCGGAACCGGCGTAGGGGATCTCATCGTCAAAGATGCACCGGATGGGGTGGACATTGGAAGAAACGTCAACAGCAATGAGCAGCTGGCAGCCTGCGCAGTCAGCGTAGAGGGAACGTATGATCCGGTGACCTCTCTGGCAGATCTGCGGCATTTTGACAGCTTGCAGGTATTGTCGGTCAATAATAGAAGGGGAGCCCCACCCATTACAGATCTGACAGGTCTGGAGGAATGCAAAAATCTGATGCTTTTGAGTGTGCCCAGTGTGGAGAGCAGCGCATTCCCGACCTTTGCAAAGCTGGATTCTGTGGTAAAGCTGGAATATGGCAGTGACGGGATCCGGGCGGATTCCAATGTCTCCGACCTTTCGGCGCTGGCGCAGATGAAGTCGCTGAAGATGCTGTGGATCACCGGCAGTGAGGTCGATCTGACCCAGCTGGCCGGAGCTGACTTGCGGGTCCTGAGACTGGACGTGACCCGGATCGGTTCGCTGGAACCGCTGAAGCAGATGGAAAATCTGAGCTTTCTGCAGCTGTGCCAAGGGCCGGAGATCGACAGCTTTGCCCCGCTGGCGGAGAGCAGTGTGCAGTATCTGAGTATGTCTCTCTCTCAGGGTGCACAGGAAGCCTACAAGGACATGGATTATACTCCCCTGACCCAGATGTCACAGCTGATCTGGCTGGATCTGACCAACAACATCACGTTTGATACGGAAACCTGCAAAAAACTGCTGGCAAACGATACGGCCCTGAAATATCTGAAAATTTCCTATACATCAGCGGCCAAAGATGCCGAAGAGCTGGATACAGCGCACCTGAAAGAGTTCACTGCCCCGGCTCCGTAATGCCCCAAAATGCAAAACACCCATGCCAGCGCCGGCATGGGTGTTTTTCCGTACAGATTCACAGCCGCTGCAAGGCTCTTGCGTCGCTGTTTTCCAGTGCGGTCATGGCTGTATCCAGAACCATGGCCAGCAGGATGCCCAGCAATACATCAATGCAGCTGTGCTGCTTGAGCAGGACTGTGGATGCAATGATGGAAACGCAGAGCACGGCGGAAGCGGGCCGCATCCAGCGGCGGCCCGGCGTTTCAAAGATGCGGCTGCGGTAGTAGGCCATCATCAGGGTGACGGAGTTGAACACATGGATGGAGGGGCAGACATTGAGGGGTGTGTCGGTGGCATAGAGCATCCGCACGGCCTGAGCAAAGATATCGCTGCCGTACACCCGGTAGGGCCGCAGGTCCAGCCCGGTGGGCAGGATGACATAGCAGGCCAGCGCAATGGTCATGCCCGCAAACAGGGGCAGGCAGAGCCGCCAGAAGTCGGCCCGGGGCGCTTTCCACAGCAGGTAGAACAGGGTGAACGGGATCCACAAAAACCACGCAAAGTAGGGCACGATGGCATATTTGCAAAAGGGAATCAGGTCATCCAGATGGCAGTGCACCAGAACATCGGGCACGGCAATGTGGACTTCGAGCCAGTGGAACGCCGAAAGGTAAAACAGGAGATAAAACGCCATGAACGAAACGGGATGGCGGGAAAACCAGTTGCGCATGGAACACACTTCCTTTTCTGGAATGGGGGCCGCAGCCCCGCCTAAAGTTCTTTGCAGCGTATGATTATACCGCGCAAAGACGAAGAAAACAAGACAAAAAGCTGACAAAATCGTGAACACATCCGCGCGGAATTTGGTATGCTTTGGGGAAGCGGATGCAGGGGAGAGAAGCTTCTGCCTATTGATACGAGACAGGATGCGGGTTTCCTGCACAAAAAAGGCCCTCCCCGCCAAAACTGTAATGGCGGAGAGGGCCGGATATACGGAAACTCAGATCACCTTTTGTTCCATCCACCTGCCGCGGACAAAGCGGACGCAGAAGAACAGCGAGCGCATGGCCCAATCCAGGAACATGCCCAGCCAGATGAACAGCAGGCCGCAGTGGAACTTGAGCACCATCAGGTAGCAGAAGGCCACCCGGAACACCCACATGGAGACAACGCTGACCGTCATGGTAAAGGCGGCATCTCCGGCGGCGCGCAGGATGTTGGGCAGGGTGAAGCTGGAGGGCCACAGGATCAGCGATACAGCGTTGAACCAGACCATCAGCTCCAGTGCCATGCCGTAGGCATCCGGCGAGAGGTTGAACCAGGAGAGCGCCAGCTTGTTCAGGAAGAACAGGCCGGAAAGATTCATCACCCAGTCCCCGGCGTAGGCGGTCAGGAGCAGCAGGCGGGAATAGCGCTTGGCCTGAACCTTTTCCCCGGCACCCAGACACTGGCCCACAACGGTCAGCGCGCCGATGCCCACGGCGGAGGCGGGCACGTTCAGGAAGCTGGAGATGTTGCCCGCCACGGCGTTTGCGGCAATGGCGGCGGTGCCCAGCGTGCTGGTCAGGCTGGAGACCGACAGCTTGCCGATCTGGAACATGCCGTTCTCGATGCCGGCGGGGATGCCGACTTTCAGGATGCGCTTGATGAGGTCGAGGTCAGGCTTCAGGTCGGTGAGGTGGTCGATGCGCAGCGCACATTCCGGCTTCTGCAGCAGGAACATCACGGTGAAGCAGGCGATCATCCGGCTCACGAGGCTGGCGGTGGCCGCACCCATCACGCCCATGCCGAACCCGTAGATCAGGATGGCGTTGCCGCCAATGTTCACCACGTTCATCACCAGGCTGGAAAGCATACTGATCTTGCTGTTGCCCTGGGCGCGGAACAGAGCCGCACCGGCATTGTACACGCCGATAAAGGGGTAGCTCAGGGCCGAGAGCAGGAAATAGGTCTCGGCGTAGCGCATCACATCCGCGTCAATGGAGCCGAAGATGCCCCGCAGGATGGCATGCCGCCCCACCGCCACGATGACAGCGGTGACCACGCTGAGCGAGATCATAATGAACATGATCTGGGCGGCACTGGCCTTGGCCCGTTTGGGCTCCTGGTGGCCGATGTACTGGCTGGCGACCACCGCGCCGCCGGTGGCCAGTGCGCTGAGCAGCTGGATCATCAGCACATTGAAGGAGTCCACCAGGCTCACGCCCGAAACGGCGGCTTCGCCCACCGAGGAGACCATCAGGGTGTCCGCCAGACCGATGGAGATGCTGAGGGCCTGCTCTGCCACCAGCGGCAGGAAAAGTGAGATGAGCTGTTGACGGTTGAACAGCGGTCTGGATGTGGTCGATGCGTCTGTCATGGTGTCCTCCCTTGGCGCGTGGATTCAAACACACCCATGATAGCGCGGAATGACGTGAAAATCAAGATGTTGTATCCAACAAACCTAAAAATCAGGCAAACTCTTTGCTGGGGGTCAGGCTGGTGCCGTAATAAACAATGTAGTCGTAGGGGACCTGGGGATTGTATGCGGCCAGATCGCCGTACTTGGCCAGAATGTCGTTCCGCAGGTTCTCCGGGGTGTAGGGCTGCCCGGCGGAAAGGGTGTCGGCGCAGACCGCGTTCCACATGCTCTCGGTAAAGGCGGCGCAGTTGAAGTAGGCCGACCAGTGGTCAGATTTGGCAAGGTTGCGGTTGACCACGTCCAGCTGGCCCTGATCCAGCGAGGTCTGGACAGCATAGATGTTCTGGTAGTAGGAATCGGCCAGATAGCGCTTGTAGTAGCCCTCCAGATTGTACCAGATGCCGGTGTGCTCCCAGCGGTTGCCGCGGGGGCTGAAGGTCATCTCGGTGTTGGGCGCGATCCGCAGGCCGCCCACCTCGATGTCGTGGTCCGAAACGTTCCGCACCGAGAGGAAGGAGTGGCCGCTGGAATTGATGGAGGCATCGCCCCGGTCCTCGGCCCGGGCGTAGACGCGCAGCAGGGCCACGGCACCCTCGGTGGGTTCTGCACCGTAGGCCTGCACGGCAGATCTATGGTCGGCCTGTTCAAAATCGTAGGGGCCGCCGGTGCTGGTGGTAAAGCCGACGATGTTGCGGATCTGATCCTCAAGGGGGCTTACATCGGTGATGACACGTTCGTCCTGGGGGGCGGGCGTGGCGGCGGGAGCCTCGGCCAGTGCGGCGGTGCTGCCGGACACGCACAGGGCCAGTGTCAGGCAGAGGGAAAGGGCGCGGAACAGCTTTTTCATGGGGGAACCTCCAAAGAGAAAAATTTCAGGTCAAGGATAGACGATTTTTGGGACGCTGTCAAGAAAAAGATGTCTGCCGCCTTTACCCCCGGTGCTGGATGTGTTAAAATGTAGCTGGCAGCCGTGCCCGGTGTTTTGGGGCATGGGGCCGATCGGAAGGTAAATGAATCTGACCCAGAGAGGGGAACAACCTATGCCAAAAGAAGCACACAAGGTCGTGGTCATCGGGCACCGCAACCCCGATACCGATTCCATCTGCTCCGCCATTGCCTATGCGGAGCTCAAAAACCGCACCAGCACGCTGGTCTGTGAGCCGCGCCGTGCCGGTAAAATGAATCAGGAGACCGAGTTCGTCCTGAAAAAGTTCGGTGTCACGCCGCCCCGGATGTGCACCGACGTGAACCCCAAGATCCGGGACGTGGATTACCGCGAGATGCCGGGCATCCCGGGCTCCACCAGCCTGCGCCGCGCGTGGAAGATCATGCGCGACCAGCAGATCGACACCCTGTCCATCACCAGCGCGGACAACGAGCTGGAGGGCATCATCACCGTGAAGGATCTTGCCACCGCCAACATGGATGTGTTCGATACCGCGGTGCTGGCCAAGAGCCGTACCTCTTATAAGAACATCCTTGAAACGCTGAACGGCACCATGGTGGTGGGCAATGCAGACGCGGTCTGCACCACTGGCCACATCAAGATCGGCACCGCCACCCCCGAGATGCTGGAAAGCAGCGTGGAAAAGGGGGATATCGTCATTCTGAGCAACCGGTACGAAAGCCAGCTCTGCGCCATTGAAAAGGAAGCCTCCCTGCTCATCATCTGCAATGGGGCCAAGGTGGGCCGCACCATCCAGCGCATTGCCGATGAGACCGGCGTAGCCATTATGACCACCCCCGAGGATACCTATGCGGCGGGCAAGCTCATCAGCCAGTGCGCACCCATCTCCTATTATATGACCCGGGACAACATCCTCAAATTCACCCTCGTCACCCCCGTGGCCGATGTGCTGCGGGTGATGGCAAAGGTGCGCCACCGCTATTTCCCCATCCTCGATGAGGACGGCAAATACTGCGGCATGGTCAGCCGCCGCAACGTCATTGCCCTGCGCAAGCGGCGCATCATTCTGGTGGACCACAACGAGGCCACCCAGGCCGTGGAGGGCTTTGATCAGGCCGAGATCCTGGAGATCATCGACCACCACCGCATCGGCAGTCTGGAGACCAGCGGCCCGGTCTACTTCCGCAACCAGCCCGTGGGCTGCACCGCCACCATCATCACCCAGATGTACGATGAGAACGGCGTCGAGATACGGCCTCAGATCGCCGGTCTGCTGCTGGCGGCCATCCTCTCGGATACGCTGGTCTTCCGCAGCCCCACCTGCACTCCCGTCGATGTCTCCACCGCCAACCGCCTCGCCAAAATCGCGGGCGTCGAGATCGACGCCTTTGCCTCCGAGATGTTCGAGGCCGGCGAGAAGCTGGACGGCAAGACCCCGGAGGAAGTCTTCCTGCAGGATTTCAAGGTGTTCATGTGCGGCGATGTCCGCTTTGGCGTGGCACAGGGCAGCTACATGACCCGCAAGAACCTCCAGGCGGCCCAGAAACTGCTCCAGCCCTACCTCGAAGAGGCCCGCAACAAGCAGAATGTGGAAGACCTCTACATGCTGCTGACCGACGTGCCCAAGGAGGAGAGCGTGGTCATCTGCGCGGGCCGCCATGCCGACGAGATGCTCCGCAGCGGCTTTGAGATCGAGCCTGCCGCCGACGACAGCTGGACCCTGCCCGGCGTGGTCAGCCGCAAAAAGCATTTCATCCCCGCCTTGATGACGGCATATCAGGAGCTGTAAAACCTCTCAGTCCATGCTTCGCATTGCCAGCTCCCGATGAGGGGAGCCCTTGGCAGGCCGGGCAGGCTTGCGCGTATTGGAAAACTGCCGGGCCCTGCGGTGAGACACGGCAACAGCAGGAGGTTGACAATGTTTGAATTTTTGAAAGACAAAAAAGGGGAGCCGCCCGCTCTGCCCGAGGGCACGGTGCGGCGGCGCTATTCCATCGAGGGTCAGGTGCAGGGCGTGGGCTTCCGTTACCGGGCCCGGTATGCGGCCCAGAGCCTGGAGCTGACCGGCTGGGTGGAAAACGAGGACGACGGCTCCGTCACGCTGGAAGTCCAGGGCGACCCCGTCAAATTCCGGAAACTGTTTGCCC
>ERZ1027096.973-NODE-973-length-10585-cov-4.201804_pt1 | contig 10585 bp, 15 predicted proteins | sample MGYA00519278_ERZ1027096 | MGnify/ENA primary metagenome ERZ1027096 (study PRJEB26926, sample SAMN06164649) | human gut metagenome | biome: ENVO:00009003; feature: ENVO:2100002; material: ENVO:00002003 | host: Homo sapiens | place: USA | collected 2012 ...
TCCTCTACGTCTCGTGGGCTCGGAGATGTGTATAAGAGACAGGGCTGATGCTTTTTGAGCTGCGCGATGGCAAAGCGCGAGGGGGCCTCGATCGTGAGCGTATCTTCGGTCAGGCTTATGGCGCGCGATTGCCCCAGCATGTTGATGAGGCGTGCATCTTGGCCGTCGCGCTGGCAAAAGGCGATGGCATCCCCCAGGATGATGCTTGCTTCCTCGTCCACTGTCTCTCCCGTTCTTTAGCTCTGAGCTCGCACGCGAGCGGCGCCGAGTTCGGTCAGATGGTATTTCTGGCCATGCTTGATGACCAAGCCGGCCTGCGCCAAGTCATTGAGCGTGCGTGACCAAGTGGGGGCCGAGTTTCCAAACGCCCTCGCCAGATCGGTTGCACCGCACGCTTGATTTTGCGCCAGATAGCCCAGCGCGGCGTTGCCGCGATCGCTTACGAACACGTCCGGCTGTGGCTGCGCATACTGATTTGCTGCATTAGGATACATCATTTGAGCTGCTGATTGTTGAGAACTCTGCATCGGCGGCATTTGCTGTTGAAAACTTTGAGGCCACTGTTGGTAAGGCTGCGGAGGCATCTGCTGGTACGGCTGCTGATATCCCTGCTGGTACTGCTGTGGGAACTGCTGGCCATACCCCAGTGGCGGCATCTGCTGATATGGATATCCCTGTTGGTACGGCTGATATCCCATTTGCTGGCCACCCGGTGCCCCCGTCGCCTGCTGCATTGCTGCTGTATCCTGATCCGCCAGCGGCATGGCCTCTGGCACGTTTGGCGGCATCGACATCGACGCCGCCTGGGACTCTTGTGTAGGAAGCATTCCGGGCTGCTGCATCTGCCCCACGGGGGGCTGCATCTGCTGCGTTGCCATGGGCTGCTGCGTAAAAGCTCCCGGCAGGGGATATGCGGGTTGCTCCGTCTCGGGCCGCACGGCAGCACCGCGCCCGCCGGCGCGTTCGATTTCCTGCACGCGTTTAGGGTCCAGGCTTACCGTAACCACGGTGCCGTTGCCCATGTTGTCCTCGATGGACACGGCCCCGCCGGCGTTTTCCAAATACTCCTGCACCATGGGAAACCCGGCTCCGGTTCCACGGATATAGCGCTTCATCTTGCTGTTTGCGCTGGTAACGCCAAAGTCGAAAGCACGCTCCTTGTCGTCGATGCCGGGTCCTTGATCAGCAAAGCGGATGGTGTCTCCGCCGTCCAGAATCGAGATGATGGGCTCGGCAAAGTGCGCGTGGATAAAGTTTTCGACAATCTCGCGGATGACCATGAGCGAGATATGGCCACCTTGTTCTTTCATGCACTGGTAGACGGTGTTGGTCGTCTCTTCCAAATACGTGCGGACATCTTGCGGATCAATGACGATCACACGCGGTGTCGACAGCATATCGTCATAGACGGCGATGCGCGCGGCGTACATGGCTTTTGGCGCCTGCGTGGTCGTCTGCTCGCCTTCCTCACGCTCTTCGCGCACGCCGGTGATGTGCTCGTTGTCGGGTGCCGGGTCTCCGGAATCGACCATGGTGTAAAAGTCGTCAGACATGCCGCTCGCAATCTTTCAAAAGGTTTCGAACAAATAGTAGCTCACCGTGCAATGTTTCTCATCTTTCGACAACTTTTCAAAACCTGTTGAAAACTTTGGAAAACGGACGAAAAGTTCTCAACATTGCCAACATGACCTGTTGAAAACTCGATGAAATATCGTGAAAAGTTGCCATGCACCGCTAAATCGAGCTAGGCTTATGGGGGAACCGTGTGAACTGCGCAACCTTTTACCTTTGATTTCTTGACATTTGAACATTGATTTCCCTACAATCTTCAAGCTCACGTGTCTATATCTGCGTCCGCGCCCCCGCGGACACTCGAAATGCAGCAGGAGGAACTTAAGATGAAGCGTACGTATCAGCCTAATAAGCGTAAGCGTGCCAAGACCCATGGCTTCCGTGCCCGTATGGCCACTAAGGGTGGTCGTGCCGTGCTCGCCCGTCGTCGCGCCAAGGGCCGCAAGCGTCTCACTGTCTAGCAGCGATACACACATCTCGCATGAAGACTATTAAGTCTCGGCAAGATTTCGAGCATGTGTTCAGTCAGGGGCGTCGTTTCAATCACCCTCTGATTCGAATGACCATATGTGAATCGGTTGGCGAAGGCGACTCCGGAAGGGTCGCCTTCGTTGGTGCTAAACGGCTCGGTTGTGCTGTCGTGCGCAACCGTTCTAAGCGTGTGATGCGCGAGGCCGCCCGCAGCTGTGGATTTCCCGTTGCGGGTTATGACATCATCTTGTTCGCAACTCCCAAGACGAGGGTTTCCTCGCCGCAGGAGATGGACAATGCATTGCGTTCGCTTATGAAACGCGCCGGCGTTGCCGGGGAGGAGCGATGAGCAATCACGTTTTGCGACGTGTTGCCATCGCTCCTATTCGCATATATCAACAGGTTATTTCGCCCTTATTGCCTGACGCCTGCATTTATTACCCAACGTGCTCGCAATACGCCGTCCAGGCGATTGAGAAGTACGGTGTTTTGAGAGGCTGCTGGCTTGCCGTGAGGCGCATCGCTCGCTGCAATCCCCTGCACGTCGGCGGTTATGACCCTGTGCCCTAGCGGGCACTCGCTATCGGAGGAAAACTTACATGTGGGATTGGATCGTTAACATCCTTTTCGAGCTGCTCAAGCTCATCCAGACCTTTGCGGTCGACTGGGGCCTGTCCATCATCATCCTGGTGGTCATCATCCGTCTGCTGCTGACGCCGCTTATGCTCAAGTCGACTAAGTCGACGGCACGCATGCAGGTGCTGCAGCCCAAGATGCTCGAGATCCAGGAGCGCTATGCCGACGATCCCCAGCGTCAGGCCGAGGAAATGCAGAAGTTCTACAGCTAGAACAAGTTCAACCCGATGGCTGGTTGTCTGCCGCTGTTGATTCAGATGCCTGTCCTGTTCGCCCTATTTACGCTGCTGCGTAACCTGCCGGACTACTTCAACGACGGCACGTTCTCGTTCTTTAATATTCTGCCCGACCTGACCACCACGCCGAGTGCCTCCTTTGCCGATGGCTTTATGGTCGCGCTGCCTGCGCTGGTCTGCCTGATCCTGTTCGCTGTCCTGACCCTGATTCCGCAGCTCTATATGTCGCGCAACCAGACCGGCCAGCAGGCTCAGAGCATGCGTATGATGGCCGTTGTCATGACGGTCATGATGCTTTGGATGGGCTGGAGCCTTCCCGTTGGTGTTCTGCTGTACTACGACGTCTCGTCTGCTTGGCAGGTTATCCAGCAGATTTTTGTGACGCAGAAGGTCATCGACAAGGCGAAGGCCGATGAGGAGGAGCGCCTTAAGAACGCGCCGCTGCAGGTTGAGGTCACTCGTCGCGAGAAGAAGCCGCGCCCGCACAAGAAGAAGTAGCGGGATATCAATCTTATTTAGGTACCTAACTTTTGGAGCACGTTATGTCTGAAGAGATCATCGAGGATATGCTTGAGGAGGTTGCCCCGCAGGTCGCGGGCGATTATCCCGAGATTGCACAGCGCTACAAGGCCGGTGAAGAGCTGACCGACGAGGAGCTCGACACCATTGCCGATGTCGCGATTTCCATCCTGCGTTCCATCCTTTCGCACTTCGATGCCGCCAACTCTCCTATCGATGAGTATGAGGGCGACGAGGGTGAGCTGATTCTGGATGTAACGGCTCCCGACCTTGCTGTTCTCATTGGCCGTCATGGTCGCACCCTTGATGCCCTTCAGGTTATGTTCTCATTGCTGGTGAGCCGCAAGCTTGGCTTTAGGTATCCGGTTGTAGTGGACGTCGAGGGATACAAGAGCCGCCGTCAGGACAAGGTTGCCTCCATGGCTCAGTCTGCAGCCGAGCGTGCCATCCGCACTCATAAGAGTGTTTCGCTTCCGCCCATGAATGCCTATGAGCGTCGACTGGTTCACATTGCACTTCGTGGCAATGATGCCGTCGATACTCATTCTGAGGGTTCTGACCCTGATCGCCATGTGGTGATTGTTGCTCGATAATCTGCTCGAGCTTATGCTAAGGGGACGTGGTTTCCACGTCCCCTTTTTTTGTCAAAAGTTCTCGATACACTGATTTTTGTCAGAAAGGAGCTTTCGTTGTTAGTACTTACTGATCAGCAAGCTGACGAGATGTTGACTCGTCTAACTTCCTATTGCAAAGAGTATTCCTTGAGCGTATCTGATGTTGAGCTGAGGAAATGTATTCAGCATTTGGATTTGGTTCTGGAAACAAATAAGACAACTAATCTCACCCGTATTCTTAACGTAGAAGAAGCTGCGGTACTTCATATCCTCGACTCACTTGTTTTGCTCCCCTTTATCAATAAGGCTCCTGAGGGAGCTTTGCTCGATATGGGGACAGGTGCGGGCTTCCCTGGTATTCCGTTAACCATAACCACGCATCGTAAAGCTACTTATATTGACTCTGTTGGTAAGAAGGTTGATGCCGTCAATTCTTTTGTTCATGTTCTTGGGTTGAAACATGCTCATGCGATTCATGATCGCCTTGAAGAATATGCTCGAAGCCATAAGAAGCAGTTTTCTGTCGTAACCGCTCGCGCACTTGCCCCTCTACCGATTCTTGTTGAGTATGCGGCTCCGTTCCTCAAGGATGGAGGTCTATTTGTTATCACCAAGGGTAATCCTTCGGATGAGGAGCTAGTTTCCGGCATGTCGGCAGCTAAGATTTGCGGCTTCACTTTGCTTCTTAATGACGCAATCGATTTGCCTGAGGGCTTGGGCCACAGGGAGTTCATTGTTCTCAAGAAGAGTCATCCAGCATCCGTTTCATTGCCTCGTGCAAATGGCATGGCTAAGAAGAATCCGCTTGCCTAGATGTTTCACGTGAAACATAATGGATACTAACAACTTGCAGTGTTTCACGTGAAACATTGCGGTTGATATCGAATCGGAATGTTTCACGTGAAACATCCTCCGTTTGACAGCTTTAATACACACCAGGAGGGACCGTGGGATTTCGCGACGTTAAGCGTTCTAAGAACGCAAAAGACACGCGTATCATTGCAATCATCAATCAAAAAGGCGGCGTCGGTAAGTCAACGACGGCTGTAAACCTTGCAGCAGCACTGGGTGAGCAGGGTCGTAAGACACTGATTGTCGATTTTGATCCGCAGGGAAACAGTACCAGTGGATTTGGAATTGAAAAAGAAGACCTTGATCACTGCATCTATGATGCATTGTTGAATGATGTGCCGGCAGAATCGCTTGTTCTTGATACAAATTGCAAAAAGGTATTCGTAATTCCAGCTACGATTCAGCTTGCAGGTGCCGAGATTGAGCTCGTAAGCGCAATTGCTCGTGAAACCCGCCTCAAAGATTTGCTTGAGCCGATTCAGGACGAGTTCGATTTTATTTTCATTGACTGTCCTCCTTCGCTCGGCCTGCTTACTATCAATGCCTTGACCGCAGCAGATAGCGTTTTGATTCCAATCCAGTGTGAGTATTACGCACTCGAGGGCGTTACGAAGCTGCTTGAGTCAATGAAGATGGTCAAATCACGTCTGAACAAGGGCTTAGACACCTATGGCGTGCTTATGACCATGTATGACTCACGTACTTCTTTGTCGAATCAGGTTGTTGAGGAAGTTCAATCGTACTTTGGTGATAAGGCGTTTAAGACGCTGATTCCCCGTACGGTTAAAATCTCTGAAGCTCCGTCTTTTGGAGAACCGGTAATTACCTATGCACCTCAAAATAAGGGTGCAAAGGCGTATATGAACCTTGCAAAAGAGGTGATCAAGCGTGCCTAGTGCAAAGAAACGTGGTGGATTGGGGCGTGGACTCAATGCTTTGGTCTCTGAGGCCGAGTATGAGACCGGTGGTTCTGCTGCATCTGCTTCAAATGCCGCATCTGAAACAAAACTACCTATTGAGGATATCGTTCCCAACCCTAATCAACCGCGAATTCACTTTAATGAAACTGAACTTCGCGAGTTGAGCGAGTCAATCCAAGAACATGGCGTTTTGCAGCCGCTCTTGGTTCGCAAGCATGGAAACGGCTATGAGATCATTGCTGGTGAGCGTCGTTACCAGGCGTCAAAGCTTGCTGGTCTTGAGGAACTGCCTGTCATCATTAAAGATGTTAATGATGAAGAGATGCTGGCTCTTGCTCTTATCGAAAATCTTCAGCGTTCTGATCTGAATCCCGTCGAAGAGGCTAAGGGCTATCGCCAGCTCATCGATGCTAGCGGTATGACCCAGGAGGCGTTGTCGAAGGCCGTAAGCAAGTCACGCTCTGCAATTACAAACTCGCTGCGCCTTCTCGATCTCCCCGAAGTAGTTCAGCAGATGATTTTTGAGGGTAAACTTTCTGCTGGTCACGCACGTGCGATTCTTGCAGTTCCCTATGAGGATGCTCGAATTCGACTTGCAGAGAAGGTTGTTGCGGAGGGCCTTTCCGTAAGAGCGACAGAAAATCTTGCTCCATTGTTTTCTGCCGGAGAGACGCCTAAGACGCAGAGGCCTGCAACGCCTCAGTCTTTTAAAAAGGCTGCGCGTGTACTTCGTCAGGTATTTAATACCAACGTGCGCGTGAAGAGCTCGCGTGGAAAGAATAAGATTGAGATTGAGTTTAAAAACGAGGAAGAGCTCTCTCGTATTCTTGGTGAAATGATTCAGTTTGATCAAGGAGGCCAAGATGAGGAATAAGATTTTAACTGCGATTGCATTGGTGACGACTGTCGCGGCTGGTGTCTTTGCTGGCTATAAGATCGCGAAAGACGATGAACTTCGAGGTCGTTTGCTTCGTGGCGCGCAAGATATTGTCGATACTTCCAAGAAGAAAATGGATGTTATGACAGAAGATGTTGCCATGCGCACTGCTCAGGTAACGAAAAATCCTAAGATTAATCAAGGTTGGGTTAGCAACCAATGGGAAAATGTAGGCTATTAGGTACCTAACAATTACCCTGCATATTTTGAGTGGCCCTTGTCTGATTCATGAGACAAGGGCCACTTATTTTGTCCGTAAAAAATGGGAAAGGTAGCAGCTGGTCCAAAATTGAGGTCAATAAATGAAACGGCCCCGGTTGCATATCCTGCAACCGGGGCCGTTCGATGTTTCACATGAAACGTATTGGGGTGCGACTCCCCTATGCGTTCTTCTGAACTTTGAAGCGCTGCTTCAGCTGTCCACAAGCGGCGTCAATATCGTTACCACGGGAGTTACGAATCGTGGTCTCGATGCCACGGGACTCAAGGCGACGCTGAAGATCTTCGACCTTGTGGATCGGAGACGGCTTGAGCGGGCTGCCCTCAATGTCGTTGAGCTGAATCAGATTGACGTGGCACAGCGTTCCCTCGCAGAAGTCGCAAAGTGCCTGCATCTCAGGATTAGTATCGTTGACGCCTTCAATCATTGCGTATTCGTAGGTCGGGCGGCGTCCGGTCTTCTCGGTGTAAAGCTGCAGGGCCTCGTGAAGGCGCAGCAACGTGTATTTCTTAACGCCGGGCATAAGCTTGTTGCGCGTAGACTGGATAGCGGAGTGCAGCGAGACGGCGAGCGTAAACTGTTCGGGAATGTCGGCGAACTTGCGAATGCCGGGAATAACGCCGCTGGTGGACACGGTAAGGTGGCGTGCACCAATACCGATACCGTCGGGATCGTTAAGAATGCGAAGGGCCTTAAGCACCTCATCATAGTTGGCGAAGGGCTCGCCCTGGCCCATAAAGACGACGCTCGTCGCGCGCTCGCCAAAATCGTTAGAAACATGGAGCACCTGGTCGACGATTTCCTGTGCGGTCAGCGAGCGTTTAAGGCCGTTGAGGCCGGTGGCGCAAAAGGCGCAGCCCATGCCACAGCCGGCCTGGGTGGAAACGCAGACGGACAGCTTGTTGCGGCGCGGCATACCAACCGTCTCAACGGAAATGCCGTCGTGATACTCGAGAAGATACTTGCGAGAGCCGTCCTTGGAAACCTGCTTGGTGAGCTCTGTCGGCGTATCGAAGGCAAAGGCGTCTTTAAGCTGCTCACGGAAAGCCTTGGGTAGATTGGTCATATCATCAAACGAACAAACGTTCTTCTCAAAGACCCATTCGATGAGCTGCTTTGCGCGGAAGGCGGGCTGGCCAAGTTCGGCAACAAGCTCGCGGATATCGTTTTGGCTCAAGTCGCGAATGTCCTGAGATTTAGTCCTGGGATTCATGGAAGCCTTTCGATTTTGGGGAAACGTAGAGGGTATCGCTACAATATGGTATCAGCTGCAGAAATTATAGAGGAGGAGTCTGCCCATGCCGGGTAAAAGCCTAGAGAACATGCACGTAGCGGTCTTGGCGGGTGGTCATTCCGCTGAGCGTGAGATTTCGCTCAATTCGGGAAAGAACGTCGTGGCGGCCCTGAAGGAGGCCGGCTACACCTCGGTTGAACTGCTGGACACGGCTGCCGATAACTTTATGGTGACCATGGCAACCAGCGGCTTTGACGTGGCGTTTATCGCCATGCACGGAGCAGGCGGCGAGGACGGTGCCATGCAGGGCGCCATGGAGACCTTGGGTATCCCCTACACGGCCTCGGGCGTGCTTGCGAGCGCCTGTGGTGCCGATAAGGAGGTCTCGAAGCTCCTGTACGCCAAGGCAGGAATCCCCATTGCCCCTGGTCTGGCACTCGAGACGGGCGACGAAGTCGATATCGATCACATCGTCGAGGTTTGTGGCGAGCGCTGCTTTGTGAAGCCCGCCGTCAATGGTTCGAGCTATGGTATCTCCCTGGTTCACGAGCCTTCCGAGCTGCCTGCCGCCATCGCCAAGGCCTTTGAGTACGGCGATAAGGTGCTGGTCGAGAAGTGCATCGAGGGAACCGAGATCACGGTGGGCGTGTATGGCGAGGACGAAGTGCGCGCCCTGCCGATCGTCGAGATTCGCAAGCCCGAGGACTGTGAGTTCTACAATCTGGACGTTAAGTACGTCGACCCCACGGATATCCATCGCATTCCGGCTCAGATTTCGCCCGAGAACTACGCTCGCGCCCAGGAACTTGCCTGCGCCGCACACAAGGCCCTCGGTTGCCTGGGCATCTCGCGCAGCGATTTTATCGTGAGTGAGGACGGCCCCGTTATCCTCGAGACCAATACGATTCCGGGCATGACCGATACGTCGCTGTATCCGGATGAAATCCGCCATACGGACGATATGACGTTCCCGCAGGTCTGTGACAGCCTGATTCGCATGGGCCTTCGCCGAGCGGGCGTTGCATGCTAATCGAGGACGCCGTATCTCCTGGAACGCCGCAGTTTGTCATCGATTCCTACGCCACGCTTGCCGAGCGCGCCAAGATGCAGTCGTTCGGGCTTATCGAGGAGGATGTCATCGTCCTCGACACCGAGACCACGGGTCTTTCGGTGCAAGACAATGAGCTGATCGAGATTTCCGCGGCCCGCCTTTCGGGCCGCGAGGTCGTTGACCGCTTCGATACCTTTGTGCATCCCAAGCAGTTGATTCCCGCCGAAATTACCGAGCTCACGAGCATTACGAACGCCGATGTGGCTGATGCGCCGTCGGCCGTTGACGCCGTGGCTGCTCTCGCCGATTTTGTCGGCGGTTGCCCGGTTATCGCGCATAACGCCACCTTCGACCGTTCGTTTATCGAGTCGGTCAAAGGCGGCGTCAACGTCAGCGATATTTGGATCGATTCATTGGCGCTGTCGCGCATTGCGCTGCCACGCTTGGCATCTCACAAGCTGTCCTTTATGGCCGATCTGTTCGGCTGTGACTCGGTGTCGCATCGTGCAAACGCCGACGTCGACGCCCTGTGTGGAGTGTGGCGCGTGCTGCTCGTGGCGCTCACCGACCTGCCTCAGGGTCTTATGGCGCGCCTTGCCGATATGCATGCGGACGTGCCTTGGTCCTATCGTCCCATCTTCTCGTTTTTGGCGGGTCAGAACCTTGGGTCCATCTTCTCTCTCAGCGCCGCTCGTGCCGACGTTCTCAAGGCCGACCGTGCCGACGATCGCGTGGATGCCGACGAGCTGCCGGTCCTCAAGATGCCGAGTCGTGAAGAGATAGAGGCAGATTATGCCCCGGGCGGCCTGGTCAATCGCATGTATCCCACCTATGAGCCGCGTGATGAGCAGATTGCGATGGCACTCGAGGTCCGCGATGCGCTCGTCACGGGTACGCACCGTGTAATCGAGGCGGGTACGGGCGTCGGTAAGTCGATGGCCTATCTGGTGCCTTTTGCCGAGGCTGCACGCCGTAACAACATTACCGTTGGCATTGCGACCAAATCGAATAATCTCGCCGACCAACTCATGTACCATGAGCTGCCAAAACTTGCCGAACAACTGGACGCCGGCCTGTCATTTTGCGCCCTCAAGGGCTATGACCACTATCCGTGCCTGCGCAAGCTCGAGCGCATGAGTCGCGGCCAGGTCGAGATCACCGCCAAGCGCGATCCGGCTGACACGCTCACGGCAGTTGCGGTCATCATGGCGTACGTGTGCCAGTCGGCAGACGGCGACCTCGATTCGCTTGGCATTCGCTGGCGCAGCGTCAATCCTGTCTCTTATACACATCTCCGAGCCCACGAGACGTAGAGGAATCTCG
>ERZ1027096.977-NODE-977-length-10573-cov-4.250808_pt1 | contig 10573 bp, 10 predicted proteins | sample MGYA00519278_ERZ1027096 | MGnify/ENA primary metagenome ERZ1027096 (study PRJEB26926, sample SAMN06164649) | human gut metagenome | biome: ENVO:00009003; feature: ENVO:2100002; material: ENVO:00002003 | host: Homo sapiens | place: USA | collected 2012 ...
ACACCTAAGCCTTCGTCGGCAGCGTCAGATGTGTATAAGAGACAGGGTTACGGCTGCGCTCGATGAGGCCGTTGAGCTCGAGTTTGGACAGGATCTCGGAAAGCGACCCTGGCTTGAGGTCAAAGTGCATGCCGAGTTCCTGCTGCGACATCTCGCCATTTTCCTGCTTGGCAAGCAGGCAGACGATGGGCGCCTTGCCGGACACGCCGCCGCCGTGAAAGTGCATGTAGTGGCCGCAAAAGCCTAGGCCGCTCAGGATGCGCTTGGCGAGCTTGTCTTCGCCGTTAACTGCTTCGGGCACGTCTGCCGGCTGCGACGGGTCGCCGCCGGGCTCGTGCGGACGAAGGTTAAGGGGTTCATCGCACATGAATTCGTATCGCTCCTTTCTTTAGTTAGGTAGTGGGATTGTTTTGTGCCTAACTAATCTAGGAGTGCCATACAGGAATGTCAAGGTACCAAAGTAGTTGTTGCGCGGTTTTACCAAACCGCACAATCGGCCTGGTTGGCACTTGGGGACGTTCCTTTTCTGCCGGCACCTAGGGACACTCCTTGTCAAGGCTTTGGTGCAAACTTCCGTCTGCAGCGTTCCCTGCGCTACACTTAGTCGCACTGTGGCGACTTTGCGCCGCTCCCGACCCAAGGGGGACTCTCATGAAGAACACTCAGCTGCTGCTGATCAACGATATGTGCGGCTACGGTAAGGTCGCGCTTTCCGCAATGCTGCCGGTGCTGTCGCATATGGGCTACCGCATCCATAACCTGCCGACGGCGCTGGTGTCCGACACACTCAACTATCCCAAGTTCTACATCCATGACACCACCGAGTACGTGCGTCAGAGCCTCGCCATCTGGGAAGAGCTCGGCTTTGAGTTCGACGCCATCTCCACTGGCTTTATCGTGACCGAAGAAGAGACGCGCATCATCTCAGACTTTTGCCACCGCCGCGCGCAAAAGGGCACCAAGGTATTCGTCGACCCCATCATGGGCGACAACGGCAAACTTTACGCCGGTGTGCCCGAGTCCACGATCGGTCTCATGAGGCATCTGCTCGAGTGCGCCGACTATGCGGTGCCCAACTATACCGAGGCGTGCCTGCTCACCGACACGCCCATTGCCGAGCAAATCACGCCTGACGAGGCCCACGCCCTTGTGGACGCCATGCGCGCGCTGGGCGCCAAGTCGGTGGTCATTACGAGCGCTGTGGTCGACGGCACGAACGCCGTCATCGGTTACGACCACGTGGCGGGGGAGTACTTCACGATTCCCTTTGACCTGATCCCGGTTTACTTCCCGGGTACGGGTGATACGTTCTCGGCGGTGCTCGTCGGTCGCGTGATGGCCGGCTGGAGTCTGCAGCGTGCAACGGCCGATGCCATGCGCGTGGTGGCAGAGCTTATCGAGCGCAACGCCGACCAGGAGGACAAGTCCGCCGGCCTGCCCATCGAGGCCTGCCTGGATGTGATCGACCATGAGTAGCGCCGGCGAAAGCATCCCCGAGCCCGCGAGCGAGAACAAGCCGCTCGGTGCGCCGCGTGGCAAGCGCCCGCGTATTCGCATTAGCTGCGTGGACCAGCTGGGTACGTGTCGCTGCCACCATGGGCACAAGCCGGGCGACGTCTTCGACTTCGACCGCGATCGCGGCAAGATGTGCTCCATGGCCTGCCACGTGGGCTTTCCCTATATCGACATCCTGCGCTACGGCGGCACCGTGCCTGGCAACAAGCCCGGCACGGCAAAGTTCTGCTGCCCCGAAGTCGATACACTGAACGTCTGGCTTGCCGAGATCGTTGACGAGTAGTCGAGCGCAATGTGACAAAGGGACAGCCCCTTTGACACATTCGCCGGTGGTGCCCCTTCTTTTGCTTATAATCTCAAATCTCTGCATATCATCCGATTTTAGGTTCTAAAAATTCTGCGTTTCATCGATAATCAAGCATATAAAACTTTGCATTTCATTCGATGACACCGAGGGGAGAGCCTATGCTGCGTAGGAAAATAGCGGCAGAGCTGGAGCGTTGGCTGAAGTCTTCCGAGCAAAAGGCCTTGTTCATTACGGGTTCTCGCCAGATTGGCAAAAGCTATTCGATTCGCGCATTTGGCAAAGCCAACCATGCAACCTTCATCGAGCTTAACCTCATGGAAAACCGCCAGGCAAAAGATGCTCTTCTCGAGGCGCGGGATGCCGATGATTTCATCAGCAGGGTGACGCTTCTTTCGGGAAAGTCGATTGTACCAGGCAAAACGCTCGTGTTTATCGATGAGGTCCAAGAGGCCCCCGACATCATGACGATGGCAAAGTTCCTTGTTGAGGACGGGAGGTGCCGCTGGGCGTTTTCGGGGTCAATGCTCGGGACCCAGTTCGAGGGCGTCAGGTCCTATCCCGTGGGGTATGTCCACGAGCTTAGGATGTTCCCGCTCGATTTTGAGGAGTTTTGCTGGGCAATCGGGGTGAGCGAGGGGGCTCGCCAAACGATACGTGACGCGTGTATCAGCGAGAGGCCCGTTCCTGATTACATTCATGACGCGATGATGGCAAACTTCAGGACCTATACCGTTGTCGGCGGAATGCCGGAGGTCGTGCAGCGTTTCCTTGACACGCAGGGCGACCTTGCCTCTGTTCGTCAGCTACAGTCAGAGCTCAACGAACAGTACCGGCGGGATATCTTCAAGTATGCAAGCGGGCGAGCCCTTCAGGTACAGAGCATCTACGATCAGCTCCCTATTATGCTCGAGGGCGAAAACAAGCGCTTCGTGCTCAATTCCATTGATCCCAAGGCTCACTACGAGAAGTATCGGCGAGATTTTGTATGGCTTGTCGATGCCGGCGTTGCTCTCAAAGCCGATATCGTAACCGAGCCAAAATCGCCCCTGCTCAAGACGGCACGGCCATCGCAGTTCAAGCTATATCAATCGGATACGGGCATGTTGATGGCGCGCTACCCCGTTGGAGTCGCCCAAGCGGCGTATCTTGATAGCAAGGAGCCCAATCTGGGCGGCATTTACGAAAACGTGGCGGCCCAGCAGCTGGCTGCCCAAAATCGCCAGCTTTACTACTATCAGACAAAAAAGCGCGGTGAAGTGGACTTTGTGGTCGATGGACCGGATGGGACGGCTGTTCCGATCGAGGTTAAATCGGGCTCCTATTACCACGCGCACGCTGCGCTCGGTCATGTGCTTGATACGACTGAATATGGCGTAAGGCTCGGGATTGTTTTCTCGAGAGGCAACGTTGAGCGCAACGGAGCGGTTCTCTATTTGCCGCTATATGCGACCTGGGCCCTTTCGGATGTTTTGGGCGACTCCTGCGCCGAAGGGATAAAGCTGGAGGTCAAGCCGGTCTAGGGCCAGTCCCGGATGTGGCAAAGGGGCAGTCCCTTTGTCACATTCATGAGCGTGGATTTTCTCCCACCGAGATAACGAGCGTGGATTTTCTCCCGTTTAGAGCGCACTCGAACGCTCAAAGTGGGAGAAAATCCACGCTCGTTTTATGCCGATGGCGTGGCCCGTGTGCCCGCGCCGCCCGAGCGCCTACAGCTGCTCGAGCATGGCGGTGCAACCGGCGAGTACATCGCGGTAGGTGGCGTCGAAATTGCCGGTGTACCAGGGGTCGGCCACGTCGCCGGGGCGATCGGTCCAATCGAGCAGGCGCGAGATCTTGCCATCGGGGTCCTTACCAAAAATTCGGTACAGGGCGCGGGCGTTCTCGTCGTCCATATAGACAATGTGGTCCCAGTCGCCATACTCCGCGCGACGCACCTGACGTGCGCGATGTGCGACGACGGGAATCCCGACCTCGCGTAGCTTGGCAATGGTGCCGTGGTGTGGCGGGTTGCCGATCTCCTCGGTCGAGGTCGCAGCGGAATCAATGACAAACTCGCCCGCGCGCCCGGCGCGCCGCACTAGCTCGGTAAACACGGACTCAGCCATCGTCGAGCGACAGATGTTCCCATGGCAGATAAACAGTACACGTTGCATATGCGGTTTCCTTTCGATCGCCATCATCAAGCTCGAGTATCGCATCTACGCCTGCGCCCTTGCCCGCCTGCGCTCCCAGTGAGCCAATTTAATCGTCACCAGCGTAAGCACCCAGGCCACAAGCGAGAACGCGGCACCCACTGCGCCTACATATGCAATGCCAACGCTGCTTACCACGGCGCCGCCCACTGCGGTGCCAAACGAGATGCCGACGTTAAACGCCATGGGCTCAACCGAACTTGCGAGTACCATCGACTTGGGATGGCGGCTGCGTGCCACGTCCATAAAGTGCGTGATGCACGACACCGAGAACAGGTACATGAGCAGCGCCAGGCTAAAGACAAAGACCAGCGCGAGCGGCATGGTGCCGCCCACAGCAAACAGTCCGAGTAACGCTGCAGCCTGCAGCACAAACGTCACGAGTAGCGCCTTCATGCCAAAGCGCGCATCGATCCATCCGCCCAGGATGTTCGAGATCAGGCAGAACACGCCGTAGGCCATGAGCGTGGTACTGGCTTCGACCGTGCCCATGCCCAGCACCTGCTCAAGATAAGGCGTCACGTAGCCATAGAAAACGTAGACCGACCCCACGCCAAACAAAAAGATGAGCATGCCGGTGACGATGCTCGGCTCGCGTAGCAGACCCGCCTGCTCGCGAAAGGTGGCGGGCTCGTCGGTTTGCCCAGCGCGCGGCATAAACATCACGAGCGCTCCGCAGATCAGAACGGCAAAGGTCAGCGTGCCGTACATGGCCACGTGCCAGTCGAGCGTGTCGGCCACAAACTTGCCGATCGAAGTGACAAAGACCATTGCCACGGAAAACGCGCCGTACACCACCGAGATGGCGAGTGAGGTCTGCTGCGGGGACAGCAGCTCGGGGATATACGTCACGCCCACGGCGAGCAGTGCGCCCGAGACGGAGCCCAAGATGATGCGCGAGGCGAACAGCACTTGAAAGTTGGGTGCCAGCGCCATGACCAGATTGCCGAGCACAAAGACGATGCTATAGCACACGAGCAGTTGGTAACGACGGAAGCGCCCCGTGCTGAGCGCGAGCACCGGCGTCGCGATAGCGTAGATCAGTGCGAACACGCTAATAAGTTGGCCTGCGGTGGCAAGCGATACGCCGAGTTCCGTCGCCAAGTCACTTTCGATGCCGATGACCACGAACTCCGAACAGCCGAGCGAAAAGCCTAACAACACGAGCAGCGCCAGGCAGAGCTTGGTGCGCGCGGGGGAGAGCGCGGCGGCGGTTGACTTACTTTTTGGCGTGGTTGCGGCGGTCAAGGTTGTCGCTCCAATGTCGCGTGAATAAGCGGGATTCAATCCCTGCAACTCTAACAGAATGTGACAAAGGGACAGTCTCTTTGTCACATTCGCGGCGTGGCTGCCGCCTAAACCGTCACAACATTCGATGAAAATCTCGAAAACGAGGAAAAACGTCGAATGTTGTGACGGTTTTCGTGTCCGGCGCGGGTGAGCTTCGGTGCCGTCTGGGGGTATAAGACTAGCGAGTGTTTATTTGCGAGGCCTAAGGGGCGCCCCGTATGGATATCGATAACTTTGAATGGTGGTATAGCGAGGGCGAGGCTCCGGACGAGGAGTGGGACGAGCCCGCGTCGCGTGACGTGTCGAGCGACGAGGACGAGACCGGCAACGATGCCGCTGTCGAGCCTGATGCCGCCTCCGATGCCGCCGAGCCCCTGACCTTTGAGCAGGCTTGGGCCCAAGCCGAGGCCGATGAGGCTAAGGCCGATGCCACGGCCACACTCGGTGAGCCGGCGGACATGTCCATCTCGCCGGCAAAGATCCCGCAGCCGCGTCACACCATCGACCCCGACAGCACGGCATCCTTCAGCATTCTCGACGTGCCCGCGCAAGGCGCCCAGGCGCCTGCGCCCACACATCGCCCCGACCTGGCTCGTGAGGAAGACGCGGGCCGCCGTTCTCCGCTCGGCCCCATCCTCATCGCCTTCATGGCCGGCGTTATCGCCTGCTCGGCAATCGGTAGCGTTTGGAGCCATGTCGAGCAGCAGCGTCAAGACGCCGCCAAGGTCGAGATGTCTGTCGAGCAATCGCTCAGCCGCACGCGCTCGGTACATGTGTCGGTCGAGGTCAAGGACGGCGCGATGTGGGACACCGCGCGTGGCGACAGCCAAATGCTCATCCACATCGTGGGGCGTACGCTCAAAGGGCAGACGATTGACGAGTATCAATACGTCAATTCCGCTGGTGACGGCATCGAGCTCAAGCCCGGCGACTACGAGCTCACCGTCGACGAACCGCCCGTCGCCACCGACGGCACGCGCTTCCGCGCCTCAAAGCGCATGGTTCCCGTGAGCTTTAACTCGCAGGCGCCCGATACGGTCGATAGCACTCCGCAGGGCGGGTTTGACCTTTACGCTATTGCTCAATAACTGCGCCTGTCGCTCAACCCCGCCGCCAAGAGTGGGACAATAGCCCTCGACACTATTGTTTACTTTTGGAGGAAGTAGCATGTCTACCGTCACTACCATCAAGCGCGGCAGCCTCACCGCGGCCATCGATTCCATGGGCGCTCAGCTCACGAGCCTTGCCCTCAACGGCAACGAGTATCTGTGGCAGGGCGACCCCGCCTTTTGGGGCAAGCATGCGCCCATCCTGTTCCCCATTGTGGGTTCGCTGCGCAACAACACGGCAGCGTCTGCGGCCGGCACCTGCGAGATGCCGCGCCACGGACTCGCGCGCATCGTCGAGCACGAGCTGGTCGAGGTTTCGGAGGACGGCTCCTCGGTAACTTACGAGATCACCGATACGCCCGAGTCGCTCAAGGCCTTTCCGTTCCACTTTAAGCTCAACATGACCTATGCCCTGACCGGCGACGCCACCCTCACGCAGACCTTTGCCGTCACCAATACCGGCGATGTGGACCTGCCGTTCTCGGTGGGCGGCCACCCCGCATTTAACGTGCCCGCCCCCGGTGCCGAGGACGAGGCGTTCGAGGATTACGAGCTGGCGTTTACCGAGGCTTGGACGAACGAGGCTCCCATCATCACGCCCGACGGTCTTATGACGTTTGAGGGCAGCTATAAGGCTCCCGACAACTCGGACGTGCTGCCCATCACGCACCGCAGTTTCGATAACGATGCCATCATGTTCACCGATACTCCGGGCTCCACGCTCACGCTGCGCGGCCGCAAGTCGGGCCACGGCGTCAAGATCGACTTTGAGGGCTTTAAGTACATTGGCGTGTGGTCTGCCGCCAACGACGCTCCGTTTGTGGCGCTCGAGCCCTGGACCGGTCATACCACCATGGACACCGAGGACGATGTCTTTGAGCACAAGGTCAACACCATCACCCTGGCCCCGGGCGAGACGGACAAGCGCAGTTTTAGCGTTACCTTGCTCTAGAGGTTCCGCCGCTCGGTCGATGCTGCGCGTCGTCCAGAGCGACAAGTTGTCATTCAAAAGGCAAGGCATAGACCTTCTGGTCATGCCTTGCCTTTTTCATGCCACTTGTTCGCTCTGGACGTCGCTCGCCGGCATTGCCAAAACATCGGCGTCCCCAATGACTACCGCGTGTCTATTAATTTTTCGAGCTTGTGCTGCGCTGCTAGTTGCTGGCGTATATCCTGTTAAGTCGTCAGCATACGATTCAACAGGGAAGGCAGATTATGCATTCTCCCCATCAACGCGACGCGCATCCACAGCCGGTGTGCAGCCGTCGTATCTTCTTAGGCAGTGCGTTTGCTGCGAGCGCTTCCGTCGTCGCCGGCGCACTTGCCGGTTGCCAGCGCCCCTCCACGCTGGAAGTGGCCCAGCCCACGACGGGCGGCGGTCGCGACGACCTGTCCGATTCCGTGATCGGCAAGGACAAGATCCGCATCGGCATGGAGGCGGCCTACGCCCCGTACAACTGGCAGGTCTCCGAAGCCAGCAAGTACACTATCCCCATCGACAACGTGCAGGGCGCCTATGCCGATGGTTACGACGTGCAGATCGCCAAGATCGTCTGCAAGGCCCTCGGTGGCGAGCCCGTCGCCGTCAAGCAGGGCTTCTCGGGTCTTATCGATTCGCTCAACAACGGCCAGATCGACCTCATCATTGCCGGCATGAGCGCCACGCCCGAGCGCGAGGAGTCCGTCGGCTTTTCCGACCCGTACTTCATTGGCTACTTTGGCCTGTTCGTAAAAGAGGGCTCGCCCTACCAAAATGCGACCAAGCTCAGCGACTTTAGCGGCGCAACGGTCCTCGGCCAAAAGGACACCATGCTCGATACCGTCATCGACGAGATCCCGGGCGTTGTCCACAAGAACCCGGTCGATTCGGTCCCCACGGTGTTTTCGAACCTGCTGCAGGGCACCTGCGACGCCGTGACCTACAATACCGAGAACGAGAAGGGCTATATGGCCCAAAACCCGGGTATCGTGCCGATTCGATTTGCCGAGGGCGAGGGCTTTAAGCAGGAAGTCACGGCAAACGTCGGCTGCCGCAAGGGCTCGGACAAGCTGCTTAAGCTCATCGACAAGACACTCAAGGGCATTAGCCAAGAGGAGCGCGACCAAATGTGGGACGCGTGCCTCGACCGTCAGCCGGCATAGGGAGGCAGCATGAAAACCATCAATCGCCTGGCCTCCTTTATCAAGGCCGACCACCGTTATGTATACCTGGGCACGAGCGTCATCGCGGCGCTCGGCCTGGCGTTTAGCCAGCGCAACCCCACGCCGATGAGTTTCTTGGCGCCTACGGGCGTGTTCCAAGACTGCCTCTGGGCAATCCTTTGGGCCTGGCTCGTCGTGTCGGCGGCGGCGCTGGTCACCAAGCTCATGCACTGGAACGACTATCGCGAAAAGTCGCCGTTCGCATCCGAGCGCTGCCGTCGTGGCGCACGCCTGGGCAGCTACGTCTTGGTCGCCATCGCGGCAGTTTTCTTTATCGACCGCTGCGTCATGTCGTTTATCGACCTGGTGCAGGTGAGCATTGTCTCGGATTCCAACCCCAGCGACTTTTTGTCGAGCCTGGTCTACATGACCTACAAGAGCGGGGACTTCTTCATTCGCGGTATCGAGATCACCATCGCGCTTGCCACCTTCGGCACCGTCATCGCATTCTTCCTGGCGCTGCTCTTCGTGTTCCTACGCATTCAGACGTTCGACCGCGTGGATAACGACCTGGTGCGCTTCTTTAAGAGTATCGGCCGCGGCTTTGCGACCGTCTACTCCACCATCGTGCGCGGCACGCCCATGATGGTCCAGGGCCTGCTCATCTATTACGCGGGCTTCACCGTTTTGCGCGGCATGGGCTTCGAGACCGCCCAGGCCAACCAGATCTGGAGCACCTTCACCGCCGGCCTCGTCACCATCTCGCTCAACTCCACCGCCTACATGATGGAGGTCCTGCGCGGCGGCATCGAGTCCATCGATCCCGGCCAGGCCGAGGCAGCACGCTCGCTGGGCCTGTCGCAGTGGCAAGCTATGCGCAAAGTCGTGTTCCCCCAGGGCATTAAAAACGCGATTCCGGCGCTCACCAACGAGCTCATCATCAACATCAAGGATTCGTCGGTGCTCTCGGTCATCGGCGTGTTTGACCTCATGTACGCCACCACCACCGTCGCCGGCGTGTACTACCGCCAGATGGAGGTCTACTGCGTGACGCTCGTGGTCTACCTGATCCTGACGCTCGTGGCGAGCCGCCTGCTCGAGGCCTTTGGCAAAAAGCTTGGCGCCGAGGCTCCGGTCACGCTGCCCAGCTCCAACTAGGCTCAAGACGAGGAGAATCATCATGGCAGATACCGCCACTACCGGCACCGCGGCCGCCGCACAGACCAATGAGCCGCTCATCCGCGTCGAGGGCCTGCGCAAGAGCTTCGGCTCGCTCGAGGTGCTCAAGGGCATCGACCTGTCCGTTAACCCCGGCGAGGTCGTCACCATTATCGGCGCCTCAGGCTCGGGTAAGTCGACCTTCCTGCGCTGCCTCAACCTGCTCGAGACCCCGGACGCGGGCCACATCTGGTTCCACGGCCAGGACCTCACGGCCGAGCGCTGCAACATCAACAAGCTGCGTGAGGACATCGGCATGGTGTTCCAGGGCTTTAACCTGTTCAACAACATGGACGTGCTCGACAACTGCACGCTCGCGCCCGTCACGCTCAAAAAGATGAGCAAGGCCGAGGCCGAGAAGGTCGCGATGGAGCATCTGACGAGCGTGGGGCTCGAGAAGTTCGCGCACGCCGCCGTGGGTCGCCTGTCCGGTGGTCAAAAACAGCGCGTGGCCATCGCTCGTGCCCTATGTATGAATCCGCAGATCATGCTGTTCGACGAGCCGACCTCCGCACTCGACCCCGAGATCGTGGGAGAGGTGCTCGAGGTCATGCGCAAACTTGCTGCCGACGGCATGACCATGGTCGTCGTCACGCACGAGATGGCCTTTGCCCGCACCGTGTCCGATCGCGTGGTCTTTATGGACAAGGGCGTAGTGCTCGAGGACGCCGCGCCGGCAGAGCTCTTTGGCAACCCCAAGCACCAGCGTACCCGCGAGTTCCTCTCGCGTTATCTCGAGGACAAATAACCAACCGCAAGCGCTTATGTGGCAGGGCCGCTCCGGTGGGGCGGCCCTTGTC
>ERZ1027096.983-NODE-983-length-10528-cov-10.830899_pt1 | contig 10528 bp, 10 predicted proteins | sample MGYA00519278_ERZ1027096 | MGnify/ENA primary metagenome ERZ1027096 (study PRJEB26926, sample SAMN06164649) | human gut metagenome | biome: ENVO:00009003; feature: ENVO:2100002; material: ENVO:00002003 | host: Homo sapiens | place: USA | collected 2012 ...
GATTCCTCTACGTCTCGTGGGCTCGGAGATGTGTATAAGAGACAGGTATATTTATATAAATCCATCGCTGCATATTTTTCAGCATATAATCAGGTGCTTCTATTAATCTATTACCACCAGACTTTTTCCTGATCTTGTATTCTGTATAATGTTTCTCAACATTGGCAACCATTCCTTTGAGGGTTTCTGCGCAACATTCAAAATACATGGCAAGATGAACAAAATCAAATATCACAGGGAGATTTCGCTGGTGCAAACTCCCTGCATATTCAAAACATTCCTTCAAATATTTTTCCGTATGGTTGTTTTCTACGGCACATTCTTTAAAAAGAGACTCCCAAGTATCTGTCATAGTCATTTACGTAATTGTCACTTTAGTGACAGTGCTGGACAAGCTTTGTTCAGCACTATCAGTGTAATTGTTTTTTAATTTCTGTACGCCCCCGGGACATACAGGTAAAGAGTATTACATCTTTACTTAAAGCTAAAATTCTATGACTTCCCCCTGAAAGTCTCTGGTATATACATATAGTCTCTATCATCCACATAGAAAAATCCCTTTTCCTTATTCTCAATTCTAAATATCTTAGATGCTTCAGCTAGTACTTTCTGGGCCTCATATGTAACTTTATGGTCTTTATCCCACATGCCAATTTTCTCCCCTTCCTCAAATATAGAAGCCATATCATCATTAGTCAATCCCATCTCATTGGCTATAACCACTTCTGGCATTTTTCTCTCTAAGCATCTCAACAGATATGTTAATTTTACATTTTTATCTTGGATAATACCCTTCCAGTCCGGATTATCCAAATCAACTCTAAAGAACTGAGACAATTTAAAAACCCATCTATTATTGTCCATCCTTTGAATAAAAGCCATGTTTTGTTTTTTCAGCTGATTCCGTGCAATCAAAGGCTGCCAATATTTTACACCATTGTCTTCATACTTATCAACCCATATTATTGGTAGTGTATTGTTAGGAACAGCATGGGCGAACAAAACCAAAGCTTGTGAATTGGAATAGCCTAATTCTCGCCCTCTACATATCTGTTGACCATATTTATAGCAGAACTCCCTGATTTTTTTCATCTTAAGATATCCTCCAAAAGGCGATTTATTTTTACTAAACGCATGAACTCTGACATCTCCATACAGTTTTACGTATGGGAAATCACGTTCTAACCTAGTCTTTCCTTTATCCATTAGGATACAGCTCAAAAGAACAATCTTATATGGTGCATTTTCTTTTACAACATTACCTATTGTCCATTCATTATTTATTTGCAGTATCTTTCCGTTCTTTTCTTTCTCAAACGTTAGTTTACAGTCTGTTGCAAATGAATCTCCAGAGCCAATTATGTCATCAAGGAATATTATAACATCTTCATCTGTCAAAGATTGAACGTCTATATCCTTGGGGTGATTATAATACATTATACCTTTTATGTTCTTAGGCGTTTGATTTTTGAACAGATTTTTTACCAAATACATAATGACATGTCCACTTTTCCCAGGTTTACCCAGTGGCATAAACAAAACACGAAATGATTTTTGAATCTCGCCCCACAGATCATTAAAGATAGTATTAAGTTTTGACAATAACATTCCCAACAGATCTTCTTCACGATAATACTCCAACTTTTCCAATACAGATACAGCCATTTCCTGTTCGTCATCTTGAAAGTTGTCGAGCCATCGGTACACATCATACAAGTCTAACCTATCGTAAAATCTGTACCTAATAGTATCTACTATTCTTTTCTGCAAATCCTCTGATGGTATTCTCATTCACTTGATAACTTTATGGTTACACCTATCTTATAAACAGCTTAATGATTTCAACTTAATCCTTAAATATTCACGAAGTCTTGTTTCATTTGTAAAAGTACTACTTTTTCTCGAATTTGAATATTTCCACATATATTAATCTACCTAAAGTACAACTTACATCCTATTGTGGCATAGAAATAAATACCATATCGAGGACAAATGCTGCCACTTTCTTGGATTTATAATATGGTATCTATGAAATGACATATATTTGCGCACAAACAATTAGCAAATATCACTATGAGTCAGAAAAGTATAGAACATATAGCACTCTATTCCCTTGTATTGGTAGGTACTCTTGTCGTTGGCGTTTTAGCTCGGCAGTTTGTTTTATCCAAAGGTATTGATGATTTCAGTAGTAGTGTTGTATTTTTTGCAACAGTAATTGTCTTGATGGCGATCTATGCCAGTTTACAGACAACTTTCAATCAGTTTCTGCTGCCACGCATAGAAGCTTTTCTATTTCGTTTCTCTGCTTTTCAAAAGATGAGAGATAACAATTACACCGTTTCTGTTTCGGAAGCCCTAACTGTCGAGGATTCAAATCAGGTTACGCCCGATGTCATTGAGCCTGCTTCTACCACTGAAGAAACAATCTCCGAACTTTCAGAATATGAAGTTATGCGCACCAATGCTATTACAGAAAATAATCGTGCTATTCAAACCAAATTAGAAAAGGTGCTCAATTATACTAAGCAAACAATGGTTGCCTATATGAGTGAAGAAGATCTCAATCGTATATGTGCATATATTGTAGAATATAGTTCAGGCGATACCTTACAAAAGATATCGCCCGTAAAAGTGGATTCACAACTTAAAAGCATTGATATTATGCACTTTGGATGGAATATTGGTAAAGCGTTCGGCAAAAAGCGTATTCACACAGCCACATTCATCAAGAATGTTTTTGCCCATGCCCTCCGTAACTTGGAAATTTCAACTATTGAGCGTAAAATGTCACATACCGAATCCGAGTGCAGGATTAAGTTGAATGGTGAAATAGGGAGTATTATATAATTAATTTTGAAAATAGATTTTACTTGGTTACATTATCTATGATTTCTTGGGGTGTTATATTCATCTTTGTCACTGCACATAAGCTTTTTCCCATATCTTTCACACTTGCTCCCATATGATAAACAACATCATCAATAATTAGAAAACGATCATGAACCGCTTTCGAGAATTGAATATATTCGATAGGAGAATATTGTTTATTATACTTTTCAATATCTGTTTTTATTGTTTCATTATATCTAGAATAAATCGTTGCAGTGACATTGGCTTCCCTTTTTGTTAAGAGCGATAAAATACGTTCATCGATATATCCATCAACAAGAACAATTCGTTTCTGCGCATTTCTAATCAAACTACAGGTATAATTCCATGCATCAAATTCTTCATTAGATTTGAATAGTTTTTCTCCTATTTCTTTCCTTTTATTATTCTCAATATCAGTAAGTAGTTTTTTTGCATGATCGATTGATGTTATAAATTTATGATCTACGTAGTCTGTAATCATAAAATGCCAATTAAGATATATTCCACATTGCTCTTGTATATCCATTAGTTTTATACCGTAGGTTAGAATTACAGCTGCCAAACGACGTGAAAAAGTTATCATCAGACTCCACCATCTACCAAGGCATTTACACATTTTGTCATTTACTTCGCATCTAAAAGTCCTATATTTGCCAGCTCCAAGACCATGTTGCGCAAGCCAAAAGAAATCATCTTCAACCGTTTTCCAATATTTGATATCCTGTTCGTATTTATCTATGAAACTTTTACATGCTTCAATCTGTTTAGATGCCTCTAATGGTTCTCCAGTAAGTTCATTGACAGCATCATCTGCAACATTCTCCCATGATTTCATTTCATTTCTGCATCGCTCAATGGCACGTTTTCTTTCATCAGTCTGTTCTTTTGAATTAAATGCTGCAGCAAATTCCTTGAATGGTTGAAGTAGCGATATTATGTAGCGAACTCTATCGTCATAAGTCGAATAATTCTTAAGATTTTCATTAATTTCATCCATAAGTCCACCATCGGTATACATAAGTACTCCATCATTGAAGTCCTCATATTCTTCTGCGACATATTCAGGAATAAAACTATCATGATGGTTTTTCCATTTACCAGTTAGAAGTTCCTTCCGTGTTTTACCGCTTTTATGCCAATGCGGTCCCATATTAGGCATGTCGTACTCAATACGCATCCATTCCATACACTCGTATGCTGGACCACCCATACGATATGCATCTAGAAAGGTATCCTCAATGATTCTATTCGAAGGATGATTAGGAGGATATAGCTCCTTACGCTTAGCACGTGCAAACTTAAGATAGTTAGAAGAAACACTCATTAATTTCTTCTGGTCACTTTCTGTAATGTATGCAAATAATGCTTTAGACTCTTTAATCAAATTCTTTTCTGAAGGGATATGATGATGACATATGAATTCTTTTTGTAAATCCCTTTCCCAAGCATCATCATCATTTTTGTGTGCACTCACATATTGTTCTAATCTAAATTTGAAATAAGCTTCAAATATGTCTTTTATTCCAATATCATCTTTACGATGTAACCAAAAACCAACTAAACCAGTAGCAACAATAGGACAAGTGAGTTTACTCTCTTCTGTCGTATGTTTATGACGCAGTTCTCCATTATCAATAAAGTCAATGAATCGAAAAACATAATCGCCTTTAATGTCTACGATTTCTCCAGTCTGACCTGTTTTCCAGGCGTCGGTGATAATTGTATTGTTTGAAGATTTTGAAATCTTATTAAGTAGAGTATCTGTCATAAATTATTATATCGAAATCTTAGTATAAAAACATATTAAATTCACATACAAACTGCTAAACACATAGAAATATTTAACTGAAGTATTGGACAAATACATATGTTAAGATATTACTATGCAAAGATATATAAAGTCAAATATTTTCACCTTCAACCACCATCAAAAGTTATCTCACAGTTATATTCCGGTGATGTTTTCCACCATCAAAACACCAATTTCCTTTGCCAGCGAACAATTAAAAACGAGTACGTATGGCAAACGAACAAATCACTTTTGATAAGCTGCCGCAGGCGGTAGGTTATCTCACAGAACAGATGGAACAAATCCGTCAAATGGTGGCGGCACTGCAACCGCAGACTTCTTCTGACAAGCATCGTCTTGTTGAAATTGACGAAGCCTGTAAAATCACACGAAAGGCAAAGCCTACCATTTACACGCTTGCGCGTAAAGGACTGATTCCGGCTTACAAACGGGGTAAGAAGCTCTACTTCTATGAAGATGAGTTGCTGCAATGGATTGAGTCCGGTCGCAAGCAGATGCAGGCCATGTCGCTTCAAGAACAGGCTGCGGAGATAGTACATGGGGCGAAACGCAAACCAAAGGGAGGCTATAACTTTTGATCTGCACGGCTATGGAAACCTCCCAATTAACAGCAGAAGGTATTATCGGCGAGGCTGTGCGCATCGGAGCCAGGATGTCCGGCGGTGAGTTCCCGATAGAAGTCTTTCCTATCAGGATTCAGCGTATCATCAGCAGTTTGCACGATTGTCAGGGCTATCCCGTGGATTATGTTGCTGCGGCTATCCTTGCGGCCATTGCCGTGGGGATTGGCAACTCCCATCTAGTGCAGGTGAAACGCAACTGGTTGGAAAGTCCCATTCTGTACATGGCATTGATTGGTCGCCCCGGAGCTAATAAGAGTCATCCGTTGAGTTTCGCTTTCCAGCCGTTTATTGAGCACGACTATTGTCAGAATCAGGAATATCAGAAACTGTATGCCGAGTATGAACGTACTATGTCCATGAGCAAAAAGGAACGCATGGAAGCCGGTTTGGATGAGTTTCCAAAAGCTCCCGTGCGCAGACGCTTTCTTGTTTCGGATATTACCCCCGAAGGATTGAGCCTGATACATGCCCAGAATCCCAGAGGACTCTGCCTTTGGTCGGACGAGCTGTCTGCCTGGTTCAAGAATTTCAACCGCTATAATAATGGTTCGGAAGAACAGTTCTGGCTTTCGGTGTTCAATGCCAAGCCCACGATTTCCGACCGCAAGAGTACGCAAAGTTCCATTTTTATCAGACGTCCTTACATCTCCGTTATCGGTACCATCCAAAAGAAGATTCTGGGCGAACTGGTCAAGGGCGAGCGTTCGAGTAACGGTTTTATTGACCGTATTCTTTTCGTAATGCCTGAATCTGTCTTGAAAAGCAGATGGAACGACCGGGAAACTCCTGAAGAACTGGAAATCCAGTGGCAACAGATTATCGACAAGCTCATCGCACAGGATTGTCCGCGCGATGAGAATAATGAGTTGCAGCCCCAATGCCTACCATTTGATGAAGACGCCAAGCAACGGCTTTACGGTTGGCAGCATGAAAATGCACGCCAATGTGATATGGAAACTAATGATGCTTTGGTAGGTATTTACTGCAAACTGGAAATCTACATTATCCGGTTTTGTCTGATTATCCAGCTTGCCCGATGGACTTGCGGAGAGTGCGACAAGCATACGATTGACCTTGAAAGCGTGAACCGTGCCATCCTGCTGGCCGAGTATTTTCGGACTACAGCCGTAAAAGTGCAGACCGCCGTCAGCCAGGAACAGTTGAGTGAATTGCACCGCAACATCTACCTGAATCTGCCTCAGAGATTTACAACGGCAGAAGGTATCGGCATTGCCGAAAGTTACGGGATGAAGGAGCATCCTTTCAAGATGTTTCTAAAACGCCACATCGGAACATTATTCAGAAAAGAGAATCATGGAGAGTACAGTAAATAACCTTGTTACTATGCACATTTTCGCAACCGAGGGGTTTGTGAAGTTGCGAAAATGTGCATAGTAACATCCAAACAGAAAGAAAAATGAACTACAGATTCAAGTTAGAACCATACAAAGGTGTCAGCACCCGGCACACATGCCCGAACTGCCACCGCAAAAGTTGTTTCGCCAAATACATCGATACGGAAAAACAAATCAGCTTTCCTGACTATGTAGGGCGATGCAACCATGAACAGAAGTGCGGCTACAACTATACGCCCAAAATGTACTTTGACGAGAACCCGATGGCCAAGGAACGATTGAGCGAAGAGTTTGTACCGGTGTCAAAGCCACGCATCAGTCTGTCTCCTGCACCATCCTTCATTGAGCCGGAAATCATGAGGCAGTCCCTGAAGTTGTATCGCACGAACAAGCTGTTTCAGTTTCTGAGTTTTCATTTCGGGCAGGAGGCTACAGAAGAACTGATGTTGCGCTACCATGTGGGAACCTCGAAACATTGGCCGGGAGCTACAGTCTTCTGGCAGGTGGATATTTCCGGACGGGTACGCACCGGAAAAGTGATGCTCTACAATCCTGAAAACGGAAGACGGATTAAAGAGCCGCACAACTACATCACGTGGGTGCATTCCATTTTGAAGAAAGAGAATTTCAACCTCCGGCAATGCCTGTTTGGTGAGCACCTTTTGTCCTCCGACCAACAGCGTCCGGTTGCCCTTGTGGAGAGTGAGAAAAGCGCTTTGATATCCAGTTTCTATCTGCCGCAATATCTATGGATTGCTTCGGGCGGAAAGAACGGTGCGTTCAATCGGGATGCCATGAGCGTATTGAGAAACCGACGTGTTCTGCTTTTTCCCGACCTGGGTGCGACCGACTATTGGAATAGTAAAATGGAGATGATCCGAAGCCTGGGAATAGAAGTTTCTCTCTTCGATTTTATGGAAAGAAACGCAACAAAAGAAGAACGTGATGCAGGTTATGACATTGCAGATTTTCTGCTGAGAGAAGAGACAAAGGAAGCTATTCTTAATCGTCTTATCACGTTGAATCCGGCCTTGAAAACGCTGGTAGAGACTTTTGATTTACAGCTTGTCAATGTGGAGAAAGCACCGCTTTCAGCAACGGTTCAACATACTCGGAAAGGACTTTTCAAACGATGATTGTCAGATGTCTGATTCACTCCTTTTTCACTGGAGCAAGTTTATGCCGGTGTATTACATTTCCCGGCCACTTGCTCACCTCAAAAGAAGGTGAGACAGCTCCCGATGGTCACAATTATTAATCTCAAAAGCGAATATTATGGACAAGAAAAATACAGTTACAATCCGTCTTACAGACGAACAATTCGGCTGGCTCAGAGCACTCAGCCGACGCAGTAAACGCAGTCAAAGCGAAGTAGTGCGTTCACTCATCGAACACGGTACGGTACGCGAACGGATTACGAGAGAAAATCTTGACATCATCCGAAAACTGATCGGCGAAAGCACAAATCTGAACCAGCTTGCCAGACGAGCCAATGCTTACGGTTTTTATCGTGTGGCCGATGAGTGCAGTACCGCCGTTCAACAGATTTCACAACTCATAAAACAGCTCAAGGATGATCGGTAAAATTGTCAAGGGTACATCGTTTTCCGGGTGCGTAAACTATGTGCTGAAAGAAGATAAATCGCGCCTGCTGAAAGCGGTTGGTGTCTACGGCTCGCCTGAAGAAATAGCGGAACAATTCGAGTTGCAGACTTTACTGAACGACAAGGTCAAGAACAAGGTCGGCCATATATCATTGAGCTTCTCCGCAGAGGACGGGGATCGCATCCGTGATGATGATGGGCTGATGCTAAAGATCGCCCATGACTATATGAAGCTGATGGGAATCGTGAACACGCAATTCATCATCGCCCGGCATACCGACCGTGATCATCCGCATTGTCATATCGTTTACAACCGTGTGGATAATGACGGACGCACCATCAGCGACAAGAACGACCGCTACCGGAATGAAAAGGTCTGCAAGATGCTGACAGCCCGTTACCGTTTGCATTTTGCCGAAGGAAAAGAGCATGTCAATTTCATTCGGTTACGTCATCATGACAAGGTAAAGTATTTTATCTATCATGCCTTGAAACGAGAGGTTCCGAACGCCCGAAGCTGGAGTGAGCTGCGACTGGCCTTACGGAAGTACGGAATTGATACGCAATGGAAGCTAAGTCGCACGACCGGAGAGATGCAAGGTGTCAAGTTCACATGTGACCAACTGACCTTTAGCGGTTCAAAGATTGATCGCCAGTTCAGTTTCCTGAACATCGACCAGGAATTGAGATATAACGCTCTTTCTGCTACCATGAACCAGCGTCAGTCACAGGCAGAAACCATACGCGAGGAACCTCGGCATGAATATCAGCAGGAGAATCATTCCGGTATTAGTCTGGGACTGTTTACTCCCTCTCCTACGGATTATGATACGGAGGAAGCGATACAGGCCAATCGGCTTAAAAAGAAGAAAAAGAAACCGAAACGTAAGCGAGGTTTCAGTCTATAATCAATTTTTTATTAACCATCAAAATTCAAATTATTATGAACTATTCCGATTTTATTTACGATTTCAATCTCTATTTGTGTGAGAGATTCGGTTACAGAAACTGCTGTTCCGTCATGCACAACGCCAACGGTATTTGTGTTTCTGTCCATGTAGGCGAAATGGATTTATACATTCGTTTCTGGGAATACAGTTGCGGCGTTGGCAGCATCCCCGACTGGAGCATTATCATTGTGCGCAGCAACTTCAAACGGAACCAACAGGAAAACCTGAAGGACCTTGCCCGCTTCTTCAAGGAGTACGCTCCACGCTATGGTTACAAATACCTCTGCACCGAGGATGATGACTACAAGTATTATCAGACCCTTGGCCTGAAACTTATCCACAGAGGATTTTTCGGACAATATAATTATGGGTTACCGTTGAAGGAATTAGAGGTGTAGCTTTTTTCGTAACAGAGAGGAAAATCCTCTCTGTTGCTTTTTTTACAAACTTTTTGTCTTTTATCTCTCTCTTTTCTGAATCGTACTGTTCTGACTATTGTTTAATAATTGAGAGATCATATTATTAAGAGAACTTGTTGCAGTTACGCTTCGATAATTTTCTATATCCCAAAAGAAGCTACTATCCCATAGACCACGATCTATGTCTGTTATTAAACGCTCAATAGAATCTTCCTTAGGCAAGCCTTGTTCATCAAAATATTCGTCTAAAGATATACGTTCTCTTAAAACCGCAATTCCTAACCTTTCCCCTAATGTATAATCTAGCCACCAATTAGTAGGATAAACTATAACAATAGGATTCTGAGAACGATCAAGTTTGCTTTTACCAAAAACTTCTCTTACCCATCTTTTGGCAATATAACGTAATGTTTTTAAACGAATGTTTTCACTAAAATAATTATCAGGTTCAATGTAAAATAACTGATCACAATGTCCTAATTGTATTTGGCTGATAATAGCTTCTATTTCGTCTTTATCTATTTCTCTTTTTTCAAATACAATATTTTGTATGTCAAACTTAGAATCTGGAGTCGCCAGAATAGGGATACCCAACTTATGTAATGCAACAATAAAAACTCTTTTCTCAGCAATACTTAATGCATTATTGAATTCAGAAGCTGCAACATCGTAAGTTTGTCTATTACGAGCATACTTTTGGAATATTTTTAAAGCTTTTATAGCGACTTGTCTAAGTTCTTTTATATGTTTTTCTTGTCTTTTTGCAGCAAATAACGCTCCACCGTAAGTACCAATTATGGCACCGATAGCTCCTGATATTAAAGTTACAACTGTTGTTGTTATTATTTGTTCCATATAATTAATATATCTGTCTCTTATACACATCTGACGCT
>ERZ1027096.994-NODE-994-length-10435-cov-6.307707_pt1 | contig 10435 bp, 15 predicted proteins | sample MGYA00519278_ERZ1027096 | MGnify/ENA primary metagenome ERZ1027096 (study PRJEB26926, sample SAMN06164649) | human gut metagenome | biome: ENVO:00009003; feature: ENVO:2100002; material: ENVO:00002003 | host: Homo sapiens | place: USA | collected 2012 ...
CTATATTCTAAAGAGGATCCTTTATCCCGCAAGTATATATTCTGTGTGAAACTTTCAAAGGTAATGTCCGCAAGTTCCGGATCGGCTCCGCAGGCGGCATCTTCTTTTGCGGCAGCTAATAATTTATCTTGGTATTGTTTGGCTTCCCGCAGCGTTTTAAATCCCTGTCTGGTTTTCTGCTTCCATTTGCTATTCACCTTATATGACAGAATAAGGCAGATACCGCCGTTTTTCTCACGCGTCGAAAAAGAATATTCCATAATAAAAATCAGCTCCTTTTCTGAAATAGGGCTGATTGTGCTATAATATATGCGTAACCAGCCTGTGGTAGGGTTGTTACAACTACCGGAAGGATACCCCTATCGTTCCGGTTCCCGTCGTCATATTTGCGGTATGGCGGCGGGATTTTATAATTGAATAAAAAATAGGGATGGTATCTATAACGAAACCATCCCCGCAAAACGGAAAACCGTTTTTTGTTCTGGAATCATTATAGAAATAATGAAGTGCTTTGTAAAGGCATTTGAAGATTATTCTAATGGATTTTTACCATTTTCCTTTTCTGAATCTTCTATCAGTTGTTTTTGAACTATTTTAGCAAGTTCGCGGCGTTCTTCTTTTGTCGGTGGCGGAGCATTGGGATCTAAAGGATTACACATGAAGCCTGTCATATTTTTCATGATATAGTCCAGATCATCAAGTCTGGGGTCATGTTTTGGCATTGGGATACCTTCTTTCTGTGATTCTAATTAACGAGACATGATTAAATCCCTTGGTTGAATAAATAATTATATACTTCTTCAGGCCATGAGTTTGGGAGAATAGGAATTTCAGTATATACCATGGTAGTATTTTGAGAGTATAAATATTGCCGATCTTCTTCTAATTTTGTATTTGCAATTGCAAGAGCTTCTTCATGTGAAAATCCAGATTTAACTGAAGTTACAAATGTTTCCCCAGCAGCAATTTTTATTTTTTGGTCAATTTTATCCTTATTTAATACTTTTGGGAGTCCCATGTCTCCAGAATCTTCTATATGCCCATTGGGATAAAATGAGAATATTTGCATTACGGCAAAATGCTGTTTATTCTTCTTAAATCTTACTTTCAATAAATTGGAGCTATCATCGGGATATCTCATGTCAATCCAAACGGTTACTTCATCATTAAGCCGTATAATCTCATCATTTTTAATATATATTTGCTTATCATTTGTATTTTTTATGAAAGTCCATTCATCTGCATTACTGGGGTGTGAACAAATAATCAATAAAATCAAAAGGATAATCCGTACCGCTTTTTTAAATATGGGATGTCTCATGTCATTAATCCTTTGCAATTTACCACGTGTGCCGTGATTCAATAACTTTACCTATGATTTGTACCGGCAGTTGTTCTATTTCTTTATTGGTATAGAAATGTGGCTGATATACTTCTACATTCAGACCGACAAGCATAATTCCCGTATCGGTCTTTTTTATTTGTTTTACGGTAGCTTCATCACCATTTACAAGTACAATTGCCGTATCGCCATTATCTACATCATTCTGCTTACGGACAATGACAATATCACCTTCCAGTAGTTTTGGCTCCATAGAGGAGCCTTTGATTCGCAAGGCGAAGTATTCTCCACCGGCAGCCATCTTAGTGGGAAGTTCTTCCCATCCTTCAATATCGGTAATAGCTTCTACTGGGATACCAGCAACAACTTTCCCCAGTATGGGAATGCGGACGCCTTTTGTTAGTGAAGATGCGGACTCCGCTAAATAATTAAGATCATCAGACAAGATATTTAGGCCATGGCAAATTTTATTAATGTTATCCATAGAGGCTCCGCCTACATTTTTTAAAATTGAAAGTAGGGTGCTATATGGCATATCAATCTTATCAGAAAACCATTTTAATGTGCCTTGTTCTTCAATTTTTGCTCTTAAGTATTGCTCTCGCGTCATAATTATTCCTCCTACTTGAAAGTAGGATATCATATAAAAAACGAAATTTCAACAAATTTTATGAAATTAGTGTTGACAAAAACGAAATAATAGCATATCATAAAATTCAGAAAACGAAATATCGTTACAAGAAAGGGGGTGATCTAATGTATAAAAATTTAAATGTAGAGCTCGCACGGCTGGGATGGAATATAATCAGGTTGTCAGAGGAAACGGGGATCAAATATCAAACGTTGGTTACCAAAATGAAAGGAAATTCAGAATTTAAATTTGATGAATGTTTAGCGATAAAAAAAGCTATGGGTTGTAAGATCCCCTTAGAAGTCCTTTTTTTACACCAATAAAAACGATATTTCGTTAAATGGTGTAAAATAAAAGCCCCCGAAGGGGCTCATGTGTCAGCATGTTTTTCTTTTCAGCGCTGTGTTCCGCGTTTTCCTGTATATGGATTTACATTTCCTTTATGGCTGTAATTATTGTTTGGATTACCATCCGGATTGCTTCTGTAATGAGGCTGTACATAAGTACCATCTGAGCGATAATGCCCGCGAACATAGGCAGCGTTAGCTGTACTTGCAGATAAAACAAATGCAGAAATAGCAAAGATGCATAAGATGAGTTTTTTCATAAAGGCCTTCTTTCTTGTACTACCGCTGACACATTAACCAAATTTGTAACACAACCTACCACAGAAAACATAGAAAGGAGAGAAAAATGGAACGAAGGACATACACCGTCGCTGAAACCGCTGAAATCTTGGGCGTATCGACGGATGTCGTCTACCGCATGAAAAATGACGGCATCCTCCCGGCGGTAAAAAATCTATCGGCCATCCGTTTTCTGAAACGGGACGTGCTCGCGATGGTCGGAGAAAAACCGGATGATTTCCGCCCTTCCGCATTGCGAAGACTACGGAATGAATTATCGTTTGAGAAGCAAGAAAACGAACGCCTGCGAGGTGTTATTCGACAGATTTGTATAGCCGCCAATACAGCGGCAGCGCAGGAGGGATTATGAACACACCGTTGATTTGTACGACAGCGCTCATGTCAGCAGCATTGGTAGCCGGTGCCGCGGTAGATGCGGAAAAAATCTGCAACAGGCTTTTTCCGGAAACTCGAATTGTCGAGTACCGCCGAGAGGTAAAGCCCGGAGATACGCTTTGGACAATCTGTGGCGAGATAGCCACGGACAAAGAAGACCTACGGAAATTGGTCTGGCAGGCAAAAAAGGATAACCGTATTATGGACGTCGGCAACCTGCAGCCGGGCAGGTTGATTGTAGTCAGAGTTGAGGAGGCGAGGAAATGAATTATCCTGAAGGCACGGTAACGCTTTATATGGAAGACTGGGAATTGGTGATTGAGATACTCGAGAATACAACTGAAAATGTCTCATCACTAATGGAAAAGGAGATTAGAAAAATAATAGATGAAATCAAAGAGCAATCAAATTTGTAATGAAAAAGCCGATTGACAACTGCAATTATCAATCGGCAGGCGGAAAAGAATCGCTAAGACTTTCCGCCTCTATTATATCACAGGAGGTAAATAATGACAGAAATTGAAGAAAAGAATGAACATCTTGCATTTTTGACACTCATCGAGAGGAGCAAAAGGCAGAATGCGCTCATGCACCTGAAGAAAGCATTGGATTATTCTGAATGCGGAGTGACGGACATTGAGCTTGTAGAAACGCCTAACGGTGATTTTGTAGACGTTACATTTCACGGAGAAGAAAAACGCCGGGCGAACATAAGCGGTGACAGTATTCCGGCGATGATTTACGACATATTTAGACAAATTGAATGGTTGAGATAACAGGAGCAATAAACAATGACAGAACCAGTAAAAATCAATGAACTATTAATTGAAAACGTGAAACGAGTAAAAGCAGTACAGTTTGAACCGTCAGCAGATGGCCTTACTATCATCGGCGGCAGAAACGGACAGGGAAAAACGTCCGTATTGGATGCTATTGCATGGGCATTAGGCGGCAATAATTATAAACCGTCTGTGCCGGAGCGGGACGGCGCACTGGTGCCGCCGAACCTGCATATCGAGTTATCAAATGGTCTAATTGTGGAACGAAAAGGGAAAAACAGCACATTAAAAGTAACAGACCCGAATGGGAATAAATCAGGACAGCAGCTTTTAAATGAATTTGTATCCACGCTGGCATTGGATCTCCCGAAGTTTATCAACGGAAGCGATAAGGACAAGGCGGATTCTCTTCTGAAAATTTTAGGAATTGGTGATGTACTGTCGCAGCTGGACACAAAAGAAAATCAGCTGTATGCACAGCGTACGGAAGTCGGCCGCATTGCAGACCGCAAGAAGAAAGCAGCTGACGAAATGCCGATGTACCCGAATGTACCAAAAGAACCCGTCAGTGCAACAGAACTCATTAAAGAGCAGCAGGAAATTCTTGCGCGGAACGGAGAAAATGAACGGAAACGTCAGGATGCTGCCCGCTATGAACGAATGCTGGCAGAGACTCAAATTGCTTTTGATGAAGCCAAAGCAGCATTGCAAAAAGCAGAACAGGATTGTTTAACTGCCCGGAAGTCGGCAGAAGATCTTCATGATGAAAGCACAGCTGAATTGGAAAAGAATCTGGCGGAAATTGAAGCATTGAACATCAAAATCAGGGCGAATTCTACAAAAGAAGCCGCCGAAGTGGAAGCCAATAATCTGCAGCAGGAATATGACGGACTGACGGAACAGATTGAATCTATCAGGGAAGAAAGAAATAAACTTCTTGATTCTGCGGAACTGCCGCTGCCGGGATTGTCCGTCAAAGACGGCAAGCTGATTTATAACAATATGCCATGGGATGGCATGAGCGGTTCTGATCAATTGAAAGTAGCAACAGCTATTGTACGCAAGCTGAATCCGCAGTGCGGGTTTGTTCTTATGGACAAGCTGGAGCAGATGGACTTAGAAACACTGCAGGAATTTGGCGCATGGCTCAAACAAGAAGGATTGCAGGTTATAGCGACAAGAGTTTCTACCGGCGATGAATGCTCCATCATCATTGAGGACGGCATGGTAAAAGGCGATACGGAAGCGGTTAAAGAAAAGGCTCCAAAATATGTCAAAGGTGTGTTTTAAAGGAAGGAGATAAGAATGAATATTACAAAAGGAATTATCAGCAAGCCGGTTAAGGTTTGCGTGTACGGTGTCGAAGGTATCGGAAAAACGACTTTTGCCAGCCAGTTCCCGGAACCGCTCTTTTTCGACTTAGATAAAGGGTCTGCACAGCTTGATGTCAGCCGTGTAACAGATATTACATCATGGCCGTTGCTGATGAGCAACATCAAAGAGGTCTATGATAATCCGACTATTTGTAAGACGCTGGTTATTGACACAGCAGACGCGGCAGAGCGTATGTGTATTGATTATATTTGCGGGAAATTCAATAAAAAGGGAATTGAAGATTTCGGTTATGGTGCCGGCTATACATATTTAACAGAAGAATTTGCCCGATTCCTTGTGCAGCTCGACGCTTGCATTGGGCAGGGGGTCAATGTAGTTGTTCTTGCTCATGCCGTTCTGAAAACAGTAACGCTCCCGGAAGAGATGGGAACATATGACCATTGGGAACTGAAATTGTCCAGCAAGACGACAAACAAGGTGGCACCGCTGGTAAAAGAATGGGCAGATCTGCTGCTTTTTGCCAATTATAAAACAATCCTGATTGAAGATGGAACACGAAAAAAAGCGGCAGGCGGAAAACGAATCATGTATACCACGCATACAACGTTTGCAGACGCGAAAAATCGGTTTTCTTTGGCAGAAGAATTGCCGTTTGACTATAACGAAATTGTGCGATTGATACCGAATAGAACAGCTCCGGGTATAAAACCTATACAAGAAAAGAAACAGGAAGCAAAACAGAAGACTGTAAAAAAATCAGAACCTGAATCGACTGTCCCAGTTCAAAACACAGACATCCCTGCGACATCTACTGCAAAAAAAACTGTAAACCCCGTTCTGCAGAAAGTCTATGACTTAATGAAACAGGAACATATCACAGAAGAACAGATCCGTAAAGCAGTGGCCATGAAAGGATATTTCCCGGAAGATATGCCGATGAAAAATTATCCGTCTGATTTTATAGACGGTGTGCTCATCGGTGCGTGGGAACAGATTAAAGCATTTATTTTAAACAATATCAGTGTTCCATTTAATTAATTTACATAAAGGAGAAGAACATGAGTACAAATTTTGAACAGTTCGGAACAACATCTGCGGAAGACAATTCATTTATAGAAAATAAGGCGTTGGATTGGGACGAATCGGTCACCGATGACGGCGAAAGCCATGAATATACCTTGCTTCCGGAAGGAATTTATCCGTTTACAGTCGAAGGGTTTGAACGGAAGATTTATGAAGGCGGAGCGAAAATACCGAGGTGTCCACAGGCTGCCTTAAAACTCCGCGTTCATGGCGGGAAGCTGGGAGATGCTATAGTGTTCCGGAATTTATTTCTCGTTTCAAAACGGCAATGGCTGATTGCCCAATTCTTCATTTCTTTGGGATTGATGGAAAAGGGCGGCACAGAGAAAATGCCGTGGAATAAAGTCATCGGCGCATCAGGTTATGTAGAAATCGTTCACCGGATTTACAAAGACCAGCCTTATAACGAAGCGAAGAAATTCCTTGCACCGGATGATAAGAAAATTCCGAAAACACAGGGCGGTTACACAGCCGGGACATTCTGATGATGGAACTAAGACCTTACCAACAGGAAGCCGTTGAAGCTGTTATGCATGAATGGGCAGACGGACACAGGAAAACTCTTTTGGTTCTTCCGACAGGCACAGGCAAAACGATTGCTTTTGCCAAAATCGCAGAAAACTGTGTTCGTGAGGGGAGAAAAGTCTTGATTCTTGCCCATAGAGAAGAACTCTTGAATCAGGCACAGGAAAAAATCAAGACTGCAACAGGTCTCTTATGTGCTAAAGAAAAAGCGGAAGAAACAAGTCTTGCCAGCTGGTACAGAATTGTTGTTGGGTCCGTGCAGACGCTCATGCGTGAAAAACGGCTCCGGCAGTTTCCGGAAGATGAATTTGGCACCATTATTGTAGATGAAGCCCATCACGCATTGGCCGATAGTTATCAACAAGTGCTGCAGCATTTCCCGACGGCAAATGTATTAGGCGTAACCGCCACACCGGAACGAAATAATCTGCAGTGTCTGGGAAATTATTTCGACAGCTTAGCTTATGAATATTCTTTGACGCAGGCTATCAAGGATGGCTATTTGTGCAAAATCAAGGCGCAGACGGTACCGCTCAAGATTGATATAACAGGCGTCGGTATGTCTGCCGGCGATTATGCATCCGGCGCATTAGGAACAGCTCTTGACCCGTATCTTGAACAAATTGCCCAAGAAATGATTACGTATTGCGCCGGGAGGAAGACTGTAGTCTTCTTACCTTTGGTAGCCACAGCTAAAAAGTTTAAAGCCATTTTAAACCATTTTGGGATGAAAGCAGCGGAGGTGAATGGAAACAGTCAGGATAGAGAAGAAACACTAAAGAAATTTGAAGCAGGAGAGTATAACGTACTCTGTAATGCTATGTTACTGACGGAAGGTTGGGACTGTCCATCAGTGGATTGTGTGATCATGCTTCGGGCAACGAAGATCAGAAGCTTATATTGCCAATGTATAGGGCGGGGAACAAGACTTTCTCCGGAAACGGGCAAAAAGGATTTATTGGTATTGGATTTTTTGTGGAATACGGCGCGGCATGAACTATGCCGCCCGGCATCGCTTATCTGCAAGGCAGATGATATCGCTACGAGAATGACGAAGGACTTGGACCAGTCCGGGGCCGCTGTTGACATAGAGGACGCTTACAAGCGGGCAGCGGAGGAAACCATTCTTGAGCGGGAGGAAGCTCTTGCAAAAGAATTATCAGCGATGAAAAAACGGAAACGCCAGTTAGTAGATCCCTTGCAGTTTGAAATGTCTATACAAGCAGAAGATTTATCTGATTACGTCCCGTCTTTCGGCTGGGAAATGGCGCCTGCGAGCGACAAACAGCTCAAAGCATTGGAGAAATTCGGTATATTCCCGGATGAAATTGATAATGCGGGAAAAGCCAGTCTTTTACTCGACCGTTTGAATAAACGGCAGGAAAATGGGCTGTCTACCCCAAAACAGATCCGCTTTTTAGAAAGCCGCGGTTTTCAGCATGTGGGGATCTGGACGTTTAACGATGCTAATAGCATGATTTCTCAAATTGCTAATCATCACTGGACAATTCCCCGCGGTATCAAGCCGGCTTTATATGTTCCTAATCAGGAATTGAATTTTGGAGCGTAAATTATGTCGAAGATAGATTTACGACCATTGCTGGAGTATATACCGCCTGCGGCCTGCAGCTATGAGGAATGGATTGATGTAGGCATGGCGTTATGTCATGAGGGCTACAGCGTTGATGTGTGGGATGAATGGAGCCGAAAAGATCCGGAACGTTATCATGATGGTGAATGTCATAAAAAATGGCAGTCATTCAAGGGGAATCCGAATCCGGTTACAGGAGCGACGATTACTCAGATGGCAAAAGATTATGGATGGCAGCCGCATACAAAAGAAGACGACAACAAAGTAATGGACTGGGATGATACGGTAACAGACAATGTCATTATTGTTGATCAGCACTATGTACAGGAATCGGAAATCAAAGAACCGGCACAATGGAATCCGGCAGATGAGATTATTCGGTATTTGGAAGCTCTCTTTGACAGATCCGACAAGGTCGGTATTGTTATGTCTTCTTTCAGGCGTGATGATGGAAAATATTCCCCGTCCGGAGCGGGTACATACTCTTTAACGGCGGGAGAATATATTTCCCGCATCAAAAAGTACCAGCGAAACGGTTACAGTACGAAAGATATCATCGGGTATGCGCTTTCAGATTACGATGAAAAAGCAGGCGCATGGATCCGCTTCAATCCTTTAGACGGCAAGGGTATTAAAAATGAAAATGTATCCAATTACAAATATGCTCTTGTAGAATCTGACACGCTCCCGCCGGGGAAGCAGAAATCTATTATAGAGGAATTGGAACTTCCGGTGGCGGCATTGGTGTATTCCGGGAACAAAAGCATTCATGCCATCGTACATATCGACGCAGCGTCACAAGAAGAATACCGACGCCGTGTAGATTATCTGTACAAAGTATGCCGGAAAAACGGTTTGCCGGTTGACGGAGCGGACAGAAACCCGTCCCGTTTATCACGATTGCCGGGCATTATGAGAAATGGCAAGAAACAGTTTCTCATGGCCACACACATCGGAAAAGAGGATTTCGATAGCTGGAAAGAATGGATTGAAACTGTCAATGACGATTTGCCGGATCCCGAGGATTTGTCTGATGTGTGGAATAACATGCCCGATTTATCCCCATCATTGATTGATGGCGTGCTTCGGCAGGGACATAAAATGCTTATTTCCGGACCATCAAAAGCAGGTAAGTCTTTCGCCCTGATTGAACTTTGTATCGCTATTGCAGAAGGTACGCAGTGGTGCGGTTTTCAATGCACGCAGGGACGCGTATTATATGTCAATTTGGAATTGGACAGGGCAAGCTGCCTGCATCGGTTTAAAGACGTCTATACGGCGCTGGATTTACGCCCTGATTACATTTCTAATATTGATGTGTGGAATCTGCGCGGAAAGTCGCTACCGATGGATCAGCTTGCACCGAAACTTATTCGCCGCGCGCAAAAGAAGAATTATATCGCAATTGTGATTGACCCGATCTATAAGATTATCACAGGTGACGAAAACAGCGCTGATCAGATGGCACGATTCTGCAATCAATTCGATAAGGTCTGTACGGAATTATCGGCTGCGGTAATCTATTGTCACCATCACTCGAAGGGCGGACAGGGAATGAAGCGGTCGATGGATCGTGCGTCCGGCTCCGGCGTATTTGCCCGCGACCCTGACGCAATCCTCGATATGATTCAGCTCTGTGTCAATAACGACAGCCGGCGGACAGATTATGACAGGGATGCAGATAAGGCTGCAGGGATAACGGTCAAGCCTACGGCATGGCGTATTGCGGGAACACTTCGTGAATTCCCAATGTTTGAGCCTGTCAATATGTGGTTTACGTATCCGATTCACAGGTTGGATGACACTGGAGTGCTGGCGATGGCAGCCGAGGAAGGCAGTCTTGAAGATGTACGCGCTAAGGGCCGTGAGGCAGGAAACAAAGCGAAAGCGAAACAGAAAGAAGACCGCATCTCACAGGTGGATACTGCTTATGAAAACCTGAGCATGGGCGGCAAGGAAATCGTTACGGTAAAAGATATGGCAGCATATTTAGATGTTTCCGAAAAAACAGTACGAAGAGATATTCTTGCAAACGGAAATTATGAGCTCGGAGAGGGTAAAATTTACCCTAAAAAATAGGTTTTAATATTCGTCTAATACTTGGACATTCCAGTTTATATATATAGG
>ERZ1027096.1014-NODE-1014-length-10258-cov-12.988729_pt1 | contig 10258 bp, 9 predicted proteins | sample MGYA00519278_ERZ1027096 | MGnify/ENA primary metagenome ERZ1027096 (study PRJEB26926, sample SAMN06164649) | human gut metagenome | biome: ENVO:00009003; feature: ENVO:2100002; material: ENVO:00002003 | host: Homo sapiens | place: USA | collected 2012 ...
CTACACCTAAGCCTTCGTCGGCAGCGTCAGATGTGTATAAGAGACAGGACATAGAATGAGAGTTATAATAGTAGGTGGAGTTGCAGCTGGTATGAGTGCAGCAGCAAAATTAAAAAGAATGCAACCTGATTATGAGGTTGTAGTTTATGAAAAAACAGATGTAGTATCATTTGGAGCTTGTGGATTACCATACTTTGTTGGTGGATTTTTTGATGATGCAAATAAAATGATAGCAAGAAGTCCAGAAAAATTCAGAGAAACTGGAATTGATTTAAATATACTACATGAAGTTATTAAGGTTGATGTAGATAATAAAAAAGTTACAGTTAAAAACGTAGAAACTGGAGTAGAATTTGAAGACTCTTATGATAAGTTAATGATAGCAACAGGAGCAAGTAGTGTAATACCTCCAATAAAAAATATTCAACTTAAAAATGTTTCAACTCTAAAGAGTATGTCAGATGGAATAAAAGTAAAAGAATTATTAAATAAAGAAGAAAATAAGAATGTAGTTATAATAGGTGGAGGATTTATAGGATTAGAAGCAGTTGAAGCAGCTAAGAAATTAGGGAAAAAGGTAACTGTATTCCAATCAGGGAGTAGAATATTAGAACAAGTTTTTGATAAGGAAATAACTGATATACTAGAAGAAGAAATAAGAAAACATAATGTAGATTTAAGATTAGAAGAACTTGCTTTAGAATTAGTTGGAGAAACTAAGGTAGAAAAAGTTATAACTAATAAAGGGGAATTTGATGCTGATGTAGTTATAATAGCTACTGGAGTTAGACCAGCAACAGGATTCTTAAAAAATAGTGGCATAGAAATGCTACCAAATGGAGCAATAATAGTTGATGAGTTTGGTAAAACGTCTATAGAAGATATATATGCAGCTGGAGATTGTGCAACTATAAAAAATATAGTTAGCGAAAAAGATACGTATGTACCGTTAGCAACTGGAGCTAATAAATTAGGAAGAATAGTTGGAGAAAATTTAGCAGGTGCTAATAATAAATTCCAAGGTTCATTAGGTTCAAGTTGTTTAAAGGTTATGGATATGGAAGCTGGATCAACTGGTCTTACAGAAGGAGAAGCTGAAAAATTAGGATTAGATTTTAAAGTTAAGTTTATATCAGATTTTAATCAAACTGATTACTATCCAGGTAGAGATAAGATATATGTAAAACTTGTTTATGATGCAAAAACAAAAGTAATATTAGGTGGACAAGTTGCTGGATTTAAAGATGCAGTACAAAGAACTAATGTAATAGCTGCAGCTATATTTGGAAAAATGACAACGAGCCAATTAGGTATGCTGGATTTATGTTATGCACCACCATTTGCTAGAACATGGGATGTACTAAATGTAGCAGGAAATGTAAGTAAATAATATATTTTAAATATAAAGAGTTGTAGTTTTTATAATTGTATATATCCAAATTTAATTTCCACTAGAAATAACTAAAAAGTACTTTGGAGTATAAAGGGGACAGTAGATAGATTTGTTTAAGAACAAAGTAAGCGCTAAATAATAAACCGGCTAGACTTTTGCTAAGTGTTCTACTATAGTTGAAACAAACTGCTCCAACTTCAATGTTTGTTTTTGATCTGACAGCTCTGCTGTATCATGTCAGACCAGGGCATCAGCTCTTCTATACCTTCGGGCTCATTTTTGTAGTCCGGCATATAGAGCAGTACGGTCTCCAGATATGCGTAGATGTTCAGATTGTTGAGTTTTGCAGTTTCTACTAAACTGTAAATGATGGAACTGGCACGGGCGCCTTTTACAGTATCGTGGAACAGGAAATTTTTCCGTCCTACCGCATAGGGGCGGGCTATATTTTCTGCGATATTGTTCGATATGGAGCACCGCCCATCCAACAGGTAGTTCTCCATATATGGCTTCTGGTTTTTCGCATAGGTCACCGCTTTGGCCAGACGGCTTCCGCCAGCTGGGTTCACGGTTTCAAGCCATGACCAGTAAGCCTCCCATATGGCAGGCTCCGTCTCAAGGCGCTTGGCTTTCCGTGTATCGGCATCCAGATCCGCATACTCCTTTTCCAGTTCGAATAACTGGTTGCAGTAATCGAAACCAATCTCTGCCGGAGTCTTATCCGGGGATTTCTTCGATTTCCCGGGAAGTGCATCATGCCAGTACCGTCTCATATGGGCAAGGCAGCCGCAGCGGATGACATCCTTCAGCTTATTGTAGCCGTTGAAGCCATCACAGGTAAGGTATCCGGAGAATCCTTTCAGGAATTCTTCCGCATGATATCCGCCCCGGCTGGGCTGGTAATCATACAGACGGATCGGCGGCAGCCCGTCATTTCCGGAGCCATACAGCCACATATAGGACTTGGACTGTGCCGTTTTCCCTTCCTCCTTCAGTACCTGGCAGGGTGTTTCATCTGCATGGATGATGTCCCTCTTCAGCAGATGCCGGTGAAGCTGTTCATACACCGGCTCCATATAATCTATGCCGCATTTGATGACCCAGTTCGCCAGTGTCGCCCTGGAAAGCTTCACTCCAAGCTGTTTCCAGTCCGCTTCCTGGCGGTATAACGGGATGCTGTTCACATATTTCTGGTACATCACGTAAGCAACCGTGGAAGGAGACGCAAGGCTGTGCTTCAGCAGCGGGCTTGGTGTTTCAGCTCCAACGATAACGGAAGCGCCGTCTTTCTTGCATTCTGGACAGCCAAGGACTTCCTGGACATACTGGATCCGTTCCACTTTTGCAGGGGTAATCCGCAGTTCCTCACGGACAACCTTTTTCCCGATGACTTCCATCGGAGTATTGCAGTAGGGGCAGTTCCTGTCCTCGTCCGGCACTGTACATGGGACTTCGATCACCGGCAGTCCTGCCAGGATCTCTTCCCTGGCAGCCTTCGGTTTCCTTGCCTGGCGGTTATAACCACGGACGGCTTCTTCCAGAGTTGGTTCCGGAACCGATGGATCCGCGGCAGCTTCTGCCTCATTGAACAGATTTATCTGCCCTGGAAATACATCCTTGTTTGATTTTTCACTGGATGACGCAAACAGCTTTTTCTTCAGATATTCGACTGTTTCATTAAGATTTGCAATCGTCTGGTTTAGCTGTGCGGTCTGCTCCTCGTGGCTTTTGGACATCTGTTCAATGGTAAGACGCTGGCTCTCTACAAGCTGCCTTAGGGATTCAATTGTCTCTTTCTGAAGCTGCAGGAGCGCTTCCATTTCTGACTGCGGCATGAAGGGACCACCTTTCTTTTTACTGGTTCCTATTATACCGGAAACTCAGCAAAAAGGCGAATTTCCCGCAGTACTGCCACCGTCATTTTAACGAAAAGAAAATGTGGATAACGGACGGATTTTACAGGTAGTTACCTGGGAAAAATTTTATGGTTTCCACATATAAATGACAATCCAGTGAGAAATAGAGCCTGTTATCCACCGGGGCTTTTAACTGTCCCATTATCATGTGGATAAGTCATCCGCAGTTTTTTTATCAGCCTATAAGAGCAGGAAAAAATTTCTCCCTTTTGCACAAAGATCAAAAATCCTTCTTCCTGGCCGGGCGGATCGCCTTAGGCTGATCAATAGACAGCCCTTCCAGTAACCATCGGTATTCCTGGCGGGTAAGGTTTCTTACTTCGGAAGAATCCCTGGGCCATTGAAACCGACCGTTATCCAAACGTTTATAATAGAGGCAGAATCCATCCTTTTCAAAATGAAGCGCCTTGATCCGGTCACAGCGTCTCCCACAGAAAAGGAACAGGGAGTTACTGTATGGATCCAATTCATAGGTGTCCCGGACGATTGCCATTAACCCGTCGATGCTCTTGCGCATGTCGGTGTAGCCTGTCACCAGGAAAAATTTTGCCACACCGGACAGCTCGCCTAACAAAGTTGCCGCAGGGCAAGCAGTGTATTACGGATCACATCTGCCCCGGCCTGTTCATGGATTTCGATACGGATCCCCTGCATTTCGAGGCAGACCGATGGTGAAGAAACCGGAACGGTATCCGGATGTGATTCTGTTTCCCAAAGCGGGATCTGGACCACCTCCTGTTTCTGTGTGGCAGCAACAGAAGTTTCCGGAATCTCACAGGCTTTCTTTCGCAAAGCCTTTACGTGGTAATAAAACGTGCTGGTAGGGATTCCGTTCTGAATACACCACTGACGATCCGTAAGTCCGCTGGATCTGCACTGGCTGATCAGTTCTAACCAGTGATCCTGCGAGATTGAAGCTGTACTCATTTGATTCATCTCCTGTAAAGTTAAGAAGTTAGACTTTGGAGTAATCAGGTACAACAAAAGCAACGGTAGATATGAAGTGAAATCGCAACTTTTGTAAATCCAAGATCCGGATATGAAGTGAATTACTCCAAGTATCTGAAGTATCTCATAAAATCCGATTCATTGCTATCCGGTCGATTATTTAGCGCTTACAGAACAAATTTACCTACTGTCCCATATTTGATTAATAATTTATATATTTAATTTGTAAACGCCAAATAGCGAGTACCTTGACATTTTTAGGGTAAGCGCCAAATAATACCGCGGTAAAATTTAAAATTACCCCAGCCCTTTGCGAGTTGGAGTAATTCACTATAATTCACATGCGATTTTTGATAGATTGGAGTTTTTCACTCCAAGGTGCCAGCTCTGCAAGCTGTTCATCGGTCATATCTTTACTTGGCCGGTGCTCCAGCAGAAATTTAAGATATCCATAAATATTCAGCCCATGTGCTTTTGCCATCTCAACCATTGTGTAGGTCACTGCACTGGCATTCGCTCCCTCTACGGAATTGCTAAACAGCCAGTTCTTCCGGCCTACTGCAAATGGTCGGATCGCATTCTCGCTGAGATTATTGGTAAAGCTGCACCGCCCGTCTTCCAGATAGGTCTCCGCTGTATCACGCCGGTTGAGAACATAATTAATGGCTTTATCCATCCGCGTATTCCGGACAGGCTTCTGCTGATCGAGCCACGACCAGAAAGCCTCCAGAACAGGTTTTTCCTTCTCGAGACGCAGCTGCTTCCGCTTTTCATAATCACCGGGATACTTTTTGTTAATGGAGTCCTCAATGGCGAATAACCGGTTGCAGTACTGGACTCCCTGCACTGCCGGCTGGCTATAGTCATACTGTTTTCCTTTGGGAACGGCGTCGATAAAGTATCGACGGATATGCGCCCAACAAGAGCAGTGTCTGATCCCCGGAAGATTGTTGTATCCCTGATATCCATCCGTTTCCAGGTATCCGCTGTAGCCTTCCAAGAACTCCCTCGCATGGCTGCCGCTTCTGGTCGGAGAATAGCCATACAAGATGATCGACGGAAGCCCGTCCTCGCCGCTTCGGAACAGCCACATGAATGATTGAGTCTGGGCTCGGCGCCCTTCCTCGTTCAATACCTGAACTCGGGTTTCATCTGCCATCGCAAAGCTGCGTTTCAGCAGCTCACGGTGGAAGTAATCATACATTGGCTGGAAATAGTTCTGTGAACAGTAGATGATCCAGTTGGCAAGTGTAGTGCGGCTGATCTGAGCCCCATACTGCTTCCAGTCTTTTTCCTGCCGGTAAAGGGGAAGCCCGTTGGCATACTTCTGGTACATGGTCCATGCAACAGTGGATGCTGAGGCAGGACCTTTTCCAACCAGAGCCGCCGGAACCTGAGACTTTACGATCACAGGCTTTTCCGTATCGCCGAGTCCTTCCTTGCAGGCTGGGCATCCGTAACTCTGGCTGTAGTATTCGATCACTTTACAGGTGGCAGGAATGAATTCCAGTTCCCGGCGGACATACTCCTCACCGATCAAAACCATCTGCGTACCGCAGACCGGGCAGATCTGGTCTTCTTCCGGAAGAGGGATCACTACTTTTTCAACCTTCAGGCCTTTGAAAAGCTCCTCATGGGTTGCCTTCTTTTTACGGGTATGCTCCCGGATCACGGTCTCTTCTTCCAGCAAAGAGGGATCCTGTTCCATTTCCGCTTCATCGAAGAGATTCTGTTGTCCCGGAATGTTATCGGATCTTTTTTCACTGGATGAGCCGAAAAGCTTTTTGGTCAGATAATCTACCTGTTCCTGAAGCGCTTTCTCGTGACTGGATTTTTCGTCAATAATAAGACGGAGAGATTTGATCAGCTCAGTCTGTTCAGATATCATTGTTTTCAGTTGTGATACGGTATCTTTCAGCTCTCGAAGCTGGATATCTTTCGCACTGGAAGCCATTGTTTCTCTCCTCGGATTTGATACCTTTATTATACCAGAAACGGGGCTTTTACTAAAGAAGAATAACTGCTGAAAAACGCCGAATTTACAAGGATTTTCCTGGGTTTTCTATGCAAGATTTTTACTCTGCTTTGAGTGCTTTTGGCTGGTCAATATCGATCCCCGACATCAGCCAGTCAAACTCCCGCCAGGAAAGGTTCCGGACTTCCGACTGCTTCCTGGGCCATTGATATCCGCCGTGGACAGACAACCGCTTGTAGATCAGAACGAAGCCATCCGGTTCACGGAACAAGGCTTTGATCCTGTCCCGTCTTCTTCCACAGAAAAGGAAGAGAGCACTGGACGACGGATCCATCTTAAGCTGGTCTTCGATAACGGCGCAGAGTCCGTCAATGGATTTCCGCATATCCGTATAGCCGCAGACAATGTAGATCTTCTCAAGTCCGGAGATGTCACCTAACATGAGAGCTCCTGAAGCAGACGAAATGTCCTGGTGAGCAGGACAGGATCTGCATCATTGCTGATGCGGACCGTGATGTTCTTCATAGCAACTTCAATCGTATGCGAATTGTCAAGGTACGGGTTCTGCATCTGTGATGCTGTATGCTGCTCCGGAATGTGATCCGGAACAATGTCAATGGGGACCACGTCCTGTTTCGGGCGGGGGACCTCAAGATGACCGTAATTCGCTGCTGGGATCTGATCCGCTGCGGCTTTCCGGCAGCGGCTGACCCAGTTGTAAAAGGTGCTTACTGCGATATCATTCTCGCGACACCAGTCGGCATCTGTCATGCCGCTCTGGCGGCATTCATTGATAAGCCTGATCTGTTCCGCCATCGGGACACGGGCTTTGCGAGTACCTGCCATAATCTATCCTCCATGATTGTAGTGAAATAGTCTAAATATCTATCGACTACAATTATAGGCAAAACTTAAGGATCAGGAAATCCGCAGGAATATTTGGCGCTTACTTTTTAGGCGGCTGCTTGGCAGCCACCAATATTTAGGCTTTACGGATTTCCGCCGGAAGTTTTTCTGACCATGGAAGAAGATCTTCCAGAAAGGAACAATCCCTGTCATCCATGTGCTTCGGGATCTCTTCCAAGAGATGCTGCACATAATCAAAAGGCTTCAGATGATTGGCTTTTGCAGTTTCCACAATACTGTAAATGATTGCAGAAGTTTTGGCTCCATTGATTGTATCAATCATCTGCCAGTTCTTCTTCCCAATACAAAAGCCTCGGATTGCCCTTTCGGATGCATTATTGTCAATCGGGACATCTCCATCTGTAAGAAAGACCCGGAGATATCTTTCCTGATTCAGTGCGTAGCCGACTGCGTCACCAAACTTGTCCTTTCTGGATGCCTTTATGGTTTTCAGGTATGCAAAAAATGCATCCACAAGTGGTTTTATAACCGCCTGCCGCTGCTTAAGCCGTTCATCAGAAGAAATGCCATTCAGTTTCCCTTCTTCCCGGTAAATCGCCTGAATCTGTTTCATCAGCAGAAATGCTTCCGATTCCTTTTGGCATGATTTAGGGATCAGCTTCAAAGCCTCATCAAATCTGCGGCGGCAATGAACCCAGCATCCGGCAATCGTCAATTCTTCCAACTCCTTTTCTAACGTATGATAGACCTGATAACCGTCTGTCACGCAGACGCCATCATATCCTTTCAGGAATTCCCGTGGATGAGATGCATTTCTGGTCTGCTGGTATTCATACAGGACGATCTGCTGGTTTTGATACAGATGCCCGGAACGGTATACCCACATCCAGCTTTTAGAACCTGCTTTGCGTCCATCATGGTTTACAAGTACCGGTGTTTCATCTGCCTGGATCACATGATAAGAATACAATTCTTTATGAAGATAATCATAAAGAACCGATAAATATTCCTCGCCGAGACGGATGCACCAGTTTGCCATGGTCTGCCTTGTGATCTGAAGGCCATAACGCTGGAATTCCTGTTCTAACCGGTACAGAGGCACTGCATTCACATATTTTCCGTTGATGATTGCAGCTGCCAGAGATGGGGATACCAGACTTCCGTGCAGCAAGGTCTTCGGATGGTCTGCCTTGACCATATGTTCATCTGTTTTGCTGGCATATACACCAACGTGATGTTCTTCCACTTCCACCTTTGCAGGTACGAAATGATATTTTTTGGAAATGGCATCCGGTAGCTGTTTCCAGCCATTGATGCCGAATTCTGCTTCCAATTCCGTGTCAGAGAGATAATGGTCAATCCGTTTAACTGCAAGCCCGGAAAGATCCGCTTCTTTCTTTCCTTTGCGTTTTGGCTGTTTTGACGATTTGAGTTCCAGATTTTCCGGTTCAGATGCACTAAGATCGCATACAGCTTCGGCTTCGTTAAAGAATACGATAGTCCCATCCACTTCACGGAAACTGATCTGACTGGTATCATCCATCTTTTCAGAAGATCTGCCAAACCGGTTCTGTTTCCCAAGGATTACCTGTTCCATTAGAAGCTGCATTTTTTCATTCGATGCATGAAGTTCCTTTGTTAAGGCCTCCAGTTGTTCCTGCTGCTGTAAAAGCAGATGGATAAGAAGCGACTTATCAACTGTATTTAATTGTTCTTCCGTATATTTAACTGCCATAACCGAACCTCACTTTTCTGAGTGCTATTATAGCAGAAACGGCGGATTTTCACCATTTTTTGTTGCTGTCACCTTCGTCATTTTGACGGTGGATAACAGTCATAAATACCTGAGAAAAAACTCCGAAAATTCAGATATTTATGATTGTTATCCACAATTGGGAAAGTCTTTGGGTCATGCGGACATGAAAATCCACAGAAAACTTTTGTGATGTGAATAACTTTAAATTTTATATTGCACAGAATCAATCAACAGGAATGGGAATGATTTTATTTTCTCTGTTTTGCACAAGTTACATGGAGAATGCCGGATCCACAACTTCTTCGATCGGACTTCTGGCTATAATCTCCAGACCCTGCATCAACATTTGATACTGGTCAGCAGTAATCTCCAGTGTCTCGTCTTTTGTGCGCGGCCACCGAAAACTGCCATTTTCAATCCGCTTGTACAAAAGAAGGAATCCATCACCTTCCCACAGGAGCCCTTTTATGCGGTCAGTACGCCTGCCGCAAAACAAGAATAATGTATTCTTATCATAAGGGTCGAGATGGAACTGGAAACGTATGATCCTTGCAAGCCCATCAATTCCCCGGCGCAGGTCTGTAAAACCTGTGGCTATGTATACCTTTTTGAATCCTGTACCATCATTGAGCATCCGTCATCACTCCCAAAAGTGTACGAAGAAAGGATGCAGATGCCTGATCTGTGATTTCAAATGTAAGGTGATTTTTACCTCTGATCACAGCAACGGTCTTATGCTTCGGCTCTATCGTTTCTGACTGGATTACCGAAGAAGGAACCTCTATAAAATCTGGTGTGTTACCGGCAGTTGCCAGAAAAGCTTCCCGAACTTTTCGGAGTCTCCAATAATAACTGGCTTTCGTAATGTCATGCTGCTGACACCACTCTTCAATTTTCATACCCTGTGGGCGGTTTTGACAATTGCGGACCATCTCAGCCCATTCGCTCAGACGGGTTTGCTGTGCAACTAAACTTGTATGAGAGTTCATGACTCACCTCCTGTAGTCTGGTCAAAAAAGTTGAGTACTAAACTTTTTTGACTTCATAGTGATGAGTCTATTATCTCATATCTGATGGTTTTGAAAAGGTACTCGCTATTTTGCGTTTACTTTAATTTTAGAAAATCCCTCATTATTATCAATATTCGTATTAAATGATGACATAGTTATAATAACATTATCAGGAACTCGTCTTTCAAGATTTCTTTTAGAATTTCTTTCTAGGCATATTGACAGAGGAGTATTAAATATAATTGCAACTACATCAGATTTAGTATCTTGAGCAATTTTGATGAAATTTTGCCTATATATTTTTTGAGTATTGGTTGCATCAAAAACTACATTCAAGCCATTTAATCTGTCTCTTATACACATCTCCGAGCCCACGAGACGTAGAGGAATCTC
>ERZ1027096.1020-NODE-1020-length-10192-cov-3.599290_pt1 | contig 10192 bp, 8 predicted proteins | sample MGYA00519278_ERZ1027096 | MGnify/ENA primary metagenome ERZ1027096 (study PRJEB26926, sample SAMN06164649) | human gut metagenome | biome: ENVO:00009003; feature: ENVO:2100002; material: ENVO:00002003 | host: Homo sapiens | place: USA | collected 2012 ...
GCCGCTGTCCGGCTGCTTCTGTTCCGGGACGGCAATCTCCTGCGATGCAGCCGTGGGCTCCTCCGTCTCCGGAACGGGGGCTGCGCAGGCTGTCAGCATACACAGCAGCAAAAGCAGGGCGATCATCCGTTTCATAGGGGTTGCTCCTTTCCTCAGCAGGGCGCAGGCCCTCCTAAGATCACGGGACCTTCCCTCCACTCCGTGCCGCCGGCGGCGGAGAGGCGGGGATACGCCAGGGTATACAGGTCCGTGGCGCGGACCTCCAGTTCAAACAGGCGCCGGGCCTCCGGGCCCAACCGCCGGACCTGCGCCGGCCTGGTCAGCACCGGCACGGCTGCCGCCTCCCATGCCCAGGTTCTTCATGGCGCCGCCAAAACCGGCCTGCTCATGGCCCTTAAAGTGGGTGAGGCTGATCACGATATCGGCATCCATGAGCGCCTGACCGATCTTGGCCTCGTGCACGTACTCGCCGCCCTCGACCGGGACGAGCGCCTCGTCGGTGCCCTTAAGGCCGTCGGCGATGATGATCTGGCAGCCCGTGGCATACGGGGTAAAGCCGTTCTGGTAGGCGGTATCGATGTGCTCGAGCGCGTTTTTGCGGCTACCGACATAGAGCGTGTTGCAGTCGGTGAGGAAGGGCTTGCCGCCCAGCTCCTTGACGACATCCGCGACGGCGCGGGCGTAGTTGGGGCGCAAAAAGCTCAGGTTGCCCAGCTCGCCAAAGTGAATCTTGATAGCAACGAACTTGTTCTCAAAGTCGATCTGCTCAATTCCGGCGTGACGGATGAGGCGCTTGAGCTTGTCGAGCTGGCTCTCGCGAGCATGCGTACGCAGGTTGGTGAAGTACACCTTGGCGGGTGCTGCGGGTGCAGTTGCGGTCATAGATATATCCCCTCGGTCTATATGGCGTTACAGACATAGAGGATGGTACCAGTTAAAGCAGAGTTAAAGTCAAGTACGGCACCTAGTCATTGGGGACGTTCTTAAATGACTACTCTTGGACTTTGAGTGCTTCGGCCAGGCCCACACGTTTGATGGAACGCATGTGCAGCAACGCCACGACCAGGTAGGTCGCAAAGCCAATACCGACGCATGCAGCCATGGACCAAGTGGGCACGTAGATCTCGATATTGCCGTTGTAGGCGAGCAGCATCGAGCGGAAGATGGCCGTGAGCGAGCCAATGATGACCGGCAGGCTCAGCACGAGCGACGCTGCCACGCACAACGTGATCGAGCGGATGTACAGATGCGAGATCTCGCTATCGCGGTAGCCAAAGACTTTCATGTAGCTGATCGAACGGGCGCTGTGGTCGATCACCGCCTTGGTCAGCAGGTACATAAACAGCAGGAAGATGAACACCGCAAGTCCAACCATCATGCCGATCATTTTGCTCATCATGCCGATGAACTGGTCGCCCACGGCGCGCATGTCGTCGGGCGTGGTGTCGCCGGCAAAGTAACGAGCATCGAGGTTGAGCTTCTCGTCGCTCACATAGCCGTTAAAGTAGGCGGCGTCGTTGCCGAACAGCTCGTTAAAGTCGTCGATGCTCATATAGACATTCATATCCGACTTAGAGCCCCAAACGCAGTCCTTGCCCACGTACTCAAAGGAATAATTCTTGCCCTCGTACTTGTCGCTGAGCGTGACCTTCTGACCCTCGCTCCAGCCAAACTTATCGAGCAGACCGCCACCAAAGACGACACGGCCGTCGCCGACGTTGAGGTCTTTCCAATAGCGCGAATCGGATGAAATGCCGTAAACGGAAATCGTCTCCTCGCCATTTCCGTCGCCGCGGTCGTATTGCAGCTGGTAAACGGCGTATTTCTCGGCCTGTGCGATTGCGCCTGCACCGTTGTCGATCGTATTGACCGGGTGGATATCGTCGTTGTCAGTGTCGATCTTAGAGGCCTTGTCAATCACCTTGTCAATCAGGTCGATAGCCTCGTCGCGGTTGCAGCCGAGGGCATCGGCAAGATCGTCAAGGCGCGCGTAGAGCGCATCCTTCTTGTCCTGGACCTTGGCAAGCGCATCCTGCGCTGCAGTCAAGCTCTCGGCAGACGGAGATGCGGTCGCGGCATCGGCTGCCGTCTGCGCCGCATCGGCCGCGTCGTCAAGCTCGTCATCGGCATCCTGGGCGGCGGAAAGCAGCGCGCCGTCAACCGACTGCAGGCGCTCGAGCGCCGACCACTGCTCGCGTTCCTCGGCAGTGCCCTCGAGCTCCAGCGGAGCCTTGAGCGTGTACTGGTGCTCGGCGACCAGGCTCGTCTCCAGGTTGTCCGCGTAGTGCGTCATCGTGGGCAGAATCGCCAGGCCAAAGAGCAGCAGCAGCGAGGCAAACGCAATGCCCACGAAGAGCGTGACGAAGTTGCCCAGGTTGCGCAGGAAGATACGCAGGCGGAAGCGGGAAACAAAACCCATGCGCTCCGGCAGCTGCAAGCCGCGCTTGGTGCCCGATTTGCCGCTCGCCTCGTGACGAAGGAACTGCAACGGCGTCTTGCCCATTTTGCGAAGCAAACCCACCAGCGTGATGAGGATGAGCGCGACGGCGGGAACCACGGCGCACTTCACAAAGATCTCCCAGCTCCAGTACACCTGGAAAGGCGGCAGACTGTACGAACCGTAATAGAGGCTGCGCATGGGCTCGGTAAAGAACACAACGCCGAGCGCAGTGCCCAAAAGCGCCGCGACCACGCCCACGATGGCGGGAAGCGCAAGGTAGTGCAGCACGATCTCGCGTCGACGATAGCCGCTGGCGAGCAGCGTGCCGATGATGGCGCTCTCCTCCTCGATGGTGGCGTCGGTGAGGACCACAAAGACAAACGCCATGATCACGATGATGATATCGAGCAGCGTCATCCACATCACGGAGTCGCCGTCCACGTCGTCGCGCGCATAGCCAATGCCCTGGTTGGAATCGGCATCGATGAGGTCATCCACGCGTGCATCAGCATCGGTGAGCGCCTCCACCATATCTTGCTCGACATCGATGCGGTCTGCGGTGGAGAGACCGCGATCGGTAAAGGTGAAGGAGTAGGTGTAGGCGGGTGCGCCGCCGGCATCCTCGAGCGCGACAAAGCCGGCATCGGTAACCTCCGCAACACCATAGGTGATGGTGTTCACCGTAAAGTCCGAATTGTTGAGGAACAGCGCCTGGCTATCGGGCTGGGTCATGATGCCGCAGATGGTGTAGGTGCAGCCCTCGAGCTCGACCTTATCGCCCACGGCGAGGTCGTTGTTGGTGGCGAAGACGCGGTCGATAGCCACCTCATCGTCCGTCTTGGGCTGCCTGCCCTCACAGTAGGACGCGATATCGACCTTGGTGCGGTGCGCATAGGTGCGCAGCGTGCGCTTGGTGCCGTCGTCGCCGGCGGTCTTTTTGATGATGGCATCGATAGAGAAATTCTTGTAGAGCGTGACGCCGCCGACGTCACCGGCTGCATCCTCGGCGGCCTTGAGTTGATCGTCGGTAGCCTCGAAGGAGGTGGTCACGCGGCCGTCCTCAATCGTGTACGCATCGCGCATGTCGTCGATAAGGCAGCCGATGGAGTGGGCCGCAAGCAAAAAGCCCGATGTAAGGGCGATGCTTCCGCACATAAGCAAAAAGATGCCCAGGTACTTGCCGATATTGCGGCGCAGCTCGCGCGGGAGACGTTTTGCGAGAGGTGTCATGGCGCCGCCTACCAATCGAGCTCGGCGGCCGCGACGGGCGACTCGTTGAGCTCATCCTCGACGATGCGCCCGTCGCGCAGGCGCAGCACGCGATTGGCCATGCGCGCGATGGCGGCGTTGTGCGTGACGATAATGATGGTGCAGCCGTAGGCGCGGTTGACATCCTCCATGAGCTGCAAGATTTCCTTGGACGTCTTGTAGTCAAGCGCGCCCGTGGGCTCGTCGCACAGCAGCAAGCCCGGGTTTTTGACGAGCGCGCGGCCGATGGCGCAGCGCTGCTGTTGGCCGCCCGAGACCTGGCGCGGGAACTTGTTGCGATGTTCATAGAGGCCCAGCGAGCGCAGCAGGTCGTCGACGCTGAGCGGGTTTTTGGACAGGTGCGCCGTGACCTCGATGTTTTCCTTGATGGTGAGATCGGGCACCAGGTTGTAGAACTGGAAGACAAAGCCCAGCTCGCGGCGGCGATACTCGCCCAGGTCGGCGGGCTTGAGCACCGTGAGGTCGCAGCCGTCCACCATGATGGAGCCGCCGTCGGCATCCTCCAGGCCGCCGATCAGGTTGAGAAAGGTCGACTTGCCCGAGCCCGAGGGCCCCAGCATGACGCAGATCTCGCCGCGGTTGATGGACGTGTCGATGCCATCGAGTACCGCCAGGCGCGCATCACCGTCGCCGTAGTGCTTCTTGAGCCCCTTGACCTGGACGTAGGCTTGCTTCGTCGCCATGGTATCCCCCATTGTTAGCCTCGTACTACTTTATGAACGTAATAGTAAACCTTGGCGAACTATTTTTGGAGCGAGGCCTGGAATTTATTTCAGACTAGTCATTGGGGACGTTCTTAAATGACTAGCCGCTAGGGACACTCTTTCGCCACCCGGCACTTGGGGACGTTCCTTATCTGCCGGTAGCTGGGGACAGTCCTTGCCAGCCCGGCCGGCGAGCCGATGAATCGGCAAAGACTGTCCCCGATGACTAGTCGTTTAAGAACGTCCCCAGTGACTAGGTGGCTAGGCGCGGGATTTGGCGCGTGCGAGGGCTAGGCCTACGGCGGCGATTGCCACGGCAAAGAGTGCCGTAACGCCCAGGTCGCAGACGATGTCGCCCAGCACGGTGGACGTCAAATCCGCGGCGAGCGCCTTGCTGATCGCGTCGTTCACCCAATACGTCGGCACAAAATGCGCCGCGGTCTGCACGGCTGAACCCATGAGCGACAGCGGCATCCAGGCGCCGCCCAAAAACGTCATGAGCATGCCAAGCAGGTTGCCCACGCCGTTGAGCAGCTCCTCGCGCGCACCCAGGCTCGAAAGTGCAAAGCCAACGGCCAGAGGCGTGCACGCCAGCGCAAACGTCGCCGCCAGCGCCAGGCACACACGGCCCACGCCGACTTCGGCAACCGCGCCGGCAAAGCCCACGACGCCCATCATGCTCGACACAAACCAGATGCAGACGGTGAGCACCGCGGCAGCCGCAAACACGGCAAGCGAGCGCTGACGCTCGGAAACTGGGCCGGCATCCATACGACGCACGCGGTCGGGCTCGTTCATGCCCGAGAACACCAACCCCACCGACACGATGACCGACGAGATAATCGCGTACGCGCCAAAGTTGAAATACGACCCGAGCGTGGCGGCGGCCGTCGAGTCGACCTTGACCTGCTCGATCTCGACCTCGGCACGCTCGGCGGCCGCATGTTCGGCAGCCTTGGCGACGCTGCCGTTAGAGGCGGCAGGCTCTAGGGCCGCCGCAGCGCCCGCGAGCGAGATCCAGCGCGAGGCCTCGGCAGACGAAAGTGCCGCCGCCATGGTGCCGGCACCGTAGGTCACATCGAGCTTGGGCAGGGACTCCCCCGCGCGGGCGGCTGCAACGAGGTCGCCCTCAAACCCCTCCGGAATAAAGAACACGCAGTCGGCGCTACCCTTGGCGCTGTTGCTCTTGGAGAGCGCGTCTGCAAGGTCGTACGTATCGTCGCCGATGCCCGTGACCAGCTCAAAACGCGACCCCAGGTGCTTGGTAAGCGCGCGCGAAAGGTCGCTGTCGTCGCGGTCGACCACGACCACGTTGGCATCGTAGGGCTTGTACTCGGTAAGCTGCGACGAATTCCAGCTGACGGAAGCTGCAATAAACACGCCCATGAGCGAGATGAACACCGTATAGATGAGCAGGTAGAACGGGTGCGCGAGCGCCATGCGAAGCGCGGTCTTAAAGGTGCTCATAGCGGCTCCTTCCAAAGATCAGCGTAGCGGCGGCGACAAACACCAGGGCCATCAGGACCAGCGCGCCGGCGCGAACGGCAAACGGCCCCAGGTCCTCAAAGAAATACAGGCGGTTGAACATGTCGCAGATGAGCTTGACAGGGTTGAACCAGCACTCGGCCGGGCAGGCGCGGGCGACGTCGTCGGCAAGCGCCATCGCCGGCTCGCCGTAGAGGCCGGCGAACAGGGCGCACGTGGTAGCAAAGCCCGTGAGGATGCCTGACTTGGACGCCTTGCCGCCCTTAACGGGAAGCGTGCCCACAAAGAGCCCCAAGCCCGTGGCGGCAAGCGCGGAAGCGGCGCCGCCCACCAAACACAGTCCCTCGCGCCCGCCAAAGTCGACGCCCACGACCAGGCGCACGTAGCCGATCGTGATCGTCATCGAGGCGAAGGAGACCAGCCACGAGCCGACAAAAATGCCGGCCAGCGACGCCGTCTTGGAAAGGCCGCCCACGCAGCGGCGTGCGCCAAGGCCGGACAGATTGGGTTGCAAATCGACGACGCTCAAGGCGGCAAACTCGGCAGACATCATCGCGACCAGGCCAAAAAGCGCGTAATAGTAGATGACCGTGCCATCGGGCGTGGTGCGTGTCAGGCTTACGCGGCGGGTGCCGCCCTCGAGCGACAGGGCGCGCGCAACCGCCTCGGAGTCGGCGAGCGCCGCCGGGTTGTCCTGGGCAATCTGGGACATGAGCTCGGCATTTTGCGTATACGAGCTCGCCACCGTCTCAAGGATGCTGCGGTCGGTGAGCACCGACGACGCACGAGAGCTGTCATAGCTCGAAAGCAACGTGAGTTTGGGCGTGCCCGCATCGTCGACCGTATAGATGCCCGCGACCTCGCCGGCCTTGAGCGCACGGTTCGCATCGGCTGCGTCGTCGCACTCGTGGATCTCGAGCAGTTGGTCGTCGCCTTCCTTGGCAAGCGACGTCGCCACGTCCTTAAAGGTCGAAGCGTCCCAGGCCTCGTCCGTCACGATGGCAACCGGCACCGGATCGATCTTGCCGTCGGAGCTGAGATTCGCAAACATAAACATGAACATCGTGGAAAGCGCGATGGGAAAGAGAGCGCCCCAAACCCACGTGCTCGGCCGGCGCAGCAGCGTCTTGACCGTAATGATAATGGTATTGAACATGGCTGCCCCCTAGTCGCGCAGCTCGCGGCCGGTGATCTCGAGGAACACGTCGTTGAGGGTCGGCGGCTCGCTCCACACGCGGCCGAGTGCCACGTCGGCGGCACGCAGCGTGTCGAGGATGTCGACCAGATTGTGCGGGCTCGCTTCGCAGGTACAGACGAGCTCGCCGCCGGACAGCTCAACCGAAAGCACGTGCTCGAGGGCGCGCAGCCGCTCGACCGTGGCGGTCTCGACGGCGCCGACCTCGACCGTCACGCGCTCGCCCATCTGAATCATGCGCTTGAGCTCGTCGTTGGTGCCCTGCGCCAGCACGCGGCCGCCGTCCATGATCATGATGCGGCTGCAAATCTGCTCGACTTCCTCCATGTAATGGCTGGTATACACCACCGTGGCGCCCTCGTCGCGCAGGCGGCAGATACCCTCCAGGATGGCGTTGCGGCTCTGCGGGTCGACCGCCACCGTGGGCTCGTCAAAAAAGATGAGCTCGGGCTTGTGCGCGATGCCGCAGGCAATGTTGAGACGACGCGCCAGGCCGCCCGAGAGCTTGCCGGGGCGGAACTTGGCAAAGTCGCCCAAGCCGACAAAGTCGATGGCCTCGTCGACCAGCGCACGGCGGCGCTTGCGGTCGTTGACGTAGAGACTGCAGAAATAGTCGATGTTCTCGCGCACGGTGAGCTCGTCGAACACCGCAACTTGCTGCGGGACCACGCCGATGCGGCGCTTGAGGTCATAGCGGGCGGGCGTCATGGGTTCACCGAACAGCTCGATGGTGCCTTTGTCGTAGGCGAGCAGCTGCAGAATGCAGTTGATGGACGTGGTCTTGCCCGAGCCGTTGGGGCCCAGCAGGCCAAAGATCTCGCCGGGGGCGATGCTCAGATTAAAGTGGTCGAGCGCGATAAGATCGTCGTAGCGCTTGACGAGATTTTCGACGTGGACGATGTCTGTCATGAGGCGGCCCTTCTGTTGATTGCGGCCCGGTACGATTGCATCATCGCAGGTGCCGCCGGCGCGCACCAGTGAGCTTTGTCACGAGTGCGAGGGTCTTGGTCGTGCGGCACGCTGACGCCCCCGCTTTGTCGCGCGGGAGGAATGTCACGGTTGCGCAGGCGGTCCCTCCACCACACGCAGCTTCGCGTACAATACCCGTATGAACAGGCTTTTCGACAAATCGATCGTGCTGGCGTGCTGTATTGCGGCCGCCATGGGTCTTGCTGTGGACGCTCGCCTGGTCGCGGCGTTTTGCCTTGGCGTTATTGCCACCTCGCTGGCCGAGGTCGCACAGGGAAACCGCGCCCGCCGTGCAAGCGAGGCCGCGAGCTACGTCTACATCATCGCAGCTGTCTTCGTGCCGCCGTTTGTGCCGTTTGCGCCTCTCGTCCTCTATGACATCGCGCGGCGCGTGCGCCGTGAGCACGCCTGGGTCGCGCTGGGCATTGGCTCCGTCTTTGCCTTTGCGCTCGTCGCGGACCTTCGCACCGACGCGCTTACCGCCCGAACGCTCCTGCTGGCCGCCATCCTTTCGGTTGCCGCCACCTTGCTATCGCTACGTACCGCCCAGTTGGAGCGCGAGCAGCTGCGCATGCGCCGTACCCGCGACGAGCTGCAGGAACGAGCCCTCGCGCTCGAGGCGCGCAACCGCGATCTTGCCGACCGCCAGGACTACGAAGTCGAGCTCGCGACGCTCGCCGAACGCGCCCGCATCGCGCGCGAGATCCACGATAACGTCGGGCACCAGCTCACGCGCGCCTCACTGCAGGCCGAAGCCCTGCGCGTAGTCCACGCCGACGAGCCCGGCGTCGCCGCCGATTTCGCCGACGTCAAACGCACGGTTGACGAGGCGCTCCAGCTCGTACGCGCCAGCGTCCACGCCCTCAACGACAACGCCGTCGACCTCTCCGTACAGCTCGAGAGCATCGTTGAAGGCGCACGCTCGGACGGCGGCCCGCAGGTTGAGCTTGAAGTTTTGGCCGAGCATGCGCCCGCAAATGTCGCCAACTGCTTTGCGGCGGTCCTGCGCGAGGCGCTCTCCAACACCATGCGCCACGCCCATGCCAAAACCATTACCGTGCGGTGCATGGAGCATCCGTCGTTTTACCAGCTCATCGTTACCGACGATGGCGCGGGCGGGGTCCAAGCAAGCGGCTGCGGCGCCGCAGAGGGCATGGGGTTGAGCTCCATGCGCGAGCGCGTCGAGGCGCTTGGCGGCACCTTCACCGCCGGCCCGCGCGCCGGCGTCGGCGGCTGGCGTGTGTTTGCCACCGTTCCCAAACAGCAAGGAGATGAGGGCCGATGAGGCTCATCGTTGTCGACGACGACCGCCTAGTGGTCGATTCGCTCAAGATTATCCTGGGTGCCCAGCCGCAGATCGAAGTGGTGGGCACCGGCGCCAACGGCGACGACGCGGTCGTGCTCTACGCCGAGCACACACCCGATATCGCGCTGCTCGACATTCAGATGCCGGGACGCGACGGCCTATCGGCGGCGCGCGAAATCCTTGAGCGCGATCCTGCAGCACGCGTGGTGTTTCTGACAACATTCTCGGATGACGAGTACATTGTGTCGGCGCTTAAACTGGGCGCCCGCGGCTACCTGATTAAAACCGATGTCGCCGCCATTCCGCCGGCGTTGGCACAAGTCATGGACGGCAAACGCGTGCTCGAGGGCAAGGCGATCGAGGATATCAACTTTGATGGGGCGGGCGTCGAGGCCGGCGCGCCCCGCCGGCCCGCGGCCTTTGTCGGCCTGACCGACCGCGAGTTCGAAGTCGCAGAGCTCATTGCCCGCGGCCTCGACAACAAGGAGATCGCCGCCACGGCATACATGGGCGAAGGCACCGTACGCAACCACATCAGCTCGATCCTTGCCAAAATGGGCCTACGCAACCGCACGCAAATCGCTATCGCCTACCTGCGAGGGTAATTACCCAACGGCCGACCGCTCCGGCATAGCAAAATGGCTGTTAGCGATTTAATACCATTTCAAAACTATGCCGGTTTACGGGGCCAGACTCAGGACCCCCATCCATACCCGCGTTTTCTGCAAAATGACGGCTCGTCTACCTGCGGTTTTATTTTCACGCTTTTCGGTATGGTTGAGGCTGTCTCTTATACACATCTCCGAGCCCACGAGACGTAGAGG
>ERZ1027096.1027-NODE-1027-length-10136-cov-5.109910_pt1 | contig 10136 bp, 7 predicted proteins | sample MGYA00519278_ERZ1027096 | MGnify/ENA primary metagenome ERZ1027096 (study PRJEB26926, sample SAMN06164649) | human gut metagenome | biome: ENVO:00009003; feature: ENVO:2100002; material: ENVO:00002003 | host: Homo sapiens | place: USA | collected 2012 ...
ATCCGGGCCAGACCGGATGCAGCGTCAACGTGGATGAGTCCACGGCAAAGGTTGTCAATTACTTGACGACAAGCTGGCGGGGCGGCATCGGCGGCGTAGAACTGGTAACAGAAGAAACACCGGCAGGCGGCAATCCGGAGCAGCTTGCACTTGTTAAAGATCTGCTCGGCGAGGGTATGACGGAGTATGGCAACGGTACGAGCGGCAGAAAACAGAATGTCGCAGTCGGCGCAGAGAAGATTAACGGAGCGCTGGTACAGCCGGGCGAGGAATTTTCCGTAGAGGCGGTCGTTGTGCCGTTTGATGCGGAAAATGGTTATGCACTGGCGGCATCGTATGAAATGGGCAAGGTCGTCGATTCGTACGGCGGCGGTATCTGCCAGGTTTCCACAACGCTCTATGTTGCTGTCTTAAAAGCAGAGCTTGAGGTGACGGAGCGGTACAGCCATTCCATGATTGTCCACTATGTGGATCCGTCGATGGATGCGGCGATTGCAGAGGGATTGAAAGACCTGAAATTCATCAACAATACGGATGCGCCGATTTATATTGAGGCGAGCGCGGACGGAAGCACCCTGCATTTTGCCATCTACGGCCATGAGACGAGAGATCCGAACCGCACGGTCCGCTATGAGAGTGAGACGACAAGCACGGAGGATCCGACGCCGAGCCTGACGGAAGATGCGAATGCATCGTTTGGAACAATTGAACAGACATCGTACGGCTATCAGGGTTCGACGGCGCGGCTGTGGAAGATTGTGAATGACAATGGAAATGAGACGAAGGAGCAGGTGAATTCCAGCACTTACCGCATGACATCGGATGTCTATACCGTGGGAACAAAGACGGACAATGCAGCGGCGCGTGCGGAAATGCAGGCGGCGATTGCGGCAAATGATCTTGCAAAAGCAAAGGAAGTTGCAGCGAAATACAGCCAGAGCAGTTCGTCATCGAGTTCTTCGGAGAAGAAGGAAGACAGCAGCGATACAGAGAAAACGGAGGACGATGAGGACTAGGCGTTTTCTGGTTACTGTTCACTTAGCAGTGAAACACTTGCTGTTTCGTTGCGTAAGAACATGACGTCTGCTTTTTCGTTTGAAACAGGAAGTTCGAGGAGGACAAGGGATGCGAAAGGGTAAATTACAGCAGAGCGTGCTGGTGCGCTCGGTGTTTAAGATGCTGGGGCAGAAAAGAGAGGACGCAGCAGGGCCGGCGGTCGGACGCGGGGTATCGGCACTTGCAGGAGAGAAGGAGACGCAGGTGTTTTCGTGTGCGCCGGTGCTGGTGAAGGATCCGGAGGACGCGGTGCTCGCGGTCTGCCGGGTGTGCAACAGTGTGGCCGCGGCGGGGGCATCGGCAAAAGGAGTGCTGGTGTCGCTGATGCTGCCGGAGGCGATGGAAGAAAAGGATTTAAAGGAGCTGATGCGGGCGGTTGACGGTGCGTGTGTGCGGTATGGAACTGCGGTGATCGGCGGGCATACGGAGGTGACGGACGGGGTTTTGTATCCGGTGCTTACCGCGACGGCGGCAGGCGGGACAACGCGTGCGGGGCTGTTTGATCCGTCGTGTGTGACAGCGGATTTGGATCTTGTCGTGACGAAGGGGATTGCGCTTGGCGCGGTGTCTTATCTGGCAAAGACAAGAAGGGATGAGCTTCTGACGAGATTTTCTCCGGGATTTATCCATGGGGCGGCGGATTTTTCGGAGGATTACTCTGTCTGCCGTGAGGCGGAGATTGCGATCGAGCACGGTGTGGCTGCGCTGCAGGATCTCTCGGAGGGCGGGATTTTCGGGGCGCTCTGGGAGATGGCGGACGGCGCGGGTATCGGGCTTGATGTGGCGCTGAAGAGGATTCCGATCCAGCAGGAGACGGTGGAGATCTGTGAATTTTTCGGGGTGAATCCGTATCAGATGCTTTCGACGGGGGCGCTGCTGATTGCGGCGGCGGACGGCGAGGGGCTGGTGCAGAAAATGGCACTCGAAGGGATTCCGTCGGCGGTGATTGGGCGGACGACATCCGGGAAGGAGAGGATTCTCCGGAACGGGGAAGAGGTCCGGTATCTGGATAAGCCGCAGATGGATGAGATGTACCGGGTTGGCAGATAAGGCTTAAATATACGACAGGAGTGATTGGTAAAATGGCACATTTGAATATTGTTCTTCATGAGCCGGAGATTCCAGCAAATACAGGTAATATCGGACGGACGTGTGTGGCGACGGGGACGAGGCTGCATCTGATTAAGCCGCTGGGGTTTGATATTTCGGACAAGGCGGTCAGGCGCGCGGGGCTGGATTACTGGTCGAAGCTGGATGTGACAGTGTATGAGAGTTACGAGGATTTTCTGGAGAAAAATCCGGGGGCGAAGATTTACTATGCGACGACGAAGGGGCCGCAGACGTATGTGGATGTGCAGTATGAAGAGGACTGCTTTATCATGTTCGGAAAGGAAAGCGCGGGGATTCCGGAGGATATTCTGTACGATAATCAGGAGACGGCGGTGCGGATTCCGATGATTAATGATATTCGGTCGCTGAACCTTTCAAATTCCGTGGCGATCGTACTGTACGAGGCACTGCGGCAGAATAACTTTGACCATATGCAGCTCGCGGGGCATTTGCGGACGCATGAGTGGAGGTAGACGGACGGGACTCTGGTGATCGTAGACGGAACTGCATTCTTTTTATAAGGAAGAAGTTAAGATCATTTCCAATTCGGCGAAGACCTGCTCGGCGTAAAGCTGTTTGATTTCGTGGCGGGTCATGCCGGAGACGTTGGTCTGGAAGGTGAAGGTGTGGGCTTGGGCTTTGTATAAAATACAGAAGTAGACGACGCCCTGTACGCTGTCAGCGTTATTGGGGTCGAGATTTCCGGTTGTGCCGGTGATTCCGATGGCGATGGCGGTGTGCAGGTTTTCTTGTACTGTGCGGGCCATGGCTTCGGCGCATTCGGGGGAGTAGACGCCGTGGATTTCGATGACGGAAGGGTCGACGCCGACGAAGACTTTGGTTTCGTTCAGATACGTGACGTAGCCGCCGGGGAAAATGGCGGAGGCGCCTTCGGTGTCGGTGATCAGGGAGGCGATCAGGCCGGAAGTGCAGCTTTCCATGGTGGAAATGGTGGTGTGGGATGCAATGAGCTGTTTGATGATGGAATCAATGGTGTTTGGGTTCATAGTGAAAATTACCTCCAGAATTAGTTTGATATGTCTGGCAAAAAAGCCCCTCGGCGGAGGGGCTTATTTTGGTGCTTCGCCTTTGGCGAGTGTAAAGATAAATTCGGTACCAACGCCCTCTGTACTGATGACATTGATATTCTGGTTATGCGCAGCGATGATCTCTTTGACAATCGAAAGTCCAAGTCCCGTTCCTTTGCGGTCCTTGCCGCGGGAGGCGTCGAGCTTGTAGAAGCGCTCCCAGATTTTCGTGATGCTTGCCTTTGGAATGCCGCAGCCGGTGTCCTTGACGGAGACGAAGACTTTGCCGTGCTTCTCCGTTGTCTCAACTGTGATGGTGGAATCGTTGTTGCTGAATTTGATTGCATTATCAATGAGATTGTACAGCACCTGCTGGATTTTTCCCATATCGGCGCAGACGTATAAGGTGCGCGATGCGAGGATCAGTGAAATAGAAATCCGCTTTTTTGTGCAGGTTCCCTCAAACGAAGCGGCGGTATCCTTGATGACGGCGTTGATGTCAAACGAGGTCAGATCGAGCATATTCCCTTTATCGTCGATGTCGTTCAGCGTCAGCAGGCTCTGCGTCAGCTTGTGCAGCCGTTCTGTCTCAAACAGAACGATTTTCAGATATTTTTCCTGCATTTCCGGCGGAATCGTTCCGTCGAGGATTGCCTCCACATAGCCTTTGATTGAGGTCAGCGGTGAGCGGAAGTCGTGAGAGACGTTCGCCACAAATTTCCGCTGGTATTCGCCGGTCTTGTTCAGCTCGCCGGACATGTAGTTCAGCGTGGAAGCGAGATACCCCATCTCATCGTGAGATTTAACATCAATTTTGTGGGTCAGGTTGCCGGAGGCATACTCCTTTGCACCGTTGATGATCTTTTTCAGCGGCCGGTACACGACGAGGGAGAAAAAGATCAGAATCACAAACGAGAGTCCGAACACGAGCAGGAACAGAAAATCAATCCGTGCCAGCAGACTTTCCCTCTGCTGATAGACGTCCTGCAGCGGAAGGTGGATGGCGACATAGCCATTGATCCGGAAATCGGAGGTGACGGGAACCATGACGCTCAGCATCCTGTCTTCGAAATAGCCGAAAAACGTTCCCGTGCTGTAATACTCGCTGCCGAGCGCAACCGGATCAAAACCGTCGATGATCTCCGGGTTTTCCTCATCGAGTGCAGCTGCCGTGTTCAGCAGAATTTCCCCGTCTGCGCTGATGAGCCAGATCTGGGAATTGTGATAGGAAGCCAGTGCACTGAGCGAATTGTAAAGATCCGTCAGGGAACGCTCACTGTGGTAATAAAGGTCGCCCTGTTTGGAAGCGATCTGCGTGGCCTCCCGGTACAGACTGGTGCTCGCGCTGGAGACCAGACTGTCCTCCACCATGCGGGAGCCGACCGTTGAGATCAGCGTAAAGCCGGCAATGGCGAGAATGACATAAATGAGAATTAATTTCCGGTAAAGCGTGCGTCGCATTATTTTTTAACCTCAAACTTGTAACCGATGCCCCAGACCGTCGTGATGGCCCAGGAGGCATGGTCCTTGATTTTTTCGCGGAGACGTTTGATATGAACGTCTACCGTGCGGGTATCGCCGATGTACTCATAGCCCCAGATATGGTCGAGGAGCTGTTCTCGCGTAAAGACCTGGTTTGGTGAGGAAGCAAGGAAGTAGAGAAGCTCCAGTTCCTTCGGCGGCATATCGACGGTGCGGCCCTGGTAAATGACGGAATAGTTCGTCTGGTTGATGATAAGATCCGGGTACTCGACACATTTTCCTGCGGTCGCGGACACCGGGATCGTGCGTGATGGCTGAAATCTCCGCAGCACTGCTTTCACACGGGCAACGAGCTCCTTGGAATCAAATGGTTTGATGATGTAGTCATCCGCGCCGAGTTCCAGGCCGAGGACTTTGTCGAACACCTCGCCCTTTGCCGAGAGCATGATGATCGGAACATCGGAATCGTGCCGGATTTCGCGGCAGACCTGGTAGCCGTCCATGCCGGGCAGCATCAGGTCGAGCAGAATCAGGTTCGGCTGGAAGGAGTGAAACTCCCGGACAGCCTCTTCTCCATCGTTTACAATTTTTGTGTCATAGCATTCCTTGGTCAGATAGAGAGAAATCAGTTCTGCGATATTGTTATCGTCATCGACGATCAGAATTTTCTGTTTGGAAGCCATAAAAGATTCTCCTTCACTGGGGACAGGACGGAACCGCATACAGTATGCGTTCCGTCCCATATTTTCCTGAGTTTTTATTTCTTAAACGTAACAATCGTAACGCCGGCATCGCCCTCGCCGAATTCCGCTAAATGGAAGTCCGCTACGTGTTTCTGGCGGCGCAGATAATTGTGAATGCCTTTCCGCAGTGCGCCCGTTCCTTTTCCGTGGACAACGCGGACACTCGGCAGATGGGAGAGATAAGCGTCATCGAGATATTTGTCGAGTTCGGCAACCGCTTCATCCACCGTTTTTCCGAGCAGATTGATCTCGGTAGAAATCGTGGCAGCCTTGGAAAGCTTCGATTTTCCGCTGCTTGTGCGGGAGATGGACGGGCCGGTGATGACAGCCTCGTCGATCAGCACAAGGTCGGAGATATGCACTTTGGTCCGCATGATACCCATCTGGACGAAGAGATTTCCCTTCGAATCCGGGCGGGTGCTGACAGTACCTTTGAGATTCATGCTTAAGACTTTGACGGCATCGCCGAGATGAAGATCCTGCGGGCGGAGATTTCCGGTGCGCTTCGGCACTTCCTTCTCCTTTTTCTTATCGAGCTTGTTCATCTTTTCACGCAGAGCGGTACGTTTCTGCTCCATTTCGCGGACAGAAACATTCTCTTTTCCAAATTTCTGGAAATCGCGCATCGTCTGGTCGGCGTATTCCTTCGCCTCGCGGAGAATTCTCTGTGCCTCCTCGGTTGCATTGGAGATCATCTTTTCTTTTCTTGCGTCGATCTGTTCCTGATTCTTGGCAAGGCTCTGCTTCAGGGATTCGACTTCCGCGCGGGTGCGGGCAAGCTCTTCTTTTTCGCGTTCCAGCGTGATCCGGTTCTGCTCGAGAGTGGTCAGAACGTCTTCAAACGATTCATCCTGCTCGCTGATTTCGTCTTTTGCCTTGTTGATGATGTAGTCCGGCAGGCCGAGTTTGCTGGAAATCGCAAACGCATTACTCTTTCCAGGAACGCCGACGAGCAGGCGGTATGTCGGGCTTAAAGTCTCGACATCGAATTCACAGCAGGCATTCTCCACGCCCGGTGTGGATAAGGCATAGATTTTCAGTTCACTGTAGTGTGTCGTTGCCATGGTGCGGATGCCGCGCTCGTGGAGCGTAGAGAGGATCGCGATGGCAAGCGCCGCGCCCTCTGTCGGGTCGGTACCGGCGCCGAGCTCATCGAACAGGACGAGGGAATTGCGGTCTGCCTTGTCGAGGAAGGAAACCACATTCGTCATGTGGGAGGAGAAGGTACTCAACGACTGCTCGATGCTCTGCTCATCACCGATATCGGCGTAAACCTCGTCGAAAACGGAAAGGGAGGAGCGGTCGAGTGCCGGAATGTGAAGTCCGGACTGGCCCATCAGTGTTAAGAGTCCGACCGTCTTTAAGGAAACCGTTTTACCGCCGGTATTCGGTCCTGTGACGATCAGAAGGTCGAAATCTTCGCCGAGCGACAGATCAATCGGAACGACTTTTTTCGCATTGATCAGCGGGTGGCGTGCCTTGCGCAGGTGGATTTTACCTTCGGTGTTGAAGATCGGCTCATTGGCGTTCTGCTCCATTGCAAGAGCGGCGCGCGCGAAGATGAAGTCAAGCTCTACCATGTTTTCGAGGTCGTAACGGATCTCATCGCGGTGCAGGTCTGCCTGGGCACTCAACGTAGAGAGGATGACCTCGATTTCTTTTGCTTCTTCAATTTCCAGCTCACGGATATCGTTGTTCAGTTTGACAACAGCCATCGGCTCGACAAAGAAGGTGGAACCGGTCGAGGACTGGTCATGTACCATGCCAGGAACCTGGCCTTTGTACTCGGATTTGATCGGGATACAGTAGCGGCCGTCGCGCATCGTGATGACGGCATCCTGCAGATACGTGCGGTAGGAACCGTTGACGAGCGAGATTAACTGGCTGTGGATTTTTTCCTCACACGATTTGATGGAACGACGGATGCGGCGTAGATTCGGGCTTGCATCATCGCTGATTTCATCCTCGGAGAGAATACAGCGGCGGATTTCCGTGGAAAGCAGCGTCAGAGGCTCCAGTGTTTCGAAGAGATCTTCGAGGCTGTCCGGCGTCTGGTCCGCATTTTCGCGGCGGCCGTACGCTTTGACGCGTGCCGTGTTTTCCAGAAGTGCGGCGGTCTGCAGAAGCTCCGTGATGTTCATGGAGCTGCCGATTTCGAGACGCTTTAATGCGCCGCGGATATCTTTGGCATCACCAAAGGAAATGTGGCCTTTTTTAAAGAGCCGGGTGAGCGCGTCGTGTGTTTCGTGCTGCATCCGTGTAATCTGGGAAAGGGAAGAGGAAGGAACGAGTTCCAGACATTTCTTCCGGCCCAGCGGAGAACTGGCATACGAAGCCAGTTGTTCGATAATTTTGTCGTATTCGAGCGTTTTTAATGCTTTCTGATTCATGATACTTACCTTTTCGTATTAATAATTCATCATCGTTTACAGATAATGCGGTATTTTTTATCACATACCGCCCGGATCTGATCTGGCGTCTGTACGGGAAAGCACAGAGCGCAGGTGGAATGTGGGTCACAGGTTTTTCCACTCCCCCAATTATACCTTAAAAAAGAAAAGAAAGAAACCCCAAGAACGAGAAAATGCAGGATGTTGCGCAAATGAGAAAAAAATGTAACAGTCTTCATAAAATGTTCATATCTATCTGGTAAAGTTTTTTATATATGTGAAGATTGCGGAAGCGCATATGCGCAGAGCAGTTCGGTATGGAATACAGATGTATGGAGAAAGAAATGTATGGAAAATGACCCAAAACCTTACAAATTCATGAAAGAGAGCATCAAAAAGCAGCCGCCTGACTGGAAAAAGATCGTATTGCTGATTGCCGGATGGCTGGTTCTTGCAGCACTTGGCGGTCTGGTTGCGGCCGCGGTCTTTGCTGTGACAGAGCCAAAGATTGCCGGTGCAATTACAAAAGAGGAGCCGCCGGCCAAAGTGGATATTCCGGGCGACGAGGATCCGAACAGCGGACAGGAGATGGATGAGACGATGACAGCATCTTCGGAGAATGCGCCGGTGGACAGCAGTGGTTCCGGCTCGGAAATCAGCAGTTCCACAGCGGATGGCAGTGTTTTGGATGAAAGTGTCGCAGAAAGCACGATTTCCGAGAGCACGGATGGAAACGAAGCGGCAGAGGGAACGGAGACGGGGGAGGAGAGCAGTGAGGCTTCCACAGTCGATGGTGAAACGGATGCGGAGGCAAAGGACAACAGTCTCAGAAATTATGAAGTGCTCTACCAGGATATGCTGGAAGTAACGGAAAAACCAAAACGAGCGCTGGTGACCGTCATCGGCATTACCAATCAGATGGACTATTTTAACCAGAACTATGAAAACCAGCAGCAGATTTCCGGACTGATCGTTGCAGACAACGGACAGGATCTTTTCATCCTGACGGAATACCGCATTGTGGAAAATGTGGAGCGGATTCAGGTTACGTTCTGGGATGAGACGATGGTAGATGCCACATACCAGCGCCATGATCCGAGCACCGGTTTTACGATTGTGAAGGTGGACAAGTCGAAGCTGGATGAGGAAACACGGGACGGCCTTGAAATTGCGCCGCTTGGCAGTTCGTATCTCGTAAGCCAGGGTGATCCGGTTGTGGCCGTCGGAAGCCCGGTTGGCTACAGTGATTCGATTGCGTACGGCGTGGTGACTTCGGTTACGAATAAGATCTCAGCGCTGGACAATGAGTACAATCTGCTGACAACTGACATCCTCGGCAGTACGGACGGCAGCGGTATTCTGGTAAATCTGGACGGCGAAATCGTCGGTATTATCGCGCAGAGCTACAGTGCCAAGGGAAACAACGTGGTGACGGGCATTGCAATTTCGCAGATCAAAAAGCTGATTGAAAATCTCTCCAACAATGTGAGCCGCGCTTATATCGGCATCCGCGGGCAGGATGTCACAGAAGAGCTTTCCGACAAAACAGGGATTCCAAAAGGCGTTCTGATCAGCAGCGTCACAGACGATTCGCCGGCGATGATGGCGGGCATGAAAGAGTATGATGTGATTGTAAAGCTCGGGGAACAGAAGGTGGAAACGATCAAACAGTACCATGAGCAGCTGGGAAAACACAGCGCAGGAGAAGTGGTTACCGTGACGGCGATGCGGAAAGGCGCCGAAGGATACGCGGAGATGACGTTTGATGTGACGCTTGGAGAAGTCTGAAAACAGAGGCTTTCGGAAGCCAAAAAGCCGGCCTTGACCGGCGTGGTTTCCGAAAGCTTTTTCTTTTCGGACGGTTTCCGAACCGCTGTGAAAAAATACGTGCATTCTGCAGGAAAATCTGGTAGAATTGGTAAGGCATGCAGGAGCACAGGCTTTGCATCATAAAAACGGCATCATAGAAACAAAAACGGAACACTGTGTCCGCATTTATTTTAGAAAAAGAGGATTTATTTTTATGAAGTATATCAACGAACTCCGGGAAGGAAACCGCATTTCCGGAATTTATCTCTGCAAACATAAACAGTCGGCTGTTACCAAAAACGGAAAACAGTACGAAAACGTGATCTTACAGGATAAAACCGGTACGATCGATGCGAAAATCTGGGATCCAAATTCTATGGGAATCCGTGAATTTGAAGCACTGGATTATGTAGATATTATGGGAGATGTTTCCAGTTTTAATGGAGCACTTCAGGTTTCCATTAAAAATGCAAGAAAAGCGTAAGAGGGCGAATATAATCTGGCGGACTATCTGCCGA
>ERZ1027096.1028-NODE-1028-length-10125-cov-5.587686_pt1 | contig 10125 bp, 9 predicted proteins | sample MGYA00519278_ERZ1027096 | MGnify/ENA primary metagenome ERZ1027096 (study PRJEB26926, sample SAMN06164649) | human gut metagenome | biome: ENVO:00009003; feature: ENVO:2100002; material: ENVO:00002003 | host: Homo sapiens | place: USA | collected 2012 ...
CGAGATTCCTCTACGTCTCGTGGGCTCGGAGATGTGTATAAGAGACAGGTCAACGGCGTTGGCGTCCTTGCGGGACTGACACAGATTTCAAACGTTGTGTCTTCGGATATCATTGACGGCGTCAAAACGCCGTGTGACGGACGTCTGTACTACCGCGGCATCAACGTGGAAAAACTGACCCAGGGCTTTTTAAGTGAAAACCGTATGGGATTCGAAGAAGTTGCGTATCTGCTCTTATTTGGAAATCTGCCGAATGAAGAGCAGCTCAATCATTTTAAGACAATCTTAAAACAGCAGCAGTCCCTGCCGAAGAACTTTGTGCGTGACGTTGTTATGAAAGCGCCGACCAAGGACATGATGAACACTCTGTCCCGAAGCGTTCTGACCCTGTACGCGTACGACAACCACGCAGATGATACCTCCCTTCCGAATGTGCTTCGCCAGTGCATTAACCTGATTTCTGTTTTCCCGATGCTGTCCGTCTATGGCTATCAGGCGTACAACCATTATATCAAGGGAAAAAGTTTATATATCCACAACCCGTCGAAGAAGCTTTCGACTGCAGAAAATATTCTTCTGATGCTCCGACCGGATCAGAAGTACACTCCGCTGGAGGCGAAGATCCTCGATCTTGCCCTCGTCCTCCACATGGAGCACGGCGGCGGTAACAACTCGACCTTTACAACACATGTTGTTTCTTCTTCCGGAACCGATACGTACTCCGCAATTGCAGCGGCGCTCGGCTCCTTAAAGGGACCGAAGCACGGCGGTGCAAACATCAAGGTTGTGCGGATGTTCGACGATATGAAGTCACACGTCAAAGACTGGACGGATGAGGAAGAAGTATCGAATTACTTAAGAAAGCTGCTGCACAAAGAGGCGTTCGACCAGAAAGGTCTGATTTACGGTATGGGCCATGCGGTTTACTCCATTTCCGACCCGCGTGCGCGCATCTTTAAGAGCTTCGTTGAGCAGCTGGCAAAAGAAAAACACAGAGAGAAAGATTACCGGCTGTACGCTATGGTCGAGGAACTGGCTCCGAAGATCATCGGCGAGGAGCGCCATATTTACAAAGGTGTATCCGCAAACGTCGACTTCTACAGCGGCTTCGTTTACAGCATGCTGGATCTTCCGCTGGAGCTCTACACCCCGATGTTCGCCTGCGCGCGTATCGTCGGCTGGAGTGCACACCGGATGGAGGAACTGATCAACACCGACAAGATCATCCGCCCGGCGTACAAGAGTGTCAAAGATGAAGTGGACTATGTTCCGCTGGAAAACAGATAAAACAGGCAGAAGGGCCGGAGCGTGTCGGGATTTTCCGATCTGCTCCGGCATTGCTCTGTGCAGGAAGTAATGTGTCATTGTGAAAAATAGGAGAGTGCAGGAGAATGAATGAGACAAAAAATTACAGCATAACAAAATCCGGAGCAGTCATACTGGAAGGAGGGGCCAATCGCGGCGTCTTTACAGCAGGAGCGCTGGACTTTCTGATGGAGCAGGAGTATTATATCCCTCATGTGATCGGCGTTTCCGCCGGAGCCTGCAATGCGCTGGACTATGTATCGCGCCAGATTGGCAGAACGAGGGACTGTATGATTGTTACGGATGAGAAAAACCGCTACGTCAATAAGAATATCAAGACAATCGTTGAGAAAAAAGCACTGCTCGACATGGATATGGTGTTCGAACGGTATCCGTATGAGATTTTTCCATTTGATTTTGATACGTATTTTGCATCGCCGCAGACGTGTGAGCTGGTTGTGACAAACTGTGAGACGGGACGCGCGGAATATCTGGATGACCGCGAAAATAAAGAACGTCTGCTTGCAATTGGCCGTGCATCATCGAGCATGCCGATCGCCTGCCCGATGGTGGAGATCGATGGAAACGAGTACGTCGACGGCGGTGTTGCCGATTCGATCCCGATTATTCGTTCCTTAAAGACGGGACACCGAAAAAATGTCATTATTCTGACACGGAATTTCGGTTACCGCAAAAAAGAGGGAACGAGAGGCTGGGAGCTGTATGTGGCGGCATTCCGCAAATACCCGAATCTCGTGCGTGCGCTTGTAAACCGCGCGAAACATTATAACCAGGTGCTCGAATGCATCGAAAAATGGGAAGAAGAAGGCTCCGTCTTTGTGATCCGCCCGGAGATACCGGCGGTATCGCGTCTCGAAAAGGACGAGGAGAAGCTGCGGGAATTTTACCAGCACGGCTATGACCAGATGAAAGCAAATTTTGAGGCTCTGCAGGAGTTTCTGAAAGAAGAATAAAGTTACTGTATAAACGAAAAGAGGATTGGAGAAAGAAGATGAGTGGAAAAAACCAGAAGAACCGGGGAACTATACTGATGCGGATGTTTTACCCGGACCGGAGAGAAAAAAGTGCCTATACGATCGATTACGCGGATCTGTACCGGAAAGGATACCGGGGCGTGATTTTTGATATCGATAATACGCTTGTTCCGCACGGTGCGCCGGCGACGAAGGAGGCGGCTGCGTTCTTTGCGTCTCTTCGGGAGACTGGCTTTTCCACCTGTCTGCTTTCCAACAATCAGAAACCGCGTGTGGCTCCGTTTGCCGATGCGGTCGGTTCTATCTATATCGAAAATGCGCACAAGCCTTCGGTGAAAAACTACCAGGAGGCATGCCGGAGAATGGGGATCAAAGAGGAGCAGGCGGTCTTTGTCGGGGATCAGCTTTTCACCGATGTGTACGGTGCAAAACGGACCGGACTTTACAATATTCTGACCGAGCCGATCGATCCGAAAGAGGAAATTCAGATCGTTCTGAAACGGTATCTGGAGCACATTGTACTGTTCTTTTATGAGCGTGATCTGGCCCGCGGCAGGATTACGAAAAAAAACAGTTGAAAAATCGGGAAAAATATTATATTATAAGATAAGCCTATGGTGCGCATTTGGCGCATCGTACTATGTTAAGGAGGAAAAATCAGAATGATTTCAGCAGGAGATTTTAGAAACGGCGTTACCCTCGAGATCGATGGTCAGGTCGTTCAGATTCTTGAATTTCAGCATGTAAAACCTGGTAAAGGAGCTGCATTCGTAAGAACAAAATTAAAAAATGTCATCAACGGTGGTGTAGTAGAGCGTACCTTCCGTCCGACCGAGAAATTCCCGCAGGCTCGTATCGAGCGTGTAGACATGCAGTATCTGTACAGCGATGGTGATTTATTCTACTTCATGAACGTAGAAAACTATGAGCAGATCGCTCTGAACGAAGAGACCATCGGAGATGCTCTGAAATTTGTAAAAGAAAACGAAATGGTTAAAGTATGTTCCTACAACGGAAATGTATTCGCAATCGAGCCGCCTCTGTTTGTAGAGCTTGAGATCACCGAGACTGAGCCAGGCTTCAAGGGAGATACTGCACAGGGTGCTTCCAAACCGGCTACCGTTGAGACTGGTGCTACCGTAAGCGTTCCGCTGTTCGTAAACCAGGGAGACAAAATCAAAATTGATACCAGAACAGGTGAATATCTGTCCCGTGTATAAGTAAGAATGTTCCCGCCGTTGTCCGTCACAACTTTCTTTGTGGCGGACACGGTTTTCTAAATAAATAGAATATTCGTCTGAAAAATGGCTGATAAAGGCTGTCGGAAGCAGCCCGGGCCCGTTTTTCTCATCGTTCGAAGTTCCGCGAACCAACGAATCTCTGGCATATACAGATCTGTACAGAGGTTTTTAAGTTGTGTTTTCCGGAGCTTTTTTGTTCCGTAAAGCAAAAATACAAAAGGCAATCAAACAGGAAAGGTGGGAAAAAATGGACTATCAGATGTTCAAAGAGCAGCTTGCCGCGCTGCTGAAAAGAAAAGCCGGCGATGATTTTGAGGTGAAGGTAGAATCGGTGCAGAAGCTGAACGGTATCGAAAAAGAGGCGTTTGTCATCAGCAGAAAGAAGGACTGGATTGCACCGACGATCTACGTGGAGCTTCTGTATGAATGCTGTCTGCAGGGCGTGCCGCTTTCTCAGATTGCAGAAAAGGTACTGGAGCAGTACCGGAAAGTGGAAGCGGAGGCGAGAAGACCGGAGAAAGCTGCCTTTTTTACCAACTGGAAAAATGCTGCGCCGCAGATCTACTGCGAGCTCATTCATGCGGAGAAAAACCGTACGCTGCTCTCCGAAGTTCCGCACAGAAAATTTCTCGATCTCGCGGTCGTGTACTATTACCAGATGCGGGGAAACCGCGTGCCGGATGCGACAATTCTGATCCACGAGACGCACCGGGAGCTGTGGGGAATTTCGGCGGAGGAGCTGGATGCCCGTGCCTGGGAGAACACCCTGCGGGATCTGCCGGTGCGCACAGACAGCCTTATGGTGTATTTGAAAGAGGAGTACGGAGTAACGTTTCCCCTGTTCGAGCTTGGTCCGCTGGCGGAACAGTTTTACCTGGTCAGCAACCGCAGAGGAAAGCTGGGTGCAATCTGCATGTGCTATCCCGGCGTGCTGGAGAGTCTTTCGCAGCGCTTTGAGGCAAGTCTTTATGTGATTCCGAGCAGTATCCACGAGTGCATGGTGATTCCGGATTATGATGTGTTCCCGGAGGAGTGTCTTTCCGACATGGTACGGGACGTGAATGAAAAGACGGTCAAGCCGCAGGAGATTCTGTCGGATCACGTTTATTATTACCACCGGGAAAGCGGGGAACTGACGCTGTGTGAGAAAGAAACGTAAGCTGCGTGGCAGAATAGTCTGCGAATAATTTAAGAAAAAAATGGGCGGCTGGGTGGGAAAAATACTTTACAATTGCAGGAGTCTGTGGTAAACTGTCATAGTGTGGTTGAGAAAACAGATCACATCAGCGTCTGTAGCTCAGGGGATAGAGCAACGGTTTCCGGTACCGTGTGTCGGGGGTTCGAATCCCTCCAGACGCGTTTTTGCTACATGGCATGCTGCGGCGGGCAGGACCGGCGCAGGACAAGGAAAGCCCCTGCTTCGGTGTGAAGTAGAGGTTTTTTTGCTTACTGAGCATATCAATAACTGATCCGGCGGATCAGTTTTGATGAAGGAGGAAAAATATGGCAAAACCAATGACAACAAAAGATAAAATCCGGGAATGGATTTCCGATAATCTGCGCTACATGCTTCTGATCGGAGCAATTCTCCTGATTGTGGCAGCGGTTCTTCTCATCGTTCATCTGGTATCACCAAAAAACGATGGAAAATCGAGCGGCGGAACCGTAACAAGCAGCAGCACCGGAAACAATGTGCCGGATAAAAAGACACAGGTAAAAGCAGACAGCAAAGCAGATTCTGAGGACAGCACAGGCATTTCATCGGACGTTTCGGATTCCGCGAATGATTCCAGTGCAGATGCTTCCAGTACCGATACCGCCAGCGCGCCGGATGCAGAGGCTGAGCCGACAAGTGAGCCGGAAGCGGCAGACGATACCAGCAATACAGAGAATACCGATAATACGGCTGTCTCCTTTGCCGCGGACAATGTCCCGGAAGTAAGCACCGTGCTGGAGCAGTATTACACCGCGCTCGGTGCAAGGGATATCAACGGTCTTTTTGCAGTAACAGATAATCTGACCGCGGAGGAGCAGGCGCAGATTGAGGCAGAAAGCGACGTGGAGTCATACGGAGATGTAAAGGCCTACACGATCAGCGGTCCAAGCGACGGAACGTACATCGCGTTTGTCAGCAGCAGATGCAAATATCTGGGAATCAACCAGACCCTGCCGATGCTTTCGGAGTATTATCTCTACACGACAGAAGACGGCGGCCTGAAAATCATGGATGATACTGACAGCGATGCGGCCGTAACCGAGGCTATGAAAGCGGCGCTCGAAAACGAAGAAGTCAAAAATCTGATCGAACAGGTTCAGAACGATTATCAGAATGCACTCGATGCAGATGCTTCCCTGAGAGCATATGTAGAGAGCATTCAGTAGGAACAATAGAATAATACAAAACAAAAAAAGCAGTTTCTGGTTTTTATGAAACTGCTTTTTTGGAAGGATAAAACCATGCGCTTAAACAAATACTTAAGTGATGCGGGCGTCTGCTCGCGGCGGGAGGCGGACCGTCTGACAGAAGCGGGCGAGATTACTATAAACGGAAAACGCGCGGAAACCGGCATGCAGGTGGAGTCTGGCGACGTTGTTGTCGTGAAAGGCAAAACCGTTGTCCCGGAGGAGAAAAAAGTCTATCTCGCCTTCAACAAACCGCGCGGCATCGTCTGTACTGCGGAAAAACGGGAGAAAAACAACGTCATCGATTATCTGTCCTACCCGGTGCGGATTTACCCGGTGGGAAGACTCGATAAAGATTCCGAAGGCCTCCTTCTGATGACGAACGACGGTGCGATCGTAAACGGTATCATGCGTGCCAGAAACCGCCACGAAAAAGAATACCAGGTCGAGGTAAACAAAGAGACTACACCGGAATTTCTGAAAAAAATGGCATCCGGCGTGCCGATTCTCGATACCGTGACGCGCCCGTGCCGGATCCAGAAAACGGGAGAGCGCAGCTTTATGATTATTCTGACGCAAGGACTGAACCGTCAGATCCGGCGGATGTGCGAAGCATTAGGATATCGTGTCACAAAGCTGAAACGTGTGCGGATCATGAATATTCACTTGAAAGACCTGAAAACAGGGGAGTACCGCCCTTTAACGGAAAAAGAATTAGCAGAACTGAAAAAGCAGATCGGGGAGGAAAAGCGATGAACGAGACAGAACGGATGAAGGAACTGGTCAAAAAGCTGAACGAAGCGGCAAAAGCCTATTACCAGGAAGACCGGGAGATCATGAGCAACCTGGAGTACGACACGCTGTATGACGAACTGCAGGTATTAGAGGAAAAAACAGGCGTAACACTCGCCGGAAGCCCGACCACAAAAGTCGGCTACGAGGCGATGGACGAACTGCCGAAAGAAGCGCACGAGTCGCCGATGCTTTCCCTTGATAAAACGAAAGATGTGGAAGTGCTCCGCAGCTTCATCGGGGATCACAAAACGCTGCTATCCTGGAAGATGGACGGTCTGACCGTCGTTCTGACGTACCGCGGCGGTACCCTCGCAAAGGCCGTCACCCGTGGAAACGGCGTGATCGGAGAGGTTGTCACGAACAATGCAAAAGTGTTTGAAAATATTCCCTTAAAAATCCCGTACCAGGGAGAGCTGGTTCTGCGCGGCGAGGCGATCATCCGCTATTCCGATTTTGAGAAGATCAACGAGGAGATTGAGGATGTCGATGCGAAATACAAGAATCCGAGGAACCTCTGCAGCGGTTCTGTGCGCCAGCTGAACAATGAGATTACGGCAAAACGCCACGTTCATTTTATGGCATTTGCGCTTGTGAGCGCTCCGGAACAGGATTTCGAAAATTCCAGAATCCGTCAGATGGAGTGGCTGAAAGAGCAGGGCTTCGAGGTGGTGGAATACAAGGTTGTCACCAAAGATAACCTCGACGAGGCGATGCAATATTTCTCCACGAAAATCGAGACAAACGATTTCCCGTCCGATGGCCTTGTCGCGTTGTATGACGATATCGCCTACGGAGAATCACTCGGCACAACCGCGAAATTCCCGCGGAACGCTTTCGCCTTCAAATGGGCGGATGAACAGAAGGAGACCACTCTGCTTGAAATTGAGTGGAGCCCGTCGAGAACCGGTCTCATCAATCCGGTTGCGGTTTTTGAGCCGGTCGAGCTGGAAGGAACTTCGGTTTCCCGCGCAAGCGTCCACAACATCAGTATCATGCGTTCGCTGGATCTCGGTGTGGGTGATAAAATCCTTGTCTACAAAGCAAACATGATCATTCCACAGATCTCAGAGAATCTGACGAGAAGCGGTGTGCGCGATATTCCGGAAACGTGTCCTGCCTGCGGCGGTGCCACCCGGATTCAGATGATGAACAATGTCGAGACCCTCTACTGTACGAATCCGGAGTGCCCGGCAAAATTCATGAAGGCATTCACCCTGTTTGTAAGCCGCGACGCGATGAACATCGACGGCATGTCGGAGGCAACGCTCGAAAAATTCGTGGGCCACGGCTTCATCCGTGAGTTTGCCGATATTTTCCGTCTCGACCGCTACCGCGACGAGATTGTGGAGATGGACGGTTTCGGTGAAAAATCATACCAGAATCTGATCGACAGCATCGAGCGCGCGAAAAACACAACGCTGCCCCGTCTGATTTTCGGACTTGGCATCTTAAATATCGGTCTTGCAAACGCGAGAATGATCTGCAAAGCCTTCGATTTCGATCTCGACCGGATCCGGAATGCATCGGCGGAGGATTTCGCGCAGATCGACGGTGTCGGAGAAGTGATTGCAAAAAGCATCGTGGATTACTTTGCGGATGAGGAAAATAAAGAACGCCTTGAGCGCCTTCTGTCGTATCTGACGATTGAGAAGCCGCAGGCAAGCCAGGAAGAACAGAAATTAGCCGGTCTTACCTTCGTCATCACCGGAAGTGTGGAACATTTCCCGAACCGGAATGCATTAAAGGCAAGAATCGAGGAGCTCGGCGGAAAAGCCACCGGAAGTGTAACGGGAAAGACGAGCTATCTGATCAACAACGACACGACATCCAGTTCCTCCAAAAACCGGAAAGCGCGCGAACTCGGCGTGCCGGTGATCTCAGAAGAGGAATTTCTGAAGATGACAGAAGAATAACGAAATATCTGCAAAGGCGGTTTGCATCCCGCGCGGGAATCTGCTATAATCGGAAGCAGACGGCAGAAATTCCTGCCGGAAAAAGCAAACCGCCTGTCTGCGCAGAGAAAAGCGCGGCAGATCAAGAAGAATAGAAACGAGGAAAAAGAATATGCCGGTTAAAGTTCAGGCAGATTTACCTGTAAAAGAAATACTCGAAAGCGAAAATATATTCGTCATGGACGAGACAAGAGCGGTTCATCAGGACATCCGTCCGCTGAAGATTATGATCCTGAATCTGATGCCGCTCAAAGAAGATACCGAGCTGCAGCTTCTGCGCTCCCTTTCCAACACCTCCCTGCAGGTTGATGTCACCTTTCTGATGGTGGCAAGCCACGAGGCGAAAAATACATCGACCAGCCATCTGAACACGTTCTATGTGAAATTTGAGGATGTGCGGAAAAATTATTACGACGGTATGATCATCACCGGGGCACCGGTCGAGCAGATGGAATTTGAAGAAGTTGACTACTGGGATGAACTGACAAAGATCATGGACTGGACGAACACACACGTTACCTCCACGATGTTCCTCTGCTGGGGAGCCCAGGCGAGTCTGTATCATTTCTACGGACTGAAGAAACGGATGCTTCCGGAGAAGAAATTCGGGCTGTTCTGGCACAAAGTCAACAACCGCAAGATCCCGCTTGTGCGAGGCTTCGATGACGAGTTTTTGGCACCGCATTCCCGCCACACAGAAGTACCGATCGACGATATCCGTGCCTGCAAAGATGTCACGATTCTCGCAGAGTCCGACGAAGCCGGATTCTATCTTGGCATGGCGGAAGAGGGAAGAAAGATTTTTGTGATGGGTCATCCGGAGTACGACCGTATGACGCTCGACGGCGAGTACCACCGCGATAAAGACAAAGGACTCCCGATTGAGATTCCGAAGAACTATTATAAAAACGACGATCCAAATACAAAACCAGTGCTTTTATGGCGGTCACATGCGAACAATCTGTACACGAACTGGCTGAACTACTATGTATACCAGGTGACCCCGTATAATCTTGACGGAACTCCGGATTTTTCGGGAAAATAAGAGAGAAAAAGCCCCCCGCACCGGGCGCACACCGGCTGCGGGGGGTTGCTGTAAAAATCTGCTATAAAAAACGGAAAGCTTTCCGGGCTTACCGTTTGAAATCAAATAATGTTTTCAGCGGAATTTCGAGTGCTTCCGCAATATCCATCAGCTTGTTTAGAGACAGAGAGGTATGACTGTTTGGCGCTTCGATGTTGCTCATATGTGTACGGCTGATCTGGACAGCTTCGGCAAGCTCACTTTGCGTTAATCCGCGTGCTCTGCGATAAAAAGCGATGGTAAGACCGAGGAGGCGCATCTCCTCCGTATGACGTTCTCCCATTGCTATGGCTCCTTTCTGAACCTGTCTCTTATACACATCTGACGCTGCCGACGAAGGCTTAGGTGTA
>ERZ1027096.1031-NODE-1031-length-10101-cov-2.962174_pt1 | contig 10101 bp, 8 predicted proteins | sample MGYA00519278_ERZ1027096 | MGnify/ENA primary metagenome ERZ1027096 (study PRJEB26926, sample SAMN06164649) | human gut metagenome | biome: ENVO:00009003; feature: ENVO:2100002; material: ENVO:00002003 | host: Homo sapiens | place: USA | collected 2012 ...
GTCTCCATGTCTTGCGCGAGACTGGCCGAATACTGTGCGGTGCGACTGAGCCGCGATCGGAATAGATCGGCGGCTTTACCGGTCCACACGATGTTGCTGGAGCGGTTCACGGCCACCGCCGTCTGGTCCGATTGCGCCAGTGTGGCCGCACGCTGGACGGACACGAGGTCGCGACTACGCTGTACCGCCGCATGGCAAGGGCAAGTGCCGTAATCGAACGGCGTCACCGTATTGCCGGCAAAGCCGCCGGTGGCGAGAATCACGCCGCCTTTGGTCATCAGTTCGACGCGGCGGTGCTTTTCAATGCAGGAGACGCCGAGCACGTTGAAGCACTCGTCGGTCACGAGCTCGACCGCCTTCGTGTTGTAGCGAACGGGCACGCCCGCCTTCTCAAGCGCCTCGAGCATCACCTTCACCATGTGGGCGCCGCCCGTGAGGCCGTTGACTGCAGGCACGATGTGGCAGCGCATGCGTTCGGGCGCGTGCTGCTTCCAGATCTTGTACGTCATGCCGTGGTCGCCGAGCCAGTCGACGCTTTCGCCCGCAATCTCGGCATAGGCGCGGATGAGGGCAGGATCGGAACGACCGCCCGAAACCTCCATCATCTCCTTGAAGTAGAGTTCCTTGGAATCGTCGTCGTCCTTGTCCTGATAGCGCGTTTTCGTCGCGGCGATCCAGCCGGAGCTGTAGGCGGACGTGCAGTCGGGACGGCCCATCTTCTCGATGAGAAGAACCTTGGCGCCCTTTTCCTTGGCTTCGAGCGCGGCGCAGAGGCCCGCGAAGCCCGCGCCCACCACGACGACGTCCCACTCCTCGCGGGCGATCTTCGACTTGGGCTCGACTGCGGCGAAGGCCGGGAGCGAGACGCCTGCGGCAGCGGCGGCACCCGTGCACATGAGGCCGGTCTTGAGCAGATTGCGGCGTGCAACTTGCATGATTTCTCTCCTTTTGTCTTGAGCGGCGCCGGACCGGTCACGTCCGACGTCCTTTTCATGCTACGACGGAACACTTCGGCGCACTAACCTCAGGAAGGACATTCGATGCGCTTTTTCGGCCATCGGGCGGCCTCCCGGGGCGCCCCTGAAGAAAAACCTCAGGCCTGCGGCCCTGCGCCGGGCGCGGTAATATTGAGAATTCATCCAACCAACCCATCCGCTTCACATTGGAGACCAGCATGGCACTCAACGTCGTCGAGATCTGGCGCGACCTGCACAAGACGCCCGAACTCGGTTTTGAAGAAAACAAGACCTCCGCCTACCTTGCCGAGGCCCTCGAAAAGCTCGGCTACGCCGTCACGCGCGGCGTCGGGAAGACGGGCGTCATGGGCGTCATCAGGGGCGCCGAGCCCGGCCCCGTCCTGATGCTTCGCGCCGACATGGACGCCCTGCCCTTCAGGAACGATGACGGCTCGATCGAGGCCGTCCACGCCTGCGGCCACGACAGCCACTGCGCGATGGTGCTCGCCGCCGCCTCCGAACTCGCGGACCGCGTGCGCCGCGGCACCCTCAAGATCCTCTTCCAGCCGGGCGAGGAGACGCTCCACGGCGCGCTCGAGGTCCTGAAGTCCGGCGCCGTCGACGACGTCGACCTCAAGGTCCGCCGCCGCGACCTCCAGGGCCGCACGCCCAACCAGCGCCTTTACCTCAAGGCCATCATGGGGCACGACATCAGCTTCGGCGTCGGTCCCGCCGGCACGGGCAAGACCTTCCTCGCCGTCGCCGCGGCCGTCGACGCCTTCGAGCGCGGCACCGTCGAGCGCATCGTGCTCACGCGCCCCGCCGTCGAGGCGGGCGAGCGTCTCGGCTTCCTGCCCGGCGACCTGACGCAGAAGGTCGATCCGTACCTGCGTCCGCTCTACGACGCGCTCTTCGATCTGATGGGCTTCGAGAAGTCACAGCGCCTCATGGAGCGCCAGTCGATCGAGGTGGCGCCGCTCGCCTACATGCGAGGCCGCACACTCAACAATGCGTTCGTCATCCTTGACGAGGCCCAGAACACGACGCCCGAGCAGATGAAGATGTTTCTCACTCGCATCGGCTTTGGTTCCAAGGCTGTGATCACGGGCGACGTGACGCAGATCGACCTTCCGAAGGGCGTTCCGAGCGGCCTGAAGCATGCGATCCGCATTCTTGACGGCGTGCGCGGCATCGAGATCACGCGTTTCACGTCCAAGGACGTGGTGCGCCATCCGCTCGTCGCGCGAATCGTCGACGCTTATGAAGAGGCCGCCAAGCAGGATGAGCTTGCGGCCAAGGCCAGAAAAGAGGTGAAAGAATGAGCGAACCTGCAGTGAAGTTTTCGTTCCAGAACGCGGCCGCTTTCCCGCAGCTGCCTTCGCGCTCCGTGATGATTCGCTGGATGACGCGCGCCTGCGAGCTTCCGACGATGATGACGGTCCGCTTCGTCGACCAGGAGGAAGGCTACGAGCTCAACCACTCGTACCGCCACCGTGACTACGCGACGAACGTTCTGACGTTCAACTACACGACCGAGCCCGAGGTGACCGCCGACGTGGCGATCTGCGTGCCCGTCGTCGATCGTGAGGCAGCGGAGCAGAACAAGGAGTTCCGCGCGCATCTCGCACACCTGCTCATCCATGCGGTTCTGCATGCCCACGGGTATGATCATGTTACGCAGGAAGAGGCTGAGGTCATGGAGGCTCGCGAAACCGAGCTCATGCTCTCCCTCAAGTTCCCCAATCCCTACAGCGACCGCATCGGCATGGTGCACGACTGACTCTGACCAAGTTGAAAACAAGCTGTTCCGGCAAATATGTCCAGTTCCTCTGAACCTCCCAGTCCGACCTTGGGCCGTACTTTTCTTGACCGTCTTACCTCCGTCTTCCACGAAGAAGAGCTCAACGACCGGGCCGACGTGCTCGAAGTGCTCGGCGAGGCCCGCCGCCGCAATGTGATCGACGACGAAGTGTTCTCCATGATGGAGGGCGCGATGGCCGTTTCCGAAATCAGGGCGGGCGACCTGATGGTGCCCCGCTCCCAGGTGCAGGCCGTCGACTTCTCGGAGCCGCGCGAAGTCTGGCTTCCCGCCCTCATTGCCTCGGGGCACTCCCGTCTGCCCGCCGTCGAGGACGATCTGGACAACGTGCTCGGCATCCTGCACGCCAAGGACCTGCTGCAGGTGCTTATGAATCCCGCGGTTGATCCGAAGACGCTTCTGCGTCCCGCCCGCTTCATTCCGGAAACGCAGCCGATCAACGTGCTGTTGCGAGACTTCAAGGAGACCCGAAGCCATCTGGCCCTCGTCATTGACGAGTTCGGCAGCATCTCCGGCCTCATCACCATCGAGGACGTGCTCGAGCAGATCGTGGGCGAGATTTCCGACGAGTTCGACCATGACGAAGAGGGTAGCAACATCGTCGCCGACGGCGAGGGCCGCTGGCGCGTCAAGGCCATCACGCCAATCGAGCAGTTCAACGACTACTTCAAGTCGAACCTCGAGGACCAGTACTGCGAAACGATCGGCGGTCTCGTGACCGACCGCTTAGAGCATGTGCCGCACACGGGCGAGACCATCGAGGAGAACGGCTTCCGCTTCCGCATCCTCGGCGGCGACGACCGTCAGGCTCGTCTGCTGAGCGTCGAGAGGATCAAGTAGCGTGAGCGAGGCGTCGCACTGGTGGGAGCGCCGGCCCGAAGCGGCGGGCGCGCTCGGCGCCTTGGGCATGGGGCTTCTCTTTGGCACGGGGTTTGATCCGCTTGGCTGGCAGTGGATGTCGCTCATCGCGCTCGTCGGCTTCTTCCTCGTCTTCGCGGCGCGTCCGACGCCCGCCCGAGCCGCGCTCGTGGGTTTTCTCTTCGGACTCGGCTGGTTCGTGCCGGGACTCTCCTGGACGATGAACTCCATTGCGGTCTACGGGCGCCTGCCCTGGGCCGTTGCGGCGCTTGCGCTTTTTGTACTGGGCGCCGTCCTTTCTCTCTTTCCCGCCTTCGCCTGCTGGATTGCGAAGAAAATCGGCGGCGGAAGGCTCGCCACCGAGCTGCCCGCGCTCGCAGGCGTCTGGACCCTTGCGGAATGGCTCAGGGGCGACGCGCTCGCCAATTTCGGCTGGCTCATGCCGGGGTACGCCGTCATCGACACGCCGCTTGCGGGCTGGGCCCCGTTGGGCGGCATCTACGCGGTCACGCTCGCACAGCTTCTCTTCGCGGCGCTCGTCGCCGTCGCGCTCAGCTGTCGCCTTGCCTGGCTTGCGGTGCCCGTCATCGGTGCAGCGCTCATTGCTGGCACGGGGCAAGTCTCCCGACAGCACGCCTGGTCGGAGCCGTCCTCCACGGTGGACGTGCGCATCATTCAGCCCGCGCTGCCCGTGGTCGACGCCTATACGCGCGCCAATCCCGCACAGCGCATCGAGGCGCTCTTTCCCGCCGCCTTCAAGCCGTGGCCCGCATCCGACAGGCCCCGACTGCTGCTGACGCCCGAGGGCATCGTGAACGTGCCCGTGAGCCGTCTCGGCAGGGAGGCGGCAGGCAGGCTCGTGCTCCTTCAGGAGAAGACCGAGGCAAGGGTGCTCTTCAACGGCTTCCGCAAGGACGGTCCGCGCTTCTTCAACACCTCCTTCGTTCTGGACGAGGGGCAGATCGCCTACAGGCTCGACAAGCGTGAGCTCGTGCCCTTCGGCGAATACGTGCCTGCAGGCTTCCACTGGTTCGTCGAGATGATCGGCATTCCGATGTCGGACCTGATGCGGGGCGACGCCGTGCAGCCGCTCCTGTCGCTCGGAGGGGCCGATGCGGGCATTCTCATCTGCTACGAAAACCTCTACGGCAGCGTGGTCCGCACCTTCTGGCAGTCCCGCTCGCCCGACTTCCTCATCGTGACGTCCAACCTCGGCTGGTTCGGACGCTCCGTGCTCGGACAGCACCTCACGATGAGCCGCATGCGCGCGATGGAAAGCGCAAGGCCGCTGGTGAGCGTGAGCAACACGGGCATGAGCGCCCTCGTCAATTCGAGGGGCGAGATCGCGGCCATGCTCAGGACCGATGGTCCCGATGCCGCGACCATGCCGCTTCTGGGAGCCACGGGCTCGCCCACGCCCTATGTGAGGCTCGGCAGCTGGCCCGCGCTGCTCGCATCGCTCATTCTGGCGCTCTGCGCCGTGCTCGTCCGCTTAGGGACAGCCAGAATCCGAGCGGGCAAGGTAAAGGGCTTATAATTAAATCTTTGAGTTCCCGTTTCCGTCAGGAAAGGGAGGGCTCCCTCATTTTTTGAATCAACAGGCGCCGACAAGAATCGGCGGCATAGAGAATGATTACCTTTCAGGAAGTAATCCTGCGCCTGCAGGAATATTGGAACCGCCAGGGCTGTGCTTTGCTGCAACCGATCGACTTGGAAGTCGGTGCCGGCACGTCCCATACTGCGACCTTTCTGCGGGCTCTGGGGCCGGAACCCTGGCGTGCCGCCTACGTTCAGCCCTCGCGTCGTCCGAAGGACGCCCGCTATGGTGAAAATCCGAACCGCCTCCACCAGCACCACCAGTTCCAGGTCGTGCTGAAGCCGGCTCCGACGAACATCGTCGACCTCTATCTGGGCAGCCTTCGCGCGCTCGGCATCGACACGGAAGTCAACGACATCCGCTTCGTCGAGGACAACTGGGAAAACCCGACGCTCGGCGCCTGGGGTCTCGGCTGGGAAATCTGGATGAACGGCATGGAAGTGACGCAGTTCACGTACTTCCAGCAGGTGGGCGGCCTTGAATGCAAGCCGATCACCGGCGAAATCACGTACGGTCTCGAGCGCCTGACGATGTATCTGCAGAACTGCGACAACGTCTTCGACCTCGTCTTCACGACGTGGACCGATCCGGACGGCACGGAACGCAAGCTCACCTACGGCGACGTCTTCCATCAGAACGAAGTCGAACAGTCCGTCTACAACTTCGAGGCCAGCGACTGCGAGAAGCTTCTCAAGCAGTTCGACTACTTCGAAAGCGAAGCCAAGCGCCTGATGGACCTGAACCTGGCCCTGCCCGCCTACGAAATGGTGCTCAAGGCCGGCCACACCTTCAATCTGCTTGACGCCCACGGCGCCATCTCCGTGACCGAACGCGCCGCCTACATCGCCCGCATTCGCAACATCTCCCGCTCTGTGGCCCAGAGCTACTACGATTCCCGTGAACGTCTGGGCTTCCCGATGCTCGCCAAGTCCGCGGAATAATGCGAGTGGAGGAAAAGAAGAAAATGACGAATTTGCTCGTTGAACTGCAAACCGAAGAACTCCCGCCGAAGGCCCTCGAAAAGCTTTCCGAAGCTTTCGCCGCCGGCGTCGAACAGCATCTTAGGAACCGCGGCTTCCTCGCCGAAGGATCCGTCACCACGGCCTACGGCTCTCCGCGCCGCCTCGCCGTGCACATCTCGAACGTGCTTGAAAAGAGCCCCGACGAAGCCTTCACGCAGAAGCTCGTCCCGGTGCGCGTCGGCCTTGCCGCCGACGGCTCCGCCACGCCGGCTCTCGTCAAGAAGATGAACGCCCTGGGCATCACGTGCGACGTCGCCGAGCTCAAGCGCGTCAACGACGGCAAGAATGAACAGCTCGTCTTTGAAGGCGTCCGTCCGGGCATCGTGCTCGCCGAAGGCCTCCAGACCGCTCTCGATGCCGCCGTCAAGAACCTCCCGATTCCGAAGGTCATGACCTACCAGCTCGCCGACGGCGAGACGACGGTCGCCTTCGTCCGTCCGGTCAAGCATCTCACCGCCCTCTACGGCGAACAGATCGTTCCGGTCAAGCTCTTCGGTCTCAACGCAGGCCGCATCACGCGCGGCCACCGCTTCCACACGACGGAACCGGTTACGCTCTCCTGCGCCGACGCCTATGACGCCGAGCTCAAGGCCGCCAAGGTCATGCCCTGCTACGCCGAGCGCCGCGAACTCCTTCGCAAGCTCCTCACGGAGCGCGCCGCCCAGATCGGCGGCACGGTCATCATGCCGGAAGACCTTCTCAACGAAGTGACCGCCCTGACCGAATGGCCGATCATCTATGAAAGCTCGTTCGAAGAAGAGTTCCTCGCCGTTCCGGAAGAGTGCCTCATCCTCACGATGCAGCTCAACCAGAAGTACTTCGCGCTTCGCGACGCCGAAGGCCGCCTGATGAACCGCTTCCTCCTCGTCTCCCAGCTTGAGGCCAAGGACGGCGGCGCCGCCATCTCTTCGGGCAATGCCCGCGTCGTGCGCGCCCGTCTTGCCGACGCCAAGTTCTTCTACGATCAGGACCGTCAGGAAAAGCTTGAGACCCGCGTTGACGGCCTCAAGCACGTCGTCTACCACAACAAGCTCGGCAGCCAGGCCGAACGCATGCTCCGCGTCAAGACGATGGCCGGCCTCTTCGCCGACCTGATCGGCGCCGATCGCGCCAAGGCCGAACGCGCCGCCATGCTCGCCAAGGCCGACCTCCGCACGCTGATGGTCGGCGAGTTCCCCGAACTCCAGGGCATCATGGGCGAGTACTACGCCAAGTATGACGGCGAAGCAGAGGAAGTGGCGCTTGCCATCCGCGAGCACTACCAGCCGCGCTACGCCGGCGACGCCCTGCCGTCCACCCCGGTGAGCCTCGCCACGGCCCTCGCCGACAAGATGGAGACCCTGATCGGCCTCTTCGGCATCGGCCAGATGCCGACCGGCGAAAAGGACCCGTTCGCGCTTCGCCGCCACGCCCTCGGCGTGTTGCGCATGCTCATCGAAAAGGCCCTGCCTGTCAGCCTCAACACGCTGATCGATCCCGCCTGGGAGGCTGAAAAGGCTGTTCCGGGCGTGACGGACCACCGTGAAGAGCTTCGCCAGTTCTTCCAGGACCGCCTGCGCGTCATGCTCCGCGATGCCGGCTACACCACGCTCGAAGTGGACGCCGTCCTCGCCCTGAATCCGGGAAAGCTCGACGAGCTTCCGAAGCGCCTCGCCGCCGTCCGCGCCTTCATGGCGCTGCCGGAAGCCGAAGCCCTGACCGCCGCCAACAAGCGCATCGGCAACATCCTCAAGAAGATCGAGGGCGAAGTCCCGACGGTCGTCAACGAGGCCCTTCTTGCCGAAGACGCTGAAAAGCAGCTCTTCGCCGCCATCAACGACGTCGAACCCAAGGCCCTTCAGCACTTCGCCGCCGGCGAATACGAGCAGATGCTCGCGACACTTGCCGTTCTTCGCGGCCCGGTCGACAGCTTCTTCGACAACGTCATGGTCAACGCCGAGGATCCGGCCCTGCGCGCCACGCGTCAGGCCCTTCTGAAGCGCCTCTACGACGTCATGAACAAGGTTGCTGAAATCGCCCGCCTCGCCAAGTAAGCGACGTGCACCGAAACGGCCCTTTCGAGGGCCGTTCAACAGGGATCCAAAACGGTATGATTTCGTTTTGGATCCTTTTTTTATCCGGCTCTGCAGGCCGGACATTCCAACATGAATCTTCTTCGAGGCTGGCTCTTCTACATCGTCCTGAGCTTTTCGATTCTGGTCCTTGCGGTCTGCGTGCTCTGCACGACGCCCTTTGCGAGCGTGAAGTGGCGCTATGAGGCCATCTGCCGTCCGTGGGCGAAGTTCGTGCTCGCACTGCTTCGCGTCATCTGCGGCATCAGGCTCGAGATGAAGGGCATGGAGAACCTTCCGCCCGCCGACACGCAGGCGGTCGTGCTGATGAAGCACCAGTCCGCCTGGGATCCGTTCTGGCTCGGCGCCTATCTTCCCGCGCCCGCCTGCTTCATCTACAAGCGCTCGATCAACTGGATTCCGGTCCTCGGCTGGGTGGTCTGCGCCATGGACATGCTGGCGATCGACCGCAGCAAGGGCCGCTCCGCCTTCGAGGCCTTCATGAAGAAGGGCCCCGTGAAGCTCCGCGAGGGCTTCTGGATCAGTCTCTTCCCCGAAGGCACCCGCGTGCCGCCGGGAGAGCGCGTGCGCTACAAGACGGGCGGCGCCCGCTTCGCATGCCAGAGCGGGACGCCCATCGTGCCCGTCTGCCACAATGCAGGCCACTGCTGGCCCAAGAACTCCATCGCCAAGCAACCCGGCACGATCACCGTGAGCGTCGGCCCCGTCATCGAGACGAAGGGCAGGGATCCGCATGAGGTGACGGCCGAAGTCGAAAAATGGATTGAAGATGAGCTTGAACGAATTGATGCCTGAAGCCGGCAGGGGGCGGTCTCTTCGATTGACGTCGCACCAGAGGGCCGTGACGGCGGAAGACGGCGAGCGCATCGAATATCTGTTCCAGCCCTCCCGACGCCACAGGACCCGCGTCATCCTGAGCTACGATGGCAGGCAGGACAAGCCCGTGGTGACGGTTCCGTACCGCTATGCCGGTCCGCAGATGCTGAGCGATGAATTCGTTCTTCAGCGGTGCGATGAAATCATTCTTCAGAAGAGGGAGTACGTCAGGTGGATGCGGGCGCAGACGCATGCAGTTCTGGACGCTGCGTACTGCATTGCAGGCGGCAGCGGGTACATTCTCTACCGCGGCAGGAAGACGGCCGTTGCGGTCGACGCGACGGCGAAGACTTCGTACGTCGACGTGACGGGAGACGACGCCGTCATTCGTCTGGCGCTGCCGCAGACATGCTCGAGGAAGGAGGTCGACAGGGCGTTGCTAGCCCTTTTCAAGGCGCAGGCCAAAACGGTGCTGGGCGACCTGATGGAGGCCTATCGCGGCAGTGCGCGCCACTGGCCCGCGTCGTGGAGTCTCTCAAGCGCGAGGATGAGATGGGGATGCTGTACGACGAGGAATACGATCAGGCTCTGTTGGAGGCTGATCTTCCTTGATGATGCGGTCGCCTCCTACGTGATCGCGCACGAGCTTGCGCATCTCGAGCATTTCGATCACTCGAAGGCCTTCTGGAAGGAGGTGGAGAGGCTCTGCCCGGACTGGCGGGTACAGCTCGCCAAACTCAACGCGGCGAAGGTGCTGCCCGAACTGGAGGAGGTCGGGCAGTGAGGCTCAGACGGCGTCGGCGTGATGCGGCAGATTGGCCGCCTCGCGTGCCAGTCGCACGAAGGCCGCCACGTCGAGCGTTTCGGCGCGTGCGGCGGGATTGACGCCCGCGCGTTTGATCGCGGCGTCATCCATGAGGGTGGAGAGCGCGTTGCGCAGCGTCTTGCGGCGCTGCTGGAA
>ERZ1027096.1055-NODE-1055-length-9970-cov-11.179929_pt1 | contig 9970 bp, 8 predicted proteins | sample MGYA00519278_ERZ1027096 | MGnify/ENA primary metagenome ERZ1027096 (study PRJEB26926, sample SAMN06164649) | human gut metagenome | biome: ENVO:00009003; feature: ENVO:2100002; material: ENVO:00002003 | host: Homo sapiens | place: USA | collected 2012 ...
GAGGGGGAACTCATTTTCCGCTTTGTCTATGAACAGGCGAATTGCAAAAAGCCCTTTTCCCGCCTTTGGATTAGCAGCATGGAAGCAAGTGCAATCCGCGAGGGCTTTTCAAATCTCAAAGACGGGCGCGGCTATGACAACCTCTATCAATCCGCGCTTTGCAGAGCAAAGGCCGATTGGCTCATTGGCATTAACGCGACCCGCCTTTTCTCTATCCTCTACCATAAAACATTGAATGTCGGCAGAGTGCAAACGCCCACCCTTGCTATGCTGGTAAACCGCGACTATGCAATCAGCAGCTTTAAGAAAGAGAAATATCATGTCGTCCGGCTGGACGTTGGCGGCGTTGCCGCCCTTTCCGAAAGGCAGGACGACGAAGCGGCGGCGCGGCAGATGAAAGCGGCTTGCGAGAAATCGCAGGCCGTTTGTACTTCCCTTAAAAAAGAGAAAAAGACCGCAGCCCCGCCGAAACTGTTTGACCTCACCGCCTTGCAGCGGGAAGCAAACCGTTTGTATGGGTTTACGGCGAAACAGACCCTTGACTATGCGCAAGCCCTTTATGAAAAACGGCTTTTGACCTATCCCCGCACCGACAGCAAATATATCACTTCCGATATGGAGGGCAGCACAAAGGAACTTATCACCGGCCTTTGCGCTGCTCTCCCCTTTATGCAGGGCGTGAAGCTGCAAGCCGACCTTGCGAGGATTTGCGACAACAGCAAAGTAACCGACCATCACGCCATTTTGCCGACAGCGGAGTTTGTGAAAACGGGCTTTTCTTCCCTTGCCGAAAGTGAGAAAAAGCTAATGACCCTTGTGTGCGCAAAACTGCTTTGCGCCGTTGCCGCGCCCTATGAGTATGAAGCGGTTACGGCGGTTTTCACTTGCGGCGGCTATACCTTTACCGCAAAGGGCAGGACGACGCTTTGCGAGGGTTGGCGCGAGATTGAAAGACTATCCCGCGCCGCGTCCGGGGAACAGGACGAGGACGCAGAGCCGGAAGCGGTTTTACCCCCGCTTGCCGAGGGGCAGACCTTTGACAATCCGGCAGCGGAGATCTCCGAACGTTACACGCAGCCCCCAAAGGCATTTACCGAAGATACGTTACTTTCGGCTATGGAGAGTGCGGGAAAGGAGGACACGCCGGAGGACGCGGAGCGCAAAGGGTTAGGCACCACCGCGACGCGGGCGGGTATCATTGAAAAACTCATTAGCGCGGGCTTTGCCGAGCGCAAGGGCAAAAAGCTAATCCCCACAAAGGACGGGTATAACCTTGTCGCTATTCTGCCCGACAGCCTTACGTCCCCGCAGCTTACGGCAGAATGGGAAACGCGCCTTACCGGGATTGCAAAGGGCAGCGACAGCCCCGCCGACTTCATGCGCGGGATTGAGGAAATGACAGCGGGGCTTGTCAAGACCTATTCCGCGATTTCCGAGGATAAAGCGAAGCTGTTTACCCCGCAGCGGGAAGCAATCGGCACTTGCCCCCGTTGCGGCGCGGCGGTTTACGAGGGCAAGAAAAACTTTTACTGCTCCGACAGGGCTTGCAGCTTTGTGATGTGGAAGAATGACCGCTTTTTTGAGCAGCGCAAAAAGGCTTTCACAAAGGCGATTGCCGCCGCCCTTTTGAAAGACGGAAAGGTAAAAATCAAAGGTATGTACTCGACCAAGACGGGAAAGACCTTTGACGGAGTTGTGCTGCTTGCCGACACAGGCGGCAAGTATGTAAACTTCCGCGTCGAGCAGAACCGAAAATGATAAGGCTTGATGAAAAGCAATACCGCGCCGTAAAGAAAATGACCCGCGCCGCTTGTGCAAACAACGATTGCGGGAATTGTCTGCTGCTGGACGACGGGGAAACTTGCGTTTGTGTGCAGAGTATCAGCTATTCGCTGCTATGCCGCTATTTCCGCGAAGCGGTATTACCCGCCGACAGGCAGCTTTGCGAACAGATCACCCGCAGCGGGGAAACCGATTTGAAGCGTTGCGCGGTATGCGGCAGCACGTTTGCGGCGGGCAGCAACCGGGCGAAATACTGCCCCGATTGCGCGGCAAAGATACGCCGCAGACAGAAAGCCCAAAGCGAGAGAAACAGGCGTTTACGGATAAAAACAACTACATAGCAAGCACAGCAAACGAGTACCCGTTTGCGAGAAATGCCCGCGCTTCCCATAGAGAGCGCGGGCATTTTGCTTGTTGGGATAGTCCCAAACCCTTATATGACCGAGAAAGGACGTGATGAAAGAATATGCCGTATTCCTCATACGACCATGACAAATTAGAAGCCGCCGAAACCATGCGGATAGAACGCCGGATATATTTTGAAGCAAAGGACAGGGAGATTGCCCCTTATGCTTCCTTGCCGATTGCGCAGCTACTTTCCATGCGCAGCGAAAGCGCGGCGGCAGAACAGGCGATTTTTGACGACCTTAAAGAACGCGCCGCCGCATGGGAAGAACAGGCGGGAAGAACGCTTTTGCTGGATAAAACACTTGAATATGTGAGAACGCCGCACGTCCAGCACACCGCTAACGAGTGGCAGACCACCGAGCATAACCGCCATATTCGCAGCAACCGGGTATATCAGATGAATTACTACATTTACGAGAATACCCGCTACGACAAAGAAGCGCAGAAATCTATCCCGTATTCATGGACGCTTACATGGAGCGTGCGCACCAACAGCCCAAGCAGAACCCAAGCGAAGATTGCCGGACAAGATAGAAAGGTTTTCACCGACAAGGCAGCTATGGAAAAGTATCTGAATGGGCGTATCAAAGCGTATGACCGCTTGTTTACGGAAATCTCCCCGCCTATCCCGCAGGAGTACGCCGACTATTTCAAAGTAAACGGTATGCTCATGCCGGACTACACCATAGAGGGCGAAGAACCCCCGCAGCAGCAACAGGCGGCAGCTATCCCCGAAAATACCGGGCAGGAAAAGGAGCGTGAACACATGAGCGAACAGTTTTCTATTATGATAGGCAACCGCAGCCGCTTTGACGCGGGCGACCCCGGCGGCTATTGGTTGGATATGCCCGCCACAAAGGAGCAGTTGCACGAAGCTATGCGGAACGTCGGCATTACCGCCGACAACCCGCAGGATTTTTCCATTCGCGGCTATTCCGACGACCCGGAGAAACATATTGCCTTGCCTTATGAAATGGTATGCGCCGCCGACGTGGACGAACTCAATTTTCTTGCGGCGCGGCTCGAACAGCTTGACCCCGCCGAGGTTGGCAAGCTGAACGCAGCTTTGCAGCAGAAAAACGGGCTTGCAAATATTGGACAGGTAATTGACTTCACCTACAACGTGGATTTTTACGTCCATATCCCCGAAGTACATAACTACCACGATTTGGGCGACTATTACTTAAATCAATCCGGCATGGTACAAATGCCCGAAGAATGGAAAGGCGGCATTGACCTTTCTACTTTTGGCAGGAACGCTGCCGCGCAGGAAAAAGGCGCGTTTACCGAGTACGGCTATATCGTGGAAAGCGGCGACGAGTGGGAACGGCAGTTTGAGGGGCGCGAAGTGCCGGAAGAATACCGCATTATGAGTTACCCGCAGCCGGAGCGCGGCGAACAGGACAAAGCCTATATGGACGCAGCCGAAACGCAGCAAGCAGACGCACAGGCCGCAGAGCCGCAGCAGCCCCGCCCCGTCGTCCCCATTATCCTTACTTCCGAAAAGCCCGCCGAAAAGGTAAAGGAGATCACCGCGCGTTTGGAACAGGGCGTACAGGCGATTTTTGACAGCGACCGCTACAAAGAGTTTCTAACCGCTATGTCAAAGTTCCATGATTATAGTTTGAATAACACTATCCTAATTGCTATGCAGGGCGGCAATTTGGTAATGGGCTTCCGTCAATGGGAAAAGGAGTTTGACCGCCATGTAAAGAAAGGCGAGAAAGGCATTAAAATCTTTGCCCCCGCGCCCTACAAGGTGAAAAAGCTGGTTGATAAAATCGACCCCGAAACGAGAAAGCCCATGCTTGACCGCGAGGGAAAAGTGGTAAAGGAAGAAAAGGAAATCACCGTCCCCGCCTTTAAGGTTATAACCGTCTTTGATATTTCGCAGACCGAGGGCAAGGAGTTTCCCGACCTTTCCGTTAAACCGCTGCTTGCCGATGTGGAGCAGTACGAGGATTTTTTCGCCGCCCTTGAAAAAGCGTCCCCCGTCCCGATTGCATTTGAGCAGATCACAAACGGCGCAAATGGGTATTTCAGTTTGACCGACAAGCGTATTGCAATCAAAGAGGGCGTGAGTGAATTACAGGCGGTAAAGACCGCCATTCACGAAATCGCCCATGCGAAGCTGCACGACGTAGACTTAAACGCCCCGCCGGAGCAGCAAAACCGCGTTGACCGCCATACCTGCGAGGTAGAAGCGGAAAGCGTCGCTTATACGGTTTGCCAGCATTTCGGCCTTGATACTTCCGATTACTCTTTCGGCTATGTGGCTGGTTGGAGCAGCGGCAAGGAAATGACCGAGTTAAAAGCGTCCCTTGAAACAATACAGACCACCGCAAAGGAACTCATTACCGAGATTGAGGGGCATTTTACCGAGTTGCAGCAGCAGCGGCAAGCCGAGCAGGAGCAGGGCGATACCTTTTCCATTTATCAGTTAAAGCGCGGGGACGAAACAAGGGACTTGCGCTTTGAGCCTTATGACCGTCTGCAAGCGGCTGGACTTACCATTGACCGGGTAAATTATGAACTCGTCTATACTGCACCGCTTACAAAGGATATGACGCTGGGCGACATTTGGGAAAGGTTTAATATCGACCACCCCGCCGACTTTAAGGGGCATAGCCTTTCCGTTTCCGACATTGTTGTGCTTCATCAGAACGACGAGGACACCGCCCACTATGTAGACAGTATCGGTTTTCAGCAAGTGCCGGAGTTTTTGCAGGAGCAGCAGACCCCCGTATTTGACAAGCTGCCGCCCGAACAGCAGCAAGCCTTGTCCGACACCGTACAAGACACTTTGCAAATGCTGGTTGACGCAGACAAGCGGATTTATGGCGACGTTACGGGCAAGACCCTTGAAGCAATCGCGGCGCAAGGATATTCCTACAAGGACGGGCAGCTTGAAAAGCAGCAGCCGGAAGCGACCCCCGACAGCCTTTTGACGGGTGAAACCGTTAGAACGCCGAGGGGCAATTTTCATATTACCGATATGAGCCGTGAACAGATCGAAGCGGCGGGATTTGGTTTTCACCATGCGTCGGAGGACGGGAAGTATCTCATTATGGGGAATGGCACACAGGCTTATGCCATAGCCGCCGAGCAGCCGCAGCGGGATAATCCCTTAAAGCACGTCGAGGACACCATAGAGCAGAACGACAACAATTTTGACGGGCTTATCAACAATACGCCGCAAACGCCCACCGTTGCAGATTTTGAGCAGCGGGCAAAGGCGGGGGAAGCGATTTCCGTTACCGACCTTGCAAAAGCGGTAAAAGCCGAGAAACGGGAACAGCCGCAGAAAAAACCGTCCATTTTGAAGAAGCTGGACGAATACAAGAAACAGGCGGCGCAGCAGCCGAAAGATAAACAGAAAGAGCATAAAAAGGATTTGGAGGTTTGATAGCATGAATACCCGCTTTACCATTGAGGAAGAAAACATTGTTGCGATCTACGCCGAGGACAGCCGGGAAACAACGCTTGAAAATATCCTTGCCGCCATGCCCTACATGGACGAGGATATGCGCCAGCTTGCCGCCGCAGCGGTGAACAAGCTGCAAGCCATGACGGACAGCGAGTTTTCCGAAAGGGAGTTTATCTTGACCGACGAGGAATAGCCCATAGAGAACAGGGGCGCGGTTGCCGATTTCCGGCACCGCGCCCCTGTTCTTTTTTTGTCCTTGCGTGGACAATTAGAAAGCCGTTTTTGCGGGTTTGAATATACTTTATCGTCTATGTCGTTTTCATGCGCTGGAAGCCGCAGAAACACAGGCGTTTTCAGCCCTTAACATTCCACTTGCCACCCCATGTTTTGCGCCTTATCGCTCCTGCTCCCGCGCCCTGCTTTGGGACGGGTAAAGAATACTATCGACGTTCTTTTTGACAACGCCGTATTCCTGCATTTGCTTCTTGGCTTGCCGATAATCTTCATACAATTTGGTTTTCCTGTCGTTTAAGCTTCTATACTCCTTGCGCAGCGCGGCGAGATCGGGCAGCTTCTTTATCTGCATTTCCTTTAATGCCCTTGCCGCAGCTTCAAACAGGATAATTTCGCTTTCATGCCCCCGCAGATACTTTTCCTTGTCCGGCGATTTTCGGTATTCATCGTAAATCGGTTTTAACTGTCGGTATGTGGTGGTGTGCTTGATAAGCAGCGACAAATCAGACATACGCTGTTCCACTTCCTTAACCGCCTTTGCCGCCGCGTCATGAGCGGTCATAATATCGGCTATCTTGCTTTCAAGTTCGCTATAATACTCAATCTTGTTTTCGGTTAGGAAGTTCATGCTTTTAGCAGCCTGTTTCAGATTATGGATTTTTGCCCACCGTTCATAGCCCGCCGACTGTTGGGCTTTGATACTGTTTTCAAGATCGACGACAAGCCGGATTTTCTTATCTTCCCGCAGCGTTTTTGTTTTGGCAACATACACGCCCTTGATACGCTCCTTTATCGCTTCTTCCGTATAGGCCGCGCCGAGCGTCTTTGTGCGGGTAAACCGTTCCTGTCCGGCAGCGCGAAAGGAAATGTATTTGCCCTGTTTGATTTCATACCCCATTTCCTGCAAGCGGCGCAGCAGTTCGTCAAAATCTTTCACTTGGGGAATGAGAGTATCTATCGCCGTTTTCAGCTTTGCTTTGTAGCTTGTCCCTTGCTTTTCGGCGGTGTATTCTGCATAGCTTTTTCCCTTGTCCTGTCCCGGTACGACGACGGATAGCCCATGCTCTTTACATATCCTGTCGCTGGTGCGCCGGATAAAGTGATAGCTTTGCTTGTTGGAATGGTACTTTTTGTAGTCAACGAAGCTAACCGCGTTGAAAATCAAGTGATTATGCAGATGGTCTTTATCGACGTGAGTTGTCAAAACAAACTCATACTTGCCGCCTAATACCGCCCCGGCAAGTTCCATGCCGATTTTGTGCGCTTCTTCCGGTGTGGTTTCTCCCACCGCAAAGGATTGTATCAAGTGCCGCCCTAAATGTGTGCCGCGATCTCCGGCAGCTTCCCGCGTCCATGCAAACTCAATATCGGCGGTTTCCAGCCCGCAGCCGAAAGAGGACGCAAGCAGCTTCCCGTCTGTCTTTTCGGGATTTAAGATATAGTCTATCGCAGCCTTTAAGGTTGATTTAATAGGGTGCGTCTTTGTAACCGCCATATCTCGTCCACCGCCTTTTTAATGTCCTCTATATCCTGCCTGTAAACCGTCCCCGTCGCATTGGCGCGTTTTGCAATTTGGTTGATGTTCCGGCTCACCGCTTGCAGTTCCCGGATATATGCTTTTGTGTCGCTTCGGTCAACGACAAGAATATACCCGTCTATCGCCATTTTACGGAAGTATGCCCCATACTGCTTTATGGGAAGCTGCTTCATCTTCTCGTCGATCAGCCGCTTTTCTTCTTCCGTAACGTAAAACTTCATCTGTATATTTCTCTTTCGGTTTTCCATTTCCGCACCGCCTTTCGGTATAAGGGTTTGGGATTATCCCAACAAGCATTTTCCGCAAACGGGTACTCGTTTGCTGTGCTTGCTATCTACTCCATACCCCCACCGAAAGGCGGTATTTGTTGCGCGTTCCTTTGATTTTGGACGCAAAAAAAGATTGCAGCCGCCATGCGCTGCAATCTCCCGATTTCTCATATTGTGAGGTTAATCCTCTGCTTTTTCGACTTCCGTTATCTCCCTTGCTGTTGCGGTTACAATCCGTATGCCTTTATCGCTCATACCGTCCAGCAGCGCGTCAAGCTGCCGCCGCCCGGTGGATTTCTCCGCATTGCTGTTCGGGAAGAAAAATTGATCTACCGAAATATGATACCGGGTTACAAGGTCATAGAATACCTGTAAACTCGGCTGTTGTCCCTTGTTCTCGATATTCGCAAGGTAGCGCGGGGAAATATATAACTCGTCGCTTACCTTTTTGCGGCTCTCGCCGTATTCATTTCTCGCGGCTTTTATAGCTGCCCCGAAAGCCTTAAAGTCGTACAATGGTACGGGTCTTTTTGCCATTTTCATTCACCCTGTTACATTTTACAGTTCACCTTTCTTTTTGGATATGTCCACACAATTCATATCATTAGGTTAAATACTTCCTGTTGTGTATTGACAGTAGACTGATTTTCTGATAAAATAAAATTTATGTAAAAGGAGGCGGCGTTTATGTTGCATAGCATGCGTATTAGATAAGCATTGAAAAAAAGGATTTTCCCATTTTCAACATGGGCTTTTTTGTCATGCTTATTTTGCGGATGCTATACAAAAAACTAACGACGTATAGATATAGTATAGACATAGTGCAAGCTATGCCTTAGTTTTGTTGTACTGCTCTGTGCATTATAAATGCAGGTCAATGCTCATGTTGAGGATTGACCTGCATTTTTTTGTGTAAAAAGGACGAGTGAAATATAATGCTTAAAAAATATTGGATAAAATGTCCGATTTGTAACGGAAAGACGAGAGTTCAAGTATTTCATAATACTGTATTAAAAGATTTTCCTCTTTTCTGCCCTAAATGCAAATTGACGCATATCATTGATGTAGAAAAATTAGAGATTGTAATCAAAAATAGCAAAAGGATTGCAAAAACAAACCAGTTGGTCTGTTTTATTGTGTTAAAACACCTAATTTTAGATGATATGCGGGTGTGAGCGGGCGGAAAATCGGTTTCAGGCTTTCAACAAGGAGTAAATAAAATGCAGTTTCTTCCTCAGTTGCTTGATATTCAGACCTTGAAAAAATGATTGTTCAAAAGAGGTGCCGAAAAAGACTTGCCAGAACATTGAGGCCGTTTCTTCCACATCCAGGTCCTGACGCATTTCCCCGTTTTCTTTTGCCTTTTGGATGGCGGTTTCCCACAGCTGGAGATTCTGCTCGAATATGTTGGCCAGCTTTTTCTCTACATTCGGATAATATAATCGCACTTGCATCAGCAGATGGTAGTAGTAGAAATTGAAGCAGCACCCGTTGGGATTGTTGCCGTCGTTAAGCATGTGCACAAGGCGGTTCATGGTATTTTCCACACCCTCTACATATTGGTCGATAAACTCCGAAAACGAACCTCCCGTGAATTTGAACTTGTTTTCCAACTGCTGGGTGTTGAATACGTATTTGTCCACTACTGCAACAAACAGGTCAAGTTTGAGAGGGAAATAATAAATCAGTCCGGCTTTTGACAACCCACAGGCTTTGGCTATTTCCATTTGGCTTGCTTTTTCGTAATTCATTTTGGCGAATACCCGTAATGCATTTTCCAATACTTCTTCCTTGTTGGTAAACATACTTCTTCTGTTATTTTGCTTTCTGTAACAAAGATATGTATTTGAAACCATCTCACAATGGTTTTAATCTTTTTTTTGTATGGCTGATTATCGTTTTTTTTGGAGTATGATTAAAAAAAAGTCTCGGCACACATCTTTCTATTTGCAAAACTCGAATCTGCCTTTCGATATGCGGAGTAATGATAGTTGGCCCGCTCATGACAGTTTTCCCATGATTCTGGAAAATAGAAACAAACTGGATGTGGACGGATATTGTTTCCCCCGATTTCCTTCCGGTTCAAAGATATGGAGGCTGCGGGTATGATAAGAAAAGAGGGAACAGAATATTTGCACCTCCACAGGAAGAAAAAGATGGTAATCCCATCATGCTGTCCATCCATTGATGGATAGGCAAACATATTCTTCATGTTCACATTCTTTTGTATAGTAATGAATTAAACAGATATGGCGCATTTTGTATTGAATCAAACGTTTAAACGGTTAAAGTCAGCATACTTTTTTGTGGAAT
>ERZ1027096.1071-NODE-1071-length-9893-cov-5.784611_pt1 | contig 9893 bp, 10 predicted proteins | sample MGYA00519278_ERZ1027096 | MGnify/ENA primary metagenome ERZ1027096 (study PRJEB26926, sample SAMN06164649) | human gut metagenome | biome: ENVO:00009003; feature: ENVO:2100002; material: ENVO:00002003 | host: Homo sapiens | place: USA | collected 2012 ...
TATTGATATTGAATATCTTTCTGTCCGCCACGGAATCGGCCGTCAGCACCAGTTTCCCTTCCGGTACGACAGAGAAAGCCATGCTTCCCGTTCCCGCCTCGTTCAGGAAAGCCTTATGCTGCAAGCGTTTGCCGCCGACTGTCAGTGAAATGTTCAGGAAGTTCTCTTCTTCCGGCAGACAGTCTTCCGCACTGTACGTAATGAGGAACATCCCGTCGGCAGGACGGACGCTGATTTGACCGGCGCAGTTGGACGTAACTTTGGGTTTGGCCGCCACCTTTATAGGATTACCATCCAACAGAAGCTGGCACTGATACTTTCCGCTTTCAAGGAAAGTGCCCGTCAGTGTAAGCGCATCGTACAACTGCCTGTAGCGGGCAGTCAGCCCCTTTACCCGGCTCAAACGTACATCATCGAAGAAATACTCGGACAAGGTATTCAGTTCCGTTATGGCACGGCTTATCTCATCGGCAGATTCGATTGCCCCTATCTTCTGCTCCAACGCTTCATACCGGGCCACCTGCCCGGCATCCAATGCTTCAAATTCCGCAGTCAGTTTCCTTTGCTCTAAACGCGAAAAAGGATACTTTACCGAATAATTATAATGTTCTTTTTTCGTGGCTTTGTCCTGGACTTTCTCCCAATAGATTTCTTCGACATTGGAAAGGGAAATCCCTTTCAGAAAAGGAAGATTGGCAGACTTTATCCTGGATATTTGCGTAAAAGCATCCGAAGATTCTATGTTTCCATTCACATTGACTTCCGAAAGAGTATTCTTCTTGGACACCGTTACATTGCTGGCTACCGACTGAATGATACGTTCGGTTATCTCGGTCAACGCTTTCGTCTGCCCCTCAGCCAACGAACCAGCCGTAACCGACACTACCAGATAATCTTCCACCGCCGTATTCAGCCAGCCCGGAACTTTCTTTGTACTCCTTTCCACCACTTTGGTCTGGGCTGCGACACCCGTAGCCAGCAATGTGATGAAAATCATCCATATCAATCGTTTCATACGCTTTTTATCTTTTTATTGCCATTGAACCGGCAGGTTACGAATGTATACTTTTGTATCCGCTACCAACAACTCTATATAAGAAAAAAGGGAGAATCTGTCGAATACGTTCGTTACATAAAACTCCCGCCGTACCGTTACACGGGGCGGCATCTTCATCCATGCCCCGTTCTGTATCTCGAAGTTCTTGCATTCCGTACCGCTGTCCGTAAAGGCGGAAGTAAATCGCAAGAACTCATCCGTATTACGGCCTGTGTCCACATTGGTCATTTCCGCCAAAATCGTGATACGCTGCTGGGTAGCATTACCTGTGCACTTCAAAACCTTGAACTGCAACCTGTTTGTGGAAAGGGTAATTTCGCAGCGGGCTGCCGGAGTTTCCTGCGCAACGGGCTTTTCAACCACTTTCTCAACAATCACAGGTTTCTCGACTACCTTCTCAACCACAACCGGCTTTTCCACTATCTTTTCAACTTCCACTATTTTCTCCACTTCAACAGGTTTCTCTATCACTTTCTGTATAATCACCGTATCCGGCTGTACATCGGGCACATACTGCGCCAACTCCGTCTGGAGCACGGAAGCCTGCTCATAACAAGGCACACTCTCCGACACGGCAGAAAGATAACTCAATGCCTCCGGGTATTTCTTCAAATTGTAAAGGCTTTGTGCTTTCTGAAGAATAGTAGCGCAATTAGCGGCATAATAATCCTGTATCTTCTGCCGGGCAATACGGATAAAACGGGTGTAAACCGGATCGGTTGTACGCAGAGCGGAAATCATGGCTTTATAGGGGTCGGCGCCTTCTGCAGCCTGCCCGGACACGGACACAACGGCACTGTGATACATGCTGCCGTCTATCCTGTTCTTGGCAACCAGCGTCAATTCTCCCTTTACAAGCGTGGTATTACGCATCAATCCCGAAGTAGACTGCTTGTCTAAAACCGTTATCACCGGTTCTATGACAAAGACATTATAGTCGTTTGCCGCTCCCGCACTGTTTCGGGTGATAATTTGTCTCAACTTGTTTTGAAGCATTTCTTGCGATGCTGCAGACAGCTCGCTTTCCCCGGACAACGGTTGTACGGAGAAGTTGATTGTCTGTCCCGAAAGCTGAACGGTACAAAATCCTGCAATCAATAGAAATAAGAATTTCTTCATATCATAATTATTAAAAGACAGATGTCCGGCTGTGTATCTTATCCATAAAACACCTGCCGGACACCCAGTCCAATGTTATTCCCTGGAATTCTGAATTAAAAGCTGTATGTACTGTCCGGAAGCGGCTTTCTCGCTAACCGTATAGCCTTTGTCTTTCAACAATCCCGATGCAAACCTTCTCAGCTTGCCCGTTTCCGACTTTATGGAACGCGGTCTTCCCGTATCAGGGTCATATACCGGCACACGCATATAGACATTCAGACCGTTGCCTCCCGAACGGACTTCACCGTTGCCTTTGAAAGCATTTTCAAGTACCCACTCGTCAAGTTCATCACTCAACGTCATATCTCTTGTGCCGACAACATCGTTTTCCATATCAAAGTCGCAGTTTTCATCGACATTGAGGGTTATGTTCACTTCCCGGCCATTGGTTACCATATCACGGAATGCCTGTTTCAACTGGTTGAAGAAATTCTCAGAGATGCCTTCCAAGGCATATTCGGTCAGCTCTTTTTTAGACGCACGGAAACGGTCGCTCACAATACTGGCGTTTGCCAACGAAAAACCGGTCTCACGCTCTTTAGCCTCCATCAAAAGAGTGACATTGGAAGCTCCTCCGGCGAAATCTTCTTTGGAAATTTTCACCGTCACATATATATCCGCCCGTGCGCCATCCACATACGCCTGCAATCCGGTAGATTTGGCATTCAATGCAGAGGCCGCATAAGCACGGTTCTGCACCCGCTGGAACTCCGTCATAAAGTCAATCGTCTTGAAATTACGCAAATTAAACTCTTCCTTTATCTTGGAAAGAGCCAACGGCACAGCTTCATCATTCAGAACCGCATCTTTTATCCGGTCGTTCTCTCCTTCTCCGGGTTCTACAAACGGAACCACCATTACATTCGGCTGTCTCGCCTGACCGTTTTGGGCTAACAGATAAAGAGGTAGGAACAGACTTAAAAAAGAAACAACTATTCTCATAATCATCTATATTAATCAAAAACCGAACGAATCGAAGTTCATATTCGCTATCTTATTCTTCAAAACATAATAGTTGACTGCAATATCAAAAGGCTTCTTCTTTACTTTCTCACCTTTCACTTTGTCCAGTTTTCCCATGGGCTTCACCGAACTTATACAATCCTTATACTCCTTGTTCTCAAAAAAAGCAAGCAACTTGCCCTGGCTCTTCGCTTCCGCCTCCGACTCCGTCATCGAAATCACAGCCGGATAATCCTTGGAAAAACCCGAATAAAGCAAAGCACGGATTACACGCACTTCCGCATCCTCCTGCGCCAAAGCATCGTTCTTGCCATATCCCAACGTACGGAGTACCACGACGGCATCTCCTCCACGTCCCCTTACTTCCATTAAATTAACCGATCCACCATAATTCACCGGTTTTACCTTTTGGGCAAAAGAAGTCGTGAAGCACAGTAAACAGAAAAAAGAAAAAATCAATATCTTCTTCATATATCAACGGGATTTTAAAAGTAACAGTCTACATTGCAGGAAACTGTTGGCATCCAATGTAGGTATCAATTCTATTATACGGTCTTTACCCTCGGTGAAAGAAACCGCAGATGTAGAAGCGCGCAAGTCTTGTACCTTTACAGCACCAACCACTTCGCTCTGACGCTCCCCACCACTATATTTTATCAAAGAAACCTGGAACTGATCTCCTTTTCTTATATTCAGGCTCTCGCCGCAGGTAATGACATATTCATCTCCTTCGTAGCTGAGAAGCCCGTATACCGGGATATTATTCAAAAAGAAGTCCGTCAAAGGCTCCGTTAAAGTAGCCAGAGCTTCCTGACAAGCGGCGTCCCGGTTGGGACGGATAGCGGTTTTCTTGATATCGCTGATAAACTCACGCGAAATCAATGCTGCCGCCGTAGAATCGCGCGCATCACTGATGCTTACTTTCAGGCGAAGTACACAGGAATAACCTGCTCCACCTGCCCTGCGGGTGAACTGGCAACTGTTTATATCACAGGAAAGCGTATAGTCATTCTGCTTGGAGGATACGTACTCTATCTTTTCCGCTCTGGACATCTTCATAAACAGACTGGCCTCTGCATCCCGTGTGAGGGCTTCCAATGCGTTTTCATCGGATATCTCAAAACGCCCGCTCGCCTTTGCCACTTCATCCAGCTTGGCACGTACATTCCCCTCATAGATACGAATCATATCCATAGGCTTGGTATTACCTTTGGCCTCCTGCTCTTTGGCAATATTCACCAAAGTACCGTCCGTAACCTTTATATCTACAAGACGTAAGGTCATTGCGTTCTTACCCTTACTTTGGGCAAAAACACCCAAAGCAAGAGTAAGCATTACAAACAATAAATATATCTTTTTCATCGTGCTGTCCCTTGTTTACAACTATTCTTCTTTCACTTCCTGCCCCTCGTTGGCTTTCTTATACTTCAGTTTCTCCGTGTTCTCTTTGATATTACGCTGAATCAATGGAATTACATTTACAGACATCTTAATAGCTTTTGTTGCCTGTTTCACTTTCTTTCCGATTGTCAATGCTTTCAATGGGTCCGAAGTCAGAGATGCCAGTGCCGATACGCTTTCAGCAGTAAGGGAGACTCCGCGGGCAGCAGCCTCTGTAAGATTCAGAGTAGCGATACTATATACTTTCAGCGCATCATTCTTGGCAATGGGTTCGTTTGTATTCTTGTTTTTGGCATTCCAAATTGTATCCGTCACTCCCATTTCTTCATCAAAATAAGGTTCGGGAACCATCTCTATAAAAGCAGTATTCTCTTCTACCCGTTGCAGCAAAGCAAACAATTCATTCGTGTGTATAAAAAATGTATCAACTTCCGCAATGCCTATATTGGCTTCGATAGGCTCCCACTCTGCCAAAAATTCTTCATAATCTGCACGCAAATCAGCTATTTTAGCATCCTTCTTGGCTGCTTTCTTCAATTTAGCTTCTTTCTTGGCATTCTCTTTTGCTTGTTTTCGTGCTTCTTTTTCTTGTCTTGCTTTCTCTTTCTCCGTTAATTCCTGAGAGTAAGTAGTGGTAGTCAAAACAAACAGACCCAATAAAACCAATAAATATTTCTTCATAACCTGTAATTTTTAATGTGAAACAGAAATAGCACTTCTGCTCCAGGGTTTATAATAAATGTGTAAATCTCCCTTTTCGCCTAAAAAATATTGATAGTTGTGAACAGCTTTTTACTAAATCTGAAAATACGCTTCACAGTCAGTTTCCAATCTGCTTAATCATGATATCACATCTTATCAATCCGTCTCAGATAACTTTTTTTTTCGTTAACAAAGATAAGCGCATTTTAATATTGCGTATGTACACTAATTTTATTATATTTACCCAATAAACACCTACTATTAACCAAAATACTATCAGAATGAACACAAAACTAAAGAAAATCGCAGGACAACAACTGCAGCTGCTACGCTTGGAGAAGAACCTGACACAAGAACAAATGAGCGAAAAACTAAATCTTTCTACAAGTGCCTACTGTAAGATTGAATATGGTGAAACGGATTTAACACTGACAAGATTAGACAAAATTGCAAAGGTACTGGGTATCTCTGCGTTAAGTCTATTCAGCCACATAGACAAAAGTATGAATCCGGATACAGACAACAGTTGCAAAAACAACAGCAACAATGACAGCGCATATGACCTGAATGACCTCCGTGAACTCATCAAGGCCAACACCAGAATCATCGACCTGCTATCCAAACGGATAGACTTATTGGAACAAAGATTATAGGAAAGGAAGCTCCAACTGCCCGCCACCCAGCAAATTGAACGTCATGCGGTGATAAGGAGTGGTTCCCCGTTCGGCAATAGCCGCACGGTGCTTCTTTGTGGGATATCCCTTATTATGATTCCAGTCGTAATAAGGGAACTCTTCGTGCAGCCGGTTCATATAATCGTCGCGATAGGTCTTGGCAAGAATGGAAGCAGCTGCAATGGAAAGGTATTTGCCGTCGCCTTTCACAACGGTGGTATGCGGAATGTCCCGGTATTTCTTGAAACGGTTGCCGTCGATAAGCAAATGTTGCGGACGTAGCTGCAACCGGTCAACAGCACGGTGCATGGCAAGAAAAGAAGCATTGAGGATATTTATCTTATCTATTTCCCCGGGAGAAACAATCCCCACCGCCCATGCCAACGCTTCTTTCTCAATGACTTCGCGCAGGGCATACCGCTGTTTTTCGGTCAGTTGCTTGGAGTCGTTCAGCAGTTCGTTCTTGAAATCTTTGGGAAGAATAACGGCTGCGGCATAGACAGCACCGGCAAGGCAGCCGCGCCCCGCTTCGTCACATCCCGCTTCTATCAGTTCTTTATTTAAATAAGGTAACAGCATACATCACTACATTAGAATGCGCAAAGATAAACCTTTTCATAAGTAAACCGGATTTTTAAAGAGAATAAATATGACTATCTTTGCCGGCAAATTAAAATACAACAGAGATGTTTACGATTATCGGACTGATGCTCACCGGAATGTTGCTGGGCTATCTCTTACGGAAAAGAAGTTTACATAAGATTCATACTGTCATCACGGTATTAATCTGGGCGCTGCTGTTCATCCTCGGCATTGAAGTTGGCGGCAACGAGCAAATCATCAAAGGATTGCACACCATAGGCATCGAAGCCGTGATACTGACCTTGGGCAGTACGTTGGGCAGTGTCATTGCTGCCTGGGCGCTGTGGAAAGCTTTATATAGGAAGAAAGGAAAAACAGCATGAAAGGCAGCCTTATCATAATCGGTTTCTTTGTTTTGGGTACGCTTTGCGGAATTTTCCACCTGATACCCGTTGATGCAGTCATGGATAGCAAGGTCAGCTTCTATGCACTTTGCGCCCTGATGTTCAGTGTAGGATTGAGTGTGGGTAACGACCCGCAGACATTGAAGAATTTCCGTTCGCTCAATCCCCGGCTGGTATTTCTGCCCATTATGACGATACTGGGCACGCTGGCAGGCTCTGCAGCGGTCAGCCTCATCCTGACGCACCGTTCCCTGACCGATTGCCTGGCCGTAGGTTCGGGATTCGGATATTATTCACTCTCCAGTATCTTCATTACCGAATACAAAGGAGCAGAACTCGGAACTATCGCCCTACTCGCCAATATCAGCCGCGAGATACTTACCCTGCTGGCAGCACCGTTACTGGTACGCTGGTTCGGCAACCTGGCTCCCATCTCTGCCGGCGGCGCCACAACGATGGATACCACACTCCCGATAATCACCCGTACCGCAGGACAGCAGTTTGTCGTAGTCTCCATATTTCACGGATTTGTAGTGGATTTCAGCGTGCCGTTTCTGGTGACCTTGTTCTGTTCGATATAGGTGATTACAGACAAAGCGCTGCTTCGAACGTAGAAATTAGGATATTATCGTGATAAATCCATCCCATGAGACAAATATATTCGTCCCGCGAAACGACAAAAATCATCCCGTGAGATGAATAAATCCGTCTCACAGGATGAATGATTTTGTCTTACGGAACGAAGCGTGTATGTTTAGAACAGGCTCCAAGCCACAGTCAGCCCCGCCATAACAATGGCCACCATGCTCATCAGTTTGATAAGGATATTAAGGCTCGGACCGGAAGTATCCTTAAACGGGTCGCCTACCGTATCGCCTACAACCGTGGCTTTATGCACTTCGCTACCTTTGCCGCCGAAATTGCCTTCCTCGACATACTTCTTGGCATTGTCCCACGCACCACCGGCATTCGCCATAAAGATAGCAAGTACGAATCCGCTGCTAAGTCCGCCGATAAGCAGTCCCAACACACCGGGAACACCGAAGACAAGTCCGGTCAGGATGGGAGCAATGATTGCTATCAGCGAGGGAACTACCATTTCACGTTGCGCGCCTTTCGTGGAGATGGCTACACAACGTTCATAATCGGGTTCGGCCTCACCTGTAAGGATACCCTTTATCTCGCGGAACTGGCGGCGTACTTCATCCTCCATATGGGCAGCGGCACGACCTACGGCATTCATCGTCAGTCCGCAGAACAGGAAAGCCATCATCGAACCGAGGAACATACCCGAAAGAACTTTGGGATTCATCAACGTTACATCGTAGTGGTGCATGAAATCGAAGAAAGTGGCATCTTGTACGGACACCGCTTCACCGCCCACAAAGATGTCGGTAGTGCCCAGACGGGTCAGTCCGATACGGATTTCCTCGATGTAGGATGCAAGCAGGGCAAGTCCCGTCAATGCAGCCGAACCGATGGCAAAGCCCTTACCCGTAGCGGCTGTCGTATTGCCCAAAGAATCGAGCGCATCGGTACGCTTACGCACCTCCTCGCCCAGACCGGACATTTCCGCATTGCCGCCGGCATTGTCGGCGATAGGACCGTAAGCGTCCGTGGCCAGTGTAATGCCCAACGTGGAAAGCATGCCTACGGCAGCGATACCGATGCCGTAAAGTCCCAAACCTACATTGGCAAAGTCGAAACCGGAAGCAAAAAGATAGGAAGCAATGATGCCCACCACTACGGCAATTACCGGAATGGCAGTAGAGAGCATACCCAGACCGATACCCGAGATAATGACAGTAGCCGGCCCCGTCTTGCCGCTCTCACTCAGTTTCCGGGTAGGACGGTAGGATTGGGAAGTATAGTATTCCGTGGAACGACCGATAACGATGCCTACCACCAGCCCCACAACCACCGAGCAGGATATCCACACCCAGTTGTCCAGCTTCAACAGCCAAAGGATAAGGAAAGTGGCAACGACTATCAGCACCGAACTCAGGTTCGTACCGAAAGCAAGGGAGTTCAGCAGGTCTTTCATCCCGGCATTCTCCTTGGTACGCACGGAGAAGATGCCTATAATGGAAAGGATAATCCCCACAGCGGCTATCAGCATCGGGGCAATGACGGCTTTGAACTGCATCAGCGTATCCCCCGAATGGATAAAAGCGGCTGCACCAAGAGCCGCCGTAGCAAGAATGGAGCCGCAATAACTCTCGTAAAGGTCGGCCCCCATACCGGCAACGTCGCCCACGTTATCGCCTACATTGTCGGCAATGGTTGCGGGATTGCGGGGATCATCTTCGGGGATGCCGGCTTCCACTTTGCCCACAAGGTCGGCACCTACATCGGCGGCTTTCGTATAGATACCGCCGCCCACGCGTGCAAACAACGCCTGTGTGGAAGCTCCCATACCGAACGTCAGCATCGTAGTGGTGATAATACAAAGTTTATGAGTGGGTGTCATCACATCCACAGGGATAACCGCATTGAGCAGCAGATACCAGAAGGAAATATCGAGCAGGCCAAGCCCCACTACAACCAGCCCCATTACCGCACCGCTGCGGAAAGCGATGCGCAAACCTGCATTCAATGAGTTACGGGCGGCGTTTGCCGTACGCGCCGAGGCATACGTGGCCGTCTTCATACCGAGAAATCCGGAAAGGCCGGAGAAGAATCCGCCTGTGAGGAAAGCTATCGGAACCCAGGAGTTCTGCACTCCGAAACCGTAAGCCATAATCGAGAAGAGAATTACCAGTCCCAGAAACACCCATCCCACAATCTTATATTGCTGACGGAGATAGGACATGGCGCCTTTGCGCACAGCAGCGGCAATCTTAACCATTTGAGGAGTTCCCTCACTCTCTTTCATCATCTGACGATGGAAATACGGGTCAGCGGATTTTCCCGGTTGGCAAGCTTTCTTTTAAGCGTATAGCCTAGCCA
>ERZ1027096.1079-NODE-1079-length-9859-cov-5.338433_pt1 | contig 9859 bp, 6 predicted proteins | sample MGYA00519278_ERZ1027096 | MGnify/ENA primary metagenome ERZ1027096 (study PRJEB26926, sample SAMN06164649) | human gut metagenome | biome: ENVO:00009003; feature: ENVO:2100002; material: ENVO:00002003 | host: Homo sapiens | place: USA | collected 2012 ...
ACGAGATTCCTCTACGTCTCGTGGGCTCGGAGATGTGTATAAGAGACAGCTCCGTTATTGCCTCGACGCTGACCATGATTGCGGTATTCTTCCCGCTGACTATGGTGAGCGGTATGTCCGGTGTATTGTTCCGTCAGTTGGGTTGGATGATGTGTGTGATCATGACTGTTTCTACCATTTCGGCTTTGTCATTTACACCGATGATGTGTGCACAGCTTTTGCGCTTGCAGAAGAAGCAAAGTAAGATGTTCATTGCTCTTTATACACCGATTCAGCGTGCGCTTGATGCTCTTGATGTATGGTATCAAAATCGTTTGAACTGGGCTGTACGCCATCGTGTAACTGTTATGGTTGGTTGCGCCATTTTCTTTGTGGCAAGTTTATTCTGTGCCAAGTATATCGGTACGGAGTTCTTCCCGGCGGCTGATAATAGCCGTATCGGTGTGAACTTGCAACTTCCCATCGGTGCCCGTGTAGAACGTGCGCAGGCATTGGCTTCGGAACTGACGGAAAAGTGGATGAAACGTTACGAAGGTGTGATGAAGGTTTGTAACTATACGGTGGGACAGGCTGATTCGGACAATACTTTCGCCTCAATGCAGGATAATGGTAGCCATATTATCAGCTTTAATATTAGTTTAGTAAGTCCGGGTGATCGTGATGTGAAGCTGGAGACGGTCTGCGACGAAATGCGTGAAGACTTGAAGGCTTATCCTGAGTTGGATAAGGCACAGGTAATCATGGGTGGTAGTACCGGTGGTATGAGTTCTCAGGCCAGTGCCGATTTCGAGGTATATGGTTATGATTTTACCGCAACGGATAAAGTCTCGGCTGAGCTGAAAGAGAAACTATTGGATGTAAAAGGTGTAAGTGAAGTAAACATCAGTCGTCAGGATTACCAACCTGAATATCAGGTAGACTTTGATCGTGAGAAATTAGCATTACATGGACTGAATTTGTCAACCGCTTCCGGTTATCTGCGTAATCGCGTGAACGGAGCTTTGGCTTCTTATTATCGTGAGGATGGTGATGAGTACGACATCCGTGTACGTTATGCTCCCGAGTTCCGTACAAAGATTGAAGATTTGGAGAACATTCTTATCTATACACCTTCCGGTGATGGTGTCCGTATAAAAGACCTCGGTAAAGTAGTTGAGCGCTCAGCTCCTCCTACCATCGAGCGTAAGGACCGTGAACGTGTTGTGACGGTATCCGCCGTTATTTCCGGAGTTCCGTTGGGGGATGTAGTCGCCGATGGTAATGCCATTATCGATAAGATGGACTTGCCGAGTGGTATTTCTATCCAGATTTCGGGTTCGTATGAGGACCAGCAAGATTCGTTCTCCGACTTGGGTACACTGGCTGTACTGATTATCATTCTGGTATTTATTGTAATGGCTGCCCAGTTTGAGTCTTTGAGTTATCCGTTCATTATCATGTTCTCCATCCCGTTTGCATTCAGTGGTGTGTTGATGGCCCTCTTCTTTACAGGCACAAACCTGAACGTAATGAGTTTGCTGGGTGGAATCATGTTGATTGGTATCGTGGTGAAGAACGGTATCGTACTGATTGACTACATCACACTCTGTCGCGAGCGCGGTATGGCGGTACTCCACTCTGTGGTTACGGCAGGTCGTAGCCGTTTGCGCCCGGTATTAATGACTACGTTGACTACTATCCTCGGTATGGTTCCGATGGCTGTAGGTCAGGGTGAAGGTGCCGAGATGTGGCGTCCGTTGGGTGTGGCCGTAATTGGTGGTTTGACGGTATCTACCATCTTGACGCTGATTTTGGTTCCCGTGCTTTATTGCTCGTTTGCCGGCATTGGTATCAGACGCAACCGTCGTAAGATCAAGAAAGATCGTGAACTGAATGATTACTATCAGGTTCATAAAGAGAAGATGACGAAACCAAGAAAACAGTGATAATAATTATGAATTATGAGTTATGAATTATGAATTGCCGTGCAGTGTTCATTGTTTTCTAACTCATAATTCATGATTCATAATTTATAATTCATAATTAATCAACATGAAATCCGTATTTATAACATTCGACCAGGCGTTCTTTGAGCGCATTATGGCGTTACTCGACCGTCAGGGTTGCCGTGGATTCAGCTATTGGCAGCAAGTGCAGGGACGTGGCAGCAAGACGGGAGAGCCGCATTATGGCAGTCACGCATGGCCCAGTATGTGCTCTGCTATTATTACTATTGTAGACGAAGCTAAAGTTGACCCGTTGCTCGATGCGCTCCATCGGATGGACGAAGAGACGCAGCAACTCGGTCTCCGGGCATTCGTCTGGAATATCGAGAAGACTATATAGTTTACGCAAGACGCCCGCATAGCCTGTGCAAGACCGTCGCATAGGGTAGTGGAGGCGTTCACTAATAACTTGATAGAGGGAAATCTTACAAAACGTGAAGATTTCCCTCTCTTTTTATGTCTTTTCTCTATCTTTGCAAATCCTTTATGGACAACATGGAAAAGAATTATCTGAAATATACTTGCATTTGGGCATTGATTATATTGGCGGGCTTGTTACTGATGTACTTTCTGCCCGCTTTTACGGTAGGTGAACACGTAATGAGGCGTGTCGACTTGCTGGGTGACGTGCGTACTCAGAAAGATATTGCGGAAGAACCGGACAGTTTGCTTCCGCCTCCGCCGAAGGTGAAACCTGCATTTGTGGATACCTGCCGTGCGGGTATGACGTGCATTGAAGACTACAGCGACTCTACTCTGCGTGGCATGACACCTTTTTACCGGGCTTTGGATGAATTGGCACAGCGTCCCCGTCAGGTACGTATTGCCGTTTTCGGAGATTCCTTCATTGAAGCGGATATTCTTACTGCGGATTTGCGTAATATGTTGCAGGATAAATATGGTGGTTGCGGAGTAGGTTTTGTTACCATTACTTCTATGACCAGCGGATTCCGCCCTACCGTGCGCCACTCGTTTGGTGGTTGGCAAAGCCATTCTGTAATGGATTCTACTTTCTTTGACCGCAAGAAGCAAGGTATTTCCGGACATTACTTTGTTCCCCGTCCCGGTGCTTATGTGGAATTGAAGGGACAAAACAAATATGCTTCCCATCTGGATACCTGTGAACAGGCTTCTATCTTCTTTTATAGTAAAGGAGAAGTCACCCTTTCTGTGAATGTCAATCGGAATGAAAAGCAAACCCGTACTTTCCTGGCTACAGATGATTTGCAGGAAATGCAAGTGGATGGAAATATCGGTTCTGTCCGTTGGACGGTTGATGAGGCGGACTCTACCTTATTCTATGGTTTGGCTATGGATGGTAAAAAAGGAATTATCCTGGATAATTTCTCTTTGCGCGGCAGTTCGGGCTTATCCTTGCGTTCTATTCCTGTGTGGATGATGCACGAATTTAATGAGCAGCGTCCTTACGATCTGATTATCTTGCAATATGGATTGAACGTTGCTACTGAACGTGGGCGGAATTATGACAAATACATTGCAGGTATGCAGACTACTATTGATCATTTGAAGGATGCATTTCCACAAGCAGGTATTTTGGTAGTCAGCGTAGGTGACCGGGATTATAAGACGGAAGATGGTACTTTACGCACAATGCCCGGCATTAAAAATCTGGTGCGTTACCAACAAAATCTGGCGGCGGATAACGACATTGCTTTCTGGAATATGTTCGAAGCAATGGGAGGAGAGGGAAGTATGGCGAATCTGGTACATGCCAAGCCTTCTTTGGCGAATTATGACTATACGCATATTAATTTCCGGGGAGGTAAGCACCTGGCAGGCCTACTTTATGAAGCGCTTGTGTATGGAAAGGAACAGTACGACAGGAGGAGGGCTTATGAAGCGGAATAATGTAAATAGGGTTCTATTGAACGATTTTTTAGGCGCGGATTACGCGGATTACAGTGTAGATACGAATACTCTAAATGTAACTTTCTTGAGACAAAAGAATCCGTGTAATCCGCGTAATCCGCGCCTAAAATTTTCTTATATACTAATATTCTTTCTTCTATGCTTTTTTCCGCTTCATGCCCAGGACCCTATTCCATCCTGCCCTCTAATTAGTAAAGTCACAGCAAATTGTGACACACTCCGTTCTTATTCCCAGCGTACGGATACTGTTGCTGTTCCTCAAATAGCTTTTCCTTCCGGCTTTCAGCAACTTGGTGAAAATGAGTTGACGGATAGCCTTGGCATCCTCAATCCTTTTTGGGAAAAGTTGCGTCTGTTACATGCCGGCTTTTCTACAGATACCATCCGTATCGTACATATCGGTGACAGCCATATCCGTGGACGTATCTTGCCCCGTACCACCGGAACGCTGCTGACAGAAACTTTTGGTGCTATCTCTTATACCGATATGGGTATCAATGGCGCTTTTTGTACCACCTTTACCCGTCCCGACCGTATTTCTGATATTGCCGCCCTGCATCCTGACCTGGTTATACTGTCTTTCGGAACGAACGAAAGCCATAACCGACGTTATAACACCCTGTTACACTACCGACAAATGGATGAACTGGTGCGTATGCTTCGCGACAGTCTGCCCAATGTACCCTTACTGATGACAACTCCTCCCGGTTCCTACGACAGCTTCCGGAAAAGTCGTCGCCGCCGCACCTATTCCATTAATCCCCGTACTGCTATTGCCGTAGAAACCATGCGTCGCTTTGCTGATGACAACGGTCTTGCAGTGTGGGATATGTACGAAGCGGTGGGAGGGAGACAGCGTGCTTGTTTGAACTGGCAGGAAGCAAAATTGATGCGTCCGGACCATGTACATTATCTTCCCGAAGGATATGTGCTGCAAGGTGAATTGTTTTATCAAGCTCTTTTAAAAGCCTATAATGATTATGTGGGATATTGACTTTAATCGTCTGCGAGACGTATTCGTTTATGACCCGCAAGCGCCGATGATATTCAGTAGCGGTATTTTCTTGTGGTTGTTTGCAGCATTTATACTGGTTTATCTGCTGTTGCAACACCGTCTGACTGCACGCTTGTTGTTTGTTACCGCATTCTCCTATTATTTTTATTATAAAAGTAGCGGAACTTACTTTTTCCTGCTGGCACTTGTCACGGTAAGCGATTTCTTTATTGCTCGTTTTATGGCAGGTACTTCCGTAGGCTGGAAACGTAAGGCAAGTGTTGTGCTTAGCCTTGCTATTAATCTTGGTTTGCTTGCATACTTCAAATATACTAATTTTCTGGGAGATGTCTTCGCTTCGCTGCTAGGCGGCACGTTCCATCATTACGATATATTCCTCCCTGTGGGTATTTCTTTCTTTACTTTCCAGTCACTTAGCTATACCATCGATGTTTATCGCAAAGATATAACCCCTCTTACTAATTTGCTGGATTATGCTTTTTACGTATCCTTCTTCCCACAATTGGTGGCAGGTCCTATTGTACGTGCCCGTGACTTTATCCCACAGATACGCCGTCCTTTGTTCGTATCCCATGAGATGTTCGGAAGGGGGATATTCTTGATTGCAAGCGGTCTGTTCAAGAAAGCGATTATTTCGGATTATATCAGTGTGAACTTTGTAGAACGTATTTTTGATAATCCTACGCTCTATTCCGGAGTAGAGAATCTGATGGGTGTTTATGGATATGCCTTGCAAATCTATTGCGACTTTTCCGGATACAGTGATATGGCTATCGGAATAGCCTTGTTGTTAGGTTTTCATTTTAATAAGAACTTTGACTCTCCTTATAAGTCCGCTTCTATTACGGAGTTTTGGCGGCGATGGCACATTTCGCTTTCCAGTTGGCTGAAAGATTATCTCTATATATCTTTGGGTGGAAACCGGAAAGGAAAGATTCGCCAGTATGCCAATCTTGTCATTACCATGTTTTTGGGTGGTTTGTGGCATGGCGCTTCCTGGAATTTTGTCGTTTGGGGATTGTTCCATGGCATTGCTTTGGCGGCACATAAATTCTGGATGACGTTGACCGGAAGAAAGAAAGGGGAAGAAAGCCACGGCATCCGCCGTTTCTTCGGTATACTGATCACATTCCACTTTGTTTGTTTCTGCTGGATATTCTTCCGTAATGCGGACTTTTCCACTTCTTTGGATATGATCAAACAGATCTGTACCACTTTCCGTTCGCAACTTTTCCCGCAACTGATTGCAGGCTATTGGGAAGTGTTTGCACTGATGGCATTGGGTTTCTTTCTGCATTTCTGCCCTGATCGTTGGGAGAACGCTTGCTGTAAAACAGTAACCCGCCTTCCCCTTATGGGAAAGGCGGTTCTGATGCTTGCTTTAATTTACTTGGTAATCCAGATGAAGAGTACGGAGATTCAGCCTTTCATTTATTTCCAGTTCTAAAGTTCCTCCTCTCCCTTCATTGGGGAGAGGTTTCTAATCCACCTCTATTTCGTCAATGAACATATAAGCAGCTTTTCCTTCGCCTGCATGTCCTTTCGGCAGGGCAGGGCTGCGCTTGATGACAACTTTCACATACCGTGCTTTCACCGGATCGAAAGTTATCTCATAGTTTTCCACACCTTTCTTATCAATGTTTGTTTCTGCCGGAATATCCTTAACGGCTACTTCGCGGAACTCTTTGTTATCGTCAGATACAGAGACTACCAACCCTGTACTTCCCATAATCCAGGCACTCATATCGACAATGGCGTTCGTAGCTACCCGCTTGATTTCTGTTTCCTGTCCCAAGTCGATGATGGCTTCCACATCACCACCTACAAAGCCTAACCAGGCTCCGGTGGCATAGCTATCATTTCCCTTCATACCATCTACTAAGGTGATAGCACCTCCGAATTTATATTTTTCCGAAGGCTGGAAGGTCAGTTCGATAGGGCAATATGTAGCCTTATTGAAAGAAATCTTTTTATTCACCACTTTACTCTTTCCTTCCGGGCGGATAACCACTGCCTGGAAATCTGCTGTTTCAGTAATGGCAACAGGCTCTGTGTATTTCAATGAAGCTGTAGTCGGTTCGGTCCCATCTAATGTATAATAAATAGGAGCGTCATCAATAGTACTCAATGTGACTACTACCGCTTTCTTGGCAACATCCGGTGTGAAGTCGACCTTCAAATCGAATACATGCTTGGCATAGTTGAAGCCATCTCTTTGATAGAACTTCATCAGGCGAGCCAGGCGTTTAGTGAAATCTTTGAAATCTTTCTTTTCGGGTTGCGTCCATTGTACTTCGGCAAGGGCAGCCATACGGGGTAATACCATGTATTCCACATGTTCGGTGGTAGTTATGTACTCTGTCCATAAGTTGGCTTGGGCACCAATAATATGTTTTTTCTGTTCTTCATTCAGATCGAAAGTAGGATCCAGACTATACACCTTTTCTATGGGTACATATCCACCGATACCCAGCGGTTCATCCTTGGTGTCTGCCGTCTGATAATAATCGAAATAACAATAGGTATTGGGCGTCATAATTACATCATGTCCCATTTGTGCCGCTTCTATGCCTCCAGATGCTCCGCGCCATGACATTACTGTCGCATTGGGGGCTACATCGCCTTCCAGAATTTCGTCCCAGCCGATAATCCGGCGTCCCTTGCTGTTCAGGAACTTCTCGATACGTGTCATGCAATAACTTTGCAGGCGATCTTCTGCGGTATGTTTTTTATCAGCTTTCAGCCCTTCCGCTTTGATACGTGCCTGGCATTTCGGACATTTTTCCCAACGGGTACGTGGAGCTTCATCGCCACCGATATGTACATATTCTGATGGGAATATTTCGATGATTTCACTCATTACGTCTTCCAGGAATTGCATGGTTTTATCATTACCGATGCAGAGTACGTCTTCAAATACGCCCCAACGAGGACATACTTCATATGGACCGCCTGTACATCCCATTTCCGGATAAGCGGCTAATGCGGCAAGCATATGTCCCGGCAAGTCTACTTCCGGAATTATCGTGATGTAACGTTCCTGCGCATACTTCACGATTTCTTTAGCTTCTTCCTGTGTATAGAAACCACCATACGGCGTATTGTCGTACTCTTGTGTGTTTCTTCCGATTACCGTACGACTGCGTTGAGAACCTATTTCCGTAAGTTTCGGATATTTCTTGATCTCAATACGCCAGCCCTGGTCTTCAGTCAGGTGCCAGTGGAAAGTATTCATATTGTGCAGTGCCAGCAAGTCTATATATTTCTTTATAAACTCTTTGGGGAAGAAGTGACGTCCTACGTCGAGGTGCATACCGCGGTAACTGAAACGCGGTTCGTCCTTAATTTCACCTGCCGGTATCAGGACGGTTGCTCCTTTGGCTCCGGCGGGAATGGATTTGCGTAAAGTCTGGATGCCATAGAACACTCCGTTTTCGGTTTGTCCGTTGATGCTGATTCCTTCGGGGGTGGTAGTCAGCACATAGCCTTCCTTGTTTGCAATGCCCGGGTCGAGCCCCAGTACAATTGCATTTTTCACTTGTTCTCCTGCCGCGATGGCCTTTGTTTTCGGTGCGTAGTTCGTGGCTTGTTGGATGTGCTCCGACAGGAACTCAGCATTGCGTTGCAATAAGGCATTGTTTTCCGGATAAGCGATGAGAACATTTTCGTTCAGTTTGAACGGATTTCCCTGGGTTAAACTTACCTCTTGGGGGAGAGGTATCACTTGGTAGTTAGCTTCTTTCTCCGCGGTACACGAAGCGCATGCCAAGGCGAGAGCACTTGCAAGAAGTGCGTGGTTAAGTTTTCTCATGGTGTTAGTATTTAATTGATTGTACAAATGCAAATGTACGTGATTATCTTCGAATTTTCACATAAACGGACGCAAAAGTATACTTCCGGTACTGAAGAAAACTACAAACCGGCCTGTCTGCTTAAAGTCCGGTAGAGTTCGTTTATCTTCTCATTTCTCAATGCGTTGATCTCTTCCGCTTGTCCGGGTTTCAGATAATCTTTGTTGAGTTTGATGAAACGTTTGTCCAGTTTCCCGGCTTCACCGATGATTTTTTTAAGTTGCGTGGCAAGTCCGGAAGCCTGTGATACATCATATCTCGAAGATTCGTAGGTGAACTCCACTTCTTTGTACTGAAGATAGTTGATGCGCAGGTCCAGCATCAGGCGATAATGTTCGAATTCACCGCCCTGTTTCCGGGGAACGATCTTGTTGAAGCTGCTTTTCAACTCTTCACATTCCTGTATCACCTGTTCTATCGGCTTTCCTTTAGCATCCTTTCCGTGACGGACTAACTCTTGGGGAAGCAGGAAATAGTTGAGAAAGGTTTGCGCTTCGTCTTCCGACAGCCCATAGCGTTGCTGTGCATACTCTTTTATGAAAGTTTCGGCATGAATCGCTTCTGATGAATTGACCGCTTTGCAATAAGCGTCTATCAGCAATTGGAATCCTGACATGGGATATACCTGCCGGATGGGTTGCATACTGATTATTTCCCAACCGTTATCATAGTGGAAACCATAAGTTCCGCTGGTTGACCAGGAAGTTTCTATCATTCCCTCATATCCGTGAGCACGCGCAAAGGGCAGGAAAGTAGCCAGGTTATTGAAATGCTTCATCCACTGGGTCAGATATGTATTGTCGGGTGCCGAACGCAGGGAGGCTGCTCCCCACATCTTTACACCGAGCTTCAGCAGATTATCCAGTTTACCGAAGCGGTCCGGTTCCCAACCGTAATTCCAGTCAACGTAGATGAGATCTTTGGGTAACTCTTGAACGGCTTCGGGGTGCATCAGGATAATATCCGCCCAGATGATAGGTTTCTTTCCCATTTCCTTGACCACCTCGCACATGGCTTTTATGTAGTCAACAAAAAGGCGCGACTTATTTACTTGAGAACATTGTGCGCCTGTCTCTTATACACATCTGACGCTGCCGACGAAGGCTTAGGTGTAGATC
>ERZ1027096.1110-NODE-1110-length-9672-cov-5.266403_pt1 | contig 9672 bp, 5 predicted proteins | sample MGYA00519278_ERZ1027096 | MGnify/ENA primary metagenome ERZ1027096 (study PRJEB26926, sample SAMN06164649) | human gut metagenome | biome: ENVO:00009003; feature: ENVO:2100002; material: ENVO:00002003 | host: Homo sapiens | place: USA | collected 2012 ...
CGAGATTCCTCTACGTCTCGTGGGCTCGGAGATGTGTATAAGAGACAGATGTATTACGGATTTCGTCCGAAGTAGCCCAGTCTTTATTGGCTTTTGCTTTCATTCGTTGCTCCAATAACATATCCACTACCTTACCGTAGGCAGCCTCGCGACCGTCCGAGGAACCTTTCTCTTCTTTCAGTCCCATAATATCGAAGCTGAAGAGCCGGAACGTTTCTTTCAGGTTATCCAGGTCTTCTGCAGAAATGGCAGCATTTCCGGCGATGATGTTATTAATGATGCGGGCACCTTCGAAGAGTTGTGCAATAACGATAGGTGTATTCAAGTCGTCATTCATAGCTTCATAACATTTTGCGCGGAGCTCTTTCACATTGATGCCTTCTGAAGTCGTTGCAGAAGGAGTGATCTTATCCAATGCGTCGATTGCTTCCATCAGGCGTTGCAATCCCTTCTCCGAGGCTTGCAGTGCCTCATTGCTGAAGTCAACTGTGCTGCGATAGTGAGCTTGCAGAATGAAGAAACGGATCGTCATCGGAGTATAAGCCTGTGCCAGCAGTTTGTGGGTGCCGTTGAAGAACTCATCCAGTGTGATAAAGTTTCCGAGTGATTTACCCATCTTCGTTCCGTTGATGGTAATCATGTTGTTGTGCATCCAGTAATGAACCATGTCGTCCCCTTGTGAAGCTACCGACTGTGCAATTTCGCACTCGTGGTGCGGGAAAATCAGGTCCATTCCTCCTCCGTGAATGTCGAAATGCTCACCCAGATACTTACGTCCCATAGCAGTACATTCGGCATGCCATCCCGGGAAACCGTCACTCCATGGCGAAGGCCAGCGCATGATATGCTCCGGTTGTGCTTTCTTCCAGAGGGCGAAATCGGCAGGATTGCGTTTTTCGCTTTGTCCGTCGAGGTCGCGGGTTGTATTCAGTACGTCGTCGAGGTTGCGACCGGAAAGTTTTCCGTAGTGATAATCCTTGTTATATTTGGCTACGTCGAAGTAAACAGAGCCTTCGCTTTCGTAAGCGTATCCGGCGTCCAGAATCTTCTGTACCAGCTGAATCTGTTCGATGATATGTCCCGAAGCATGCGGTTCGATGCTTGGTGATAATACGTTGAGTGCTTCCATTGCCTTGTGGTAACGGTTCAGGAAATACTGAACGACTTCCATGGGTTCCAGCTCTTCCAGACGTGCTTTTTTGGCAATCTTATCTTCTCCGTCGTCGGCATCATGTTCCAGATGGCCTACATCGGTAATATTGCGTACATAACGTACTTTGTATCCTAAATGAGTCAGATAACGGAAGAGTACGTCAAATGTGATGGAAGGACGGGCATGTCCCAGATGAGCGTCACCGTAGACTGTCGGTCCGCAGACATACATGCCCACATGAGGCGCGTGAAGCGGTACAAACAGTTCTTTTTTTCTATCTAGAGTGTTGTAAATGGTTAGTTGATGTTCCATAACGTTTACTATTTGATTCTTTTTAGGAGCCACAAAGGTAGAATAATTCTTTGATATATGCTGTAAATCAGCTTGAAATCTGCTCGTTTTTACATGGGGCAGGATAGCTGAATATGTTTTTCTATGGCTACCGCTACTCCGTCTTCATCATTGCTCAGTGTGATCTCATTGGCCGCTTTCTTCACGGGTTCCTGTGCATTTCCCATTGCAATGCCCATGCCTGCAAACTTGATCATTGACAGGTCATTGTATCCGTCGCCTATGGCTATGACTTCTTCCCGTGATACTCCTGTCGCTTCCAGCAGGACAGTGAGAGACAAGGCTTTATCAATTCCCTGTGGAACTAATTCCAGGAAATAGGGTTCCGAACGGAAAACATTGATCTTTCCTTGCAGGCGGATACACAGCTCAGACTCGACAGGAATCAATTGGTCGGCATCTCCTACGATAAGGCATTTGGCTACCGGAAGAGTGATGTCGGTCAGGAAGTCATTTGTTTCCCGTACTGCCATTTTATTGAGGAAGGCTTCTTTCTGTACATATGGGTCTTGCGAGTTTTCGGTCACTATCTCTGCCCCGTCATAGGTCAGTATGCTTAGATGATTGGTACGGGCACATTCGTAGAGCACCGGAATCACTTCATTGGGAAGCACATTCTCGTACATCATTTCCTTGCTTTCCCAGTTGATGATCTCGCCGCCGTTATAGGACAGGATAAATCCGCCGAACTCATTTATACGCAGCTCATTGGCGAGCGGCACGATGCCATAGGTTGGCCGTCCCGAAGCGAGTACCAGACGGACTCCTTGTTCTTGTATGCGTATCAGTGTTTCCCGGTTGCGGGCAGTTATTTCTTTCTTAGAGTTGGTAAGCGTACCGTCAAGGTCGAGGACTACGAGTTTATATTTCATGTGATGTTGTTTTTAGGCTGCAAAGATAGGAGAAAAACAGGTTGCTGCAAGGAATATGGAACTATTTGCACTCTCTCAGTGCAAATCTTCTTAAATAATGCACTCCTATAGTGCAAATTTTATATCTTTGTCTAAAAAGAAGGCATATGGAGAAGTTATTCGAGTATTATCGGAAATTAGTGCGGGAAACTGATATTGAGTTTTATCGTTATATTTATTCCAAAATAAATTGGAATAGCCGTATGATAGGGCTCACCGGACCGAGAGGGGTTGGAAAGACGACCTTGGTACTTCAGCATATCAAGGAGAAACTGAATTTGAATGAGGCTTTATATGTTACGGCAGAAGACTTTTATTTTGCCAGCCATCGCCTCCTTGATTTGGCCGATGCGTTTGTGAAGATGGGAGGGAAATATCTGTTTATCGACGAAATTCATAAATACAAGGATTGGTCGAAAGAACTTAAATTGGTTTATGACTATCACCCTGAATTGAATATTGTATTTACCGGTTCGTCCGTATTGGATATCAATAAGGGAGCGTCTGACCTTAGTCGTCGTGCAGTTATGTATCAGATGCAGGGGCTTTCTTTCCGTGAATATTTACAGTTATTTCATCATATATCTTCCGAAGTGTATACTTTACAGGATATGGTGACGCACAAGGTTGATATTCCGGGTTTAGAACATCCGCTTCCGCTTTTTCATGAATACCTGCAAACAGGCTATTATCCGTTTGCTTTGGAAGATGACTACGATATCCGTTTGCGGCAAATCATTAACTTGACTTTAGAATCAGATATTCCTCAATTTGCAGATATGAATGTATCTACAGGACGGAAGCTCAAACAGCTTCTTGCCATTATTGCTAAAAGTGTACCGTTTAAACCGAACTTTAGCAGTATCGCTAAAGTGCTGGAGATAAGCCGCAATAATATTTCAGATTACTGCCTTTATATTGAGGAGGCGGGACTTATAGCACAATTGCGGGATGCCACCGGTGGAGTTCGGGGATTGGGAAAGGTGGATAAAATCTATTTGGATAATACGAATCTTATCTATAATTTGGCTCAGGAAAACTCTAATATCGGGAATGTCCGGGAAACTTTCTTCTTGAATCAGACCAGAGCGTTTTCGGATGTCGTGACTTCTCCCGTTTCTGACTTTTTGATTGATAAGATGACTTTTGAAATAGGAGGTAAGAAGAAGGGGCAGAAGCAAATACAGGGAATAGAAAAGGGTTTCATCGTAAAAGATGACATTGAACAAGGTTTTATGAATGTGATCCCTTTGTGGCAGTTTGGTATGGGATATTAGGGTATACTTTATTAATCACTATTGCAGCAAGTCCGCCCACTGTTCATTGCTCAGTGCCGGCAGTGCGAAGAACAAAAAATAAATAAGCATTAATTTCTTGTTATTTAAAATAGTTTCTATAATTTTGTACCTAATTTCTAATGCCTAGTAAGTAGAGGCATTGAAAGGACATATTAGTAAACGAAGAGCGTTTGACATATTATCTCATCATGGAATCTCGACAATTTCACGGTCAGGAGGTAATAGGCAAGAACGCTCACGTCAGTGGTATATATTTCTGCTTTGCGGTAGACTATATAACATTCTGGCGTGGGCTATTGTTTTATTATCCTGATCGGGCAGTCGAGAGCCTCATGGTGGTAATAATTCAGTAGTTCCCACGCTTTTTACATTTAACCGCTAACGAGGGGGCTGTTAGCACTTCCAATGAACAAAACATGAAAAAGGTGTTAATTCCTTTCTTAGTTGCGGGTATGTTATGTACTACCTCGTGTACAGAATTATTTGAACCATCAGTTGATTATGGTGACCAGACCTATATCAATGATTATTCAGCTCTTGTGTCGGTTATAAATGACCTTAATAAGTCTATTAGTGAAAGATTTGAAGCGTTGAATAAGCTTCTGGATAAGAATTTGGCTGATATTAAATTGTCGGTAGACGAAAATACCGGTGCTATTAAAATTCTTGGAGAAAATGTGGAGAATGGTTTGTCGTCTATCAACAAAACTCTGTTCGATGGTTTCTCTGCATTGAGTACACAGATAGATGAAACAGGGAAGCAGATTGTATATGCAATCAATGAAAACGGAGAACTATTACGCCTTGAAATAGATGAAACAGGTAAGCTTATTTCTGCACAAATAGAGAAGTCAGCAACTAAATTGGTTGAAACTATCAATAGTTTGACAGCGACTTTATCAGAGAAGTTTGATGCGTTGACGATTATTACTAAAGCAGGGTTTGCTGAAGTATCTGTTAAAATTGACGATTTGGACAAAACGCTGGATGCACAACTTACCAATGTAAATACTAATCTTGGAACGCTTAATACAACAATGTTTGATGGATTCAAAGCGCTCAATACAACGCTTGATGCGAATGGCAACAAGATTGTTACGGCTATGAACGAAAATGGTGAACTACTGCGTCTTGAGATAGATGAAACAGGTAAACTTATTTCTGCGGAAATAAAGAAAACGGCAGATGCTCTTGTTGCAGTTATCAATAGCCAGACTGCGACTATCAGCGAGAAATTTGACGCATTAACTGCGATGATAAATACTGGATTTGCTAATGTGACTACTCAGATAGGTAAGGTTGGTGACCAGTTGCATTTGGATATTCAAGGCGTTAATGAAAGTCTTGGAGCACTTAATACTACTATGACTAATGGTTTCACAACGCTGGGTACCAAGATTGATGCGAATGGCAATACGATTGCTACCGCTATCAATGAGCAAGGTGAGAAGCTGGAACTTGTGATAGATAATAATGGTAAGGTTATTTCTGCAGAAATAAAAGATTTCAAAGATGCTTATAATACAGCTGAAGCAGCAGAACTCGCTAAAATGGCAGAGATTATTGGTGCTGTCAATGATTTGACGGCAGCAAATAATACAAATTCTGCGAATCTCCTGGCAAAACTGGAACAGTTGCTCACGGATAAGGGTATTTATTATGATGAAAACAATGCCGAGCAGATGTATATGACACCGGAGAATTTCGCAGCAATTCAGGATGCCGGAGTAAATTCAAATGTTTATAAGCTTTATGCAGATCAGTTGAATGTATTGTCTGTTACATTTACTTCAAAGCAGGTTGTGGATGCTACAGGAAGCACTCATGAACATGCGGTTTTTACTCCTAATACGGCAGCTGATGCTGCACCTGTACTTGTTGCATCGAGAGCTGAAATCGTAGATGGTATTGCTAATGGCAAGAAGGTGGTAAAGGTTGTCAAGACAGCAGTAAATCGTAATTATACCGTTACAATTACGACTGGTTGTAATTATCGCAGTATGTTTGCGATGAGGCTTACTGATGCTAATGGTACCAAGGATGTCACATTCACACCTACATTATCACATAGTTTTGAGTTGATAGTTTATAATGCTTCAACTAGTGTTATCAAGAATGGTATTAATGCAATTGTTTATTGTTGTGAAACAGGCACTAATAATACTTACTCATTAGTTGACCCCAAATAACTAATCTTTTCTCAAATATGATGAAATTAAAAAATATACTTGGTATAACCGTAGTCCTCATGGCTACGGTTACCCTCCAAGCCCAAACCTACAATGATAGTGTACGAGTCCGCACTTGGTCTGTATATATGCAAGGCGGTATCAGTAGTTATCACGGGGTGAGGAGTGAACTGTTCGATAATTCGAAGAGAACCATGGCGCCTGATTTAAATTTAGGCGTGAAGTACAATATTCAACCTTGGGTGAGATTAGGTGTAAATGCGGGATATACCATGTTGAAATCTAGCGGTAATCATAGCTTATCGATCACTACTACGGATCATAATTTTCTGATAGGTGATCGTACCGGTACGCTTGAATTGAAATCCGACCGATTGCAAAATCTCAATAACACGTATTTGGCGGGGGTGGATGCCAATGCGGATTTTAATATTCTTGAAATCTGGCCTAAGCGGAAAGCGCAATGGCTGAGTTTGTACGCTGGTGCGGGAGTGGGCTATATGCGTGGCTGGAATCGGAACTCACAGACATGGTCTTACAACGAAAGAGCGACAGCTACAGGTGACGCCTATTTTAATGGGTATAGCCACTCTTATTTGAAATCATCCGAAGATAAGAAACACTTCAATGCTTTGTATATACCTCTCTCCTTGTCATTAGAGTTTGACATACAGCGTCAGTTGACATTAGGCGTTATCGGTCAATATAAATGCATACCTACGAAATCGGATTTTAGTCCCAAAGGTATTTATAGTGCAGGCGTTGTCATACGATATAATTTTGTAAAGAGCAAAAGCAAGTTACAGAGGAAGCAGATTGCCGATTTATATAGTGAATTGGATGCCAGTCAAGTAGACTGTGCCAGTGCAAAAGCCACTCTTCAGCGTCAGTCCAGAGAAGAAATGGAGCGGCTGAAAAAAGAAGCGGATGAATTGAAACGCCAAATAGAAAGCATAAACAGTACTGCTGCCGGAAAAGGTGAAGAAACGAGTGCGATAATCTATTTCGAAAACGATTCATGGGAACTATCCTCAAAAGGTGGTGAACAATTGCAAGTGTTGGCGGAAAAGTTGAAGACCCATCCTGAAAAGAAGATTATGCTTATCAGTTCCGCCAATACGGTGGGGCATGAGAACAGAAATAAAAAGCTATCGTCCAATCGTTTGAATACTGTGAAGCAGTTTTTGCTTAGCCAAGGTGTCAGTGACACTCAGTTTAAGACTGAAGTAAGCCTTGGCGATTATGGAATGACAACTTCTTCAGATTGTCGACGTGTTATAGTTATCACCCAGCCGTAGGGTAATTAGTCTTTTTCAAAAGAAAAGGAACTTAAATCCCGGAATAACGTCGCAGAAGAGATTATAAGACGTTTGGAGTTTAAGTTCCTTATTTTAATGTTTGGTGTCTATTGTTCGATTTGGCGTTATTAGAGCATTATTCCAGCAAGTCTGCCCACTGTTCATTGCTCAGTGCAGGCAGTGCGTCGCTGTCAGTGATGAATGTTTCCGCCAGCCTCCTTTTATCTTCCTGTAGTTGGAGAATTTTTTCTTCAATGCTGTTCTGGGTAATAAAGCGATAGGCGATAACCTGTTTATCCTGGCCGATGCGGTGTGCACGGGCAATGGCTTGTACTTCGGCGGCAGGATTCCACCAAGGGTCGATGATAAATACATAATCGGCTTGGGTAAGGTTAAGTCCTACGCCTCCGGCTTTTAAAGAAATCAGAAAGGCCTGCACGTCCTTTTGTTCGGTGAAATGGGCGATTTCTGACGGACGGTTATTGGTGGAACCTGTCAGTAATGCATACTTCCAGCCTTGTTGGCGGAAGACATCGGCAAGGATTTCCAGATGCTTCACGAAAGAGGAAAAGATAAGTACTTTATGTCCTTCACTTCTCAATGTATCGAATGTTTCGATGATTTGCTCGGTTTTCCCGGATATCCCGTTGAAATCGGGAAAAATGAGCTGTGGGTGACAGGATAGCTGGCGAAGACGCAAGATACCGTTCAGGATACTGAACGTATGGAACCTGTCTCTGTTTTCGGGTTGTTGGAGCAATATGTTGCGCAGACTGTTTTTCTCCTGTTCGTAGCTCTCGCTTTGTTCTTCGGACATATCACAATAAATCGTTTCTTCAGTAAGCGGAGGAAGTTCCGGTGCTACCTCACTTTTGCTTCTGCGAAGAATAAACGGAGCGATTAACTGTTGCAGCCTTTTCTCCATGCGGGTGTTTCCTTGCTTGATTGGAATGATGAACTGCTTTTGGAAAGTGCTTTCTTCCCCCAACAGGTCCGGTTGCAGAAAACGGAACTGCGCCCACAGATCTTTGAGGGAGTTCTCGATAGGCGTTCCGGTCAGTGCGATCCGGTATTTGCTCTGCAACTGGATGACTGAACGGAAAGTGAGAGAATCATTGTTTTTGATATTCTGGCTTTCGTCGAGTACGATATATTCGAATGTGTAGGAGCGAAGAATATCAATATTATTTCTCATCATCCCATAGGTCGTGAATATCAGATGAAAACGCCTGAAGAACTTCTCGGGATGCCCTTTGGGGAATACCGTGCTGCTATTATATTCTGCTATCGATAGAGTGGTGAAACGTTTCGCCTCTCGCCTCCAGTTGTGGAGCAGGGAAGTGGGGACCACAATCAGAGTGGCGGGTTTACGGGAATTTTTTCCGTATTCTGCTCTTGGGGCGTCTTCTTTGGGTATGTTTTTCTCCCTGATTTTCTGCGCCTCCGGCAGTAACTCATCTTCGGAAGAGAATGAAAATAAGGAGAATTGTCCTTCGGCGTCTGCCGCTTGCTCTCTGGCAGGCGGAGTTCCGGCAGTACATTCCTTATCCGGCTGACTGTCAGATGCCGGGATTTCTGTAGATACAGACCCCATAGGAGCAGTAGCTGTATCGGTGGAAAACGGTTTGTATATATATTGTAGCAGGGTAAGCGTCTGGAGTGTCTTCCCAAGCCCCATGTCATCTGCCAGACAACCGCCGAATCCTTGTTTGTTCAACTGTACCATCCACGAGAATCCTTTCTGCTGATAGGGGCGTAGCTGTGCTTTCACTCCTTGGGGAACGGGGATATTGTGTATCTCTCTCCTGAAAGGCAGGTTTTGGGGACTGCTTTCTTCTAAAGCCGATTGTACGGCACCGACAAAAGTGGGCTTCAGGCGAATCCCTGTTTCTGTTTGCGTTCCTAATTCCAGCAGGTTTCCATATTTGCTGAACCATTCTTCCGGCAAGAGAATCATGCGTCCGTCCGGCAGCAGAAATTCTCTTTTCTCTTCGAGGATATGCTTGCGGAAACGTGAGAAAGGGATACGCAGCTGCCCGATGACAACTGTGATATGCAGTTCAAACCAGTCCGGTTCGTCATCACAGCTTTGTTCGATGTGGATTTCGTCCAGACAGTAGGGAGTATTCCCCATATTTCCGGTCAGCAGGAAGGATTGTTGGAGCATTGCCCGATAGGTGCCGATCCATTCGGTAATTGTCTTTTCGGAGGCATCGGGCGACAGCTTGAAGTGGACGTCGCTGACCTGTTGCAAACCGGAATCCGTTAACATCCGGAGTTTCTCTTTTTCGGCATTACTATCCCGGCGGAAGAAAAATATCTCGCCGAAGTCGTTTCGGTAAATGATCTTCTTCATTTCGGTCACGGTGTCGGGAGTAAACGTCTGGTCGCCATAACGGAAACTGAGTCGCAACATTTGTTCGTCGTAAATGGTATCTTCGAGAGACAGGACGGCTTCGCATGCGTACGTCT
>ERZ1027096.1121-NODE-1121-length-9563-cov-4.594026_pt1 | contig 9563 bp, 9 predicted proteins | sample MGYA00519278_ERZ1027096 | MGnify/ENA primary metagenome ERZ1027096 (study PRJEB26926, sample SAMN06164649) | human gut metagenome | biome: ENVO:00009003; feature: ENVO:2100002; material: ENVO:00002003 | host: Homo sapiens | place: USA | collected 2012 ...
GCCTTCGTCGGCAGCGTCAGATGTGTATAAGAGACAGCGTTTCGTCCAAGCAGTTTCCGTTATGCAAAAGTGTGTCCGCATTGCCTGAAATCGAGCAAAGAGGCGTGCGTAGATCGTGTGAGATCGACCTCAAAAGGTCGGCGCGCAGCTGCTCGCTTTTTGCAAGATCTGCTGCCCGTTCTTTTTCAGTATTTCTTTAATCTTTTGATGTTCGGCATCGTACATCACCACATTCATTTTCTTGCTGTAGTCATTGAAAAAAGGAGTTCCGATTTCCCAATTGCCAACATGTGCACCGATCATGATTACTCCCTGATCTCCATCCAATACATTTAGAAACTCCTGATAGTGGTTGAACTTGAAATGATACTTGTCGATCATTCCATTTCCAATGGCTACTTTGTCTATAAGTATCTGTCCCAAACGATAATAGTTGTTCAGCAATAGTCCCACCGACTGTATGCGGTTCCGTTTTAAAATACGACGGGCATATTGCCAGATACTCTTTGTTGCTTTCGGAGCGAACGGAATAAAATAAAGAACAATCAGAGACAGAAAACCATAAGCGGCTTTTACACCACAATACCTGATCAGGTAAATAAAAAACAGGTATCCGGATACACCGCCACGGGTTTTACCTTTCCACATCTTGTTTATTCGTTTTTGTTTTCGGCCATACGTGTGATGACGAGATTATAGAAGTCCTGGAACGTTTTGATTCCGACAAAATCTTGTCCGGTTACATTAAAACCGAAGTTCTTTTCAATCAACACTACCATATCTACCAAGTCCAGACTGTCTAACTCAAGGGTTTGCATGAGCGGAGCATCAGGCTGGATAAGATCGATATCTACTTCAAATTCCTCGGATAAGGTTTCTCTTATCTTTTCAATGATTTCTTCGTGGGTCATACTTATATTACTTTACTTTTTTAATAATTAATGTAGAATTGGTTCCTCCGAATCCGAATGAGTTTGAGAGGAATGTATCAAATTCCATATTTACTCGTTGGGCAGGGATATTAAGTTGGGCAGATGCTTCATCCGGCTCTTCGAAATTCAGATTGGGAGCAATGAAGTTATTTTGCATCATTAGAGTAGAATAGATTACTTCACTGGCACCTGCCATCCACATTTCGTGACCGGTCATAGACTTGGTGGACGTCACGTATGGGCGATGTCCTTCAAATACCTCTGCTATGGCTTTTGCTTCATTCAAATCACCTATTGGTGTAGAAGTGGCGTGCGCATTGATGTATTTAATTTCATCCAATGCGATTCCGGCATTCCGGATGGCCATTTCCAATGAACGCTTTGGCCCGTCTATATTAGGAACAGATATGTGATCTCCGTTGGATGAAAAACCGTAGCCGATAATTTCTGCCAGTATGGGGGCTCCTCGCTTAACAGCCGATTCATAACTTTCCAGTACCAGGCTGGCGCCTCCTCCGCTGGGTACAAGCCCGTCCCTGCTTTTATCAAAAGGTCTGGATGCTTTCTGGGGTTCAGTTTCCCGATTGGAAAATGCACTTAACCCGTCGAAACTACCGACTGAGAATGGATTTACTTCCTGTGCGCCACCACAAAGAATGCAGTCCTGCAATCCCGATTTGATAAGCAGATATCCCATGCCAATGGCGTGGGAACCGCTTGCACAAGCACCGGAGATTGTGAAGTTTACTCCTCTGAGTTTAAAGATAACTGACAGATTCATCGACACAGTTGAATTCATCGACTGGAAGATAGAACCGGAACCTACCAGAACGGTATTCTTCTTTTCCCGGATAATATCCACAGCATTAATAATCGGTGCAGTGCTACTATCATTTCCATAGAGCACCCCTACTTCGTTCGTTTCCAGGAATGCTTCATCGATACCTGCATTTTTGAAGGCTTCCACACTTGCCAGATAGGCATATTCTCCTTGTTCAGGCAGGCAGAGACGTTTTCGTCTGTCCAGCATCTTTTTGAGATCAGGACGCTCCAATAAGCCGGTCAGTGCGGACAGATATCCCATCTCTTTCCGTTGAGGATCGATGCCGATGCCTGATTTACCGTTATATAATGAGTCTGTTACTTCGCTCAGATTCTTGCCGATGCATGAGTAAATCCCCATTCCTGTAATGACAACTCTTCTCATGTATGCAGTCCTCCATTGATTGAAATAACCTCACCTGTAATATAAGAGGCATTGGGAGAGACTAAAAAACTTACGAGATCAGCTACTTCTTCCGGTTCGCCGAAGCGCCCGGCAGGGATCTGTTTTTTCCATTCGTTCTCGTTGATATCTTCGGTCATTTCCGTGCGGATGAATCCGGGCGCCACCGCATTGACGGTCACGTGCTTCTTTGCCACTTCCTGAGCTAATGCCTTGGTAGCAGCAATGACACCTCCTTTGGCGGCAGAATAATTGGTCTGCCCGGGCATGCCCTTAATCCCCGATAATGAGACGATGTTGACAATACGTCCGAAGCGTTTGACAAGCATGTTCTTAAGCAATGCCTGGGTGACATAAAAGAAGCCGTTCAGACTGGTGTTCAGTACCCCGCTCCATTCTGCTTCGGTCATCCAAAGCATCAGATTATCTTTGCGGATGCCTGCATTATTTATCAGCACCTCGATATATTCATCCGGATGTTGTTCGCTCCAGTTATTTAAAGCTTTGGATACTGCCTTTGGATCAGTAACATCGAACTTCAAGAGTTCTCCGTCTCCTCCTTTTTCACGAACTAATTGCAGTGTGTTTGCCGCTTCCTTATCGTTGCTTTGATAATTTATCAGCACGGTATATCCCATTGCTGCCAACTTGATGCTGACAGAACGTCCTATGCCCCGGCTTCCGCCTGTTATTAATGCGTATTTCATTTATAAATTGAATTTCTTATTTTTCAAGTATTCACTCATAGCCTCTATTTCCTTGTACTTGGGAGTATCCTGGGTAAATACAGGGAAAAATGCCCGGATCTCATTGTATACACAACGCGATTCCGTACTGAGCTTTTCCTGTATCTTTAAGTAATCTACAGCCTGTACGATACCCATAAACAGGATGCTCATAACCTGGAAAGAATTCTCTATGACTGTTTTGGCTATTAATGCAGAATTAGTTCCCATGCTTACAATGTCCTGATTATCATTGTTGTTTGGGATACTGTGTATATACATGGGATTAGATAACGTCTGGCACTCAGCTGTTGTGGAAGTAGCTGTAAATTGTGAGGCTTGTAACCCATAATTCAATCCTAATACTCCCAAATTGACAAATGGAGGAAGTATTCCGTTGATGCGATCATGGAACAGATAGTTCAATTGGCGTTCACTTAGCATTGTCAGTTTCGTTATGGCTATTTTCAGTTTATCCATCTCAAAAGAGACGTAATCACCATGAAAGTTTCCGCCATGATATACATTTTGAGTTTCCGGATCAACAATCGGATTGTCGCAAGCTGAGTTGATTTCGTTTATCAATACTTCTTCTGTATTTATGAGGGTGTCATAAACCGGTCCCAATATTTGTGGAGTACATCTTAACGAGTAATAAGGCTGTACTTTATGTTCAAAAATCTTTTCTTCATGTTTCTGTCCGTACAGTTCATTCTCTCTCTTGAGAGTACATTTACTGTCGGACATCCAAACTCTCATCATTTCAGCTATCTTTTGCTGCCCTTTATGAAGTTTGGCATCATTTAGCGGCTGAGAAACAAAATCATCATACGATGCGGCAATTTCATTCATCATTACCGAGGCGCATACGGACCAGTTGAGCAATTGGCGGGCATAAATCAAGTTAACAATGCCAATGCCTGTCATAACAGAAGTGCCGTTTGTTACTGAAAGCCCTTCACGGATATGTATGGAGAAAGGTTTGAGATGATTCTTCTCAAGTACTTGGGCAGTGGGTTGTAGCTGCCCTTGATAGAACACTTCTCCTTCACCGATCAGCGTCAACGCTATATGCGCCAATTGCACTAAATCGCCACTGGCGCCTACACTGCCATGCTCCGGTATATATGGAAAAATATCCAGGTTAATGAACTTGACGAGTAGTTCGACCAGCTCTGTATGTATACCTGATTTCCCTTGAAGAAAGGTGAATAATCTGGCAATCATTGCTGCTTTTACATAAAGAGGAGGCAATGGTTTTCCCGCTCCGGTAGAGTGGCTCCTGATGATGTTGTATTGTAATTCCGTTAATGATTTATCTTCAATCCTATATTGAGCCATAGGACCGAACCCTGTGTTAATTCCGTAAATAATTTTATCACTGGAGAATTCCTTCAAGAAACGAAAACTCTTATCTACTTCTTGAATACATTCATCGGAAATAATTACTTTTTCATCATCAAACAGTAGCTTCTGGAGCGTTCCCAAATTTATATATTTGCCGACCATCATAGTATACTTCATTGATATAGACTGCAAAAATAGCTATTTTATATCAATAATAGATGTCTATGCAAAATAAAACTTTTTTCTGCAAGGTGGTTTTTGACGGACCTGAATATATTGTAAATAATGTTATTCAGTAACAGCTTCCAACAATTTTATCTCATGACTGGTATCATTCGTATTACAGCTTCCATTGAATTTAGCCTGTGATTCTATTTCCAATTTGGTGGTATAGATATTGCCCTGCATCACACAGTTGGCTTTCAGGGTGAGTTCTTCCTTCACGTATGCATCACCGATGATAGTTCCGTGAAGGCAAGCGTGTGTACAAGACAGGTTGCCGTGTATTTTTCCTTCCGGACCGATGACTATTTTTCCGGTACACCGGATATTTCCTTCTACAGTTCCGTCGATACGCATATCTCCATCGATGGAACAATCACCTTTAATTAAACTTTGACTGGAAAGCGTGGTTAATTTATTGCTTACCTTGTCATCTATTCCTTTTTTTGAGTTAAACATAATGAGTGTGCTTTTATAGTTTTTTATCCTTCTACACGAGTTACTTGCTTAATGTTCTGTATCTGTTTCAGATTATTACAGATGGTTTTTACATCATCCACATCATGCACGTACAATTGGATATTTCCTTCAAAAATACCGTCTGTTGTTTCGATGGACAACTTACGGATATTTACATTCAGCTGACGTGAAATAACCTGCGTTACTTCGTTCAGCAATCCCATGGCATCTATACCTTTTATATATATATTCACCAGGAAGGAGAGTTCCTTATGGGTATCCCACTCTGTAGCTAGAATACGGTTTCCGTAACTGCTCTTCAAACGTGCGGCGACGGGACACTGGCGTTTGTGGATAATGATACGGTCGTTTTCGTCCATATATCCCAGTACATCGTCACCCGGAATGGGGTGGCAACATTCTGCCATGATATAATTCTTCTGGATATTCTCTTCCGTCAGTTTCAGGATTTGCTTCGTATTGATTTTCTCCTTTTCTTGCAGTGGTTTTTCTTCAATCGGTTCTTTGTTGTCCTTGTTACCGCCGAACGAGAAGGTGAGAAACTTCTTCCAGTTGGTTCCTTGTTTCTCTTTCAGGGCATTTTTATCCAGGTCGCCCAATACGATCTTTTTATTACCGATGGCTATCAGAAACTCGTCCCGGTTTTTCATAGTATGGGCTTTCACCAACTTGTCTATCAACAAGTCGTCCAATCGCAGTTCTTCTTTTTTGAAGAATTCGTTCAGAAGTGTTTCGCCTTCTTTCTGGCTGTTCCTTTGCTCTTTGCGCAGGATGGCGGCTATCTTGGCACGGGCACGGGCAGTAGTGGCAAATACTTCCCATTCCGGCTGTACGCGTTGTGATTTGGAAGTCAGAACTTCCACCTGGTCACCACTTTGAAGTTTGTGGCTCAGAGGGACAAGCTTATGGTTTACTTTTGCGCCGATACAGTGGCTACCGATGTCAGTGTGCAGGGAGAATGCAAAATCCAGTGCCGTAGAGTTCTGCGGCATAGTCTTAATTTCGCCTTTGGGGGTAAACACAAATATTTCCGATGCAAACAAGTTCAGCTTGATGGTATCGAGGAAGTCAATGGCATCCGGTTGCGGGTCATCAAGTATTTCTTTGATGGTGCGCAGCCATTTATCCAATTCGCCTTCATCTTCGCTGCCTCCGCCATCTTTATATTTCCAGTGGGCGGCGAAACCTTGTTCGGCTACGTCATTCATCCGTTCACTGCGGATTTGTACTTCAATCCATTGCCCGTTGTTTCCCATAAGGGTGACGTGCAAGGCTTGGTAACCATTGGCTTTGGGATGACTCACCCAGTCGCGCAGACGGTCGGGGTGGGGTTTGTATATTTTAGAGATGGAGACATAGATATCAAAACAATCGTTCAGTTCTTCGTCCGCATTTCGTGGTTCAAAGATAATACGTACGGCAAGTAAGTCATAGATTTCTTCGAACGGTACATGTTTGGTCTGCATCTTGTTCCAGATGGAATAGATGGATTTAACACGCGCGAGAATACGGAATTTCAGCCCCATTTTGTCCAGCTGGGCACGTATCGGAGTAGTGAAATCATTGAATACTTTATCACGTTCGGTTGCTGTGGCTGCCAGCTTTTCTTCGATTTCCTGATACTCTTCGGGATGTTCGTACTTGAAACTCAGATTCTCCAGTTCTGTCTTTATCTTGTACAGTCCCAGGCGATTGGCGAGGGGAGCATAGATATACAATGTCTCGCCTGCAATTTTGAATTGCTTGTTGGGAAGCATCGAACCTAACGTGCGCATATTGTGCAGCCGGTCGGCTATCTTGATTAGAATTACGCGTATATCATCGGACATCGTCAACAGCAACTTCTTGAAGTTCTCTGCCTGTGCCGAAGCGCGGTCACCGAAAATACCACCGGATATTTTGGTCAGCCCGTCTACAATCTGGGCGATCTTCGGGCCGAATATGTTTTCTATGTCTTCTACGGTATAATCCGTATCTTCTACCACATCGTGCAGCAAGGCGGCACAAATGGATGTAGAACCAAGACCTATTTCGTTGCATACAATTTGTGCCACAGCGAGGGGGTGCATAATGTAAGGTTCGCCCGAACGGCGTTTGATGCCCTTATGCGCCTGATTGGCAAAGTTGAATGCCTTTGTTATGATCTCAATACGCTTGCGGTGTTTGGTTGCCAAGTAGTCGTTTAACAGTTGCTGGAAAGCCTGTTCAATCATTTCTTCTTCGACTTTTTCTTTATCTTTCTGGCCCACATTCTCTTCCATATCCTGTTCTCCTTTCTTCAGTTGCTGCAAAAATAAGCAATTTTCAACATCACACAAGTATTTGTGCCTTTATTTATATATCTTCAATTGCTTTCCGGCAGAAATGTTGGTATTGCGCAATCCATTCCAACTCTGAAGTTGCTTGACGGTGACGCCATAACGACCTGCAATACCACCCAGTGTTTCGCCACTCCGTATCTTGTGGTAAGTCAGCTTCCCGTTGCCGGTTGTAGCGCGTCTTGCTGTAGAGCGGGTTTCGGGGATGGCTACAGTACGGCGGTTTTTGAATAATTCATTAGAACGGTGAGCGTAGATGGTGTCCTGGCTGTCGATAAATGTACTGATGTAATTCATTGGCAGGCGGAGGGTTTGTGCCTTGCTTTCACCGGGAATTATATTCTTTTTATATTGGGGATTAAGACTTTTGATCTCTTCCATACTCACGCTACAGATATCGGCAAGCTGTTCGAAATGTAAGTTTTTTGTTACCTGTACTGTATCTGTTGCATCGGGAATGTTGGTTTCCATGGGGCAGATGTTGTGCTTGCAGTAGTAGGTCATCACATAGTTGGCGGCGATAAACGCGGGTACATATCCACGGGTTTCTTTCGGCAGGAAGTTATAGATTTCCCAATAATCCGTTTTCCCTCCGGCACGGCGGATGCCCTTGTTGATGGTGCCCGGGCCGCAATTGTAAGCGGCAATCACCAGATTCCAGTCTTGGTAAATGGCATACAGATCCTTCAGATAGCGGGCGGCAGCCCAGGTGGCCTTGATTGGATCGCAGCGTTCGTCAACGAGACTGTTGCTTTCCAGGCCATACATTTTTCCGGTAGCCAGCATGAACTGCCACAGTCCGCAAGCGCCTGCGCGTGAACGGGCGGAAGGGTTGAGAGCGGATTCGATAATGGGCAAGTATCTGAGTTCGAGCGGCAGTCCGTAGGTGTCGAGCGCTTCCTCAAAGATAGGCATGTAGAAATTGCAGGCGCTCAGCATGAACGATACGTTATTGCGTAAGCGTCCTGTGTACATATCTATGAATTTACGTACAATTTCATTGTATGGCATTTCCATCACGGCAGGAATACGGCTGAGACGGTCGATGTAGACGGAATCACTGAAAAACGGATTCTCAGTGGAAGTACTGCAATCTTTGCCTAAATCAATATAATTCTTTGCTTTCCAGTCGTTGAGCAGGCTGTCCAGCGGATAGGTCATACTTGGAGGAAGTTCGATGCTTTCCTTTCTTTCCGTTCCGTTGTCGCGGATAAGTACATCCACGCTTTCTTGCGCTTGCACTTGGAAGGTGAAGAGTGACAGACAAAACAGGAACGGAGTGGCGATAAGCTTCTTCATATTTACAGATTTATTCTTCATGTGTGATTATTCTTTGGTATGGCTTTATTCTCATTTAAAAACGGAAACTGCATTGCAGTCCGACGGATTTATTGGAGGTACCGCTGCTATATGGGTTGTTGATAACAGCCGGTTCTATTCTCATACTAAGGTCGGGCGTTATATCGAAATTAGATAATTCCGCATCTACATACGCATCGATGACTGATATCAGATAAACACCGATAAAAGCGAAGATACTCAGGTCGCGATATCGGCGGTATGTATCCTTTCGTTTTCGGAGCGTTTCTACTATTTGTGTCTGGGAAACCCTGTCGATGTATCCCGGGGGGAGCAGATCAGTGATACTGCTGGCATCCCAGTTGCCTTTGGAGGCGTCCTTGTACGCTTGCATGTAGTCTTTGTACATTTTCCCGTTCCAAGTCAGTGCATATGCACATCCGGCAAAGCCACCATATATAATAGGTAGTTTCCAGTATTTCCGGTTGTATATTTGTCCACCACCCGGAATTACCAGGGCGAGCCATGTCGCTTTGGTCGGATTGGGAATAAAAACTTTTTTATTGAGTTCCTTATTCAGACTGTCCGCAGGCGTATCGGGCACTTGCGGGGTGGGGGCGGAGGTCATCTCCAACAAACGCTTTTTGTTTTCGGCAGCAATACTGTCGGCTACTGCGAGGCTATCAGCGGTTGAAACCCGTTGCAGAATAGGATCGCTTAGTGCATCCAGGCTATCCGGTACAATTTGCGGTATCTTCCGCAATGTGTCCGTAAGCTCTTTTTGCTGTCGTTTGGCAGCGGCACGCGGACGGTCCTGCCCATACATAGCAATCCCTGCCGTCTGCACGAGGCAAAGCAGCAGGGCGATACACCATTGATATGTTTTAGTTCCTTTCGTCATTTATTTTTTTAGAGTATCGAGTATGCCGATAATACGTTCTAAATCCTCTTCGTTATTGAACGGGATACTGATTTTACCTTTTCCTTTCCTGTCTCTTATACACATCTCCGAGCC
>ERZ1027096.1126-NODE-1126-length-9532-cov-5.235412_pt1 | contig 9532 bp, 5 predicted proteins | sample MGYA00519278_ERZ1027096 | MGnify/ENA primary metagenome ERZ1027096 (study PRJEB26926, sample SAMN06164649) | human gut metagenome | biome: ENVO:00009003; feature: ENVO:2100002; material: ENVO:00002003 | host: Homo sapiens | place: USA | collected 2012 ...
GTTTGCTTTCATTGCGGGTGACGCATGGAAGGTGATGCAGCCGCACCAGGCACATGACGTAGGTGAGGTGAACGGAGACGCTCTTTCCGCTCAAGAGTATCAGAATTTGGTAGAAGAATATACCGAAGTGGTGAAACTCATGCGTGGGGTGACCGCCTTGAATGACGAACAAACCAATCAGGTGCGCGATGAAGTATGGCGTTCCTACGTAAACAATAAACTGATCGAAAAAGAAGCAAAAGCACTGGGACTGACTGTTTCTGCTGCTGAAATCCAGGACATCCTGAAAGCAGGCGTTCATCCTTTGTTGAGACAAACTCCTTTCCAGAATCCGCAAACAGGAAACTTCGACAAGGATATGTTGAACAAGTTCCTCGTGGAATATGCCAAGATGAGCGAATCACAAATGCCGGCACAGTATGCTGAACAATACAATAACATGTATAAATACTGGTCTTTTATTCAGAAAACACTGATCGAGAGCCGTCTGGCAGAAAAGTATCAGGCATTGGTGTCTAAAGCTCTTCTTTCTAATCCGGTGGAAGCACAGGACGCTTTCGATGCAAGAGTGAATCAGTACAACGTGTTGATGGCTGGTATTCCTTACTCTTCTGTAGTGGACTCTACAATCGTAGTGAAAGAATCGGAACTGAAAGACTTGTATAACAAGAAGAAAGAACAATTCAAGCAGTATCAGGAAACTCGTGACATCAAGTACATTGATGTACAAGTGACTGCAAGTGCTGAAGACAGAGCTGCTATCCAGAAAGAAGTGGACGAAGCTACTGAACAGTTGGCTACTACTACGGAAGATTATACTTCTTTCATCCGCTCGACTGGCTCAGAAGCTCCTTATGTAGACTTGTTCTATAACAAAACAGCTTTCCCGTCAGATGTAGTTGCCCGTTTGGACTCTGCTTCGGTAGGTACTATTTATGGTCCTTACTATAACGGTGCCGACAATACAATCAACTCTTTCAAAATTGTAGCTAAAGCTGCTGCTGCCGACTCTGTTGAATTCCGTCAGATTCAGGTATACGCAGAAGATGCTGTGAAGACAAAGACATTGGCTGACAGTATCTACAACGCGATCAAGGGTGGTGCTAACTTTGCTGATCTGGCAAAGAAATATGGTCAGACTGGTGATGCAAACTGGCTAACTTCTGCACAGTACGAAGGTGCACAGATAGACGGTGATAACCTGAAATTCATCTCTGCTATCAACAATACAGGTGTGAACGAATTGGTAAACTTGCCGATGGGACAAGCAAACGTAATTCTTCAGGTGACTAACAAGAAATCTGTAAAAGACAAATATAAAGTAGCTGTTATCAAGCGTGAAGTAGAGTTCAGCAAAGAAACTTACAACCGTGCTTATAATGATTTCAGCCAGTTTATCGCAGCTAATCCGAGTGTAGAAAAGATGGTAGCTAACGCTGAAGAAGCCGGCTACAGATTGCTCGACAGAATGGATTTGAGTAGCTCTGAACACAATATCGGTGGTGTAAGAGGTACAAAAGAAGCGTTGAGATGGGCGTTTGATAAAGCAAAACCGGGTGATGTTTCCGGCTTGTACGAATGTGGCGAAAGCGATCACATGATGGTAGTAGGTCTGGTAGGCATTAAGCCGGAAGGATATCGTCCGTTGAAAGCAGTACAGGATCAGTTGAGAGCTGAAATCGTAAAAGATAAGAAAGCTGAAAAGATTATGGCTGATATGAAAGCTGCCAATGCAACTTCATTCAACCAGTACAAAGAGATGACTAATGCAGTCAGCGACTCTTTGAAGATGGTTACTTTTGCAGCTCCTGCATACGTATCAGCATTGCGCAGCAGCGAACCGCTGGTAGGTGCTTATGCTTCTGCAGCTGAAGTAAATCAGTTGAGCACTCCTATCAAAGGTAATGCCGGAGTATTTGTATTGCAGGTATACGGCAAGGACAAACTGAACGAAACATTCGACGCAAAAGCAGAAGAAGCTACGCTGACTAACATGCACGCACGTTTTGCCAGCCGTCTGATGAATGATTTGTATCTGAAAGCAAACGTAAAAGATACACGCTTCTTGTTCTTCTAAACAAGTAGCAAGTAATAGATATTAGGCACGGATTACACGGATTTACGCGGTTTAAACTTTTGAGGGAACCGCGAACCCCGTGTAATCCGTGCCTTTTTTGTGCTCGTTTTTTTTGTTTATGGCCTTTGTTATCTGATTAAATTTCCATATCTTGCCAATCTTTATCAATTGGCTTTGCGAAATACTTCATTAACTAATACGAATCTATATTATGACTAAACAACTAGCCCAGTATTCAGTTCCCGCTGAAAATTCACGTGTTATCCGTGTTTTCCTTTCGTCAACGTTCAGAGACATGGAGATGGAACGTTCTGCATTAGTCAAACTCTTTAAGGGTTTGCAAGTGAAGGCTGCCAGCCGTGGTGCCACCATTTCATTGGTTGATTTGCGTTGGGGGATCACAGAAGAAGATGCGAAAAGCGGCAAGGTTGTTGAAATATGCCTGAAAGAGATCGTTAACTCCCGGCCTTTCTTCATTGGTATGGTAGGCGACCGCTATGGATGGTGTCCCAGTTATGAAGATTTATCTCAAACTCTCAATGACAGCTTGGAATATCGTTGGATAGAAGATGACTTGAATCACCATTTGAGTGTGACGGAAATTGAAATGCAGTTTGGTGTACTGCGCAATCCCAATCCGTTACATGCCTATTTTTATATAAAACGGTCGGCAGATGATGAACTGTCTTGCCCTGAAGAGGAGTCTCTTAAACTGAAACGTCTGAAAAAGAGTATTTTGCAGCAGGAACGTTATCCTGTGCAGGAGTATGATTCGCCCGATCAGTTGTGTAACCTTGTGGAAGCAGCTTTCACGGAATTGCTTGAACGGGAGTTTCCGGATGTACTGACCGTTGAAGATAATCAAGCATTGCAAGAACAGCTGACGCGCAATGAACTCTTATTCAATTATCATCCAATACCTGAAGCAGATCAGGCGTTTGCTGATTTTTGGGCGGCGGATGAACAGCGGTGCCTGGTGGTAACGGGCGGTTGCGGTCTTGGCAAGAGTGCTTTGTTGGCTCATTGGAGCGATTTGGTGAACAATGATATGCCGATGATTCCTATCTATCATCGCTTGGATAGTACTACATTGTCTTCTTATCCGGAAACGTTGGCGAGAATGTTAGCTTCCAAATGCCAGAACGCACTCAAGCATCAATCTTTGGGTGAAGAAAATTTGTTCGCGGCGGAAGTTTCAAAAGAACTGGACTCGACCCAAAGTACTGCCAAATCCATCATGGACACCGTGAAAAACTCGGTTTTGATGGGAGATGCTGGCTTGAACACTTTTTCAGGGAACACACTTCGAAACCTCAAGGAGATTGAAGAGGATTTGAATTCTATCCAAAAGTTCAGCCAGTTGTGGAGCGCGCTGGGTGCATCAAGATACCCTATCATTCTGTTGATTGATGACATTAGTTATCTGAATCCGACTGAAGCATCCCTGTTTTCTTTATTTGCATCTATTCCCCCGAACGTGAAAGTCGTGTTGAGCTTTTCGGCGTCATCCACTGCCTACCTGCCCTTTGTTCAGAATGGCTACGCTCATTTCCAGTTGAATGGCTTTTCGCAGGCGGATGCCAAGTTGTTCTCAAAGCAATATTTGTCTACTTACTCCAAGGCTTTGTCCGCACAACAGGAAGATATTCTTGCTTCGTGGGTGCTGGCTAAACAACCGCGCTGTTTGAGTGTATTGCTCAACGAGCTGGTTTCGTTCGGTCAGTACGATGCTCTCAATGAATATATGAGTGGATATTGCCGGCTCAATGAGGTTGGGCAATTCTATGACAGTGTGTTACGGCGTTTGTCGGCTGATTATGGTTTCGAAGAGATTGGAAGAACGCTTCTGATGCTTTCACTTACTTTAGAAGGATTTACCGAAGATGAAGTGAAGAGCATGGCAGACATTAATCAGATACTTTGGTCGCAGTTGAGAGTGGAAATGAGCAGCTGGCTCACCAACAAAGGAGGACGATATTGCATTGGTGACACACAAATGGTAGAGGCGATCGAACGCTATTTCGCTCAAGATGACGAATGTATAGATGATAGTCGCCATGAAATTATTTCCGCTCTGCTGGATGAGGAAGAGATCCTTTCCCATCCGTTGACTTTTGCCGATTATAACTATCGCATGAAACAGTTCTGCTACCATGATTCGTATCGCTATAAAGTGGAGATTACCTATCAATGCTATAAGATGCAAGAATGGGATATATTGAAGGATTGGATTTGTGATGTGGAGATTTTCGAGATTCTGTATCGCACGAATCGTTCTCTGTTGGAAGATAGCTGGAAGGCGATCATGAACGACAATCCTGAAGTTACGCCTGAAGTCTATGCCGAATTGGACTTTGATGAGATCGATTCTTTTTTAATTCCTGTCATTGCTAATGATATGGCTACTTTCTTGAGCAGTTCTTTCCATCTGACGAAGGCGGCAGCTGCTGTGAGTGAGAAGAGTATGGAAGGTGCTGCCATGCCACTCATTGCCAAGTCGGTATTGAAGATGAATGAGGGATGCCGCTATGCCCGTAATGAAGAATACGAAACGGCATGCGACTGTTTCTTGAAAGCATTGGTGATGCAGGAAAACATAGTACCGACTCCGGAACTGGAGATTGCCAACACCTGTCGAAATCTAGCTTTGGCATATTACTACAATGAGCAATACAATGAAGCAGTGACCTATTTGAATAGGGCGCTTGATTATCATGCGGCTTCTGCTGACGAGAAGAGTCAGGCAGAAGTCATTGAACTTTCCGAATATCTGGCTTATTGTGATTACTATAAGGATGAGGAAGAGAGTGCTGCCGAGAAATTCCGGAAAGTAGCTGAAATGCACGAGTCGTTGAATGGTAGGCTGTCCGGTGGAGTGGCTAAATGTTTGCGTATGCAGGGTAAATGTCTTTATTATATCAAACGATACGATGAAGCATGGATGCTGATGAATCAGGCGTTGGACATTGCTATACAGATAGACAGCAAAAAACAGATCGTCGCTTGTCATAAACAGTTGTATTATCTGTGCAGGGAATTCAAACGGATGATGAATGAACGTGGCGATGAGCAGGCGTCTACTTTATTCTTCCGTGAGTCTCTTCTGCATGAAATGTATTTCAGCGAAAAACCGCGTCTGGCGGAACTGACTGTCCGATATGAGGCATTGAGATGTGATATTATGCAGCAGTATTACATGAATAAAGACTATGATAACGTGATTCGTATTGCGACGTCTTTGGATATTCACGATGATGCTGACCCTAATGCTTCCTGTCTGGTATATTATTACAAAGCACAGGCTTATGTGAAGTTGGAGAATTATCCAATGGCGAAAGAGGCTTTCTTCAGAGAGCTTGAACTGCGAAAGAAGTATTTGGGATGGGAGGAAGAAGATACGATTCTGGCTTGTCAGAACTTAGGGGTTTTGTACAGCTTTTGTAATGAACGGGAAGAGGCGCTGGCTTGTTTCCGTGAGGCGTACGGTCATGAAGTGAAAAAGAATGGCGAGGATTCTGAAATGGCGCAAAAGCTACTTCAATATATCAGCGTGGTTGAATCATAACGGAGGCATACTTCCCTTTTTTGTTAACTTTTACATTCCTGCTATACGGAAATCGACTTTATTTCCTTACATTTGCAGATATAAACTATCAACAGAAAGAAGAATGTCTAAATATCCCCTTTTAGGAATGACTCTTGTAGAGCTTCAATCATTGACAAAAAGACTGGGTATGCCCGGCTTTGCTGCCAAGCAGATTGCATCCTGGCTTTACGAAAAGAAGGTAGCCTCGATTGATGATATGACTAATTTGTCATTGAAACACCGGGAGTTGCTCAAGCAGAACTATGAGGTGGGAGCAGAAGCTCCGGTAGATGAAATGCGCTCTGTAGATGGTACGGTGAAGTATCTTTATAAAGTGGGTGAGAACCATTTTGTAGAGTCGGTTTATATACCGGATGATGACCGGGCAACGTTGTGCGTGTCGTCACAAGTAGGTTGCAAGATGAACTGTAAGTTCTGTATGACCGGTAAACAGGGGTATACCGCTAACCTGACCGCCAGCCAGATCATGAATCAGATTCATTCGCTGCCGGAACGGGACAAACTGACTAATGTCGTAATGATGGGAATGGGCGAGCCGCTCGATAACCTGGATGAGGTATTGAAGGCATTGGAACTACTGACCGCTACCTACGGTTACGCATGGAGTCCGAAGCGTATCACGCTTTCTACTGTCGGGCTACGGAAAGGATTGCAGCGTTTTATTGAAGAAAACGACTGCCACCTTGCCATCAGCCTTCACTCTCCGCTGACCGTTCAGCGTGCTGAATTAATGCCGGCGGAAAAGGCGTTTTCAATCACCGAAATGGTGGAACTGTTAAAAAACTATGATTTTAGTAAACAACGTCGACTTTCGTTTGAATATATTGTTTTTAAAGGGCTCAATGATTCGCAGGTCTATGCCAAAGAGTTGCTGAAACTTCTTCGCGGGCTGGATTGCAGGGTGAATCTGATTCGTTTTCATGCCATACCGGGGGTAGACCTCGAGGGGGCGGATATGGATACGATGACCCGTTTTCGTGATTATCTGACATCACACGGACTTTTCACCACTATCCGTTCATCCAGGGGCGAAGATATTTTTGCCGCTTGCGGTATGCTGTCGACAGCGAAACAGGAGAAAAATAATGAAAGTTAATATATAAAACCGAACATCATGAAAAAGTATTCTTTTATTTTATGCATCGCTTTGGTAGCCTTTGTCGTTGCATCTTGTGGTCTGAAAGGAAATCACACCTCTAGTGGTCGTGCTTACGAGCTTTTGGTTGTAGTAGATCACGGTGTTTGGGATCGTGCTGCCGGAAGGGCTTTACATGATGCGCTCGATGCTGATATGCCCGGTTTGCCGCAGTCGGAACCTTCTTTCCGGATTATGTATACTTCACCGAAAGATTATGATTCTACGCTGAAGTTGATACGTAACATTATTATTGTAGATATACAGGATATATATACGAAAGCCTCGTTCAAATATGCGAAGGACGTGTATGCCAATCCGCAGATGATATTGACTATCCAGGCTCCGAACGAAGAAGAGTTCGAGAAGTTTGTGGAAGAGAACAAAAAGACGATTGTCGACTTCTTTACCCGTGCGGAAATGAACCGTCAGATTACGTTCCTGGAAGGGAAACACAGTAATTTCATTTCGCAGAAAGTGGACAGTTTGTTCGGATGCGACATCTGGGTGGATGCCGAACTGGCTAATTCAAAGACCGGGGATGATTTCTTCTGGGCTTCCACCAATACAGGTACTGCCGACCGTAACTTTGTGATGTACTCTTATCCGTACACTGACAAGGATACGTTTACCAAAGAATATTTTGTGCACAAACGTGACTCCGTGATGAAAGCCAATATCCCCGGATTCAAGGAAGGCGTTTATATGTCGACCGATAGTTTGCTGACCGATGTCCGTCCGATCAATGTACAGAACAGCTACACAATGGAAGCACGTGGCCTGTGGCGTATGAAGGGCGACTTTATGGGTGGTCCGTATGTGTCTCATACTCGTCTGGACGAGAAAAACCAACGAATTATTACAGCAGAAATATTTGTTTATTCACCTGATAAAATGAAACGCAACCTGGTACGCCAGATGGAAGCATCTCTGTATACACTGAAACTTCCGAATGAAGTTCAGCAGAAGCAGATTCCATTGGGAGAAGCATCTAAGGAAGCGGAACAAACTAATAAATAAAAACATGGAAGATAACAAGATAAGGATAGGTATCACCCAAGGAGATATTAACGGGGTGGGCTATGAGGTGATTCTTAAGACATTTTCCGACCCTACGATGTTGGAACTATGTACTCCGATCATTTATGGCTCACCGAAAGTAGCGGCTTATCATCGCAAAGCGCTGGATATACAGACCAATTTCAGCATTGTCAACTCTGCTACCGAAGCGGGGTACAACCGTTTGAGCGTGGTGAACTGTACGGATGATGAGGTGAAAGTGGAATTTTCCAAACCCGATCCCGAAGCCGGTAAAGCTGCGCTGGGGGCTTTGGAACGTGCCATCGAAGAATATCGCGAAGGGTTGATAGATGTTATCGTAACAGCTCCGATCAACAAACATACGATTCAGTCGGAAGAGTTCTCCTTCCCCGGACATACGGAATATATCGAAGAACGTCTGGGCAATGGTGATAAGTCATTGATGATTTTGATGAAGAATGACTTCCGGGTGGCTTTGGTGACGACACATATCCCTGTTAGAGAGATCGCGACTACGATTACCAAAGAACTGATTCAGGAGAAACTGATGATATTCCATCGTTGCCTGAAACAGGATTTCGGTATCGGCGCTCCGCGTATTGCGGTGCTCTCTCTCAATCCTCATGCCGGAGACGGTGGTTTGTTGGGAATGGAAGAGCAGGAAGTGATTATCCCTGCCATGAAAGAAATGGAAGAGAAAGGAATCCTTTGCTACGGCCCTTATGCGGCCGACGGCTTTATGGGTTCAGGCAATTATACTCATTTTGACGGTATCCTGGCGATGTATCACGATCAGGGGCTGGCTCCGTTCAAGGCCTTGGCTATGGAAGACGGGGTGAACTATACGGCAGGCCTGCCGGTAGTACGTACTTCTCCGGCTCATGGAACGGCATACGATATTGCAGGCAAGGGATTGGCTTGTGAAGATTCTTTCCGTCAGGCAATCTATGTTGCCATCGATGTGTTCCGTAATCGTCAGCGGGAAAAAGTGGCTCGTGCCAATCCGTTGCGTAAACAGTATTACGAGAAACGTGACGATAGTGATAAACTGAAGCTGGATACAGTAGACGAAGATTAAAAACGAGTGATGACGAGAGCAGAGATACAACAAGTGAAACAACGTTTCGGTATTATTGGAAATACTGAAGCATTGTCGCGCGCCATAGATGTTGCCATTCAGGTAGCTCCTACCGATTTGTCTGTGCTGATTACCGGAGAAAGTGGAGTCGGAAAAGAAAGTTTTCCGCAGATTATTCATCAATATAGCCGGAGGAAGCACGGACAGTATATTGCTGTCAACTGTGGTGCTATTCCGGAGGGCACGATTGATTCCGAACTGTTCGGGCATGAGAAGGGTGCGTTTACCGGTGCGATTGGCGAACGGAAAGGGTACTTTGGCGAAGCCGACGGCGGTACTATTTTTCTTGATGAAGTAGGGGAGTTGCCGATGTCTACCCAGGCACGTTTGCTCCGTGTACTGGAGAGTGGTGAGTTTATGAAAGTAGGTTCGTCCAAAGTACAAAAAACGGATGTGCGTGTGGTGGCAGCTACCAACGTCAATCTGACACAAGCGATTGCAGAAGGACGTTTCCGTGAAGATTTATATTACCGGTTGAATACGGTGCCTATCCCTGTCTCTTATACACATCTCCGATCCCACGAGACGTAGAGG
>ERZ1027096.1133-NODE-1133-length-9506-cov-5.523013_pt1 | contig 9506 bp, 8 predicted proteins | sample MGYA00519278_ERZ1027096 | MGnify/ENA primary metagenome ERZ1027096 (study PRJEB26926, sample SAMN06164649) | human gut metagenome | biome: ENVO:00009003; feature: ENVO:2100002; material: ENVO:00002003 | host: Homo sapiens | place: USA | collected 2012 ...
AGGCGGCCGTCAGGGACCTCGTGCACGCCGCGGTCTACCAGGACGACCCCGACCTCGCGCGCTGCGTGTGGGCCGAGGCGGCGCCCTGGGTGGCGTCGGTGTCCGCCAGGGCCGGCGAGGTCTTCGAGCGGGCCGAGGACTCCGCGCTGGCGTTCACGGCCTTCCCCAGGGCGCACTGGGCCAAGCTCCGCACCAACAACGTCCAGGAGCGCGCCAACCGCGAGATCAAGCGCCGCTACAGGGTCGTGCAGTCCTTCCCCTCGAGGGAGTCGATGCTGCGCCTGACGTGCGCGAGCCTCATGGAGACCGAGGGGCAGTGGTCCCAGCAGCGCGTGTTCTCCGAGGCCTCGGCCGCCGAGGGCTTCGCCGAGCCCGCGGACAGGCCGGCCCCGACAGAGGGGAGGCGCCGCGCGCTCGGGCGGCGCGCCAGGGAGATAGTGGACGAGATAGTCGAGAAGCGCGGTCTCAAGAAGGAGTAACATCGGGACTTGCAGCGACGGACCTCAGGACACTCTTACACCACGTCTGCGCGCGCGACCAAATCGATATGTCAAATCTGCCAAAACGGCCCATAACAAAAAAGCTCCCATTGCTGGGAGCTCTTTCAATCAATGGTGCGGGCGAAAGGACTTGAACCTTCATGGGGTTGCCCCCATACGGACCTGAACCGTACGCGTCTGCCAATTCCGCCACGCCCGCGTGCAGGAATTAGAATAACGGAGCGCCACCACGAACGCAAGAACTATTTTTGAAAAAGTTTGCAGGCATTTTCCCAAGCTGCTCGCGCGATTGCCTCAGCATCCTCGCCGGTACGATCGACACGGTCGTTGACCAGCGTGTTTGCCGTAATGGAGATCATTGCGGGCTCGCATTCAAGACCGCGGATGGGCTCCGGAGCCATATACGGGCAATCCGTCTCGAACAAAATTCGATCGAGTGGGGTTGCCGCAAATGCCTCGCGCACATCGTCGTTGCGCTTAAAGGTAGCCGCGCCTCCATAAGCGATATAGCAGCCCAGCTCCACAAAGCGCTCCATCGTGGCGCGGTCCTCGCCAAAACAGTGCAGCACACAACCGGCCTGGGGCACGCCCACCTCACGAAGCACGTTGTACGCATCAACGTGCGAGGTGCGCTCCCCATCCGAGTCCTCGTGACGCAGGTGCAGCTCCACCGGCACGTTACGGCACACGGCAAGCTCGAGCTGGCGCGTCATGCAGTCAATCTGCACGTTATGGGGTGCCGGCGCGATATCGTCGTCATAGTCCATGTGGTAGTCCAGGCCGATTTCGCCAATACCGGCGCATAAGGGGTCATCGAGTGCGGCAACGACCTGCGCGTGAACGTCGTCGGTATAGTCCGGCGCACCATACGGATGCACGCCGGCAAGATACTTGATCTGAGGGATATCCTGCATCGGCAGAATTTCGCGCACGAGCCAGTCGCTATAGTCCGTCACGCTGCGTTTGTCAGCGATGGGGTCGAACATCGTCACCAACAGGTCGACGCCCGCGGCTTTGGCGCGCACGAGCGTCTCGGGCACTTCTTTGCCCCAAAACGAAAGCAGATGCGCATGCGTGTCGGCAAGCGGCGCCAAGGGCACGGGACAAGCAACCGTCTTCTTTTTCTTGGTAAACGTCACGCGTTCGGCATTAAGCGTCATGGATTAGCTCCTGGGCCAGGCGGACAAAGTCGGCAACATCGAGCGTCTCGGCGCGCGTGGTGGATGCGATACCGCAAGCCTCAAAGGCGGCATCGAGCACGTCCTTGGCAAAGCCGTTGGCGCTCATGGAGTTGCGAATGGTCTTGCGACGCTGAGCAAATGCAGCATCAATCACGCGGGCCACAAACTCGCGGTCGAGTCCTTCGGGCACCACGCCGTCAACACGGTCGATACGCACGACGGCCGAGTCCACGTGCGGCGCCGGCATAAAGCAACGCGGCGGCACCTCAAAGCGACCCGTCACCTGCGCATACAGGCCGAGCTTTGCCGTATAGCCGCCATAGGTCTTGTTGCCCGGCACTGCGGCAATGCGATCGGCAACCTCCTTTTGCACCATGACGACGGCACGCTTGAGCGCGGGCATCGTCTGGAAGAACTGCAAGATGATTGTCGCCGCCACGTTATAGGGCAAGTTCGCGACAAATACCGTCGGCTCACCGCCGGCGGCCTGCTCAATCTGCTCCGGGCCCACCTTAAGCGCGTCGCCCATGATAAAGCGGAAGTTGGCGTAGTCGGCGGCGTGAGCATCGAGCACCGGCTCGAGCTCGGGATCGGCCTCGATCGACGTGACGCACGCCGCCTCCTGCAACAGCGCAAGCGTGAGCGTACCAACGCCCGGACCAACCTCGAGCACGCGCTCATCGCCTGCAAGCTCGGCAAGCTCGCAAATGCGCTCAATTACATGGTTGTCGATCAGGAAGTTCTGGCCCAGGCGATGCTTGGTCGCAAGGCCAAACTCCTCCAGCAGCTCCCTGGTGGCCGTGGGGTTTGCCAAAGGCGAAGTTGTCATGGTTGCCTCCTTAGCATGATGGCGGCGTCTTGAAACAAAAGGGCATGGACCGTGGCGGCCATGCCCTTACAGCTAAACAGCAAATTGCCGATATGGCGCGCTGCGTCTTAGCCCAGACGCGGGAACAGCGGATCGCCCTTCTCGACGGGCTGACCACCAGCAAGCAGGCCCCAAGCGCAAATGCCCTTGAGGTCGTCGCTCGCGGCCTCGTCCTCGCAGGACAGGCGGCGCAGAGCCTCGGCAGAAGTCTGGGGCATGAGCGGCATCAGCAGGTGAGCGGCAATGCGGATGGCCTCGAGCAGGTTGTAGATCACAAACGCCAGCTCGTCAGCCTTGGTCTCGTCCTTGGCAAGCGCCCAGGGCTCGGAGTCCTCGATGTAGTGGTTGGCGGCATGGATGAGCTCCATGACCTCGTCCTTAGCTCCACCGTAATCGAGCACGTCCATCTTGGCCATGTAGCGCTCGACCAGGCCATCGGCGATCTTTGCCAGCGGGTTTTCGAACGCATCGAACGACGCGGGCTTGGCGGGCGCGCAACCGTCAAAGTACTTGCCGCTCATGTTGAGCGAACGCGAGATAAGGTTGCCCCAGCTGTTGGCCAGGTCGGCGTTGTAGACCTGCTCCATGCGATCGAAGCTGATGGCACCGTCGGTGCCGGGGACGACGTCGGTCATGAAGTAATAGCGATAGCCCTCGACGCCCAGCATGTCGATAACGTCCTGCGGAGCGATGGCGTTGCCGCGGCTCTTGGACATCTTCTCGGCCTTGCCGGTCTCGGCATTGCGCACGGTCAGGAAGCCGTGGGCAAAGACGTGCTCGGGCAGGGCCTCGCCGATGGCCATGAGCATGGCGGGCCAAATGACGCAGTGGAAGCGGATGATGTCCTTACCCACGATGTGGAACTGCGCGGGCCAGCGATAGGCCAGCTCGGCACGCGCCTCGTCGGTGTCGACACCGTAGCCGACGGCCGTCATATAGTTGAGCAGTGCGTCGAACCATACATAGGTCACATGGCCCTCGTCAAACGGAACCTGGATGCCCCAGTCAAAGCTCGTACGGCTCACGGAAAGGTCGTTAAGACCGCCCTCGACAAAGCTGCGCACCTCGTTCATGCGGAACGCAGGCTCGACAAAGTCGGGATGCTCGTCATAGAGCTTAAGCAGCTTGTCCTGGAAGGCGGAAAGCTTAAAGAAGTAGGACTCCTCCTGCACGCGCTCAAGCGGACGGTGGCAGTCGGGGCACAGGTGCTGGCCGACGCTGCCGTACTCCTCGTCGCCCTTCTGGACCTGCGTATCGGTGAAGTAGGTCTCGTCAGGCACGCAATACCATCCGTCGTAGCTGCCCTTATACAGGTAGCCGGACTCCTTCATGCGCTCCCACAGGTACTGCACGGCATGATGCTGGCGCGGCTCGGTGGTGCGAATGAAATCATCATTGGAAATCTCGAGCTTGCTCCAAAGCTCCTTGAAGTGCGGAGCCTGGCTATCGGTCCACTCCTGCGGCGTCATGTTGTGCTTGGCTGCGGCCTCGGCGACCTTCTCGCCGTGCTCGTCCATGCCGGTCAGGAATTTGACGTTATAGCCGGCGGAACGGCGATAGCGAGCCTGAACGTCGGCGATGATGGTGGAATAAGCCGTGCCCAGGTGCGGATCGGCGTTGACGTAGTAGATGGGCGTCGTGATAAAGAACGAAGGCTTGCTTTGATCCATGGGGTTTGTCCTCCAGAAAAACGTTGCATACAGAGGATGATTCTAGCGCAAGGGCTGGATATCCTCCATCTATTGCATATCGAGCACCATGGCATAGACATCGCGCTTGCGGCGCGAATACTTCTGAGACAGGCGCTTGGCCACCGCAGAGGCGGGCTCCCCCTCCTCGAGCGCGGCGCGGATATCCGCGCGCAGGGCCTCATCGGGATCCGCTGCCGCGGCGCCAACCGGCACGATACCGGCCTCCTCATCCTCGCTCGGCGGCGCGATGACCAGCGCAATCTCGCCCTTTACCTCGCCGCGAGCACGCAGCTCCTCGGCAAGCTGGGCAGCGGGCCCGCGCAAGACCTCCTCGTGCAGCTTGGTGAGTTCGCGGCAGACGGCAACCTCACGCTGGGGAAAGACCTCCGCCACGGCCTCGAGCGTCGCCACGATGCGATGTGGAGACTCGTAGAAGATGAGCGCGCCGGGCACCACGGCAAGGCGCTGCAAACGGCGCACGCGGTCGCCGCGCTTTCGGCCCAAAAAGCCCTCGAAGAAAAAATGCTCGCAGGGAATGCCGGACGAAACGAGTGCCGTGACGCAAGCGGAGGGCCCGGGAATAACTTCGACGGGCACATCGGCCTCACGCGCCGCCTCGACCAGCGCCTGGCCGGGATCGGACACGCTCGGCATGCCGGCATCCGAGGCAAAGGCGAGGGTCTCCCCCGCCAGCAGACGGTCGACCAGGCCGGCGGCGCGGCTGGCGATCACATTCTCGTCGCAACGGACAAGTGGCTTGGAAATGCCCAGGCGCATCAGCAGCTTTGACGTCACACGCGTGTCTTCGCAGCAGATGGCATCGGCGGCGGCAAACGCCTCGCCAACGCGCGGGGACAGGTCGCCTAGGTTGCCGATGGGCGTGCCGACCACATAGAGTTTGCCCGTATGGGCGCTGTTTTGCGTCATATCAACCTATTCAATCATGCCGCGCTCGAGCGTACCGAGCGCCGCGCGGGCGTCCCATGCTGCAATGCGCTTCTCGGTCTTCCACGTTTGGAAGAACCAACCGGCAGCCGGCGCAAACGAAGCCAGCTGGTTGGCGATAAACACGCGCTCGTAGGCATTGCGGCCCTCGGGCGTAACCGACGAGTTGGCAAAGATCGCCGCGCCCGACCATTCGCCCACCAGCACGGGGAACCCAGTCGAAATCGCCTCTTTAAGCTCGCGCTTGTTACGCGAAATCGCCGTCGTCAGCCCGCGGGGGCTCGTGATGTCGAGCGCATACTCGTCGCGGTAATGGTACAGGTGAAGGTCCATGTAGACGTTCTTGTACTTGGCGCCGCGCATAAAATGCTTCCACTCGCTGGGATGCCCCGACGACGAGAAGACGACGATCTTATCCTCGGGCATATACGAACGGACGAGCTCGTAGGCATCGCGATAGAAATTGCGCAGGTAGTGAGCGGGAATGCCATCCGTCATGGTGAAGAGGCTCTTGCGAACGCTCATCTGCGGCGTGTCCAGCAGCTCAATGCCCAGCAGGCTCTCGGCCTCGCCATAGCGATCGGCCAAGCGCTCGAGCACGTCGAGTGCGACATGACGGCCGTTGGTGGACGAATGCCACTCGGCAACAGCCTCCGGCGTGGTGGGCGAATCGTTGGAATCGCCCTGGCCACCGGGCACGGTTGCCAGATCGAGCAGCACGCGGATGTCGTACTTGGCAGCCCACTCAATTGCGCGGTCGATGTAATCGACAACCGATATGTAGGAGGCATCGGACTCCTGTGAGCCAAAGGCATACCAGGGCACCGGCAGACGCACGGCATTGAGACCGATCTGCGCCATGCGACGAAAATCGTCCTCGCTCACAAACGTCTCGTAATGGCGGCGCATGCGCTCGTTATAGGCGGCGGTACCCATGGCCTCCTGTAGCTCGGCCGCGTTGGATGCACCGGTCGCCGCGTACAGCGACGGGGTCACCCAAGGCTCGGGAATAAACCAGCCAGAGAGATTAACGCCGAGTATCCTCTCCATCACTGCCCCCTTCGGATCATGCAGGTCGAACCCGCATCGTATTGCATAGGATAAGTATCGTTTTGAGTATACCCGCGTGTGCGGACAGGCGACCGAACGGTCTGCAAAGTGACGCGAAAGTGGGAGGAATGTCTGGGGCGGGCGGGCTCGGAATGGTGCGACGAGGTGTGTACGCGCGCCGGAGGCAGGCACCGGAAAGTGTGTCCCGTTCTGAGCCCTTATTCTGGGACGCAGTTTCCGCAGAACCCTACATAAAAGAAAAGGACCCCTTTGCAGAGGTCCTAGTCAATTCAAGGTGGCGGGAAAGGGAATCGCGTCCGCGCGCTGCGTGGACGGACCGCTGCGGCGCTTACGCGCCTTGCGAGCTGCGCTGGCAAACGCTTACGCGTTTACTCAGCTCCGCGCCCTCACGGGGTTCGATTCCATGTGGGGCTGCATAAAAGAAAAGGACCCCTTTGCAGAGGTCCTAGTCAATTCAAGGTGGCGGGGAAGGGAATCGAACCCCTGACACGAGGATTTTCAGTCCTCTGCTCTACCAACTGAGCTACCCAGCCATTTGAGGTGTGCCTTGTTTCAAGGCTTGATTAGTATAACCAAGGACGCGTTCCGGTCAACCGAGAATTTTAAAAAAGTTTTTGAGCACAGCCTCGGTTCTATAAATCGGCACGTCAGAGACATCAGCCGGCAGCAAGAAGTTTTTCGCTCAGAGCCGCACGGGCAAACTCACTTGGCGTCATCCCCTCGGCAGCCGCCCGTCGACGAATGGCCTCCTTCATTCCCAGAGGAATCTTGACCGACAGCGTTGCCGTCCCCTCACCTGAGAGTGGGGGCCGTCCATGCACGATCCCACCAACGGTGTGTTCGCCATCCGGAAACTCTCCGCGCTCGTACGACTCGCACCACGCGTCAATCATTTCATCCGTTACAACCTGACCATTAGCGGCCGTATACGTCTTGCCCATCATCGACCCCTTTGCCGAGCCCGTTCAATCTCCTGCCAAAAATTCTTCTGGACTGGAGACAAGGCATGAATGATAAGCCACCCACGGACAAGCTCGACCGCGACAAGCTCCACGCTTCGTCCGTCTGGGAGCCATCCAATCGCAAGCCATCTCGGCGGCTCGTCCTTCGACTCGCGACGAATGCACTCAGTAACCGCAAGCCAAGCGCCAAGCACCTGCTTTTCTGTCAGGTGCTTTTTAGCGTTGGGATGGATCTCAACATCCATGCATCTTCTCCTCCATCTTACCCAATTTCGTATGACGAAAGTCCGCTGTCGCCAATTCTTAAGCCGGCACGCGTTGGAGAGCAGGGGTCGAAACAATGATTGAAGGGCGCTCTAGTGCGGCCCAGGCGCCGGGGCAGGAGCACATACGCCAGGGACGTACGTTTTCGTAGCGCGCGAGGATATTGCCGTCGCGATCGATGAAGGCGATGTCGATGGGATAGGCCATAAAACACGTATGGACCGAAGAGCAGCGTGGAAATGCCATGACGAGCGGCAGACCGTTGGCGGCAACCGGACACCGTCCCAGCATGCCGCGCAGGCGCACGGCAAACGACTCCGCCACCGCAAACTCGGCCGGCGTCCAGCCCAGCCTATTGAGTGCCCGCGCGTAGGCGATGTAGGACGAGACCGCGGTCACATGACCACCCCCGGACGCCATGGATCGACCGTCACCGCGCGCTCGTGTGACAACTTTGCCGGTGCCCCCAGCGAAACGCCGGCGATGCTGAACGAGCTCGGCCACGGCTCATAGCGCATGGTGCAGGTATAGGTCCTAAACGTACCGGATAGGGAGAGCAGAGCACCATCCGTTGCCTCCGCGCCTTGCTCGCTCGACACTTCGATCTGCAAGTCATAGCCTTCCATGGCATTCAGAATTTGAGTCTGGACCGTCGCCGAGGCATCGACAGAGCTTTCGTCGCTCTCCCCCTCCGATGCCACGGCGTGCGCCAACACGATGTCGGGCACCACGCGGTCGAAGCGCGCGACAGCGCTGGCATAGATCATGACGTTGTACACGATGAGTGCCAGCACCAGCAAAACGGGCGCAACCACTGCCATCTCCACCGTCGCTTGGGCGCGCTCCTCGCGCAGACGCATGCGGATACTCATTACGACCCACCGCCCAGAGCGCCAACCAGCGTGGCGACATCGACGGTGAGTGGGATGGAGCTGCCGCCGGGCAGAGGAATCTCCGCAAGCGTGAACACCGCACCGCTGATGGTGCGTTCGACTTGATATTCCAACGCCTCGCAAAGCGCCTTGGGATCGGTCACGCCCAACGGAATACTTCGTAGCTCGTCCTGCGCATTAGAAAGAGCCGTGATGTCAGACCCCGGGCTCTTGATGACATTGGCGGTGTCGGTCAGCACCGGCTTTCGCAGGCGCAAGTCGCACGGCTCCAAGCCCAGCGCCGCCACGGACGCCGAAACGGTATCGCCAAGCCACGACGCAATGGAGCCCAACGCGCCGTTGCCCCCTCCTAGGCCCTTAATCATCTCGTCCATAAGTTCGTCGGCCGAACCTTGGATGTCTCCGTATCCCACAAGCAGCCGTCCCCAGACATCCATGACGCCATCGAGTACGCCGGCAACGCCACCCGAGCGTCCCTTCAATGTCGAGAAAAATCGCGAAAGCACGTTGTTTTGCGCCGTCGCCTCATCGGGCGCCAGCACCGCGGCAGAGATGGCACCGCGATCGCCAAGCCTGACTGCCGTGTTAAACGAAGAGTTGAGCTCATCGGGGCTCGAGATGGCACCCGAAACCGCAAAGGCAGCCACGCCGTTGCGACCGGGCGGAGCGATACGCGGACGTTCGCCCGAAAGCGTTTTAATGGCCTGGTCAAACGCATTGCTCGCACGGTCGGCCTCATCCTCGGTCTGACGCATGAGCTCAAGCTCTTTGTTCCGACATTTGACGTATTCCTCCAAGGCCTTTTTGAACTCGTCGAAGTGATATTCGAAGCCGTTTTCGATAGAGGTTGAAGGCGCCGCAACAGCACCAAGCGACAAAACGCCAAAATGGCATTTGCTGCATTTATCCTGTCCATCGTAATCGGCAACCGAAGCAAATCCGCTCGGCGTCCCTTTCTTATAGTTAGGGCAGGTCGTCCCGTAATGCAGATACGCCTTGTCATCGTTCACGCTCGTCGGCCACACCGCATCGGTATAGAGCTCCGTCGCCCGAACCTCATCAGAGTTGCGCGGCAGCAGCGGAATATAGGAGCTGTCTCTTATACACATCTGACGCTGCCGACGAAGGCTT
>ERZ1027096.1149-NODE-1149-length-9422-cov-10.977154_pt1 | contig 9422 bp, 11 predicted proteins | sample MGYA00519278_ERZ1027096 | MGnify/ENA primary metagenome ERZ1027096 (study PRJEB26926, sample SAMN06164649) | human gut metagenome | biome: ENVO:00009003; feature: ENVO:2100002; material: ENVO:00002003 | host: Homo sapiens | place: USA | collected 2012 ...
GGTTTACCACATTACCACAGCCTCCGCCCACCCCCCTTTTCCCCTCCGACTTTCTCCCTATCCGAGAGAGAATCTCAAGAGATTTTTTGAGGGCCTAAAGGTCCATAGGGGGCATATATTATCAATACTTTCTTCCCTATACCCCATAAACCCTAATTCACAAAGGCCATAGGGGGGGCATATATTATCAATACTTTTTTCCCTATTTCTGATTGTCATTATAGCCTGTCCAGGACAACCTTTCAAGGCCATTGGACAGGCTAATTTCAGACATTATCTTTCCTGACTCCGATAGGGGCCGCATTGGTACGCCGCAGCACCCATCCGCTCTCCAGGTCCCGCCAGCTCCATCCACCGTCAGGATCTCGCTCCAGCTCGACCTCAATCCAGTGACCGGCCACCTGGATCTCCAATACCGCACCTTCCTCCAGCTGCTCTGCCTCAAGGCCAGTCCAAACAACTACCATGCGATGAACGGTGGTATCTTCAGCACAAATTCCTGTTTTCATATTTCCCTCCTCATGTAATTCTATACCCATCCTGCACCAGGCTCTGTATGAAGTCAAACCATTCCATTACAGAAGGAAATACCACTTCCACATATCCCTCGCAGGGACTCATGGAAACTATCTTCTCTCCGGATGAGTACCACACCTTTTTTCTTCCGGCTGCATCACCCTGGCCCCTTCCTTCTCATCTCGCTCTTCGATCTGCTACTGTCCTGGCTCTCATATCTTCCGGTACTCGGCTCAAAGGTTTTGTATGGAATATGCTCAGTTCCCAATATCCTGTCTTAAAATTCATTTTCAGCCCCTGCTGGCCACCCAACGCAATATTCCGTTCCAGAAACTCTGGCTCGACTTTTTCATCCGATATCAGGTCCTCATAATCACCAGCATAGCGCCCGTTTATTCCGATTCTCCCTATGACCCAGTTACCATCTCTGGAAAACAGTTCTTCTCTTATTTGTGTTCTTGCCTGCTCCTCTGTAAACTCCGCTGAATACGGACTCTGGATAGTTGTTTCCCAAAGCGTCACCGTCCTCCATGTCCTTCGGTCCGCTTTATACCGATATTTTTTCTCTGCAGATACTGTCACCACATAGCCGCTATGCTCTTTTTTAGGTTTGAGCTCTCTATCCGCATTGGCTCTCTCCCTGGAGATCCGCAGCAGGTTCTCATTCAGACGCCGCTGATACTCTGCCTCCTGTTTTACTCTCTCCAGTTCTGCAGCAGCAGCCTCTGCCACCTTCCTGGACTCTTCCTGCACCTGCCAAAGCCGGCTCTCCGACTCTCTTCTCAACGCTTGAAGCGCCCGTTCACCATCTGTCCTGGCAACAGCAGCTTCCCTTTCTGCAGATCTTTTTTCATCCAGGATCTTGTCATACTCTGCAGCCTTCAGGATAACATGCGTACACTCCGGATCGGAGTGCCCACCGGCAACTTCCGTATAACCACCCAGCATCTTTTCCCGAACAAACTTTGGCACCCCAATCCCTCCTTACAGGCCCCGAATATAATTGTTGGCCACCACTTCAATCCGGTTATGCCCCAGGGCCTTACTGCACACCAGCATAGCAGCCTTGTCCAGTTTCCTGCCAGCCTCATCCTTCCTGCAGGTATAAACTTCACTCTGATATTTCCTGCCGGTCCCACGGTTCACCCTGTCATAAGGGATCTCCTCGATAGCCCTGGCCTTTGCCTTATAAATGATCGTGGCATACTCCGCCCGGTACCCATGTATATCGGCACTCTGATGGATATGCTGCCACACCTTTTCCTCTGCCGGCGTGCTTTTAATCCGTTCCACGATCTGCTCCGTATTTGGCCCAATAATGGGACTCATGCGCTCCCGTCCGCCCTTTCCGTTGCGGACATGGGTAAAGTAGTCCCCCTCGAACAACCGGGTGTCCTGGAGCATTTCAAGCCGCTTTGTGTCAGCTGGCGTCAGCTCCGCTGCCGGCCGGCTCTCCAGCTGGGAAATCTCCGCCTCGATCTCCTCCCTGGTAACCAGGTCTTTCCCTCGCAGTTCTCCCAGCTCCGCCCGGCGCAGGCCCGTCCCCTTGCAGAACTTGATCAGTTCATCATTATTGGTCTTTGAAAAATGCTTGTCCCTCACCCGGTCCCCGCGGCTCCGTTTGATATCCTCCCGGTTCCGTTTTGGGGGCTTGAAGTAGTTTTCATCATCCGGAGAAATGCCGTACAGCTTTCCCATGGCCTTGGCCTCCAGCTGGACCGTCCATGCAGAAAGGCCCTGATCCACTCTGGTCTGCAGCCACTCATTCACATATTTTTTTGCGCTCTTCAAAGTGGTGCATTCCGGGTGATTTTCCTTGATATACTTGATGAAATACTTTGTATGCTTCCAATATGACTTGTAGGTGTTGAAGGAGAAGATCTTCTCCTTCTCTGTTCCGTTGGCCACGGCCTCCTTCTTACTCTCGCCAAACGCCTGCATCCCAGTTAGACGATCATAGGCTTGCTGGTGAAGATCCTTGGAGTATGCCTTGTTGCGTCGGCCCATGCAGCATCCTCCCTTCTTGCGAAAACTATATGACTATAAATCTATAAAAATAGGTTTATAGTAAACTACTTTTCTATTATTCTATTCTTCATGTATTTCGTTAAAGCTAAGGCCGCCTCATGTCAGCTCCCCTCGGAGACTCGGCAATCGGCAAATACACTTTTTAGCGTCTTATGTGTGACGGTTTTGGGATTGCTCCCGACACTTTTTTGAACTGCTTATGTGTGCAGCCCCGATTTATTGAGATCTACGGCAGTTCGAGATCTGTCGGCACTTTTGTAGAGGGTGCGGCTCTCCAGGAGATCTACAGTATCCTGGCTACTATCAGAAGGTGGGTAGGGACACGATACATTTTGCTTACCCAGGCTTTCACAAAGATTACTTACTCTGGGGTCCATGGTGCGCTTTCCAGTTCACAAAGGTTACTTCGGCAAGCCCGCACACCATACAGGAGTATCAACCCTGATATGGCTTCTGTATTAGCAAACTGCTAAACCCCTGACCGGCAGCTCCCGGCCAAGACGCTCTGGGCCTAATTACTATTTACCCTCGCCCAGACGAGCATCAAATCCTGCTGCAGCACTCAGCTGACGCTGATCGCAACCCCACAAAAACACTCTTCTTACCCATCCTCATACTACCATAAATAAACGAGGAAGTCAACAGCATACACAGAAAAATAACCGTATAACGGTTTACCCGTTCATTATATAAACGGGTAAACCGTTATACTTTCTGAACTTTGTCCATAGTTAAGCTATATTGTGCTTTTTCTCCAAAAATATTTTTGATTTCCGTAGTATTTTATGCTATAATAACCATAGCCACATTTTTACAATTTCTGTTAGAAAAGGAGTGACTATTATGAGAAAATCTGTTCGTCTATTATCCCTTATTTTTGCGTTTAGCTTGCTTCAAACCCTGTCACTTCCTGCAATTGCTGTATCATCCTCCGAGCCCATCAACAGCCCCGAAAGCTACCAGGTTTTAACAGTTGACGACGGCGTGTTAACCAATTCTGACGCATACCCTATCCAAGTTGCTATTGATGATTACTTCTCATTCCGTCAAGATAGTTATGACAATGCCCAGGTGCTTTCCGCTCAAACCAGGAATATTAATTCTCCTACATTGACAGAGCCTGAAACTGCATCTTTATCAAGAAATATTTCACTGAAAAATTTTTGGGAGAACCAAGATGTAGACATTGTATCCATTGAAAGTGAAGCCTCAATTGTCGCTGCAGAACAGCATTCGCAAACAGGCGATGTGCGCCTCAATGTATATGAATGGACTTGGGTCTTCTATAATAATGGAGATGGCCCTAATGCTCCTGCGACAGATTATATGGGGTTTGCAACCACTCATAATATGGTAGTTTCTCCTTCTGACTCAGGAGATTTTATAGTGACATCTGATATTTATGATGAAAGTGATATTTCAGGCTATACTTCTCCGGGCTATGTACCTGTATCAACCGAGGCAGAAGAAAGCAGCATTGATACGCTGGATAACAGCCCCAGTGACCCTCAATCTTCGTTAAATCGTGATGGAATGCCATATGTATGGAATGCAATTATGTATGCAGACCAATGGGTCAAACACGATATATCATCATCTAGTTCTGCTAATTCCAGTTACTATAATCCTACCTATAACACAGCCTCTTCCGATTGTGCAAACTATGTAAGTCAATGCTTAAAAAACAGTGGTTTCGTATTTGATCCGAGTTCTAGTGGTAATCGAGTTGCAGAATGCTACAATCAATTCTGGCATAACCAAGATGGAAGAACTACCGATTCTAACTGTAGTGCAGTATGGAGACGTGTTTCCAGAATGGTTGTTTATTGGGGTGATCGGTATTCCTATGAGGCAATCAACTCAAGTATGAGTAATGTATTTCCTGGAAATCCAGTGGTTGTTTCCGCTGAAAACCATGTGGCTATTTGTGTTGGCTACAACTCCGCAGGAAAGCCCATTATCAATGGACATACCCGTGATGTCTTTCATCAGGTTTTAACCGGATATGCTAAGACCATAAAAATTAATACGAGTAACCGGCTATCAACGACTCCAGCAAATGCTACCGTTGTGTCTTCGTTCCCTTATACTGCCAGCAACCAGTATCTTTCTGCCGAAGCGTGCAAATGGTATAAGTTCACGGTTCCCTCGGGTGGCGGAAAGTATAAAATCACCACCTCTGGGAGTAGTACTCTGCGAGGTGTCCTATGTCAAGATACTGTTCAGGGATCTATGTCTGGTACTAGCGGCAAAATGGCAATGGTTCCAATTCAAGAAGCCAATGGTTCCAATAATTTTACAATTACTACATCAACATTGTCTGCAGGAACTTACTATTTGATGGTAAAGCATGTTACATCCTCTGCCTCCGGATCTTATGGGATTACTTTTCAAAAGATCTCCTAAATCTATGGTGAATTCTCTATGAAAAAACTCATTGTTAAGGTCCAATTTCTTTTATCCTTAGTCTATATAGTTGTACTTATTGCAGGATGTACAAACTCAAATCCCCACAAACTTGGCAATCAAAACGACTTGTCCGTAGACAATGGTTCGCAAAATACTAACGATTCAAACTGGATCTCGTGGCTCGCGGATCATTGGAATGCAGATGCTACAACCTGGATTGAAACGGCAGACTCATCCTGCGGAGGGGATGTTGAAGAATGGCTAAGTAGCTCATCAATATATGGATATTCTCAAAAAATTTGGAATAATGTTGATGCTGCGCACTCTATTGACCCAATAATAGTTTCTACAGACTGTGATACCTTAGATGACTCAGTTAAGCGAGAGCAGTTAGCAAAAGAATTCTCAATACAATTGATGGATGCACTATGTAAAAATAATGAGTCCTGGAGTTTCCAAATTACAGAATATACCATAGACAAAGTCGTTACAGAAAAAGTTTCTCGAGATGATCTTTCTGAAACAATATGGATTTGCTTCTTCTTTGCTGATTTCAAATTCAATGGTATAATTTCTCCTATTGCTATCGGTAATACAGACACCTTTGTCGGTGCTGAGTCTTTTGGTACTTATGAAATGGTCTTAGAAGACGGAAACTGTATCTTTTATCCTATTTATTCCGACAATTTTCAAAGAATTACACATTAAAAAATGACCAGGGGAGAGCAAACTTATTGCTCTCCCCTGGTCATTTTTTAATGTTTATAGATAGTCAGCAAGCCCTTTACGCATTACTTCATTAATCGTCTCAGTAAGATTTTTTTCTTCTTCCAATGCCTTTCTCCGCAATGCCTTATCAATATCGCGGTCAAGATAGTACGACCGCTGCACCCGATTTTTCTTTTTTTCTTCTGTCGGCATCTCCCGGCTCCCTGCCTTTTGCTCCCGGCCAGCTCCAATAATAGACTTGAATGCAGCCTCCTGATCAAACTTCGCTTTCCCTGCCATCACTCATTTACCCCTTTCAAAAATTCCTCAATAAAGGACCTGTAATCCTCTGCCACCGTAGACTTCCCGGCATAGTCAAATATATCGGCCCGGTTCGCCTGGGCCTCCTCTACGGCTACCGCAGACCGGATATAGGTCTTGTAGATCGGCGCCGAGATATACTCACTCAGCTGCTCCGCCAGCTCCTTGATCTGCCGGCTGATGTTGGCCCTGGGATTGAACCTGGTAAAGAGAATGCCTCGAATCTTCACGCCAGGATTGCAATACTTCTGGACGCTGGTAACCGTCTCGTTGAGCTGAGAAATCCCGGCCGTAGCGAAGATCCCGGCCGTGGTAGGGATCAGAATATCGGTGGCACAAGTGAAGGCATTTACTGTCAGCACTCCCAGGGAGGGCGGTGTGTCGATCACAATGAAGTCATAGTCGCCGGCGACCGGAGCCACGGCCTCTTTCAGCCGATGTTCTTTCCCGGTCTGGGACAGCTCTTGCTCAGCTCCGGCCAGCATGATATTCGCCGGCACAACATCATAGCCTCCCTTGGTGCGCTGCATGGCATCCTGGATGGTGGCCCCCCGTTTCATCACCTCATAGACCGTAGGTACATTGTAGCTCTCCACGCCACAGGCTGATGAGAAGTTCCCTTGGGGATCGAGATCAATGCCCAGCACCTTATACCCCTTCCCGGCCAGACCTGCAGCAAGTGCCTGGGCCGTGGTCGTCTTTCCGACGCCACCTTTCTGATTGGCTACTGCAATTATCATTTGTCACACTCCTTCTACAATTATAGGATTATAGTTTTCTATGTATCTTTATTTCTATTTTACTATATATCTATTTTTATAGCAATATAGAGATTCAGAAAACAAGAAAAAGCCGGCCTGGTTTGGCCGGCTTTTTCCATCTTTACTCCCATTGCCAGGGTGACTCAACTAAATGCACCGTGTCATCGGAATCGGCACGATAATAATAAAAGTCCGTACCAAAGGCCCGGAATCGAATGTGCCACAGGCCGCAGAACTGGATCTTCTCAATATCCTTCGCTCTAATCCCAATGGTACGCTCCACATCTTCCTTCAGCTCTTCATCAGTATAGTGGCAATTCATATCAGCCCTCCGCTCTTTCGCGCGCCCACAGGCCCACTGGAGACACACCAGGATGCCCAGGCATATACCAACCATCGTCATTGTACTCAAAGGAAACGGCCCGCCATGTGCCGCCATCGAGCCGATCCGGGAGCAGCACCTCCATACCCTGGCCACAGTGAATGTCCCAACCATCCCAGGTCAGGCGATCACGCTCCGGCTCATAGCCGATCTGCAAGACTTTTCGAGACATCATGTTCCCTCCAATCAGTCCTCATAGTGCCCCCGGCATGACAAAACAATAATATTGTCGTTTTCAACGGTATAGACGAGCCGGTTCGTATCGTCAATGCGCTTGCTCATGCCCTTGATCTTCCGCAGCAGCTCCGCTTTTCCTATCCCCTGCACTGCTCCATTACGCTGCAGCTCCTGAAGCAGCCTATTGATCCGTTTCAGCGTTTTCTTATCCTCTGACTGCCAGTACAGGTAATCCGCCCAGGCGTCAGGCGAGAAGGTAATGTTATGTGCCATCGCCCGCCATCGCCTCCAGCTCCTCCATCGTTTTCACAATCCCAAAGCCGGCGCGCACCTGCTCCAGACCTCTTTCCAGCTTTCCAAGATAGGCAGCATTCCGCTCTGCCTTCTCCAGCTCATTAAACCGTTCCTCGCTGATAATCACCACATTTTTTTCAGCTTTCCTGGTTACAATTACCGTTTCTCCTCTGTCGGTCACTCTATCGCAGAAATCCTTCAAGCGACCACGGGCAGTCGAAAAGTTAATTGCGATCATAGTACACACCTCCACTCCATATTATGCACCATATTTTGTACTATATATTGTACCATATTAAGCTAACCAAAGCAAGTGCAGCTTATTTCAAATCCCACCACTTGCGGATCGTCTTGGGATCAAGACCCGTATCCCGGTGGCAGTCGGCCTTGCGGCCCTCCGGATGCTGCTGACGCCACTCTTTCACACGCCCCTGGGCAGATGGCCTTCCGGCCCACTCATAATTAGGATAATCGACTGCCTGCACCGCTCTGGCCCGTCTTAAATGATCGGCCTGCTTACGCCAATTTCTCTTATTAACAGGCATACTCAAGCCGGAGATCTTCGCTATGTCATCCCTGGGAAATGTCACATAGTCCTCATTGAACATCTCCAGGGCGCACACCACATCATCTTTCGTAAAACGGTTGATGTCCTCCACACTCATATCATCATAAGGTTTCAGCAGAGAAAAGGCATCCTCCCTTAGCTCCTCTTCATCTATCCCGCACTTCTTCGCATAGATCGCCAGCGTCATAATACCATAGAACCGATGGCCAACCCGGATCTCATCCCCAATCCGATGCAGCCACCAGTCGTAAAGGTCACGCTTGACCGTCCAGCGGCCCCGTCGCTCCTTCTTGACGATCCGCCGCTCATACCAATCCGGGAACTTCTCCTTTGCCTCGGCCAGCGAGAGCCGCCCCTTCCGCATAAGACTCAGGAGCCGCTGCTGCTCCCCGTTGCTATCCGGGATAAACTCCAGTAACTTCTCCAGCGTTATCCGTCCGCCAAGCCGATAAGCCGTCACTGGGTACTCCCGTCCCAGTTTGGAGCCAGACCCTACCACCCGGAACCCCTGCAATATGCCTTGCATCTGCGGCTCCTTAATGGTAGAGGTGTATCTGTTCCAGATCTGCCGGGTGAGAGAATATTTCAGCTCCTTCAGGCATTTCTGATTGTACGGGTACATAGGGATCGGCTCCTCCAGGACATAATACAGGTGAAGCCCCGTCCCACTGTTTACGACAAAGGTTGCCTGGGGAAGAATATCCTTGTTCATCTGGTGCAACGTGTCCCGGAGCTGGGGCATTCCTACCCCATCCAGGTCAAAGACCAGGGCATAGAGGTACCGGGCGTTCTTGCCGCACCGCCGCCGGCCGAAGTAAGAAATGGGAGACATAATTGTGAAGTCTGTATCAAAGACCTCCGACAGCTCCGACAATTCATCGGTAATGGTGTAGCGCTTGGCCTTGCCTTCCTCCTGAATCTCCAGGGCGATCCCTGCGGCCTTCGGCACCGTCACCACAATCCCGTTTCCCTTTGCGTCCTCAAAATGGCCCTTCCGCTCAAAACTACCCACTGGAAAGATCTCCCGATAAAACTCAAAAGGCGTGACTGGCTCCAGAAACTTCTCCAAATGCTCATTTTTTTCCTGGTACAATTCCCGCAGCCGCTCCATGGCGGCCTGCTGATCCATAGCCACACAATCACCTCCAAAAGAAAAAGTAGCAAAAAGAAAATCCGCTGCGGCGGGGAACGCCTGCGGGCGGGAGGGGGGAAAGGGCTGTCTCTTATACACATCTGACGCTGCCGACGAAGGCTTAGG
>ERZ1027096.1163-NODE-1163-length-9330-cov-4.040539_pt1 | contig 9330 bp, 6 predicted proteins | sample MGYA00519278_ERZ1027096 | MGnify/ENA primary metagenome ERZ1027096 (study PRJEB26926, sample SAMN06164649) | human gut metagenome | biome: ENVO:00009003; feature: ENVO:2100002; material: ENVO:00002003 | host: Homo sapiens | place: USA | collected 2012 ...
CTACACCTAAGCCTTCGTCGGCAGCGTCAGATGTGTATAAGAGACAGGGTAAAGGTATAGCTCTCGCGTGTCGGGGTCTTATCGAGCGTCACCTTCGTGCCGGAAGAACAGCGCTCATCCTTGTAAGCCGTGCCGCCGTTCGACTCATAGTGCAGCGTATAGCGGGTCGAATGATGGGAGGAGGAGCTGCCGCCGCCGGTGCTGCTGAGACCCCCGCGGTCGAGGATGCCGGCGAGCTCCAGCGCAAATGGGCCGAGGTTGTCGAGCGTGTCAAGGCGCGTCAGGCTTCCTACGCAGGGCTTTTGCTCAACGCCCGCGCCACGGCCGACGACGGCTCCAAGCTCACCGTCTCGTTCCCTGCGGGCTCGACCTTTGCCATCAAGATGCTCGGCCGCGCTGACACGCAATCGGTGGTCCTGCCGACGGTCTGCGCAGTCTTCGGTCGTCGTACCGTCGACTATGTCTTGGATGGGGGTGGCACGCCGGCTCCTCAACATGAGGAGCATTCTCCATCTGCACGGGCTGCGGCATCTGCGGACCCGCAACCCGTGTCCTCGGCGGCCCCTGTATCCTCGAGCGCCAGCGCGCCGCAGCAGCAAACGGCGCCGGTAGCGGCATCGACCCCGTCGGCGCCTAAGCCCGCGGCGCCCAAACCGGCTGCTCCGACACCAGCGCCCAAGCCCGCCTCGCCCGCGCCCAAGTCGTCTGACCTGGGCAAAGCCCCCTGGCTACGCTCCGACAACCCTGCCGGCGCTCCTGCCACGGGTAAGCTCCCGACCGAGCCCGCACCCCGTGCGCCCGAGCGCTCGGCTGCCCCCAAGGCTCAGCCTGTCGCGCAGTCCGCGCCGTGGGAATCCGAGCAGGTGCCCTACGACGACGCCATGGTCGGCGGCTTTGCCGGCGATGCGAGCGGGGACGATTTTCCTCCGTTCGACGTGCCGGGTGCGACGCCCGCGCCCAAGTCCGCTGTAGCTGCCCCCAAAGAGGAGGACGCTCCTGCAGCTCCCTGGGAGTCCAACCCCGGCGCCGGCAGCCCCTTCGGCCACCAGGGCGCAGCCCCGAGCATCCCGCAGACCGAGGACGAGGCCAAAGACCTCATCCGCAGCGTCTTCGGCCAGGCCACCATCTTCAAGCCGGTGGAGTAGCTGTACGGGCGGGTATACTACTCAAGAAGAGAACCCCTTGCCCGGGCGCATTTGTATTTCGGACATGTGTAGTGTGGTGCCGCGTATATCGCATTCGAGCAAACAGGTGCGCGACGGCCGGCCTAGGATGTTGAGGTCGATACGATACGTCGCATGGCTGTCTGTGTGCTCGACTTGCTCGGCGTCGACGGTTGCTCCGATTGTCGAATAGTCGCCTAGCTCGGCATCGACAATCTTGGAGTTATTAATCTCGACCTTGAGCTCTTGGTAGAGGGACGGGCTGTTGTAGTAAACGGTTCGGGTTCCGTCGACGCACTCGTCGGTCGCCTTCCATTTGACAACGGGCTTATCCGAGCTGGCTACCAGCAGTTCTGCTCCAAAGGCTATAGCATGGGTGATGACAACCAGCAATGCCCAGCCGACAAAGAGATAGAGAACCACATATGCAACGGGGTGTTTTGAGCGGATGTTTTGGAGCACGTCGGGGGCATTCATGGGGTACCTCCAAATTGCTATCTATGGCAATCAAATTATACCCCACCGCCATGTGCGCCGCCTCGAGTAGTGGCTCGGCATTTAGCCATTTAGTGGGACGCATAAAATGTCGGATTCCGGCTCTACAAGATTTAGCTTTCAATATTATGCAGCTGCGAATTATTCAACTTTGCATAATCTATGGGTGCGGCTTGCACTCCAGGACATGTATATCGACTGAGGTAACACGTCCGCCCCGCTCGCTGGCCTCGCGCCGTGGTACGATTTTTGAGTTTGAAAGTCCCACCGTGCTCCGGCTGCCCTTGCAGCTTGTCGCGCGGCCGCACGTAAAGGAGCCATCATGGCCGGTATGAACATGCAGCAGATGATGAAGCAGGCCCGCAAGATGCAGGAGCAGCTTGCCGCCGCGCAGGAGAACCTCAAGTCCCAGACCGTCGACGCCTCTGCCGGCGGCGGCATGGTCAAGGTGACCGTTAACGGCGAGATGGAGCTCGTCAACCTCACCATCGATCCCGATGCCCTCGATCCCGAGGACGTCGATATGCTGCAGGATATGATCATGGCTGCCGTCAACGAGGCCGTCCGCGGCGTCAACGAGCTCGCCAACAAGCAGATGGGCGCCATCACCGGCGGCCTCAACATCCCGGGCATGCCGTTCTAAGACACACATATATATATGAGTGCGAATCACAGTCTGCAAAAACTGCTCGATGAGCTGGGCCGTCTGCCGGGCATTGGTCCCAAGTCGGCCCAGCGCATCGCCTATTACCTGCTCGAGGCCGATGCCGAGGAGGCCCGCCGCCTGGCCGAGGCCATCCTGGAGGTCAAGCAGGAGGTCCACTTTTGCAGCCGCTGCTTTAACTACGCCACGGCCGACGAGTGCTCCATCTGCCAGGACCCGATGCGCGATACCACTCGCATTTGCGTGGTGGGCGAGCCGCGCGACGTCCAGGCGATCGAGCGCACGGGCAGCTACCACGGTCTCTACCACGTATTGGGCGGCGTGATCAGTCCCATGGACAAGATTGGTCCCGAGCAGTTGCACATCCGCGAGCTGCTGGCGCGTCTGGGCCACGAGGATATCCATGAGGTCATCATCGCCACCAACCCCAACATCGAGGGCGAGACCACGGCGAGCTACCTGGCCCGCACTATCAAGCCGCTGGGCGTCGAGGTGTCGCGTCTGGCGAGCGGCCTGCCCGTGGGCGGCGACCTGGAGTATGCCGACGAGCTTACGCTTGGCCGCGCCATTGAGGCCCGTCGCGCGATTTAGGTGGCGAGCCTGCTCCTGCCGTATGTTTTCCTCGCGACGCACGGGGTAGTCATAATTTCCCCGTGCGACTGTGAGTTTGTTGTGCAACAAAGATGCTTCGTATCCGCTTATCGCATGGATGCTTCCGCTCGCATCCTTAATTTGCCCATTCGTTGCGCAACCTTTTGGGTTCGCTGATACACTCAAATATGGATTTGAATGAATGCGCCGCTTCTGAGCGGCGTGTTTTTCTTGGAGGAGAACGCATGCGGCCCGGTGGCACTCAGACAAAGCGCGGCGCCGCGGTGCGCATGCGACGCCGACTGGGCTTGGCGCCGCGGGCGTACGCACTGCTATCGTGCTCGCTGGTGCTGGTCATAGCTGGCGTTTCTGCCTATGGCATGACCGTGCCGTCCATGATGCAGGCGCATGCCGCACGCGAACCGCGCGTGGGGCATGAGGTCAAAAGTGACCTGGGTACCACGACTGGATATGCTTGGGCAAGTGTGGTCGCGCATATTGTGTTTGGCACCGACGATGCGGACGGCGCCGAGGCCCCGGACAACGAAGTCACGCTTGCCAATGGCAAAACCATCGTGCTCACCAACACCAAGATCATCGATCGGTTGTCCAACAATAGCGTGGCGGCAACGGTGAATAAGGTCGAGCAGCAAAAGGAACAGGACGCCCAGCAGTCCGGAAAGCCCGGTAGCTCGGATACTTCTGGCTCCGGCTCGGATTCGTCGAGTTCGGGCGGCGGCTCTGGGTCGGGTTCCTCTACCGGAGGGTCTGTAAACGGCGGCTCGACGGGCGGCAACACTGACAGCGATGCAAACTCCGGTGGCCTTTCCGCTGCTGAGGAAGAGAGCATTCACAGTTGGCTTGTGACCAAGTACAACATGCTCGACGGCTATGTTTCTCGTGCCAATGACGTGGTCTCGACCTATAACTCTACGGGAGATCCCAGGCCGTGCGACAGCCTGGTCGGGGAGATGTTCGTCATTCGAGCCGAGTTCGGTCGTCAGACATTCTCGCCCCGGTCAAAGTGGTATCAGCAGTATGCCAATCTGTGGGGCTGTTACACCAACCTATGTCAATGGGTCGGCCATTACGGCGATGATGACGTCGCGCTCGGTAACTTCAACAATAACGTGGCGGCGCTTGCCCTATGATGACCGATCTTGCATCCACCACACCACAATCACTCGGTCGCGATCCCATGGTCGGCCTGCGCCTGGCGCGTGTCGACGGGTTTGAGCCGGCCATTGCGCTCGGTCAGGACGAACTGCCTGCCTATCTGCGTCGTTTTACGATGCTGTTTGCCGACGATGCCACCATGCGCCGTGGCGGTATCGGCCGCGTGACGCGTGCCGTCAACGCCCAAGGCGAGGCCGTGGCACTCAAGCAGCTCATCTTGCCGACGCGCGATGAGTTTGACGACGATGCCGCTCACGAGGCGCTGGTCGCCAAGTTCAAGGCGGCGTTTCGCGAGGAATACGAATGCCATCGCGCCCTTTCGGGCCTTAAGGGCTTTCCCCGCCTCTATGGCTGGGGCGAGGTCGACGGTGTGCCTGCAATTGTCATGGAATGGGTCGAGGGCGAGACGCTTGCCCGCTTGCGTTCGCGACTCGCCGTGGACGATGCCGGACGCCTGTCGCCGCTTGTGGCGGCGCGTCTGGGTCGCGACCTGTTCGATCTGCTCTGCCGTATGAGCCTGGTGGGCGAGGGCTTTGTCCATCGCGATATCTCGCCCGCTAACATTATGGTGCGCACGGCGCGTCTGCCGCTCGACCAGCAACTCGCCGAGGGTAGCTTTGACCTGTGTTTGATCGACTTTGGCTCGTCGCTGGCGCTCGAGCCTGCGTCGGCCGTGGCCGGTACCGGCGGCAAGGCGTCGTTTACGGAGCGTTATGCCACGCTGCGTCGCGCGACGGTTGCCTATGCCCCGCCCGAGATGCTCACCGACGATATTCCCGACCTGCGCGCTTTGCGTATGTCGCCGGCGATCGACGTCTATGCCGCGGCAAGCACGGTTTACGAGCTCATTGCCGGCGTCGCGCCATACGAAGCCGCGCCGAGCACTTCGGGTTCGCGCAAAAAGACGCGCGACATCGCGAGCCCCTACCGTCTCAAGATGGACACGCGGCCCGACTATCCCATTGGTGCCCATGCGCCCGGTTGCGATTTGACTCAGCTGCTTCGTCGTGAGCCCGATGTGGTGCTCGCCGCGGCCGAGCAGGCCCAGCAGCTAGGGCTTGAGCCGGATTCCGAAGAGCTACGCGATGCGCTGGCGTTTGTCGATGCCCAGCTGTTCGACGTGGTGATGGCCTGTCTGTCCAGCCATCAAAAAGATCGTCCCGAGCCGGCGGCGGTCGAGGCGGCGCTCTCGGCGTTTTGTGACCACTATGCGCAAAATGTCGGTCGTTCGCTCCGCGGCGAGCCGCTCACGCCGTGCCCCATGGATGCGTCCGGCCGCGCGGTTCGTCGCGCGCTGATGGTCGGCGCGACGGTCGTCTGTGGCGTGGTTTGGGCTGTGGTCGTGGTTTCGGCCGCGCTGCTGGCGTCGGGCGCTCGCGTGACGGCGACTTTGGGATCGCTCGTGTGGTCTGGGTCGCTACCGGGTATTATTGCCGCACTGGCGTTGGCGCTGCCAGGCATAGCCGGCGTTGCCGCGGGGGCACTTGCGCGCGATCGGCGCTCGGGCTTCCTGCAGGGTGTGCTTGCGCTTTCTGCCTGCGAGGTTCCGGTGCTGGTTGTGGCTGCATGTAGCGTATTTTCCCAACGCGCCGTGATGGGCGGCCTTGTTGCCGCTCTGGTTGCAACCTATACGCTTACGTGGTTTTTGCTTGCGATGGGCTTTGCCTTTGAACTTCCCGTTTCGGCACCGCGACGCACAAAAGCCCAGATGGCGACTCCGCTTGCCGGTGGAGCCGCAGCTGCCCGTACTTTTGGCGGACCTGTCGAAGTATCGTCCGATTCTATTTCTACGACCAAGGAGGCCTAGGTCATGGCATCTCAAGTTGAGCTCACCCCATGCGGGGCCATGTTTGACATCTTTAAGCGCGCGGCGCATCTGAGCCATATCGAGCTGTGCGGCTTGGTGCTTTCGTCCCGTCCGCTCGCCGACGGCCGCAGCCCGCAGAGCCGAGCCGCCGATCGCTCTTGGGTTTCCCGCTTTATCGTTCGCGCGCCGGTCGGCACGCTTCAGCAGCGCTACTTTGCCGAATACGGTACCTCGGCTGCGCGTATTATGTCACAACTGGCCCTGCGCCAGCGCAATCCCATGGACTCCACGGCTGTGATTAATATGGTGTGCGGTCCTGCAGGTGAACCGATGGTACGCGCGCTCGAAGAGTGCCACCAGGACACGAATCTCTATCGCAACGCGCTCGATCGCCTGTCCCAGGCGGCGGAACTCATGCCCGCCGAGCGCGCCGAGGCCGTGCTGGTGCTGTTTGTCGCCGTTGGTTGTTCGGCGGATGTGCGGTCCTCGGTGAACTATGCCATCGACTACGCGCACGCGACCTGTGGCAGAGGCACATCCACGCCGCGTTCGCTTGGCATGTCGATGACCGCGGGCGAACGCGAACCCGCCCCGGCGCACCCCTTGGGCTTGCTGCGCGTGCAAAACAGTTTTGTCGTGAGCGCCCCGCGCTGGATTCAGCCGAGTGAGCAGGGTGTTGAGATTGGCGCGCTGGCCACTGGTGAGGGCGATATTACCGACGTCGGCGACGATGTCTCGGCCCGCCATGCCCATATCTGGTGCGATGCTCAAAATATCTGGCACGTCGAGGACTTGTCGTCCACCAACGGAACCGTGGTGGTAAACGGGGCCACGCGCGTCTGCATTCAGGTCGAGCCCGGCCGTTCTGCCCAACTCAATCCCGGCGACGAGCTCAAGCTCGGCGAATCCACTACCTACGCCATCCTCTTCGGTGCCCTCTAGCCGGCAGATAGGGATGTTCCTTTTCTCTGCCGGCTGGGGACACTCCTTGGCGCGCCAGAGCCGGTCGCCCGGGGATGGAGGGGCCATTTTGGCCCTTGGCGGTCACCCGAGGTAAACCTTTACCGCCCGCCTATATTTGCCGAAATTACACTTGACGGCGGGGTACAATAAACCCGCATGCGGATTTCCGTTGCGGGCGCTTCCCATCGCCGGGGCGTGCCCGGGAGCATCCGGCATGCGGCCTTTGCGGCGCTCGGTCATGTGCAAGACGGGCGGTCGGGTCTGTGGGGCGCATCAGCTGTCCCTCGCCTCGGCATGTCTTCTCTCCACGCCACGTACCTGCTGCTGAGCCTGCCTGCCAGATGATTGGAAGCAACAGCGTAAATCCCATCACGCCAACATCCCGGCGATCGCCGGGGCCTGTATACCTATATGAGAGGAGAGGGGTATATGGCGCGTAAGTTTAAGTCTATGGACGGCAACGAGGCGGCCGCATATGTTTCGTATGCGTACACCGAGGTAGCGGGAATCTATCCCATTACGCCGTCCAGCCCGATGGCCGACCATGTCGACCAGTGGGCGGCCCAGGGTCGCAAGAACATCTTCGGCACCCCGGTCAAGGTCGTCGAGATGGAGTCCGAGGCAGGTGCAGCCGGTACCGTTCACGGTTCGCTGGGCGCCGGTGCTCTGACCACCACCTACACGGCTTCTCAGGGTCTGCTCCTGATGATTCCGAACATGTACAAGATCGCGGGCGAGCAGCTCCCGGGCGTCTTCCACGTCTCCGCGCGTTGCGTCGCTTCCCACGCCCTGAACATTTTTGGCGATCACTCCGACGTCATGGCCTGTCGTCAGACCGGCTTCGCCATGCTCGCCGAGGGCAACGTCCAGGAGGTCATGGACCTCTCGCCGGTGGCTCACCTTGCCGCCATCGAGGGTAAGACCCCGTTCCTTAACTTCTTCGACGGCTTCCGCACCAGCCACGAGATCCAGAAGGTCGCCATGTGGGACTACAAGGATCTGGCCGAGATGTGCGACATGGACGCCGTCCAGGCTTTCCGCGACCACGCGCTCAACCCTGAGCACCCGCACACCCGCGGCAGCCACGAGAACGGCGATATCTTCTTCCAGAACCGTGAGGCCTGCAACAAGGTCTACGACGAGCTTCCCGCCGTCGTCGAGGGCTACATGAAGAAGATCAACGAGAAGCTCGGCACCGATTACGGCCTGTTCAACTACTACGGCGCTCCCGATGCCGACCGCGTCGTCGTGTGCATGGGCTCCTTCTGCGACGTGCTCGAGGAAGTCATCGACTACCTCAACGCTCACGGCGAGAAGGTCGGCCTGGTCAAGGTTCGCCTGTTCCGTCCGTTCTCCATCAAGCACTTTGTCGACGTTCTCCCCGAGACCGTCCAGAAGATCGCCGTCATGGACCGTACCAAGGAGCCGGGTTCCATCGGCGAGCCGCTCTACCAGGACGTCGTCTCCGCTCTCTACGAGGCCGGCAAGACGGGCATCAAGGTCGTCGGCGGCCGTTATGGCCTGGGCAGCAAGGACACGCCTCCCGCGTCCGCGTTCGCTGTCTTCGAGGAGCTCAAGAAGGACGAGCCCAAGCGCGAGTTCACCATCGGCATTGTCGATGACGTGACCAACCTGAGCCTGCCCGAGGCCGAGGATGCGCCCAACACCGCAGCCCCCGGCACCATCGAGTGCAAGTTCTGGGGTCTGGGTGGCGACGGTACCGTCGGCGCCAACAAGAACTCGATCAAGATCATCGGCGACCACACCGACAAGTACGTCCAGGCCTACTTCCAGTACGACTCCAAGAAGACCGGCGGCGTCACCGTCTCGCACCTGCGCTTTGGTGATTCCCCGATCCGTTCGCCGTACTACGTGACCAAGGCCGACTTTGTCGCTTGCCATAACCCCAGCTACATCGTTAAGGGCTTCAAGATGGTCCGCGACGTCAAGCCGGGCGGCACCTTCCTGGTCAACTGCCAGTGGAGCGACGAGGAGTTCGCCGAGCACATGCCCGCCGTGGCCAAGCGCTACATCGCGAACAACAACGTCAACGTCTACCTGATTGACGCTATCGACCTGGCCGCTAAGGTCGGCATGGGCAAGCGCACCAACACGGTGCTCCAGTCCGCCTTCTTCGCGCTGGCCAAGGTCCTGCCCGCCGAGGATGCCCTGCAGTACATGAAGGACGCGGCTACCAAGTCCTACATGAAGAAGGGCCAGGCTATCGTCGACGCCAACCACAAGGCCATCGATGCCGGCGCTACCGCCTTCCGTAAGTTCGAGGTTCCGGCCGACTGGGCTACCGCTGAGGATGCCGCTCCCGTCGAGCTCTCCGAGGAGACCAAGTCCGCTATCGCCCAGCAGGTCAAGAACCTGCTCGAGCCCATCGATCGCATGGACGGCGACAGCCTGCCTGTTTCCGCCTTCGTCGATTGCGCCGACGGCCAGTTTGAGCTGGGCGCCTCCGCATA
>ERZ1027096.1169-NODE-1169-length-9291-cov-8.854266_pt1 | contig 9291 bp, 9 predicted proteins | sample MGYA00519278_ERZ1027096 | MGnify/ENA primary metagenome ERZ1027096 (study PRJEB26926, sample SAMN06164649) | human gut metagenome | biome: ENVO:00009003; feature: ENVO:2100002; material: ENVO:00002003 | host: Homo sapiens | place: USA | collected 2012 ...
CAAAGCTTAACTCTTACTTTATCAGATTCGGCAAGCAATGTCAATACAATATGAGCAATGAGGTTTATTGAGACTAACGAAGCTAAATATTTGGATATAAAAAATTCAATCAGGGGCGAACCGGCTTTTCAAAGGTCGCTTCAATAATCCGGCTGCGGCGAAGTTCATCAAGGTCGTAATTGGCTTTGACATTGAGCTGTGGTGCGATTTCGGAAATAATTTTGCCGGCGGTCGGCACCGTATTCCAACCCGAGGTAACAAATCCCCAGGTTTCTTTAAGCGGTTTGGGCTCGTCCATCACCATAAACAGGGCATATTGCGGCTCTGAAGCCGGAAAAGTTGCCAGAAACGAAGTCATCACTTTCTTGTCAACATAGTGCCCGTTGACCAGTTTGTTAGCCGTTCCGGTCTTTCCGGCAACTTCATATCCCAAAACATTGGCACGTTTGCCGGAGCCGTCGGTAACCACGCCGCGCAGCAATTTGCGCATCTGTTTGGATGTGTTGAACGAAATGACCCGGTGGCTGTCACGAGCCTGATTGTCTTTCAGCAATGTCGGCGCATGATAAATGCCGCCGTTGACAATGGCGGAAAAGGCGCTGATCAGGTGCAGCGGCGTGATTGAAATGCCGTAACCGTAACCGACGGTGGCGGTTGTTTCTTCGCCCCATCTTTTTTCGCTGGGAATCAACGGCATGCCCTTCTCGGCAACTTCAATGCTTTTAATCGGGGTAAAGAAACCCAAATTGTTTAAAAATTTACGCTGTTCGTCTTTGCCGACGGTCAAGGCTATCCGGGCCGAGCCGATGTTGGACGAGTAAATCAGAATTTCCGGCAGATCCAGCCAGCGGTTTTCGCCGCGGTAGTCTTTAATGGTGTTGTAGCGCAGTTTCAGCGGCTTGGTCGCATCCCATTTGTCGGAAACTTTGACTTTTCCGCTTTCCAGTCCCATTGCGGCATTGAAAACTTTCAAAACCGACCCCGGCTCATAAACGCCTTTGGTGGCGAAGTTGAACAATGCCCGCTCGGGGATGTTGTTCATGCTGTTGGGGTCATAATCCGGAAGCGAAATCATCGCCAGAATTTCACCGCTGCGAACGTCCATAACAATGGCAGCCGCGCCTTCGGCCTTAAATTTGCTGACGGCGGCTTTCAGTTCTTCACGAATGGTGTCTTGCAGCCCGGCGTCGATTGTCAGCGTCAGCGGAATGTCAGACTGTGTCAGGCGTTCATCCATCTGTTTTTCAATTCCGGCAATGCCCTGATTGTCAATATTGGTGGAGCCGAGCAGCTGTGCAAACAGTTCTTTGTGCGGATAAATGCGTTTTTCGCCGTTTTCGAATTCCAGGCCGGGAATGCCGAGCGCGTTGATTTGATATTGCTGTGACGGAGTCAGATTGCGTTTCAGGTAAACAAAAGTGTTGCGGCGCTGCAGTTTGGCCAGAATATCTTCATAGCGAATGTCCGGCAGTACGGCACTGAGCTTGGCGGCAGCTTTTTCTTTGTTGGGAACTTTTCGCGGATTGGCATACAGGTTGACCGTAGGCAGCGACGTGGCGATAATCGTACCGTTGCGGTCAAGAATGTCGGCCCGTTTAATCGGGTTGTCGGCATAAGTGAACAAATGGCGGGATTCTTCGTCGTCGGCGGCCGCAGGCAGGCCGTTGGAAAGGCAGACGCCGAACAGGCGGACGGTAATTACGAGATAAGCAAAGATAAACAGCAAAGTGGCGAAGGCGACACGGTTCTTGACGGTTGTGAGCGGATCTCCGTCAAAAAGATAATTGTTGAAAGCGGTGCTGGTATCTATTTTGATTTCTTCGCCCGGAAGATACACATGCGCTTTTCTGTTTCTGGAAAAATACTTCTCCAACATTATTTGCTTCTGGCCTTACTGTTTCTGTCAGCGCTGCGCCTTAACCAATTTCTTTAGTTCTTTGTTGCGGGCAGCCTGGGTGTTAATGTTGCGTTGGGCTAACAGCCTGCGGTCAGTCTCGTTAGCCTGATAATCAAATGGTAACGCAGAATAGTTAATAATTTGTTCAGGCTTGACCGGATTCAGCAAAATATGTTTATTGGCCAGCGTTCTCAGGCGGGACGGGGAGTTCAAATGGCTCCATTCGGCCTTAAGAACATGAATTGATTTAACGTCGTCCTGAATGCTGCGGTTGATACGGTTCAGTTCATTTTCAAGGGTTTGAACCTGATTCTTCATCACAAACATTCCAAATCCGACCAGACAGGTCAGAGTGACCCAAAGACTTAAAGTGGCTGTTTTTGTACTATTCATGGTGCAGTTCCTTTCTGGTTACGTTACCTTTTGACAGCATAGCGCAGTTTGGCCGACCGGGAGCGGCTGTTAACCTCCGTCTCGTTCTGAGAAGGGGCAACCGCTTTGGAGCAGGAGGCCAGAATGCTGTTGTCTTGTTGAATATTGTTGTCCGGCAGATAGCGTGAAACGTGAACATTTTTGCCGGTGTTTTCCTTAAAAAAGGTTTTGACGATTCGGTCTTCCAGCGAATGAAAGCTGACAACAACGATTCGCCCGCCCGAAACGGCCAAATCGACCGCTCCGCGCAAACCGTTTTCCAATTCGCCGAGCTCGTTGTTGACGGCAATTCGCAGGGCTTGAAAAGTTCTGGTCGCTGGGTCAATGCCGTTCGGTGTTTTGTGGATGACCGTATAGATGATTTCCGCCAGTTCTTTGGTGGTTGAAATTTCTTTGTTCTTCCGATATGCGGCAATTTTGGCGGCAATTTGGCGCGACTTGCGTTCTTCGCCGTATTTGTAAATCAGGTCGGCCAGTTCCTTTTCCGGCGTTTCATTAACGATTTCGGCAGCGGTTACGCCGTCACATGACATTCGCATATCCAGCGGTGCGTCTTTGGAAAAAGAAAAGCCGCGTTCGGCTTGATCCAGCTGCATGGAGGAAACCCCGATATCAAACACCACGCCGTTAACCGGTTGATTAATCAGTGCTTTGATGTCGCTGAACTGTCCCCGGCGGAATTCAAACCGGGAACCGTATAGCGCTTTTAATTCTTCGGTTCTCGGCAGAACCGTCGGGTCGCGGTCAATCGCAATCACTTTGCAGTCGGCCGCTTTCAGAATGGCTTCCGTATAGCCGCCGTTGCCGAAGGTGGCGTCAACATAGGTTTCGCCGTCCTGCGGATTTAGGGCGGCAAGCACCTCATTCAGCATAACCGGAATATGTTTATGCTTTTCGCTCATGCCTTGGGCTCCTGTGCCGGCAGTTTGAGCGAGGGGCGCTTTTTCAGCACTTCGGTGCGGATACGGTTTTCTTCCTCAGCCCACTTGTCGGGATTCCAGATTTGAAATTTGCGGCCCTTGCCGACAAAAACCGCCGTGTCGGTAATGCCGGCGTGCTTCAGCAGCTTTTCGCTCAGCACGATGCGCCCGGTACTGTCAAAGGTGAATCTTTTGGCGTCGCCGAAAATCAGATTAGTCAGATCGTCTTGTTCCTGTGAAAAGAAATCAAGCGAATTTTCCATGTCGCTGGCCAGTTTTTCCAGCAGTTCTTCCGGGCAGCCCTCAATGCAGGGAGAGGTCAGGCTGCGGTAACAAACAATTTCGGTTGATAATTCTTTAACGATTGCGCGGTAATCTGACGGCAGCGAAACCCGGCCTTTGGTATCGACCTTGTTTACCACTGTGTCCATAAAGAGAAAAGTTTTTCTCAATGTTCGACTCCCGTTACCGCGTTAATTCCCAATGCTTATGGTATAACATGGGAAAATATGGGAATCAATGGGAATTTTTAGGATTTTGTTAACTGTTCTGGTTCTGTTCTGTCTGTGCGGAAGGCGATTCGCTCCAAGGCCTTGCCGGGCTTGACTTTTGTTTAAATAAAAAAATGGGGATATTTTTTTGCGCAGGGTTTTTAATTTCTGCACAAATTTCTTGCAATAATTGCCCTGACCGTATAGTCTGTCATTCACAGGCAGTCGGATAGCTGCGCCCGGGAAAGGAAAATCCAGGGGTGAGGAAAGTCCGGGCTTCAAGGAAACGGAATACCAGATAACGTCTGGCTGGAGTAATCCAAGGGAAAGTGCCACAGAAAATAACCGCCGGTTTCGGCCGGTAAGGATGAAAAGGCGAGGTAAGAGCTCACCGCAGCGGCAGTAATGTCGTCTGGTCAGGGCAAACCCTGTTCGAAGCAAGACCAAGTTAGGAGGGCTGCGTTTGCAGTTATGACGGAGGGTTTCCACTCTGCTCCAGAGGTAGGTCGCACTGAGCACGCCGGTGACGTCGTGCCGAGATGAATAGCTATCCCTCGTTTACGAGGACAGAACCCGGCTTACAGATTGCCTGTGTAGAATTTTGAAAGGACGGCAAATGCAGCAGACATTAAAAAATCCCCTTACCGTTGAAGGTATCGGTCTTCATTCCGGATGTAAGGTCAAAATGACTTTTCTGCCGGCGCCGGCAAACCATGGGATTGTTTTCTGCCGGACGGACCTGCCCGGACGTCCGTTGATTCCCGCCCTTTATACGCAAGTTGCCGACACCCGTAATTGTACATGTCTCAGTGACGGCAAGGGCGCTTTTGTCAGCACTGTCGAACATCTGATGGCCGCACTCCGCATGGTCGGGGTGGATAATGCCCTGATTGAGGTTGACAATCAGGAACTGCCGATTATGGACGGCAGCGCCAAGCCTTTTTATGACCTGCTTTCCGCCGCCGAACTGCTCAGCCGGGAATTGCCGCGGAAACGTCTCCGGGTTTTGCGGAAAGTCAGCTTTGCCGATGACAAGGGAAACGAAGTCAGTCTGGAGCCTGCCGCTGATTTTTCAATTCGTTTTGAAATAGAATTTCCTTCCCGAATTGTCGGGCATCAGGTTTTTGACGGCAAAATAGACCGGGATGTCTTTGCCGCTGAAATCGCTCCCTGCCGTACTTTTTGCGAAAAATATCAGGTGGACTATCTGCAGTCGATCGGCCTGATTAAAGGCGGCAGCCTGGAAAACGCGGTGGTGCTTGACGGCGAAACGGTTCTGAATCCGGAAGGTTTCCGTGTTGCCGATGAATGCGTTAATCATAAAGTTCTTGACGCCATCGGTGATTTATATACTTCCGGATACTATATTATCGGAAAACTGACCGCTAATAAAACCGGACATTACCATAATAACGAATTATTGAAGAAATTGTTTGCCGATCGTTCGAATTATGAATTAGTTTAAGGATTTAAGATGAAAAAGATGAAGCATATTTTATTTCTTTCTCTGGCTCTGATGCTCGTTGCGGGCTGCTCTTCCACCAAGGAAGAGGTTTTGAACCCGTCGGCGGAAGTCCTTTACAATCAGGCTTTTGATTTGTTGCAGAAAACCTCCTATAAGAAAGCCGCGGAAACTTTTGAAAAAGTCGAGCTTGAACATCCTTATTCCAAATGGGCGGTTAAGGCCAAACTGATGGGCGCTTATGCTTATTATAAAGACGGCAGTTATGACGATGCCGTCATCAGTCTTGACCGTTTTATCAAATATCATCCCGGCAACAAAGACATAGCCTACGCTTATTATATGAAAGCCCTGTGTTATTATGATCAGATAACCGACGTGACCAAAGACCAGAGCAACACCGCCCGCGCCATGGCTGCGCTGGAACAGGTGATTATCCGCTTCCCGGGAACTCCTTATGCGCAGGATGCGTCAATGAAAATCGCTCTGACCAACGATCATCTGGCCGGTAAAGAAATGGAAGTCGGACGCTATTACCTCAATCAGAAAAACTATCTTTCCGCGTTGAACCGGTTTTCAACCGTAGTAAATAATTATCAAACCACTTCCCATATTGAGGAAGGACTTTACCGTCAGGTTGAATTATATACCATTCTCGGGTTAAATGACGATGCGCTCACGGCTTTTCAGGTTTTGGAATATAATTACCCGAAAAGCAGCTGGACGGCTCAGGCCCGGAAAATTGTCAACAAAAAATAGGACTGGCGCTTAAATGCTGCAATCTCTTTCGATTCGCAATGTAGTTTTGATTGATAAGCTGGATTTGGACTTCAAATCCGGCTTAAGCGTGCTGACCGGCGAAACCGGCGCCGGCAAATCCATTCTGTTGGATTCGCTCGGATTGGTGCTGGGCAACCGGGCCGAAACCTCGCTGATACGGCAGGGGGAAGACAAATTGAGCGTTACCGCCCAGTTCAGTTTGCAAAAACAAACGCCAGCCCTGCGCGCCCTGTTGGATGAATATGAAATCGAGGCCGATGACGAACTTTTGATAAAGCGCAGCCTGACCCGCGACGGCAAAGGAAAAATCTTCATCAACGACCAGCCGGCCGGAGCTAAGCTGTTGAAAGAAATCGGCAAATATCTGGTAGAGGTTCACGGCCAGTTTGATAATCAGGGGCTGTTAAACCCGGCCAATCATCTTGACGTGTTGGATGCTTACGGGGCTTACAAACCGTTGGTCGAACGAACGGCTGCTGCTTTTGCCGCCTATAAAAAGGCTCGTGCCGCCCGCCAGGAGGCAGAAAAAAACATTGCCCGTGCCAAAGAAGATGAAGAAAATCTGCGTCATTGGGTTGATGAATTGGAAAAAATGAATCCCCGGCCGGATGAAGAAGACGAACTCGGCAAAAAACGGCAGGAAATGATGAACGCCGAAAAAATCATCGACAGTCTGAACTATGCCTATGGCGCTTTAACCGAAAGAGCTGACGTTCAGGGTGCCATCCGCTCGGCTCAGTCGGCAATGGACAAGGCCAATACGCTGGTTGACGGGCGTTATCAAACGATTATTGATATGCTGGATCAGGCTCTGATAGACATTTCCGAAACCGTCAACGAGCTTGAAGAGGTTTCTCATAACGTCAGCCTTAATCAAAATGAACTGGAGAACATTGAAGAGCGTCTTTACGCCTTGCGCGGTCTGGCCCGCAAACATAACGTCGCCGTCAGCGATTTGCCGCAGACTTTGGCTGATTTCCGCAATCGCCTGTCAACCATAGAACTGGGTGAAGAGGGAATTGCCGCCCTGCGGAAAGCTGAGGACACAGCCAAACTGGATTATGTCAAAGCTGCCAATGAGTTGAGTTCTGCCCGTCAGGCCGCGGCATTGCAGTTGGACAACAAAGTGATGTCCGAGTTGCCTCCGCTGAAAATGGAAAAGGCCAGATTTGTTACCGTTGTGGAAAAAACGGACGAAAGCGGGTGGAGTGAAAAAGGTTTTAACAACGTTTACTTTACGGTCGCCACCAATCCCAATTCACCGCAGGGACCTCTGAATAAAATTGCTTCCGGCGGCGAGCTGGCACGCTTTATGCTGGCCTTGAAAGTTAATCTGGCACAGAGTTCAAGCGTTGCTACCATGATTTTTGATGAAGTTGATGCAGGTGTCGGCGGTGCTACCGCTCAGGCTGTCGGCGAACGCCTGGCTCGTCTGGCCCGCGATGTTCAGGTGCTGGTCGTTACCCATTCTCCGCAAGTTGCCGCCTGTGGCAACAATCATTTCAAGGTCGAAAAATCAACGGCCGACAACGTCACCACAACCACGGTTCGCGAATTGACCAAAATCGAAAAATCCGAGGAAATCGCCCGTATGCTGGCGGGAGAAGTGATTACCGATGCCGCCCGCGCCGCCGCCAAAGTGCTGATGAAAGAAAAATCGGCTTAGTTTTTAAGCGGAATAAACAACATGGTGCTGCCGCTGCCGGCTCTGACATAATTGCCGCTTTTGACTGGGAAAAATGTTGAGTTATAGTCTTCCCAGCCGCCGCCTTTCCCATAAGCATGAAGAATATTCAGGCCTCCGCTGTAACTGTTGCTGACATAAGAATCAAAAGCATTGACGCCTTTTGCCGAGATAATATGAACCCAGCCGTTAGCAGACATCCAACTGTAGCTGTTGCTTGATGTTTTGCTTTGAGCCGATGACCAGTCGGGCATAAGTTTCTTGACAATTTCTTCTCGGGTAAAACAAAAAATTTTACTTTCGTCTGTCGGGCATTTTAAAACATATCCCAAACACCCGCTGGTCGAGGTTTTGGTATATCCAAGTTCGCTGCAGCTTGCCGCGTGACAATCTGTTGTTAACCCCGAGAATATTAAAATTAAAAACACTGCGGCTGTCTTAATCATTTTCAGTCTCCTCTTATTATTGGCCGGCAGGAAAATAAGTGACGTTTCCCCAGTAACTCAAAATGCTGTCAGAAGAACAAACCGGAGCAAACACATAATTATAATCTTCCCAGCTGCCGCCTCTCCCGCCATGATTAAACATGGTGATGCCGTTAATCGAACCATATTTATTTGTACCGTAGCCTTCGCTGTAACTTGTTTGTTTATAAAAAATCCAGCCGTTGCCTGAAGGAAATTTGGAAGTTCCTGCACTGGAACTGGTGCTGATTAAAGTAGATGAAGATGTCCAGTTGGGAACAATATTGGTAAAAGCCGAATTTCTTTCAATGCAGTAAATTTTTGACGTATCATCCGGGCATACAAGATATTCTCCGGCACAAGAACTTACGGAAGTTTGGGTATAGCCAAGGTCAGAACATGTGTCGGCCCAAACGTCATTGCCCGTCAATACAATGGCAAAGAGTATATGTAGAATAAGACGTTTCATTTGTGTCTCCTGTTATTTTTTTAACGGGAGAAAATAAAGCTTTCCTGCATTTAGAAAGACTTTGTCTCCCTCATCGGCCAAAACCATGGTTGTATTCCAATCCTCCCATTTGCCGCTTTTCCCCATAGAGGCCATGACGGTCTTCCCGTTAACGGTTCCTTTGAAACCGGTAGGATAATTATAACAATAAGTATCTTGAGTCATAATGATCCAGCCTGGTTCTGTCAGGGTATGGGTAGAACCGATTGATAAATTTCTTTTATTGTTCCAATCCGGCAAAATTGCACTGAATGCATCTTGTTTGGTAATACAGAATATTTTATTCCCGTCATAAGGACATTTAAGAATTGTTCCCGTCAGACAATTAGCGGAACTGCTGAGAACAAAGCCTTTATTTGAGCAGTATTTAGCCGCGTCAATAACGCAATTGTAATAGAGCGAATTATCCGGACAGTATTGATTGATTTTCATATCCGCCGAGCAGGGACTTTCTGCTGAATTTGAATAACCCGATGCTAAACAGGCGTCTTTTGACGTTTTGCAGCTTTTGTAATATTTGATGCCGTTCAGGCAATAATCATTGGCATTTGTAGGGCCAAACTGTTCGCAAACCTGATTGTATCCGGATTCACATTCACAGGCGGCATAGACGGTTTCGCCGACGCCCGGACAGGCCTCGCCGACCCCGACAA
>ERZ1027096.1187-NODE-1187-length-9196-cov-14.592495_pt1 | contig 9196 bp, 8 predicted proteins | sample MGYA00519278_ERZ1027096 | MGnify/ENA primary metagenome ERZ1027096 (study PRJEB26926, sample SAMN06164649) | human gut metagenome | biome: ENVO:00009003; feature: ENVO:2100002; material: ENVO:00002003 | host: Homo sapiens | place: USA | collected 2012 ...
CAGAAGCAGACAAACACAATGTCAACCCACAACTTCTGTTCGGACGCTATAAGCATGATATAGGTATATACAAGATAAAGAATTTCTTTGAAACGAAAATTCTATAACGATTCACAAAGCACCATTGGTTACACATTTTATACCTCAGTTCGGGATAAGAAATAGTGCCTAAAAAAGTTGGTAATCTCCGATATTTTTTGTATCTTTGTAGTTGAAATCCAATTAGTTACAAACATAAAAAGATATCATTATGGAGATTACCAAGGACAAAGTTACAGAATTATTTTGTATTATTGATGAATTTTACAAAGTTTTTGATGCTGAAAATGCAGGAAAATTGCTTTTGGGTGAAGATGGAGTAAAGCGCAGACGACGTAAAGCCTCTTTATCTGATAGTGAAATCATGACGATTTTGCTGTATTTCCATTTCGGCTCGTTCCGAAACTTCAAGCATTATTACCTATTCTTTATTAGAGGAACTTTGAAGTCATATTTTCCAAATGCGGTGTCTTATAACCGTTTTGTAGAACTTGAAAGTCGCGTATTCTTCCCTCTCATGTTCTTCCTGAATCTCCGCGCTTTTGGCAGATGTACAGGTATAACCTTTGTTGATTCAACCATGATACCAATATGCCACAATCTCAGGCGTTATGCCAACAAAGTGTTCAAAGGCATTGCCACAAACGGAAAGGGAACAATGGGATGGTGTCATGGGTTCAAGCTACATCTGGCTTGTAATGATAGAGGTGAGATAATTGCTTTTGTTCTCACTGGTGCAAACGTTAGCGACAAAGATCCAACGGTATTCGATGTGTTGGCTAAACGTCTGTATGGTAAGCTGTTTGCAGATAAAGGCTATATCTCGCAAAAACTTTTCGATTCGCTTTTTGAGGAAGGCATCCAGTTGGTAACAGGACTGAGAGTGAACATGAAGAACAAACTAATGCCGTTCTATGACAAGATGATGCTACGCAAAAGATACATCATTGAAACGATTAATGACCTGTTGAAAAATACGGCTCAGATAGTACATTCACGTCACAGGTCTGTTGCGAATTTCATCATAAATATTATTTCTGCATTAGGGGCATACTGTTTCTTTGACAACAAGCCCAAGGCACTTACTGGATACGTTATCGAAGATACGAAACAGCTTAGTCTTTTCTAACATTGCATATTTTACATGAGGATTTTGTCTCAGCAACCATCCAAGATATATAGATGGTTGCCAAGCCTCTGTGTCCCTTATATAAAAACATTATAAAGCCTTTAGATAGAGCTCGTTATCCCGAACTGAGGTATTTTATAGCCAATGGTGCTTTGCTTTTTCATCGCCTCATTCTCTCCAATTCATCATCCCTCCGCATTTTCTCATTCAACTTCTCCTGCATCTTGTCCAGAAAATAGGTGCGACTATAGTTCTTGCGTCTTCTGATGTCGGTGTAGAAACGATAGCAGTCCTTGGCTTTGATGCCGAAGAACTGGTACATGGCTTGCGCCAAGTCCTTGAATTTCACATCGCCATCGTTCACGCTTCCCATTACGCAGATGCCATATACCATTTCTACAAGGTCAACGGCATTGCCGGTCCATTTCACTAATGGTTTTGATTCTAATGATACTGGCGGAGAGGCTTCTGAAGTGGATGTGGTCACATGAAGATGATATGTTGCTGACACATGCTCTTGCATTCTGCGGACAAATGCAATTGCTTTGCGCACATACAAGCCTACGGTTCCCAAACAATCCTTTATATGGGGCATTGACAGATGAAAGTCAAGCTCGGTTTCTACGTATGACAGTGCAAAGACCGCTTGCTTCACGTTAGTGCTGCATAAATCAACCACAACCTTGATAAACTCACGATATGAGTTCTCTAAAGCGTTACCACTTTTGTTCTTATGACCTGCATTCAGCAAGTTGAAAAAATCAGTCTCTAACAATATGTTGTATTCCATGTTGCTGTCTCTTTTATGGGTTTGTACTAATTTGATGTATTCGTGCGCACACCATTTATTAGTCCAATACATATGCCATTCCAAGACAGACTAAACAATAGGATGATGATATTTCCTGATAATCAGCAACTTTATCAAGAGAATAAGATTTTCACAAGGGAATTGCAAGCAGAAATAGTGTAAGGAAAACCGGACACTTGTCCAATCTTCCTTACACGGTTCTTATACCATTACAACTTGTTAGTTGGAATACCATACTCTTTCATGCGGGCATAGAATGTAGTATGGCTCATTTCCAACATTTTTGCCGCATCACGCTTGATGCCATTACATTGCTTCAAAGCCCACAAGATACGCTCTCGATTGATCTTGCGTTCTTGTTCATCAAAGTCCAAAGCCTCTTCTGTCAATGCCGATTGTGACAACTGCAAGTCCTCGACATCTATTATCTCATTCTCGCATAACAGCATAGCTCGCATGATACATGATTTCAACTCACGCACATTACCTGGCCATGTATGGCTTACAAGTGCCCTTTGCGCTTCCTTACTGATACATTTTATTTCTTTGTCCGTATGCCTATCATATAGTTTCAGGAAGAAGTTAGCTAATGGCATAATATCTTCCTTACAATCCCGCAACCGTGGAATCTCAATAACCGCTTCGTGAAGTCGATAATACAGGTCGCTTCTGAATCGTCCTTCCCGAACTGCCTCTTGCAGGTTTTCGTTGGTGGCGGCAATAATGCGCACATCAGCCACTTTGTCTTTTATAGCTCCCAATGGTCGGTAGCTCTTGGATTGCAACACACGCAGCAGCATCGCCTGTACATCTTTCGGCAGGTTGCCTATCTCGTCCAAGAACAGCGTACCTCCAGCAGCCAATTCAAAGTAACCTTTTCTTGCTGCCTCCGCACTTGTGAATGCCCCTTTCTCATGCCCGAAGAGAGCGGAAACGGCAAGTTCCGCAGAAAGCGTACCGCAATCTACTACTTCAAAAGGCTTGTCGGCTCTTTTGCTTTGCAGATGTATCTTTTCCGCTATATGTTCTTTGCCAGTTCCGTTGTCGCCCAATATCATAACAGCCATGTCGCTTTTGGCAAACAATTCTGCCATTTTGTATATACGGCGAAACTTCTCACTTTTGCGGTAAACAATCTTGTTATTCAACTCTACGAGTCGTTTCTGCTTGTCTATGATTTCTTCCAAACGTTCATAAACTACATCAAGCAACAATTTCTTCGGTATATAGTCTTCCGCTCCCAATTTCATAGTCTTCACGGCACTCATGCTTTCATCGTAAGATGTCATGATAATAAATGGATTCTGGTAGCCGTTACTACGCAACCATTCCAACAGGTCGATGCCGTTATCATTCCCCAAGCGCATATCCGAAATGACAACATTCCATTCTGAGGATTCCTTAACAGCTTTCAGACCATCTCTGTAATTGTAGCATAAGATTGTTTTCCATCCCTTCGCCTCCAACTTCTTGCCCAACATATTGCAAAATGTCGGACTGTCTTCAATGATTATTACTTTCTTCATACTGTTACCTCCTCAATTTTCTTTTGTGCGGCTTTGATGATTGCCTCACCATGTGCGAAAACATCCTCAACCGCTTGGTTGATAACGTCGTCTGATGATGTAGAATCTTCAATCAGGTCAAAAAGATAGTTCAAAGACTCGTCAGATTGTACCATCATCCACGAGCTTCTTGCGTGGTGAATGGCATCGGACATTTTCTTGCGGTTCTCCTCTTTGGCTGCATTACGGATACTGCCCAATGTATCAGTCATTTCCTTTACGAAATTCTCCAAAGTCTCTTTTTCATTGCCGTAGGTCAGCAACATAGAAAAGTCTATTTGTTTTTCTGCTATTTTACCGTTCACACACTTTCTTGCAGTGTTTATCAAATCCTTGTCAGACATCGGCTTGAACAGGCAAGCGACAAATCCTGCATCAAGCAGTTCTTGCTCACTCACATTTGGTGCTGCTGTCATAACGACAACAGGAATGGTCTTGGAGTTACGCACGTTCACCATACGCATCATTTCCAGAATCTCGATACCATTCACTTCAGCCATCTTCAAATCCGTTATCAGCAGATCATAAGATTTTTTGCGCATCATATCCAATAAATCCGTGGCATTATTACAAGTGTCACATACGATGCCGTTTGATGCAAACGCCTCACGAATGGTACTCAGTTGCACATGGCTATCATCAATGGCAATGACAGTAAACGAATCTTGTCGTTTCGTTCTATACTGAGTTGGTTCCACATTCTGCTTTTCGGCTGTAGCCATAGGAAGACTAATGGTAAATATACTTCCCAGCCCTTGGTGACTGGACACATCGATTTTTCCTTTCATAAGTGAAACGAGGTTCTTGACAATGGAAAGTCCCAAGCCAAATCCCGGTTGGGTGACCGCATTTCCCAATCTTGCAAATTCCTTAAAGATTTGTTTTTGTTGCTTGTCGTCCAATCCTGTTCCTGTATCCTTAACCATTAGCATGAATACACCATTTTTATAGGTTGTGGACAATACTATCTCACCCTTTCCCGTATATTTGATGGCATTGGAAAGCAGATTGCGTCCTATTGTAAGCACCTTTTCCTTGTCTCCATTGACAACACCATCTGCCTTATTGTTGACGCTCAATTCAAGTTGTTTCTTCGCAGCAAAGGGCTCATACTCCATCTTTAATTGCTCGGCAATGTCCATCATACGGAAAGGGCGTTCCTTGACGGTCGCCTTTCCATTCGCTAATTTGGAGTAAACCAGGAAACTGTCTATCATAGAAGTCAAGCCTTTCGATGTGTCAACAATCAAGTCGGCATACCGTTTGCTTTCATCCGTAGCATCTTCAAGTCCGCTAATCTTGCGGGCATAATCCTTGATGGCAGACAAAGGACTGCGCATCTCATGTGTTACTGTCAGCATCACCTTTCTTGTTTCTTCCTTGCTCTTACGTGTCTTGAATGCGAATCGCCACACCAATAGGAATAATACGAAAAACACCAATATCAACAATCCTATCATCCCTATATGACAGTATCGGCGAATCGGTACCACTATAGCGCATGAATCGGTACCATCATAGCACTGCATTCGGTACCATCGTATCACTTGAATCGGTACCATCATAGCGCACCAATCGGTACCAAAAAGATGTAAAGTTCTGCTCATGTATAATAATAACCGCCTATCTTTGCAGAAGAATTTTTAAATCTGTATAGATATGGCACAAAGTAATGTAAACATGAGTAAATTAAAACGTTCATTTCAAATGCTAGCGGCAAAAATACCGCAACGCACCATTTGCGAGCAACTACACATGGGACCCGTTACAAGACCTTGGCGGATTCCCAAGGTTTGTCCTATGGCGTGATAGGCCGCATGAGTGACGGGGAAATAGAATCTTTCCTCCAGTTGTCCAAACCCACAGCAGCCCCATCTTCCCAACGTCAGGTGCTAGACGGGCTGTTGCCTGAATATGTGTCAGACTTGTCGCATAACCGCTACCTCACCATTCAAGCCCTACACGAGTCATACAAGAAGGAGCATCCCGACGGATATGGATACACCCAGTTCAAGAAGTCAATCCGTGAGTATCAGTACTCACACAACCTCAGCTTCCATAACACCTATATTCCTGGGGAAGAGATGCAGATTGACTTCGCCGGCGATGCCCTGTGGCTTACCGACCCGAAGACAGGTGAGCTAACCAAGGTTGTCGTCTTGGTCTGTATCCTGCCATACAGCGGCTTGGGATTTGCCAAGGCTATGTACAACGCTTCCATGGAGAACTTCTTCGGCGGTATATCCGATGCCTTCTCTTACTTCGGCGGAACAACTCGCATAGCCAAGAGTGACAACATGAAGCAGTGGGTGAAGAAATACGACCGCTACGAGCCAGCGTTCAATGATGCAGCCGTGGAATGGGCCGCCTACTACGATACAACCCTCCAAACCTGCAGGGTTCGCACTCCCAGGGACAAAGGTCCAGTCGAGGGACTCGTCCAAAAGACCTACAATGCCGCCTACGCTCTGCTACATGACGAGGTGTTTTACAATCTACCGAGTATGAATGCCCGTATCTATGAGTTGATGGACGGCTTCAATGAAAAGCCGTCCAGAACGACAGGGAGAAGCAGACGTGACATCTTCGAGGCGGAAGAGCACCCTACGTTGGGCAAACTGCCCATGACTCCATACCGCTTCAGATATCGCAAGGAGGTGAAACTGTCCGGTACCTATCACGTCATGGTTGACAAGCACAACTATAGCGTACCATACCAGTATGTCGGGCAAAAGGTGAGCGTACTGTGGGACTTGGATACCGTGGAGGTTTACTCCGGGAGTTCTCGCATAGCCATCCATCAGCGTCGCCAAGGTTCTGGGTACAGCACGCTTGACGAGCATATGCCAGACAAACATCTTGCCTACAAGCACGGACAGGGATATAATGCCGCCTATTTCCTGGAGGAGGCGGCATTGGTCGGCTGCAACACCACTGCCGCAGTCCAATCCATCCTCAATCGCACGAAGCATGTCGAGCAGTCGTACAAGTCCTGCCAAGGAGTCCTGTCTCTCAAGCGCAAGTACGGCAAGGAGCGCCTGGAGAAGGCCTGCAAGCGTCTGGCAGGTTGTTCATCCATCACCTACACGACCATCCGCAATGTGTTGGAGAAGAACCTTGACCAAGTTGACGGGGAAGAAACAGTCTCAAATGTGCCACAGAACGACTATGTGAGAGGCGCGGAGGCATTTATGAACATTTAAACATATATATAGTAACATGAACTTACAAGAAACCATCATACAACTCAACGAGTTGAAGCTCAGAGGTATGTCATCCTCCTTCGAGGCCATGACCAGCCTTCCTGTACAGAACCGCCCATCCCTGGAAGTCGCCATCTCCAAGATGGTGGATGCAGAGGTGCAGGACAGACGAGATCGAAAGACCGCCATGTATCTAAAAATCAGCAAGCTTAGATATACGGCACTCTTAGAGGATGTCATCTGTGGAACAGACCGCAACTTCACCAAGGATGACCTTGCCGCCATTGCCGACTGTGCCTTCATACGCAGACATGAGAACTTGCTCATACAAGGAAAGTGCGGCTGCGGAAAATCCTTCCTTGCCTGTGCCCTTGGAAGACAGGCTTGCATGCTAGGCTACAGAACTCTCTATCTCAATATGAACAGCTTTGTGGAGAAAGTTGCACTCAGCAAGCTGGATGGGTCGTACCTGAGGATGATAACCAATCTGGAAAAGTATGACTTGCTCATATGGGATGACTTCGGGTTGCAGCCAATGGATGACAAGACCAGACTCGCAATGCTTCAAATCCTAGAAGAGAGATACGAAAGAAAGTCCGTCATTATCGCCTCACAGCTTCCCATTGCCAAATGGTATGATTACATAGGTGATCCTACCTTGGCAGATGCCATTATGGACCGTTTGGTGGCAAATGCAAGTAAAATAGAGTTAAAAGGCGATTCTATGCGCCAGAAATTGAAAAAATAAATTACCTTTGCAAATTGAAAAGCAGAACTGAAATCTTGGTACCGATTGCAGCGATACAAGCGGTACCGATTGCAGTGATAGCATGGTACCGATTACACCGCTACGCTTGGTACCGATACAGCGCTATCGTCACCTATATAATAATAGGTATAATTGCCTTCCAAGTCTGCGATTTGTCGCTCACGAACTTTGATGCCTTTATCCACATTCTCATCAGCTATGCTGATTACTCTTTGCAACTGCTTATTGATACCTTCATTTCTATTTCCAAGACTATCCAATATCTCCACTACCTTACGGCTTTGCTGGTGATGTTTAGCAACAACCGTTTGGTTTAGGTTGGTGAGCATCTTTTCAGTTTGGGTTAAACGGTTGCCTGTTGTTACTGCATTTTCTTTCTTGCCGAACAATCTGCTGAAGAAACCTCGCTTCTTTGGCTTTGCCTGCTGTGGCATAGCTGAAAGTCTTTTGCTTTCAGTCTTATTCTGCTCTACAATTCTTGGAACTTCTGCGGTCAGCTTTTCTTGAGTGGCATTCAATTCCTGCATAGCATCCTTTATATCTAGAAGGAGCTGTTCCTTTTCTGCAAGAAGACGGCAGATCGTATCAGAATCTTCTTTCGGACAGATACCTGCGATGCCTTCAAGCATACTGTCCACTTCCAATCGAAGCGAATGATACTCATTTACATCTGTTGAGTCCCAATCCGCAACCATTTCACCAAGCAGTGACAATTCCGTTATGTGCAAGTTTAAGTCATGCACATTCTTTCGCCACTGATGCAGTTCTGCATTTCTACACTCAATCTCCTTTCTGTCGCGCCATTCAAATAGGCCGATTACAATGGTACATCCTACGATGACGATGGCAGTCATGATGCCTAAAGCCATCCATCTACAGATATGCCCGGTCTGTTCTTTGCGTTCCATGTTGTTTACTTTTTACGTTTCTATTACTTCATTATTGCTTTGCACTAACATTTTAATCGGCAAAGATAATGGCAGGAAGTATCAAAGACGAATATTTATATATATTATAACAACTTTTATGTAAATTCTTGGTAAAAACAGCATATCGTTAGAGAAAGAACCATTATTGAATAATAACAATGGACAATAAAGCCAAAAGCTGACAAAGTGTAGATTGTGAGACTTAATCGAAAAAGGATGGCAAGAGTTTCAATCCTACCATCCTTTTGAATCTTATTGAAAAGTCTTTTGCATTGTCAGCTTTATCAATGAGTAAATGAGAGAGTCGTTTACTTAACTCTTACACCTTTACCATTCAGAACTTCACCTCTAATATCATCAGTTTTACATATATTCAAAATAGCATCAACAGAAAGGTGTTGTATATTGCTAATTGCCGTTGTGTTTTAATTTAATATCCCGTAAGGAAATTCGGTAGAATCAACATTAAAATAGTAAACGTTATTTGTGTCTAAATCAAAAGCAGTCATAACGACAGGTGATATATCTCGTGCATTAGTAGTTGTAAGACCTTCATTCGTCCATAAAAACCCTAAATAAGTAGGAATGGCTCCCCATAAAAAAGCATGTGAACTGTTTGAAATATTATAAAAACAAACCTTATCTGAAAAGACTAAAGAAAGAAAATAATTTGAGTTTTTCACAAACAGTTTGTAATTGCCAGTAGCTTTTAAATTAAAAGATCTGTCTCTTATACACATCTGACGCTGCC
>ERZ1027096.1192-NODE-1192-length-9174-cov-4.369339_pt1 | contig 9174 bp, 5 predicted proteins | sample MGYA00519278_ERZ1027096 | MGnify/ENA primary metagenome ERZ1027096 (study PRJEB26926, sample SAMN06164649) | human gut metagenome | biome: ENVO:00009003; feature: ENVO:2100002; material: ENVO:00002003 | host: Homo sapiens | place: USA | collected 2012 ...
GTATATAACCGTTCTTGGTCTGATAGTCGCAATCACTTTCACGGAAAACAGCTTTCATTTCACTGCCACCATCGTAATTCAGGTAATAGTTGCCATCTGCTTCTTTGGATATTTTGATTGCTGCATTTTCGCAGGCAGTTCCCCATATCTTACAAGTTGCTACTGTATCTACGTCAAATTTCTTCAGATTGTCTACTTTATAACGTCCGTTCAGGATATGATAAGCTGCATAGCGGTTCAACGCATTGTTCTTATTTTCATAGTCTTCTCCGGCTCCCAGTTTCTTCACCAGGTCGTCACAGGAAGAAATCCCTTCACGCTGGAAAACATCATCGGGTACTCCCAATATGGTATAATTCCGGCGTACTTCCTGTTTGGTGCCATCGGGCATCGTGATGGTATCGGCAATTATATTCAATGTATCGTGCCATCCGGTTCGTTTCAAGGCTTCTGCAAGAATATTATTCTTATTGTTCTCGAAAAATTTCTGATAGACACTTTCGACCATCGGGCGCATGACATCGTCCAATACATAAACAAAACCATTGGAAGTATGTATAGCCAGTTCCTTCACATGAGCTTCTCCATTCATATACATGGAGTTGAATCCTCCTTCGGAGGCATCGTCTGCATTAAAGGTTACTTCCAGTATATCATTGGACAGCGTCTTGTCTTCCAGCTCTCCGCCTTTGGAGAATTCTTCCAATGTGATCGTGTCATTTACCAGATGGTATTGTACCAGCTGTCTTACATAGACTTTTCCCAGTTCTTCTACTGAGGAGACTTTCTTTTCCTGATAAAAAGCTTCCATCGCCCGATTGGTGGGAGCGAACAGCGTTAACTTGGCAGTCGCTTGATTCACTGCATTGTACATATCGGCATATTTCATCACCTTGATCCATTCCGAAAAATCATCAGGACGGGTACTCAGGTAAGATGAAATAGGTTGCATGTTGTACACTGCAAAAGTTTCATCCTTATAAGGATCGTCGCAGGAATAAACGGCAGCGACAATGATCAATATACAAATTCTAATCAAATTCTTCATAGTAATATAATTAATCGGTTACACCTGCATAATACGGGTTTTGAACTAACAATAAATTAGAATCAATTTCACTCTGATTGATTGGCAGATACCAAGCATATTCATTGCTCAATACGGAACGTATCCAAGAAACGTTGGCGGTTGAATTGTATGTTACAATCGTTTCAATGAATGAATCTTTATATCTGTAATTTTTCGTTTTGCCGAAGCGGACTAAGTCATACCATCTTTTCCCCTCTGCGGCAAATTCTATATTACGTTCATGCAGTACAGCTTGCAACATCTCTTCTTCTGTTACAGATTCTGCTGTCAAGTCCAGATCTTTGAGCCGGGCACGGTTACGCACTTTATTGATAATTTCCAATGCTTCTTCGTAATTGGCAGCACCTTTCCAGATCAATGCTTCTGCTTTCATTAATAATATTTCGGTCATACGATAAATGATGTAGTTGGCATCGTCGTTCGGGCGTACCTGACTTAAATCCTGATATTCTGATCCTTTGTACTTCCAGATGCAATATTGTTTTTTATCGGCTGTTCCTGTGGCGTCCAAGTCTGCATAAGCTCCCCACTTTGCACGTACGGAAGCGGTGAGGTCACCGGCACCATTCTCAATGTTCTCATTATATAAATCTTCGCACATTGCTTCTGTATATAAGTATGGAGCGGTAGCGCTGAGTGTGAAGTAATAAGAAGGTGAGGTGCCTTTATTTTCTTCCTGCTGAGCGAAGTTCTTTTCGTCCCAATTTATCTCAAAGATGGATTCGTTACTGTTTCCTTGGGTAAAGATGGTGATCCACTGTTCGGGAACAGCCATGAATACCGGACGGCGTGAAGCTGTAGCGTTAATCAGCTGATTGGCATATTCTATACAGCCGTCATAATCTTCACTCCACAAGCAAACATCTGCCATCAGGGCATACAGTGCCCATTTGGTAGCACGTCCTTTGCTGGCACCTTCCCATTTGTCATCTTCAAAAAACTCTTTAGCTGCTCCGGTATCCAGTGCAGTTTGAATGTCTGACTTAATCTGGGCGATTATGTCTTCTTCTGAAGATTTAGCGATATCGTAAGGAGCGGAATCGTCTACATAAGGTTCTGTTACAATAGGAGCTTCCTTAAAGTTACGAACTAAATAGAAATGACACAGACCGCGTAAGAAATAGGCTTCGGATAAATGCGAGTTCATCGTGACTTGCAAATAGGTCTTGTCTTTAGCTTGTACCTCCGGTGCATATTTTATTACAGAATTGGCCATATTCAGTATGTTGTATATGGAGGCCCAACTGCATAAGGCATCAGAAGCTGTAATCTGGAAGTTCTGTAATTTTTGTTTTTTAGTATCACTGTAGGCGTAGATAGAAGCACCTCGCAGTTCTCCCCAATCAACCAGTGTACGGGTACAGGCACGTAAAGAGGAATATCCTGAAGCTAAAACAGCTTCTACATCTTCTTTTGCTTTCCAATAATTAGCTGTTATCTGCTCATTTTTAGGATAAACTTCAAGCCAGTCACTACAACTGCCACAAAGTAAACTCCCGAAAGCGAATAAACATATTAATATCTTTTTCATATCTGAATAGTATTAGAAACTCATATTTAAACCGAAAGAAAATCTCTTGGAGACAGGAGTGGTAGCTGTATCTATTGCTAGATTGTCTTTAACAGATACTTCAGGGTCCTGTCCTGTATAGTTAGTCCATGTAAACAAGTTATATCCTGTTACGAATACGCTTAATGAATTGACATTGAATTTATTACAGATTTTTCTGGGGAATCCGTAGCTTAATGTCATTGATTTCAGACGTACGAAAGAAGCTTTTTCTACGAAACGGTCTGATCCCAGATAGTTACGTCCTTCATTGTATAAGGCGCGCGGTATGTCTGTATTATCCCCTTCATTTTTCCAACGACGAAGTACAGCTTTACTTTGATTGCTGGAACCATACATGGATTCGTTGTTCATACGAGCCATATTGACGATGGATTGGCCAAAACGTCCATGGAAGAAGGCGCTTAGACTTACTTGTTTATATTTGACGGTTACTCCTCCACCTCCGGTGACTAGTGGCTGAGTGTTTCCCAGGTAAACAATATCATATTTATTGATAACACCGTCATGATTAATATCCTCGTACATTGCATCACCCGGATAGCAAAGATATGAACCGTTTTTCATAACAATCGGATTACCTTTCAGGTCATTCATTACATTACCTTCTGCATCACGGGCATAAGTAGCATCTTTATTCTGATAAACGCCCTTATAACGATAACCGAAGAAGGAGCCGATAGGGCGGCCAACTTGTGTGATGTATGCATATTCTCCATTTTTCACTTCATCGGCATTCTTTATACCTTCTGTTACGCCGGACTGCAATTCAGTAATTTTATTCTTGTTACGTGATACATTGAAATAACCGCTTACACGCCAGTCTTTGTTTTCAAAGAATACCAGGTCTGTACGGAATTCCCATCCCTGGTTTCTGGTAGACCCCGAGTTGAAGTATGCAATATTGGAAAATCCTGTTGTAGAAGGTATTCTGAAGTTTTTGTTTAAGATATCTTCTCTGTCTCTCCAATAGTAATCAAAAGTAAATCTCAAACGGTTATGCAAGAAACCTAAATCAACTCCAATATTGTATTCCTTAAGAGATTCCCATTTTAATTGATCCAATTGCATACGGCTGGGGGCAATGGAAGACATATTCATATAATTATCTCCGGTTGACTTAAATGCACCCATATAAACAGAGTTACCTTTGGGAGGAGTTCCACTTTCTCCATAGCTAAGACGTATTTTGGCCATATCCAGCCATTTTTCTCTTGCAGCAGCGAGGAAAGGTTCGTCCTGAATGTTCCAGTTTACACCAAATGCCGGGAAATAACCCATGCGTTGGTTGCGTCCCATTGCCGAACTGCTTTCTATGTTTAATAATGCCTGGAATACATAGCGTCCTAACAAGGTATAGTTGATCATTCCCATTCCTGAAATACTTCGGCCTTCAGATTCTCCGGACCCCATACTCTGTACAGATGTTCCTACTGTAGGATCGGACAGGCCGGAAGAAGCCATTCCGGATGTTTTACTTGCGTAACTGGAACTTGTCGACTGGCTGGTATTCCAACGAAGATTGGTGATCAGGTTGTGCTTGCCGTTCCAGTTTTTCATGAATTGAAGTTTGTTTTCAGTTTGAATAGACAAACTTTCGGACATTCCATCATAAGCCTGATTAGCAAAAGAGTTCATCCAGACGGCACCTGTTACTGATTGCGGCAGGAATTTAGTGTTTTTGGATGTATTCATCTTTATAGATACATAACCACTATAGGTGAAGCCCGGCAATATTTTGTAGTTGGCATCAATGATTGCTCTGGTTTCCCGTTGAAGGGTATTGTTTTTGGATTCTTTTGCCATAGCTACCGGATTGTAGTTAGTAGCACTACTTCCTGTATCATTACTTTTGAAAACGCCTTCCCAGTCTGTGGTTTGACGAGTGAAGTATTGATCCAGCGGAAGATGAGTTGCATCATCAATTACATAAGGTGACTTATTAGGCATCTTTTTGAAGGCTTCGGAACGAACGGTTGTTGCCCAGTTCGCATCTTTGTCAGTCTGAGTATAGGTAACATTGGCGCCAAATCTCAATTTCTTCGAGAAATTGTAATCAATACGCAATGTAGAGTTGAAACGGTCCATGGAAGTACCGATTGTTGTTCCGTCGTCGGTTGCATATCCCAAAGAAAGACGATAAGTTGCTCTGTTACCACCTCCGCTCATAGAGAAACTATTATCGGAAGATAAGGCATTCTGACGTACCAAATCCAACCAGTCGGTATTCTGATGATATTCATCGTAATATTGCCAGTCCGGGTTATCTCCGATTTCCGGTGTGTTGAACAACAAACGCAGATAATTGGAGGCCTGACTTACACCTACATAGTTGGCACTATTCCAGATAGCATCCTGCATCAAGGCAACATATTCGTCACCATTTAACATCGGGATTGTCTTCGGCTCTACTTTAGCAGTCCATTTGGAGGAGAAAGAGAAGCGTGTCTTACCTACTGATCCTTTTTTGGTTGTAATGATCAATACACCATTGGCTCCCTTGGTTCCCCATACGGCTGTAGCCGAGGCATCCTTCAATACTTCTACAGACTCGATGTCATTCGGAGAAATGTTAAGTAAGGCTCCCAGATCTTCTTCATTGGCTGTTGCAAAATCAAAGTCACTGGTGTTGCTGTCCGAGTAAGGTACACCGTCAATCACAATCAGAGGGTCAGAGGAGGCATTCAATGTACTGGCACCACGAATGAAAATAGTACTTTTTGCACCGGGGTCACCACTTAATGTGATATCCACACCTCCTAATTGTCCTTGCAAAACCTCTTCGACAGATGTTACAGGCGAAGTGGCTACCAAATCTTCCATATTGATTTTTTGCGTAGCCGAAGTCTGTTCCTTCAAACCTACTCCTAAATCATTACGGTCTTTACGTTCAGCCACAATTTCTACCTGACCTATTGCCTCAGACATAGATTCCATGGTGACATTTAAGGACTTTTGTCCGTTGTACTTTATTCTCTTTGTTTTCATTCCAATATAAGAAAACACGAGAGTCAGGTCTTTCTCTTTTTCAGGAATAGCCAGCTTGTACTGACCGCTCATATTGGTAACAGTACCTCCCAGAGAGCGTTCCTGCGAGTTCATAATATTAATATTAACACCGATCAAAGGTTCTGCACTTTTCCCAATGAGTTCCGTCACATTACCGATGATAATCTGCTGCGTCTGTGCCACTACTTCTCCTACAGTACAAAGAAGTATGACTACAGAAAAATATAATTTTGTTAACTTCATAATTCTTAAAATTCAAATTACATAAGAAGAGATTCGATAAAATGGAAACATCCGTCATTATAACAGAATGGGAAATAGTTGTATTTTCCAGATACCTGTACCACTTTTGTACCATTCTTAAGCTGGAATGAGAGAGAGGTCCCCAGGTCGTTATAAATAATTGTATTTCCGCTGTAATTGACATATTCGCCACTTTCCATCTTCGAACCCGGATAACAAGCTGAAGGTACAGAAGAGGCTACTAGGAAATAGTTACTGATGTATTTCTTCAGCTCAATCTTTTCGTCACCGGTCAGTCCGTTACCAGAATCAATCAGACCTAATGTACCATCCTCATAAACCGTAAGCTTGTCGGCTCCCGGAATCTGTTTGCCGGCTAATGCATTCTTGATCGTTTCATTGGTCGGAATAAAAGCAATGGTACGGCCTGCTAATCCCGCTACTGTTTCTCCGGAAATCATATCTGCCTGTTTCAATAATTGTGCGAAACAATAATAAGGATAACGTGCATCCTGACAGATAGCCAATGCTTTTTGCATGCTGTTTCCCTGACCGTCTTCTGTTTCTGCCTCGAATAATCCGGATATTGCATTCGCTTTATAAGTGTAGGTCTTTCCGTTTGCCCATGGTTTACCGCTATTGGTGACTTCTTCGAATTCAACAAATGGATCGATCGTACTTCCCGGTTCCAATATACCGTTGAAATGACTGTTACAGGTTATCTTTCCATCTTTAACAAACCAGTAGCAGAAGGCAGATTGAATAGGGATGACTTGTGTTCCTTGCTTTTTAAGTTCGACTTCCTCACTCATTACAGTATGTGCACGTATAATGCGTTGTAACTCGTCCGAAGAAACGGCTTCCCATTCTCCTTCGGGCTTTTGTTCGAGCTTTCCTCCTTCGGCATAATAATTCAAGAAGATACCATCTGATTCGAATCCGGAATTGTCAGGGATCAATAATGTGTATTTTTCGTTTTCAGATCCGAATGAACTCAGCAGGTTTGCGCCATTCATTGCATATAAGAAATTCAGGAATCTCTTTTCGTGGAAGGCCGGACCGGATACTGAATTGAAAAGAATCGGAGTCTGAATCTTGCCCAATCCGTAGAAACTGCCATTCACACACATTTTTCTATTGACGTCCGATGCATAGGGATCAAAATTATATTTTGTACCCGAAGCGGTGGTAACGGTGCCATTCACAATTTCTTCCGGGAAAGCTACTGAACCACTATATACATATTCATTAAGGAACAATGTCTGTATTAATGGGTCAAGTGAACTGTAATCAGCGTATCCGCTGTTTTTCCAGTATGAATTAAAGAATTCGTTCAATGCTGTATTATTAGGAGCAAACAGACTATATGCACGATAAGCTAATGTGTCCAAACGTTGATAGTCATATTTGTACCATTCCATAGCAATGGGAGCTAATGGAGATCTGTGGCTATGCAAGTATAAAGTATCTGCATTCAATGCGCTGCCATATTTCTGGGTAAGTTCATCGTTAGGCGTATAGATGGAGAACTTGTCATACATCGCCAGAAAATCGGAATATTCAGGATTAGATTTAAGTTGGTCATAAATTGATCCTAAAGGTTCCAGAACTTTGTTGATTGTATAAATATAGCCGTTGTTGGCTATTAAGCCATATTCTTTCACTGAAGCTTCCGAAACATTAAATCCATCATTACCGGTCCAGGTTGAATTGGGATAGAAAGCTTCGTAATTCTTTTTAGCATCAATTTTCTTAGATGAGAAGAAGTAGTGTGAAAAGACTGGGACAAATCGTTCCAGATGATAGACGGTGACTGATTTACCGGTTAAAGGGTCAACTTCTCTTGTCGGTTCTCCTGAACTACGTGTCCGGAATTTATAGTATAATCCCGGATCAAGAATTTCAGTACCTTCATCATAGGCTCCCTCACCTTCAGGACGGAAATTTTCCATACTACCTTTATTATAGGAATAATACAATAGATGGAATCCGATTAGTTCTTTCAGCTCTCTGGCAGGAATGTCTTTTACTGTCGAATAATTATGTTCCGACAGATAAGCGGTAAAAGCATTGTTGTCTGGTGCCATAACGGTCATTAATCCTCTCCCGTTCATAATCTCATAATAACCGGCACGCTCTGCTGCTTCAAGGAACATGGAGAATTGTCCATCCATGCTTTCGTCCGAAAGTAATTCCCAAGCGCTTCCTTTTACCCACCCGGGAACCTCATAATGTTCATCCATCTTATCCTCACAGGACCATAGGAAAAATGGAATAAAAGACAGCCATAGCAGCCTTCGCATAATCGTTAAGTTTTTCATAATATAAAAAAATAAATATTTCAATAATAACTAAGATGTTTCTCGCGTACTCATGAAATTAATGCTGCACACAAATGCCATTGCTGATAAGAATTCTATTATCAGATGAAATTTGTGTGCATAAACAAGTTGTCACATTGGTTGCTCTTTTCATATAATCCAATTAAGTTAAGTTAAACAAAAGTTAGATTCTGTTTTCAAAGAGTTCTTTATTATAAAGACCTGTGAAAAACTGTTGCAAACATAGCGAGTTAGTGAAGAAATACCAATGAAGAATCGTACAAAAGCATGGAAAATACCGTCTTTTGCACGGAAATCCATGCAATGAACTCATTTTTTTATCAAGAAACAAGGTTTGGGGGGCATTTTATTCCTTTTTCGTTGTATGGAGGATAGTTATTTATAAAACAAAACCTTAAAAGTAATATGGCAAATTTTTCAATTGTAATTGTGCCGACTAAGAAGTTGGCGAATGGCAGACATCGGATAAGAATAGCAGTAGCTCATCGGTCAAAGACCAGATATATTCCGACTCAATTTACGTTGGATTCCGCAAGTCAGCTAAAAAATGGCAGAGTTGTCAGACACGAAAATGCAGTTAACATAAATTCGTGTTTACGTAGAATGATCGATGAATACGAGGAAATCCTCGCTTCCATTAGTTATTTGTCTACAATCTCATGTACTGAACTGATACATATTATCACTTACGAACAAAAGAAGAAAGGGATAACTTTTCAAACAATAGCAAAAGAATACTTAAGTTTCATGGCAGGGGAAGAAAGACAAAAATCTTATAGCTTGTACAAAATAGCAAGTGAAAGATTGATTAAATATATGAAGGGAGACTTTCCTTTGGTTCAACTAACTCCTCTTCATATACAAGAATTCGCAGCTGTCTCTTATACACATCTGACGCTGCCGACGAAGGCTTAGGTGGA
>ERZ1027096.1225-NODE-1225-length-9023-cov-3.861508_pt1 | contig 9023 bp, 8 predicted proteins | sample MGYA00519278_ERZ1027096 | MGnify/ENA primary metagenome ERZ1027096 (study PRJEB26926, sample SAMN06164649) | human gut metagenome | biome: ENVO:00009003; feature: ENVO:2100002; material: ENVO:00002003 | host: Homo sapiens | place: USA | collected 2012 ...
CCGAGGGTACGGAGGGTGCCGAGGCCGCCGAGCGGGCAGCCAAGCGCGATGCCATGACCGATGCCGAGCTGGCCGATGTGGTCGAGCGCACGGCCGTACTGCGTGCCGCGCAGGAGGCGGAAGACACACCCGAGGCCAAGGCCACGCTGCCGCGCCTGCGTGTGTCCGACATTGGCGAGGCGTGCCCCGAGCCGCCGCTGGTCGTGGACACCACTGCTCCCATCCCCTGCCTGCGCCACGGCATCCCCACCAACCGCCTGGCCTACGCCATGCAGTATTTCGACCTGAGCTGCATCGCGTTTGAGGACCTGCCCTATGTGACACTGCTCTGCCGTCTGCTCAAACAGCTGCCCACGAGCGAGCACTCGGCCGAGGAGCTCGACAACTTGCTCGCCGGCAAGCTGGGCTTTTTGAGCTTTACGACCGAGGTCATGACCCAACCCGACGTGGACGGCGTGCGCCCCTACCTGCTGGTGAGCGCCGGCGCCCTGTCCGAGAAGATCGATGCGCTGGCGAGCCTGCCGCGCGAGGTGTGGTCGAGCACGCTTTTGCTCGATGCCGACGCCGACCGCGTGCGCGACGTGCTCACGCAGATTCGCATTGGACTTGAGCAGGGCTTTATCAACAACGGTCACTCGGCGGCGCTCGGTCGCGCGATGAGCTACGGCTCGCCTTCGGCCGTGGTGCGCGAGCAACTTTCGGGCGTGGACTTCTACCTGTTCCTGCGCGATCTGCTCGAGCACTTTGACGAGCGCTTGGACGACCTGCGCGCCAAGCTTGCCGCGCTGGCAGGCCGCATCTTTGTGGCCGATGGGTGCCTGGCGAGCTTTACCGGCAGCGACGAGGACTTTAACGCGTACTGGGCCGCCGCGGGCGACCTGGGGCTGGACGCTGGCGACGGCGCCGATGCCGGCCGCGACGCGCTCGTGGTGCCGACGCCGCGCGACCGCCACGAGGCTTTTGTCATCCCCAGCGACATCTGCTTTGCGGCAAGCGCGTGCGACCCGCGTCGCTTGGGGCTTGACGTGACGGGCGCCTGGGCGGTTGCTGCCAACGCGCTCTCCTACGACTACCTGTGGAACGAGATCCGCGTGAAGGGCGGTGCGTACGGCTGCGGATTCCGCGCAGCCGGCGAGCGCCAGACGGCGTTCTACACCTACCGCGACCCGGCAATCGACCCCTCGATTGAGCGTGTGGCGTGCGCGGGCGAATGGCTCGGCAGCTTTGAACCCGACGAGGCCGCCTTTGAGGGCTTTATCGTGAGCTGCGTGAGCGGCATGGACGCGCCAGTGAAGCCGTACACGCTCACCAAGCGCCGCAACACGACCTACCTGGCCGGGCTCGATCCGCACGCACGCGAGGAGCGCCGCGCCCAGATGCTCGCCGCCACGCCCGGTGAGCTTCGCTCGCTCGGCGCCGACGTGACGCGCATCGCAGCCGAGTCGCCAACGTGCGTCTTTGGCGGCCGAGACGTCATCGCCAAGAGCAACGCCGGCTTTAACGTCATCGACCTGCTGGGCCAACCACAACAAAGGTAGATTTTTGGGACATGCCTGAAAATCTACCTTTTTCTTTTGCCGCTGCTTGGGTGGGGCAGCTCACCCCGTCCCACCAGTTTGTCTAAATCTGTAACATCTAGGCAGCAATATCGGCTCCAGATGTTACAAATCGAGACGTTTTCGGATGACGCCGGCCCTTTGTCTCAATCTGTAACATCTAGGTCCGATTTTGCCGAGTTACTGTTACAGATCGAGACAAACCGCCGCAGACACCCGCCCCACCAGCAAAAACCACCACGAAGGGGCAGGTGCCTTTGTGTTGGTTCGAACACTTGTTCTATACGTACACATGTTCTATAGTAGGGATGCTTGCACCGGACTTAAATTGCAACTAGGATATAGTTGCAGAATGTGAGGCGGGATGACTCGGACCGATAAACTCATCGCCCAACTGCTTAGCTGCCCCTCGACGTATCGGTATACCGATTTTTTAAAAGTCATGGCTTCATATGGCTTTGAAATGGACAACAAAGGCAAGACGTCCGGATCGCGCGTTCGCTTCTACAGGCCATCAGATGGCAGGATGTTCGTAATGCACGCGCCACATCCATCTGACGAATTGACAGCGGGGACCATTCGAAACATCGTTCGATTTCTGCAAGATGTCGGAGGTAGTCATGAGTAACGTTTTGGCATACAAGGGTTATTTCGCCCCAGTCGAGTTCGATGCCGAACAGCATGTGCTAACAGGTATGGTCACCGGCATTAGAGACGCAATCGTATTTGAAGGCTCCACGGTTAAAGAAGTGGAGCAGTGCTTCCACGACGCCGTCGACGATTACCTTGAGTTTTGCGCCGAGAAGGGCAAGGAACCCGAGCGGGCTTTTAAGGGCTCGTTCAACGTAAGAACGGGCTCTGAGCTCCACAAGCAAGCAGCGCTGGCAGCGGCAAAGAAGGGTGAGTCACTCAATAAGTTTGTGACTGAGGCGATCGCTGCAGCGTTATAGCATTAACGCACAGGCCCAAACAACCACGAAGGGCGCAGTTCACAGGCATATTTGCGGTGACTTTACTGCCCATATCGCGTTTGCCCAGATAAAAGCTGCCAAAATAAACCTGTCCCTTTTTGGCAGGCTTGGGAGATGAGGCTGGGATGGATAAAGCTGAGTTGCGGCGGACGGTGATTGCCCGGCGCAATGCTATTGATTTGGATGTGCGGGCGGCAAAGTCCGCTGTTGTATGCGCGCGGCTTGTTGAGCTGATGGAGTCCAGCGACACTGCGGGCCAACGCACCGTTGCCGTCTATGCCGCCATGGGTTCCGAGGTCGACCCAGCCGCGTTTGCCGCCGCGGCCGTCGCGCGTGGCTGGCGCGTGGCCTATCCGTGCATGCTCTCGGCAACAGACGCCATGGCTTGTGGCCAGCGCATGTGCATGCGGGCAGTTGCCGCCGGCGATGCGTCCTCGGCTCCGTTTATCGCCCACCCCACGCGGACCTTCGCGGCCGTGGACATCGACAGCGACCGCTTCCTTATCGTGCCTGCCGAAGCTCTCGACATGGTCGTCGTGCCGCTCGTAGCCTTCGACCGCGCCGGCGCGCGCCTGGGCTACGGCGGCGGCTGCTATGATCGCTACCTGCCCACGCTCTCGCCCGCATGTCAAATCATCGGCATCGCCTTTGACGAGCAGCGTGTCGACCACATTCCCACCGACGCCCACGACCTGCCGCTGCCCCACATCATCAGCGCCTGATCGCCGCTGTATCGCACCCGCAAGATGAGCGTGGAAAATCTCCCACTTTGAGCCCCCTTACGAGCCAAAAGTGGGAGATTATCCACGCTCGTGTGTCCGGATTTCCACGCTCGTGCGGCTCAACGTCCTGCAACCGCCTCAACACGCACGCGGCACGCCGGCAACTTTGAGTTTGCGATCGAGCTTTAACGGGTCCCTCAAATCATCCCAGCACAAGCGCACGATCTTGCAGTTATCAAGCAGCGAAAGCCTTGACTCGCGCTGGCGCTCATCAAATTGCGCCTTTGCGAGCCTACCCTCCTCCGCCGCCTTCTCACTTTTAACGAATCCGTCGAACTCACCGATAATCAGCTGGTCGCCCACACGCCACAAGTAGTCAACGCGATACGGCCGTCCCGGCTCAACTGGGTCGAACAGCTCAACTTGCAGCTCCGGCGTCTGCCAGCCGCGCTCAATCATCAGAGCACGCGCCTTGGACTCGCCACCGCTTTCCGATAGGCCATCGGCACACCGCGCAACACTTCGCGCCGTCACAACACCGCGACGATTTAAGCCAAGCTTGTTGATTGCCTCAACGAGATGCTCCTTCGACAACAGCTGCTCATGAAGCGCCGAGTCCGCAATGATCAGTCCCTCGACAAACGACGCATCGACCAGGCAATCCGTAATCGTTTGATCGATATCGGTCACGGCAATATCCATCTGGATTGCCCGTGTTTGACGAGCATAACGATGGCGAATCACCTGAGAGCCGGGCGTCGTCGATTGCGCCGGCGCCGCGGCGATATGGATGTGCGTCAAATTGGCATGCGAAACCGAAAGACCATAGATAACAGCCGCCGTATAGGAGCAAAACGTCCAGTCGGGATGCTTTTGCGCAAGGGCCCGCACCCGATGCAGATAACGCTGCCGAAACTTGAGCTCGGACTAATAATCCGGACGCGCATACAGCCCCGGCATGACCGCCTCTAGACTTCCCGCCGCCACCCGCCGCTCAATCTGCTTTGCCTCCGCCGTCGTGCGTGCGTACACGCAGCTCATCTGCTGTTCGCATGCTTTAATGTGACTTGTAAGCCTTTGATTCGCCGTCATGTTTCCCATGTCGCCTCCCAACTCTTGGAACGGCGCAAACGTACCAGACGGTTTCATGCGAAGTCTGACCAAATGCTGTCCAGGCGCTGACCAAATGCTTGACGGCTTTGGACGTTTTAGGCTGATGACTTATATCTGCAGGTAGGGTGGTTGTCGAGAGGTCCCCGTCTCCATAATTTGGCGCCTTGGTCCATCGGATTATCAGAAAGAAAAACCCGTCGAGATTCAAGACCACGCCAAATGCGACTTTGCCTCTGCACGCACCGTCTCTTAGCCGAGCCATCGGCATCTACATGCCTAAAAAATGAGCGTGGATAATCTCCCGTTTTGAGCCTAGTTTCAAGCCAAAAGTGGGAGATTATCCACGCTCGATTTGTAAACGTCCGAAAATCCACGCTCGCGTGTCCGATAATCCACGCTCGTCATGCCGTGAGCACAGCCACAGTCGCAGCCACGGCCGCAGCCTAGTGCTCCTCGCCGGCGCGGGCCAGGTCGTAGGGCGTGGTCTGGTAGACGTAGTAGTTGAGCCAGTTGGTGTAGAACAGCTGAGCCTGGCTGCGCCAGACGTTGCGCGGCTCGGCGGTGGGGTCGTCGCCCGGGAAGTAATGCGCCGGCACCTGAGGGTTGAGCCCGCGCTTCACGTCGCGCTCGTACTCCAGGCGCAACGTGTCGGTATCGTACTCGGGATGGCCAAAGACAAAGAAGCGACGGCTGTCGGTCGACTTGACGATGTACAGGCCCACCTCGTCGGACACGGCCACGACCTCAAGCTGCGGCTCGGCCTCCACGTCCTCGCGGCGCACATCGGTGTTGCGCGAATGTACGGCATAGAAACGGTCGTCAAAGCCGCGAACCAGCGGGCTTTGCGGCTTCACCAGATAATGCTCGAACACGCCGCTCGCCTTTGCCGGCAGGTCGTACTTCTGGATGCCGTAATGATGGTACAGACCGGCCTGCGCGCCCCAGCAAATGTGCAGCGTAGAGTGCACGTGCGTGGTGGACCAATCCATGATCTGGCAGAGCTCGGGCCAGTAGTCGACCTCCTCGAACGGCATCTGCTCCACCGGCGCGCCCGTGATGATCAGGCCGTCATAGTGGATATCGCGGATGTCGTCGAACGTGCGATAGAACGTCTCCAGGTGGCCGGCGCTCACGTGCGTGGCCTCGTGCGTCTTGGTGCGCAGCAGGTCCACCTCCACCTGCAGCGGCGTGTTGGAGAGCTTGCGCATGATCTGCGTCTCGGTGGCAATCTTGGTGGGCATGAGGTTGAGGATGAGCACGCGCAGCGGACGGATATCCTGGTGCAGCGCGCGATACTCGGTCATGACAAAGATGTTCTCGCTCTCGAGCTGCGCGGCGGCAGGGAGGGCGTCGGGAATGCGAATGGGCATGGAAGCTCCTTACGAGTCAGTTGCAGCTATGGTACAACGACCGGCCCCATCCGCGCGAGTGTATCGCCCCGAGACACCGCCAGTGGTCCAAAACAGCCAAAAGTAGAGATTAAGGCATGTCCCAAAAATCTATGGCGCTTTAGCCTAGCAAAGTGGCAGCAGGACGCTACAATGGTTCGACGCGAAAAACTCGGCCGAAAGGATACATATATGTACCAGACGCGTAAGATCGGTGTGGTCGGCCAGGGCCACGTAGGAGCACATGTTGCCAACAGTCTGCTCATGCAGGGCATTGCCGATGAGCTGTACCTGTGCGATATCAACGAGGCCAAGGTGACGTCCGAGGTCCAGGACCTGCGCGACTCCCTTTCGTTTGTCCCGTACAACACCAAGATCGTCAACTGCTACGACCACTACGAGGAGCTTGCCTGCTGCGACGTCATCGTCAACGCCGCCGGCAAGGTCGCACTGGCCGCCGGCAACCGCGACGGCGAGCTGTTCTTTACCACCGACGCCGCCCGCACCTTTGCCAAACGCATCGTCGACGCCGGCTTCGACGGCATCTTCGTAAGCATCTCCAACCCCTGCGACGTCGTGTGCACCGAGCTGTGGCACCTGACCGGCTACGACCCCAAGAAGATCATCGGCTCGGGCTGCGGCCTGGATTCCGCCCGCCTGCGCACCGAGATCTCCAAAAAGGTCGGCGTGAGCCCCAAGTCCATCGACGCCTACATGATCGGCGAGCACGGCTTTAGCCAGCTGGCCGCCTTTAAGGCCGCAACCATCGCCGGCAAGAGCCTTAACGAGCTTCAGGCCGAGAACCCCGACAAGTACGCCTTCGACCACATGGAGGTCGAGGAGCTCGCACGCAAGGGCGGCTACGTAACCTACCAGGGCAAGCAGTGCACCGAGTACGCCGTCGCCAACTCCGCCGCGCGCGTCTGCGCTGCCGTGCTGCACAACGAGCACGCCGTGCTTTCGGCCTCCACGCTCATGACCGGCCAGTATGGCGAGGAGGGCATCTTTACCTCCCTGCCGTGTGTGATCGGTGCCGAGGGCGTCGAGGAGGTCTACACGCTCGACCTGTCCGAGCACGAGCTCGAGGGCTTCCACAAGAGCTGCCAGCACATCCGCGACAACATCGCCCAGCTCGACTGGTGGGACGCCGAGGCCTACGACGCCAAGTAAGCCGCTGGCTGCCGCAACCTTGCGAATCTATGCGCGACACTAAGCGGGCCGCGCCGGAAACCCACCGGCGCGGCCCGCTTTTTACGCACGCTGTTCGCTTGCGAATCGAAGGTGAATACTTTTCCCGGTACCTAGTACTGCTCGATGCCCATGTAGCGACGAATCTCGGGGCTGTGGTCGAACACCTTGCCGCGGGCGGCACGCAGCTCGCAGCTCATCGCGTAGAAGAAGATCGGCTCCAGGTACGAACGCACGCTGGCAGGCACTTCACCCACGCCGTACTCGAGTGCATCGAGCACCATGACTGTATCGGTGTGCGTGTTGAGGAACGCGAGCGCGCGCTCCTCCATGGGGCGGCACTCGCCCGATCCGAGCTGCACAAAGTAGAACACGCCGGGCTCGGTGGCCTCAAACGGGCCGTGGAAATACTCGCCGGAGTGGATATAGCAGCAGTGCTGCCACTGCATCTCCATGAGCGAGCAGATGGCCATGGCGTAGGTCTGGCTAAAGTTGGGGCCGGAACCCAGGATATAGAAGAACTTGTGCTGCTGGCAGAGCTCGGCAAAACGGGCGCCTAGCTCGGCGTTGACCTTCTCGCGGGCAGCGGGCAGCAGCGCATCCATCTGCTTAAGGCCGGCGTACATGTCGGCAAGCGCCTCGTAACCCTCTTGCTGGTCGAGCAGCTCGGCAGCCATCAGGGCGCCGATGCCCTGCGGCACCTCGGCCTGCGGCACGCCTTCGCCCCACGGATAGACCCAGGTGGTCCACTTGCCGTTATCGATCTTGGAGCCCTCGCAGTCGGTGAGGGCGACAACCTCGGCGCCGGCGGCCAGCGCCATCTCGCAGCCGTCGACGACCTCCTGCGTATTGCCGCTGTGGCTGCAGGCGATGACGAGCGACTTCGGCCCTAGGCTCTTGGGAGCCATCAGGCAAAACTCGCGTGCCGTGTAAACCGTCGAGGTAAACGTGGTGGCCTCGCGCTTGAGCAGCTCGTTGGCCGGCATCAGGTCGATCATCGAACCGCCGCAGGCGATCCAAAAGACGTTCTCAATCTTGCCCTTGCGCTCGATAATTTCCTGAATCAGATCGCGTGCGTTCATGGTGATGCTCCTCCTTGTGTGGCGCTTTTGAACGACGTCAGCTCGTACCTGCGGTCGTTCTATGTTGTCCTATTTATAGCACGCATGACGACGCCCGTGAAGCCATTTCACCAAATTTGTTCTATATCGTTCTATCTGTGGACGTTAGATGTCGAACACGTAGCGCGAACCCACGATCTTTTGGCGTCCGAGCAGCAAGGGCCGCTCGTCCTCATCGGTAAAGTATGCCTCCATATAGAAGAGCGGCTCGCCGACCGGCACCTCCAGCAGCGGGGCCGCCTGAGCATCGGCAAGCGCAATCTCCACCGTACAGGGGTCTGACTTGAGCGGCGCACGGCCCGAATGCTCGGCAACGAGCGCAAAGATGGAATTGTCCGTGAGGTCCTTGTCGGCAAGCGTCTGCAGATAGGGATGGTCGGCCAGCACAAAGGCGTTGTTCTCGAGCATGACGGGCACGCCATCTGCCGTGCGCACGCGCTCGACCACGATGAGCTCGCAGTCGGGTTCCACACCAAAAAACGCCGCGTCCTCGCGCGTCGCCGAAACCACCGTGCGCGACACCAGACGTGCTCCGGCCACCATGTCGTTGGCGGCGCAACCCTCGGAAAAGCTCTGAACGTCACCCTTCTGGACAATCTTGCGTTTGAGCTTGGGCGCACACACAAACGTGCCCCTCCCCTGCTGGCGGTTGAGATACCCCGCGCGCGACAGCTCCTCGACGGCGCGGCGCACGGTGATGCGTCCCACGCCGTAGTACTTCGCGAGCTCCATCTCGGAAGGAATGCGCGAGCCGGATGCGTACACGCCGCGCGCGATCTCGCCCTTTAGGTCGTCCATAACCTGCTGGTACAGCGGCACGGCGGACACCTCAGTGCGCTCGGTTTTATCGTCGGATGCCATCATTACGCTCCATCCCGTGCATGCTCGGACTCAAACTCTTCAATCGCCGCCATAAACCTGTCTCTTATACACATCTCCGAGCCCACGAGACGTAGAGGAATCT